>Ga0209062_1005727_pt1 | contig 11857 bp, 10 predicted proteins | sample Coa_R2_2_FD_187158 | JGI IMG/M metagenome (GOLD analysis project Ga0209062, IMG submission 187158) | Surface soil microbial communities from Centralia Pennsylvania, which are recovering from an underground coalmine fire - Coalmine... | ecosystem: Environmental > Terrestrial > Soil > Unclassified... | reverse complement strand
GACGGCTGGCTCGATATTTACCTCACCAACGGCAACCGCCTCGACACCAACTGGCCCGCCGGAAAAGCGCCAACTTCGCACCTCTACAAAAACAACCGTGACGGGACCTTCACGGATGTCACCGAAAAATCAGGCCTCGCGCGCACCGGCTGGCAGACCGGCGTCTGTATCGGCGACTATGACAACGATGGCTGGGACGACCTCTTCTGCTGCTTCTGGGGGCATAATATTCTCTTCCACAACAACGGCAACGGTACATTCACTGATGTCACCCACAAAGCCGGCCTTTCTCAGGAACAAATCCGCTGGGGCGCCGGCTGCACCTTCCTCGATTACGACCGTGACGGCCACCTTGACCTCTTCGTCTGCAATTACATCAAACTCGACCCTGCAGGCATTCCTCCGCCCAATGACACAAAGTTCTGCCAGTGGAAAGGTATTCCCACACTGTGCGGCCCGCGTGGCCTCCCGGCTGACACCAATATCCTCTACCACAACAACGGCGATGGTACCTTCAGCGATGTCTCCGAAAAATCCGGCATCCTCAAGCCTGGTCCGCGCTACTCCATCACCGCGGTTTCCTACGACTTTGACAACGATGGCTGGCCTGACATCTACGTCGCCGTCGATTCCATGCCCAGTATCCTCTTCAAGAACAACCACGATGGCACCTTCACGGATGTTGCAGTGATGGCGGGCTGCGCTTACAACGACAACGGCCACGAGCAGGCAGGAATGGGCATCGCCGTCGCAGACTACGACTGCGATGGCTGGTTCGACATCTTCAAAACCAACTTCGCCGACGACACCTGCAACCTCTACCACAACAACGGCGACGGCACCTTCAGCGATCTCACCTTCTCTGCCGGCATTGGCGTCAACACCAACTATGTCGCCTGGGGCTGCGGCTTCGTCGACTACGACAACGACGGCTGGCCCGATATCATCCAGATCAACGGCCACGTCTACCCGGAAATCGATAACTACAATTTCGGCCAGACCTTCAAAAATCCGCGCCTCGTCTACAGGAACCTCGGCAACGGAAAATTCAAAGATGTTTCATCAGAAATGGGTCCCGGCATCACCGAACGCTTCTCCAGCCGCGGCGCGGCCTTTGGCGACTACGACAATGACGGCGATATCGACGTTCTCGTTCTGAACATGAACGACCCGCCGTCGCTCCTGCGCAACGATGGCGGCAACAAGCAGAACTGGATCAAACTTAAACTTATCGGAACCAAATGCAACCGCTCCGCCATTGGGGCTCGCGTGCGCGTGACAACCGGTAAACACACACAAATGGACGAAGTCCACAGCGGATCGAGTGTCATGTCGCAAAGTGACCTGCGTCTCCACTTCGGTCTTGGAGGTGCTGAAATCATCGACCTGATCGAAGTGAAATGGCCTACCACGCAAAAGGTCGAGCGCTTCACGAAGATAAAGACGAATCAGATACTCACGATTCGCGAAGGTGACGGCATGATACCGGGAGGTAAGTCGCGCTAACGTAGTGTGATTCGCGCTATTTTTTCAGCAGCGCGTCAATGCCGGCTTGGGCGATCTGCTCATCAATCTCAGATTTCGCACCGCTGGCGGAAATTCCGCCTAATGTCCGGCCGTCTACTTTAATCGGGAGGCCACCCTGGTCCGGGAAAAATTCCGGATACGCCAGCGCCGCGGTGTTTCCTTTCTTTACTGCATCGGCCCCATCTTTGGAAGCGCTTCCGTAAAATGCGGCGTGTCGCGCTTTCTTCTGGGCAAACTGAATTGTGTTGAGTGAAGCAGTTTCGCCTCTTTCAAGAAAGAGCAGATTACCGCTTTCGTCCACGATGCAGATGGTTACTGAAACATTCAGTTCCTTCGCTTTCGCTTCCGCAGCGGCAACCATAATTTTGACTGCGTTCAGGTCCAGGTACTTCTTGCTGGGGAGATCGTCGGCAAACATTGTCATAACTGGAATAAGTATCACAGCCAGCAGCTTGAGCATCAAAAACCTCCTGTTCTACAGTGAATTCGCCGAGCCTCATGGAGAACAGCCCCTCAATCCAGGCTGATCATGATTTTTGTAAAGTTTGCCGGCGCATCGCTCCACTCTGTGAGCAGCCGCGGAGCATCAGCAAGTGGGCCGATCACGCTGATGGCATCTTCGACTGGAAACCTCCCCGCCTCCAGGAGCCGGATGACCTCCCGGAAGTCTTCCGGCAGAGCATTGCGCGAGCCGAGTATGTCGAGCTCCTTCTGCACAAATAAGCTGGTTTCATAGGAAACGGGTGTCTTTGCATACCCGATATAGACAACCCTGCCCGTGAATGCCGCCTCTTCAACGGCCGCCTGAAACGTCTGCGGCAAACCAATGGCTTCTATGACTACATCCGGACCCAGCCCATTTGTATATTCCTGCAGCCGAAGATGCAGATCATCCCGAGTGGTATTCAGCAGCAGGGAAGCCCCTGCTTTGCGGGCTGTTTCCAGCTTCGTATCATCCACATCGATGGCCACCACTTTCGCTCCGCGAAAGGCTGCCGCTGTGATCGCTCCCAGTCCCACTCCGCCGCAACCAAAGACAGCAACCGTGTCTTGCGCCGTGACCCGGCCACGCGAAACCGCATGAGTGCCCACCGTAAGTGGTTCGACGAGGCAGAGCATCTTCAGATCAAGCTGAGCAGCATAGAGCTTTTCACCCGGAACGCAGATCATCTCCGTCATCGCTCCGTCGCGCTGCACGCCCAGCGTCTGATTGTGCTTGCACGCATTGGGTCGTCCACGTCTGCACGACGCGCACACATTGCAACTTGTATAAGGAGAGAGCGTGACATTGGTCCCCGGCTGAAGACCGCTGTTGCCCGGATCGATAACTGTGGCTGCTACTTCATGACCAGGTATGCGAGGATAGCTGACCATCGGGTTTTTCCCCCGAAACGTGTTCAGATCGCTTCCGCACATCCCCACCATGCGCACTCGCAGAAGGGCATCTCCACCGGCGCGCTTAGGCTCGGCCACATCGATCAGACGCGCTGCGCCAGGCCGCTCCAGTTGTATAGCTCGCATCTATTGCTCCGTCTTTTGATCGTAGCCGGATCCTCGTTCCAAACTTCGCCTTGACTTATTCCTTCTGCTGCGTTCCGAACAGGTCTTGTATTGCTCCTCAGAGTAACCAGTCTGACATCTATTTTGAATTGCTCTGGAACCTTCAATCCTGGATGCAGGTATATCAACCATTCGAAATGGATACATTCCCGGATTCTCTATCTGAACGATGCTGTTCGCGCCGTTTCTTTCCAGATGGCATGGTTTGCTTCTCGGATGGACTGGATGGATTTGGCACGGGCGAGTGCCATTACGTCTTCTTCACGGACACGCATGGCCAACCTGGTCGTCCACACACCATAACTGCTGATCGGTTATCCGGCTTTATCGAGCAGCGTGATGGAGAGATCGCGCTTCTTGACCATCTCGGCGGTAATCTCCAGCTCTTTGACCTTCTTGTTACTCGGCAGGTGATACATCAGGTCGAGCATCAGCTCTTCCAGAATCATGCGGAGGCCGCGCGCGCCGACCTTGCGGTGGAGAGCTTCCTGCGCGATGGCCCGCGTTGCTTCGTCGTTGAAGCGCAGGCGGACGCCTTCATATTCAAACAGTTTCTGATACTGCTTGAGGATGGCATTACGCGGCTTGGTAAGAATCTCGATCAAAGCGGCTTCGTCCAGCTCATCAAGGATGCCAATGACTGGGAGGCGTCCAACGAATTCGGGGATGAGGCCGAATTTAATCAGGTCCTGCGGCTCCGCCTGGCGAAGCAGCTCGGCGTCGCGCTGTGGACGGATTCCGCCGCCTTCAGCCTGCTCTGTTTCCGCAAGAGACTTGAAGCCGAGGGCCTTTTTGCCGACGCGGCGTCCTACGACGCGCTCGAGACCGACAAATGCGCCGCCGCAGATGAAGAGAATGTTCGTGGTATCGACCGGCGTGAATTCCTGGTGAGGATGTTTGCGGCCACCTTGCGGCGGGACATTGGCGACAGTGCCTTCGAGGATTTTCAGCAGCGCCTGTTGCACGCCTTCACCGGAGACATCGCGGGTGATGGACGGGTTCTCGTCCTTGCGCCCGATCTTGTCGATTTCGTCAATGTAGATGATGCCGGTCTGAGCGCGGGCCACATCGCCGTCAGCGGCCTGCAGCAGCTTAAGGATAATGTTTTCCACGTCCTCGCCAACGTACCCGGCTTCGGTGAGCGTGGTCGCGTCCACGATGGCGAAAGGCACATCAAGCATCTTGGCCAGCGTGTGCGCAAGCAGGGTTTTGCCGCTGCCGGTAGGGCCGACAAGCAGGATGTTCGACTTGGACAGCTCAACATCATTGCCGCGCGTCCGGTTCATCTGGATGCGTTTGTAGTGGTTATAGACGGCAACAGCGAGCTTCTTCTTGGTCTGGTCCTGTCCAATGACGTACTCGTCGAGAAAGGCCCGGACTTCAAGCGGTTTAGGCAGATGCGCCGGAGCCGCTCCTGCCTGCGTTTCGCTGCGGTCATCTTCAAGAATTGAGTTGCAGACGGCGACGCACTCGTCGCAGATGTACGCGCGCGGGTAATCGCTGGGCGAAGAAATAAGTTTAGCTACGGCGTCCTGCGATTTATGACAGAACGAGCAGCGGAGGGCGTCATCAGATCCCGTGCGCGTTTTCATCAGTGCTGCTCCAAGACAACGATTTAATCGGCAGCGAGGAGTTTGGTGTCCGGCGCTTGCCCGGAAACCTCGTCAACAATGCCGTATTCTCTCGCCTGAAAGGCGTTCATAATGAAGTCGCGTTCTACGTCGCGTTCAATACGTTCCAGGGTTTGTCCGGTGTGCTTCGACATGAGATTGTTCGTGATTTCACGGATGCGGAGAATTTCGCGCGCGTGAATGTCGATATCAGTAGCCTGTCCGGAAAGGCCGCCCATCGAAGGCTGGTGAATCAGAATGCGCGAGTTGGGCAGGGCAAAGCGCTTTCCTTTGGTGCCCGACATGAGGAGAAATGCTCCCATGCTCGCCGCCTGTCCGATGCAGTAGGTGACTACATCGTTCTTTATATATTGCATTGTGTCATAAATTGCGAGTCCGGCGGTAATAGATCCCCCGGGGGAGTTAATGTACAACTGAATGTCCTTCTCCGGGTCTTCGGCGGAGAGGAAAAGCATCTGGGCAATGACGAGGTTTGCGATCTGATCGTCGATCGGTGTTCCTAGAAAGATGATGTTGTCGCGCAGCAGACGGGAATAGATGTCGTAGGCGCGCTCGCCACGATTCGTCTGCTCAATGACCATTGGTACCAGTGCCATGCTGTGCTTCTCAGTTCCCGGAGCGGCAAACTCCGTTGTTACATCGTGCTGAAACAGGGCCGGAGCGTTTCTAACTGTTTCACCGGCCAGTGCATACAAGTTCAGGATGCGAGCTTTTCGTAAAGCAGGCTGCCTGTTTTCTCTCTGCGGATTTGTTCACGGATTCTAGCGAGACTGCCGTCGTCCGTCAAACGCTTGCGCAACGTATCCAGCGGCTCACGCATCTGCAGCGAGAGCAATTCCAGTTCGCGGTCCACTTCCGCATCCGAGACTTCAATTTTTTCTTCCTCAGCGATGCGGTCAAGCAGCAGCGAGCCTTTCACTTCATTCAGGGCAGAATCGCGCTGCGCGTCGCGCAAACGATTGAAGTCCAGCTTGCGCATATCTTCCGTGCGCATGCCCTGCGCGGCCAGCGCGCGCAGCCCGCGATCCAGACGGGCATCGACCTGCTGCTGGACCAGCGACTCGGGAACAGGGAACTGATATTTCGCTATCAGCGCTTCGACGATCTTGTCGCGCGTTTCCCCCTCAAGCCTGCGCTTCTTGTCATTTGCGAGATGATCTCTCAACTTCTGCTTGAAGTCTTCGATGCCTTCATATTCACCCAGCTCCTTTGCGAATGCATCGTTAAGTTCAGGTTGAATCTTCTTCTTGATGGCTTTCACTTCAACATCGTAAGAAACAGTCTTGCCGGCGAGGCGGCGTTCGCCGAAATCTTCCGGATAGCTGACTTCAAACTTCAGCTCCTGCCCGGGTTTCGATCCGCGCAGCGCTTCGTTGAAAGCAGGCAGCGTGTTCTGGCCGCCGACTTCGATCATCACATCGTCGCCGGTGACAGGCTGCTGCGGCTCAGTGGCATCGCCTTCATTCTTGAACTCGCCGCGGAATGTGATTTGCGCCCAGTCGCCATCAACGAGAGCGCGGTCTTCCGTAACCGGCTCCATGGTGGAGCGGGAATCGCGGATGCGGTCGAGCTCCGCGTTGAATTCTGCATCGGTGAGTTCGGTATCCGGCTTCGGTACGTGGACGCTCTGGTAGCCGGCAACGGAAATCTCCGGCAGAATTTCAAAGACAGCCTTGAATTTCAGCGGCTGTCCGTCTTCAAGATGAAGATCCGTGACCTGCGGCTGTGAGATCGGCTTCAACCCGGCCTTGTCGATGGCTTCACGGAAATGAGCGGGCAGCACGGTTTCCACCACATCCTGGCGAAGACTGTCAGCGAAACGCGAGCGAATGAGCGACTCCGGTACCTTCCCGGCGCGAAAGCCGGGAATGCGCGCTTGCTTCTGATAGCGCTTCGTCACCGTGCGGAATGCCTTTGACACCTCGTCAGCCGGGACCTCGACCTCGACTTCGCGGGTGCATTCAGGGTTCAGACTGGGGCCATGCTGATGATGCTCGTGATCATGATCATGAGCGTGGACGTGCTCTTCAGGAGCGGCTGCTTCAGGATTCGGAGTGGTTTCGATGGTGTCTGCTGAACTCAACGTGTATGCCTTCCAATATCGTCGTTCGCGTGCAGAATGAGGGCCGGTTGTAAGGGGATTTTCAGCCCTCGGAATGCAGCATGGGAACGGTCTCTTCTTATGTTAAGTGCCTTTCAGAAGAAGAGCAAACCAGCGTTGCGCAGATCGATACCTATGCAGTCCTGAATGGCGCTCAGGAGCATGGCTCTACAGCAAAGTACAACTTCTGCTGCGGTAACTGAGATTTATTAATTGGACAGATTTGATTGAGCTGCCGGGTAGCGTGGCGCTCATCCAGGATTAACTTTTTCCGGCAAGAGCTTCCAACTGCAACAAATGATTCACATCATGTCCGGCCATCGTTTCAACAATGGTCTGGAAAGTCATGGTTCCGCGCTCCGGGTGCGTAACCTCTTTGGCGCGGTCTTCCGGCTTCGTGTTCCGGATCAGCGCCAGGTTCCATCTGCGAACGGCGGAAAAGGCTGCCAGCGCCGAAGGAGCATCGTAGGCGGCATAGGTGACGGCCCATTTCTCCTGATCAAACGGCTGAATTACATGGTTGTTTTCAGCCAGCGTCTGCCGCAGGCGAAACGCAAAAGTGATCTCGCAGTCAGCCAGATGGCTGAAGATTTCCCGCGCATTCCATTTGCCTGGAGCAGGCGATTTCTCCACTCCCTCCGGTCCAAGCTGGTTGAACAGAGATGCCAATTTCGCCGCGGTCGCAGAAAGGACCTCTTCTGCATTATGACTGCCAAGAAATTTTTCGTAAGGATTCAGCACGGGTCATTCCCCAATGATGGAGTTGACACCGTTGTAGCACATACTGAAGCGTCCTGAATCTATCCTCGGCAATTCGAGCGATACCGAAGCCTGGCCTGCTGCAATTTCCGAAGCGCCTCTTCGTTCAGCAGTTGCGGACAGCCGATTTCATGCGCGGCCAGGCATACCTGCGCGAAATGCTCCGTCGTTTCGAGCTTCATAAAAGCATCCAGCAGGTCTTTACCGTACGTAACCAGCCCATGATTGGCCATCAGTACTGAATCATATTCTCGAAGATAAGGCTGAAGGCTGGCGCCCACCTCTTCCGTTCCCGTCGTGGCATACGCTGCCAGCGGAATCTTGCCCAGCGTCATAATGAGTTCCGCACAGAGCGGCATATCCAGCGCCATGCCGCAGGAGGCGAAGGCGGTGGCAATTGGCGGATGGGCATGAACCACGGCCTGCACATCGGGCCGCGCCTCATACACTGCGAGATGCATTCCGATCTCGCTGGTCACATTCCGTGTGCCCGCCAGCAGTTTTCCATTGAAATCAACCACCACCATATCGGCGGCTCGCAGCAGGCACTTGCTGCACCCTGTAGGGGTCGCCAGAATGCGCTCATCATCCAGGCGCACAGAGAGATTTCCTGATGTCCCCGGAGCAAATCCGAGCCGATACATCCATTTGGAAAACCGCGCAAGCTGACGGCGCAGCTCACGGTCTCCGCGCTCAATGTTTACGACATTGGTTGCCGGCGCTGGACGCGCCGGTGAGGGAGATTCTGTCAGAGTGATTGCGGGCTGCGACATCATATTATGCGACCTCTCTCTGAGAATTTCTGAACCTTCCGATGTTCTCTCCTAGACGTTGGGAAACATGAAACAGTTTTCCGAGCGTTATTCCCGGAGCAATCTGGTGGTGTCCCACCGCCGCTAAACCCATGGAAGCCAGACAGCCGCACTGTGAACAATCGGGCTTACCGCCGAATTGACAGGGCTGAATGCGGGTTTTCAGATCGGCTGAAATTGTGTGCGTAGACCGGGCAAAAATGCACTCTGCCGGCGATCGGGGCGGAGCCAGAAATTCCCGCAGCACGGCATCGTTCATATCCAGAATGGGATAGCGCATGCGCAGCTCCTGCAATTCTTCAATCACGCGGATGCGCTCTTCTGCGCTGAGAATTTCCTCGTCTGTTGCCCCCTGCTGCGGAGTAAAAATGCTCATCCAGACGCGCTTGACTTCCTGCTGCTCACCCCAGAATGCAAGGAAGCGCTCGAGATACTCGCTCTGCTTCATCATCTGGCTGGTGATCGTGCAGTGGATCGTCACCCTGCTCTCCCGGATGTTCCGCAAAATACGTTCATAGGTCGCCGGCTTGCGCCGCCTATCGTGGTCGGGTTGCAGTCCGTCTACCGATACCACCACATTCAGCAGGGCGAATTTCCTCCAGTGTTTCGGAACAGGACGAAACGCGCTGGTCACAAGCTGAACATTGATACCTCTCTCTTCAAGTTCTGGCAAGATATTTTCAAGCTCGCGGTGCCGAACCAGCGGATCGCCTCCAACCAGCGAAACGTGGATCGGTCGATAGAAGTCCACCAGATCAAGAACGCCCTGCACCAGGGCATCCTGTTTATAGTCGGAAAGCACCCGCAGCGTAACGCCATTGCCGCCCAGGTGCGCATCGTCATAGGCATAGCAGCCAGGGCATCGCAGCGGACACTCGCGGGTCAGCTCAATCGATAAAAATGGTCGTCGACCACTCAAAATATTGGACCAGGAATGGAGCACGTCCGATTTCTTCATTTTTTCCCCTGAAAATTCAGCCGAGGTGAATGTTTTCAACATTCAGACGTTTACGGATATCCGGCTAACTGGATAAGGAGGAAAAAGCGTGCTTTCTAGCACCGCTGGACGAAGCTTGTCTGGCTGGGCAACAGAAGAACTGCCTGGAATAGTTGGATAAATTTCAGGAATTCTGGAACGATTCGGAAAGGGGACGGTAGGGTGCCTGCCAGCACGTATAAACCGGCTACAAAAACTGACATCAGCATAAGGAAGATGTGCAGTGACTTAAGAGTGGTCTGTGGGGGATCCACCCACGGGGCTATGCATAAAGCGAGCACGCAGACAATACAAACAAATGCCGTCGCGATTTTTGCTGCTCGCGTCATCCCTGGGAAAAATGGTAGTTGCCTCGTTGCGGATTTGGCAAATGGGTTAGTGATCTGTTTGAAATCAAGGCCCGATAGGAGTATCCTGAAATGGCAGACGAGTTTGTCCGCGCCTGTTCGTGAGTCAGCCGGGGCGCGGAGGGATGAGTGGGCGAAAGCCCACTTTTCTTTTGCTGCAAAATTCATTGCCATGGCTTTGAATATGGACCAAATTCGCGCCACCGCGCAGCGGGTTGCCGCTTCGCACGGGCTTGATGTGGTCGAAATCGAGTTCCAGGGCGGCGGAAAACATCGCATTTTGCGCGTATTTATAGAGAAAAACGCCGAACAAAGGGCCCGTTTAAGTCAGGAATCCAGCCTGCCTTCGGGGGTGGAAGTCGATCAGCTGGCGGGTATTACCCATGAGGATTGCCGCCTGTTCAGCCAGGATTTCGGCACAGTTCTCGACGTGGAAGAGCTGATTCCGGGCGCCGAGTACACATTAGAGGTTTCTTCGCCGGGCCTGGATCGCAAACTTTACGGCGAACACGATTACCGCAGGTTCGCAGGAAGTCTGGTCAAGTTGCAGACCTTTGAACCGGTTGGGGGCAACCGCCATTGGCGCGGCAGGCTCACAGAAGTAAAAGACCGAACAGTGGTTCTGGATCCTTTTGCCGGGAAGCAAATGAACAAAAGCAGGAAAAAAGAAGCTGCAAACGAAGCCGTCGAGATCGAATTTTCAAATATAGAGAAAGCGAACCTCGTTCCGGAATTTTGAGAAGTGGTCTGAGGCAGATCACAAGGTATTAAGAGAGAGAAATATGGCAAGTGTGCTGTACCAAAGTATCGAGGCTTTGAGCCGTGACAAGGGTATCGACCCGGGAATCGTCGTTTCCGCAGTTGAGGATGCAATCGCGCTGGCGACACGGAAGTACTACAAAACGCAAGAAAACATGCGTGCTGAGCTCGACAAAGAGACCGGCGAGATTCGCGCCTATGTCTACAAAACCGTAGTCGAAGCGCCCGAACAGATCGAAGACCCGGTCAACCAGATTGCCCTCGAAGAAGCGCGCGAGCTTGCGCCTGAAGTCGAAATCGGCGGCGAGATTCGCTATTACAAACCGACCGATGTTCTCGGACGCATCGCGGCGCAGATGGCCAAGCAGGTCATCTTTCAGAAAGTCCGCGAGGCCGAGCGCGATACAGTGTTCCAGGAGTACAACCACCGCGTCGGCGAAGTTCTGAATGCGACAGTAAAACGCCTCGAACCGCAGGACGTCATCTTCGATCTCGGCAAGGCCGAAGCCCGCATGCCGAAGCGCGAGCAGTCGCGGCTTGAGCAGTTTGCCGTCGGCGAGCGCGTCCGCGTCGTGCTGCTGCGCGTGGACCGCGCCGCCAAAGGACCACAGGTCATCGTTTCCCGTGCCGCGCCAGAATTGGTCCAGAACCTCTTCCAGAGCGAGGTGCCTGAGATTTACGACGGAACGGTGATGATTAAAGCCATCGCTCGCGAGGCCGGCGAGCGTACCAAAATCGCTGTGCAATCCCGCGACAAAGATGTTGATCCGGTAGGCGCATGCGTCGGCATGAAGGGCATGCGTGTCCAGTCCATCATCCGAGAGCTGCGTGGCGAAAAGATTGACATCATCGAGTACAGCGAAGAAATCACCGCCTTCGCGGAAAAAGCATTACAGCCCGCGAAGGTCAGCCGCGTTAGTATCACAGATCTAGGCGAGAAGCAGCTCGAGGTCATCGTTGATGACACGCAGCTTTCACTGGCCATCGGCAAGAAAGGCCAGAACGTCCGGCTCGCGGCAAAGCTGCTGGGCTGGAAAATCGACATCAAGAGCGAGGAAGAGAAGCGTCAGGAAGTCGAGCAGCAGATGCAGGCCATGTCCGGCGGCCCGACCACGCCGATCGAGCAGGTCAGCGAGCTGGGTGAAACGATCATTCAGAAGCTGGTTGCTGCCGGCATCACCACTGTCGAAGCCCTGGCAGATATGACACCCGAACAGCTGGAAGAGATTCCGGGGATCGGAGAAAAGACTTTGGAAAAAATCGGCACTGCAGTGCGACACTACTTCGGGCAGTATGAAGAAGGTGAAGAGCGTCCGGCTGAGGCTCCCGGTCTGGCTGAAGCCGCGCATATTGCGGATGCGCAG
>Ga0209062_1005725_pt1 | contig 11857 bp, 16 predicted proteins | sample Coa_R2_2_FD_187158 | JGI IMG/M metagenome (GOLD analysis project Ga0209062, IMG submission 187158) | Surface soil microbial communities from Centralia Pennsylvania, which are recovering from an underground coalmine fire - Coalmine... | ecosystem: Environmental > Terrestrial > Soil > Unclassified... | reverse complement strand
AGATCAAGATCGACCGGTCGTTCGTTCAAGGCGTTCACAGGCGGGAGTGCTCGGCCGTGATTGCATCGGCCGTTGCGCTGGCGAAGGGATTGGGCATCACCATCACGGCGGAAGGAATCGAAACCGAGGAGCAGTTTGGCTTGCTGCGATCGATGGGAGTCGACTTCGCCCAAGGCTACCTGTTCAGTCGCCCCATGCCGCACGAAGATCTCGCGGCATCGCAAGGCTGGGCGGATGCTCCTGCCGGCGGCATGCTGGACGAGGGGCGCCGGCGTGCCGGACGCGCCGCGCTGGGCGCAATATGAGACGTGATACGGTCTAGTTCAGTGGCGAGAGCCGCTGCAGCTCACGTATGTTCAGTACCTCAAGCACGCCGTTGGACAGATCCGCGATGCCGCGCTCGCGGAAGGTCCCGAGAATCCGGCTGACATGGACCGCGGTGAGGCCGACCGCGTCCGCGATGTCCTGTTGCCGCAGGGGAAAGGGATAGCGGTTCTCGCGTATGACTGTTTGATCCGCGATCCGCTTCATCAAATACAGAAACAGCGAGGCGATCCGCTCTTCGGCCGAGCACAGCCCCAACGCTGCGATCACCTTCTCAAGGGTCTCGGTTTGCCCGGCGCAGCTTTGCGCCAGGGAAGGTAGCGCGGTCGCGGGATTGCGCATGATCTTGGACTGCACCTCAGTGCGCTTCATCGCGCTGACCTGGATCGGCGTCAGCGCCTTCACCGAGAAATGGACGCGGTCGCGGAACAGCAAGCTGATCGAGAACAGGTCCCCGGGCAGCAGGAAGTGCAGGATCTGCCGGCGGCCGTCCGGCAATTGCAGGAAGCGGAATGCCCAGCCATGGCAGAGAACGTAGACGTCCGGCGTCGCCTGCTGCGAGGCGAGGGCCTGCCTGCCGGCCGCAACGACGAAATGATTCTGCCAATCCGAGCTGTCGTTCGAGCCTGTCTGCGAGTTTCCGAGGATTGCGCCACAAAATCCGGAGTCGTGCTTCGGGCAGGTCGCGCAAGGCGAGGCACTGTTCATCGATTGTTTGGTTCGAGGTTCGAATGCCCGCCCATTGCGGTGTGGGAAGTTTTCTTCCGCCATGATCACGAACACAGGTGCGTAGTCAACATCAATGTATACAACCGCGAGCAAGTTGGATGCCAGTCGCGCCGCTCACCTCGCGCCCGGCTGGCGGCCGCTTGATGTGGGTTGTTAATCTGGATCAAGCGCCGCCCGCTGGGTGATTGCGCGATAAACTTTCCTCAGCACGGAACTGCATTGAAAAGGGGCCAGGCGCCTGCGGTCGATAGCGAGTTGACATTGTTGTTCCATAAATGTACTAAACCGTGTAGTTTATATATGGTTCTCGTCTGCGGAACGTCAACGGGGGGAAAGCCCGGTATGTTGACGCGTCGATCTCGCGATGCCCCTCGCGTGATTGACGCTGGACGAGCGGCTTGATCCAGATTGTTGACCTGCATCAAGCGCTGCCCATCTGCATCAAATTGGGCTGCCTTGTTGTTAACGTCGAATTGAGACGCTTTGTCGCGGCAGGTTACCCACGCGAGTCTGCCGGGCTTACCAGCGACGTTTTCGACATTTTCATTTGAGGGGCAATTATGAAACCGCAACCAGCGACAATGCATGCACCGCCGATCGACGATGGCCAGGATCGCGAGGCGCGCATGCGCTTCATGCGCATCGACGCCGAAACCGGCGAGCTGTTGCGTGACTTCTGGAAAGTCGTGGACGGCGCGTTGCCGGACATCCTGGAGGGCTTTTATCGGCACGTCTCCAGCGAGCCGAAACTTGTCAAATTGATCGGCAACGATATCCCGCGCCTGAAGCGGGCTCAGGGCTCGCATTGGGCGCGGCTGTTCAATGGACGCTTCGACCACGACTACATCCAGGGCGCGCGGATGATCGGGTTGATGCACAACAAGATCGGCCTCGAGCCGCGCTGGTACATCGGCGGCTACAATTTTGTGCTCGGCCGGCTCGCCGCGCTTGCCGTCGAGACTTATCGATGGCGGTCGGCGCGCTTGTCCAAAGTCCTGATCGCGGTCGACAGCGCCGTCCTGCTCGACATGGACATCGCGATCTCGGTCTATCAGGAGGCCATGCTTGCCGAGCGGCTTGAGCGCCAGCAGAAGGTCGATGCCGCGATTTCGGGCTTCGATGGTCGGATGAAGCAGGCGCTCGAAGCCGTGGGCGGCTCGGCGACGGAGCTGCAGGCGGCAGCCAACGCACTGGCGGCCAATGCCGAACAATCGAAGCAGCAGTCGCAAGCGGTGGCGGCGGCCTCGGAGGAGGCGTCCACCAACGTGCAGGCGGTCGCGGCTTCGACGGAGGAGCTGAGCTCGTCCATCAATGAGATCGGCCGCCAGGTTTCCGACTCGACCAGGATCACGGCGACGGCGGTCGATCAGGCGAAGCGATCGGGGAACTCGATCGAGGGGCTTGCGCTGGCGACGCAGCGCATCGGCGCGGTCATCGAATTGATCAACAGCATCGCCGGACAAACCAATTTGCTGGCCCTCAATGCCACCATCGAGGCCGCCCGCGCCGGTGAAGCCGGCCGCGGCTTTGCCGTGGTCGCTTCCGAGGTGAAGGCGCTCGCGGAGCAGACAGCGAAAGCCACCGGCGAGATTGCCCAGCAGATCTTGTCGATACAGGAAGCGACCAAGGAGTCGGTCGGGGCGATCCACCAGATCGGTTCGACCATCGCCTCGGTCAACGAGATCGCCACCGCGATTGCAGCCGCCGTTGAGGAACAGGGAACGGCGACGGTCGAAATCGCGCGCAACGTCCAGGAGGCGGCGCGCGGCACCCATGACGTCTCGAGCAACATTGCGGGCGTCAGCCAGGCCGCGATCATGACGGGCCAGACCGCCTCGACGCTGCTCCAGGCATCCAACGACTTGTCGCGGCAGGCGACCGAGCTGCGGTCTGAGGTGGAGGGGTTCTTCTCCGCGATCCGGGCCGCGTAGCAATTCCGCTGCTGGCCTGCACCGGCGTCGCGCGAATCAGCTTGTCAAGAGTTGACTGGCGCCTCTCACGGTGCATTGCTCGCGCGCATGGGGCGATTTGCGCAGACACGCTGGGCGCGCATGAGCAGCGGACAGTATTGCCTGATCCGTGATCTCGGCCTGGTCAAGGGCGGCAAGGGACTGCGGCATCACGAGGTGGTGCTGACGCTGTCGTTGCGCGGCGTGATAGCCTTTGGGATCACTGGCCTGCGCGAGAGCCGATGGCGCGACGCGGGCCGGGGACTGCTTGGGCTGCTCCGAGGATCCAGCCGCGCGCCCATGGAGGCTAGCTCCGCACCCGAGCAAGGTTTGCATCAGCCGGACATGGCTACCGAAATATAGTGTTGGATATGCGTGATCACATCTTTCGCCTGTGCGGCGCTGCTCTCATTCTCGCTCAGGCTGGCGCGGCGCCAGCAGCCGAGCAGCTGTCGCGCAAGCCGGGGCTGTGGGAGGTCACGACCACAGTCGACAATTCCAGCGCGCCGCCCCGCCTGGTCAAGCAATGCATTGACGCCGCAACTGATGCACTGTCCCAATCGATCGCGGGCCCGTTCAGCGCCGCCGTCTGCCCGGATCGCAAGGTTGAGCGCTCGGCCGATGCGGTCACGGTGGAGTCCACCTGCAGCATCGCCGGCAAACCGGCCAGCGCGCACGCCGTCATCACCGGCAGTTTCGACAGCGCCTATGCCATGAAGGTCACGGCGGAGGGGGCTTTGCTTCCCGGCGGCAAGATGGGGATGACCATGGTCGGCAAGTGGTTGGGGCCCTGCGCGGCCGACCAGCGGCCCGGCGACATCATCATGGCCAATGGCGTGAAGATCAACATTCCCGATATGCAGAAGCGCGCGCCCTCGACCATCGATCAGATGGCGCCGCATTAACATTCGGACATGAAGGGTTGGGCGCGCACCCAGCGCGATTGTGATCGCGCGCCCAGGCCGCGGTGCGCCCAAAACTCGCCTCGAAATCCGGTAATCGACCCTTTGCCGCGCCGCGCAATCCCGCTAGGTATGGCCGACGAGCCGCACGTCGACTGCCGTCCGGATAGGCCTGTGCACGACCGCAATTCCTGCCACAGCAACGAGCCGAAGCTGCAAGCCGCCGCCTCGCCCGTCAAGGCCCCATAGGATAGACTGAAACCGGTATGAGTGCTCCCGGAACCCGCCAATCGCCCATCGCGCGCATTCGCGCGCTGTTGAACCAGCCGGCGCACCATTATCGTCCGGCGACCACGGTCTTTCTCGATCTCAATGTGGATCGGTTGGCGGATCAGCTCGAGCTGGTCGCCCGCGGCAGCGAGCGCGGCGCGGAGGGCCGGCCATCCTCGGACGCCCAGACCATGGATGATATCGAGCACCGGGTGGTCGAACGGATCGAGGCGCACAAGCAGGATGCCCACACGATCTATCTCGATCACCTCCACACCTATGACGAGCGGATCACGGCACTGAGCTTCGAGGAGCGCTTTGCGACCATCCAGCAGGCCGCACCGGAGGCGGTCGGCGATTTCAGGGCCGAGGCGACGGTCGGCCGCGACGAATTGTTTGTGCTGCGGCGCCGGCTCAACGAATCCGAGATGGAGCGGGAGCGGTTTCGCGCCCGTCACCGCATCGAGCGCCCGGCGCGGCTGTCGAGCCCCGGCAAGATCATCCTCAAGATCGGCGTGCTCGCCATCCTCTTCATCATCGAGGTGGTGATCAACGGCAGCTTTCTCGCCAAGGCCAATATCGGCGGCCTGCTCGGCGGCGCTGCGCAAGCGGTCACGTTTGCGGCACTGAACATCATTGCCAGCTTCTTCTGGGGCATGGTGCTGGTCCGGCTGGTCAACCGTCGCAATTTCTTTCTGAAACTGATCGGTGTCGTATCGTTTCTGGCTTATCTCGTGTTCGCGGTGACGCTTAACCTGACCCTTTCACATCTTCGCGAGATTCCGCCAAATATCGCCCTGTCCGACAATGTCGGTCAGGTGGTGCTGCATCGGCTGCTCACCTCGCCGTACGCGCTGACCGATGTCAATTCCTGGGTGTTCTTCTCCATCGGCTTCATCTTCTCCCTGATTGCGATGGCCGATGGCCTGATGTTTTTCGATCCCTATATGGGATATGCGGGGCTGGAGCGGCGCTGGATCGAGGCGACCAGGTTGTTTGCCAATGCGAGGAGCGAGCTGATCGAGCGGTTGCGCGATATCCGCGAGGACGCCACCGAAGCCATGAACGAAGCCGCGCGAGACCTGTCGGTGCGCCGGAGCGAATACGACGCGCTGCTGCAGGGGCGGGAGCGCCTTGCGCAGCGCTTCGCCCAGCACCAGAACCAGATCGAGCAGGCCGCCCGCGCGCTGCTCGAGATCTATCGCGAAGCCAACCGCAAGGCGCGCACGACGCCCGCGCCGGACTATTTTGCCAAAGCCTATGTCATGGAGCGCATCACCTATACGGCCGCCGAGCCGGACAGCAGCGCGCGCGAGCATCTGCGCAAGATGATCGCCGATACCCAGGAGCTGCTCAATCAACAGATCAAGGCCATTCACGAGGCCTTCGACGCCGCCGTGAAGACCTATCGCGAGATCGACGAGCTGCTGCCGGAGAGGAAGCCCGAGAGCAAGCCGGCGGGTAAGCCGGAGACCAGGCGTGGCTAGACGGCGTCCGCGACAACGCAAGGATGCGGGACTCGGCTGGGCCGGCTTTGGGGGCATCCTGCTGCTGCTGCTCGCCATCGCCTCCGGCGGCGCACTGGCCTATTTCTATTTCTCGACCCCCGCTCGGCCGCAGCTGGATGCGCAGACGCTATGCCCGGTCAACGGCCCGCAAGGCATCACCGTCGTCTTGGTCGACACTTCGGATGATCTGCCCGAGACCACGCAACGGGAAATTCTCGGCCAGCTGGATGACATGATCACCACCCTGCCGCCTTACTATCGCCTCGACATCAGGGTGCTCGATATCGCGGGCGTACGCAGCCGCTCGCTGTTCTCGAAATGCAACCCGGGCGACGGCGCGGGCCTCAGCGAATGGACCGACAACCCCCGCATCGCCCGGCTGCGCTGGATCGAGGATTTCCGCAAGCCCGCGGCGGCTGCGATGAAAAGCAGTATCGCGTCGGCAAAAGCCAACAGCTCGCCGATCATGGCGGCGATCCAGGACATCGCGATCGACCGGTTTTCCAGCGCTCAGAGCCAGGATGCGCGAAAAACGCTGTATGTCATTTCCGATATGATTGAACACACCCGCGACTACAGCCAATATGCCCGTGCTGGCGATCTGTCGTACCAGCGTTACAAGCAGTCGCCGGCCTACCTGAAGTTTCGCACCGATCTGCATGGCGCAACCGTCATCATTCGGTACGTGACAAGGCAGGTGAACGGGCAATCGCTGATCGACAGCGCCAAGCATATCGAGTTCTGGAAGGCCTGGATCGAGGACAACCGGGGCATTTTCGGCGGAGCCAAGCGGCTTCAGGGAGCATAGCGTGGCAGCCTATGACGAGACACCGAGCCTGCCGCCCGGGCTGTTGAACGGGCTGGTGTTCTTCGCCGTCGTGGTGTTCGGCAGCGGCTACATCATCTTTTCCAAGATGCACGATTTCGGCGCCTTTGCCGTCACCGCGGTTCCGGTCCTGATCATGATCGGTTACGCGGTGCTGCTCGGCGCGCGCCTGTTCCGGCTGCGCGACGACCAGGCCGGCGACAATCTCTACTACATGGGCTTCCTGTTCACGCTGACGAGCCTTGCCGTCTCGCTGTATCAGTTTTCGTCCGCAGGCTCGGCCGAGCAGATCGTGCAGAATTTCGGCATCGCGATTGCCTCGACCATATCGGGCATTGCGCTGCGGATCCTGTTCAACCAGATGCGGCGCGATCCGGTCGAGGTCGAGGCGACCGCGCGGCTGGAGCTGGCCGAAGCCTCGCGGCGGGTCAAGCGGGAGCTCGAAAGCGCGATCCTGGAATTCGGCTATTTCCGCCGCACCACCCAGCAGTCGATGGGCGATGCGCTGGACGAGGTGCGCGAAACCATGGACAAGGTGCGCGGGCTGTTCGCCGGCGAGGTCGAGCGGCTTGCGGCAGCGGCAGGCCAGCCGCTCGAGGCGAACAGCAAGGCATCGGCCGATACGCTCGATCATCTCAACGAGCGCACGGTGCAGATTCTCGACGTCTCCAGGCAGCTGGTCCAGGAGGGCGAGCAGCTCGCGCGCAGCACGACCAATGTCGTCAAGGCGATCGACTTCATGCTGGCAAAGCTGTCGGCACTGCAAATGCCCGATCGCGCCGCCGAGAGCAAGCTCGCGCCGATGATCCAAAGCCTGACGCAGGCGGTGAAGTCGCTGGGCGAGAGCACCGAGACGCAGGCCAAGAACATCGAGAGCAATCTCAAGCACACCCAGAACGCCGTCGTCGCCATCGCCCAGGTGCTGCAGGAAATGCGCGCGGCGGAGACGGCGGTGTCCGCGCCGCGAGCACGGGGGGCCGAACGATCATGAAGCGGAGCTGAGCCATGGACGGTCAGATCGTACAGCAGCGCTCGTCTTACCGGCAGGGCCTGGTTCTCGGCCTGACCATGGCCGAGATCATGATCCTCCTGGTGTTCTGCCTCTTGATCGCGATGGCGACGTTCCTCAAGCGCGAGGAGAGCCGGCGTGTCGTGGCCGAGCAGGAGCTGCGGCAGCAGCGACAGCTGAACGCGCAGGAGCGCAGCGTGCTCGCCGAGCTCAAGCCGAATGCCGCGCTCGGCGAGAAGCTGCAGAACTGGTCCGGCTTGAGCGATCCGCAGGCGATCGACCAGTATTGGCGCGAGCTGGTGGATGCCCACACTGTGGTCGCCGAGATCGAGAAGAGCGGCATCCCGCTCAAGGAATTCCGCGAAACGCTGGCCAATGTCGCGGTACTCCGCGCCAACGGCATCGATCTCGACAAGGCGATCCGTGACGCCCAGATCGTCGACGCCATCAACCGCGCGATGGCAAAACCGGGGCAACCTCAGGTCTCGACGCAGGCGATTCTCGATGCCGTTGATCGCGGTACGAATGCGTCCGGCCCCGGCGGCCATCAATGGCCGCCGATCATCCGGATGAGCGAGGCCGACGGCTATTATTTCAAGACCAGAAGCGCGGAATTGTCTCCGGCGTTCCGCGACACGCTGCTCAACGTGACGCCGCGCGAAATCCTCGACTACATCAGGAAATACGACGTCGATGTCATCGAGGTGGTCGGCCACACCGACGAGCGCCCGCTTCAGGGCCGGCAATTCTCCAATCTCGACCACGATCTCACCGCGGTGCTCAACAACACCGAAGGCGTGGCCAGCCTCAGTCCCGCCGACAATGCGGGGCTCGGCCTTGCGCGCGCCGTCTCCGTCGTGAGCGTGCTCAGGCAAAGCCCGCTCCTGACCAACTACAAGATCATACCGCTGTCGGGCGCGCAGCTCGTCAACAACGACGAGACGCTTGCGCTCGGCGGATCATCGGAGGACATCCAGCAGCGCCGCCGCATCGAAATCCGCCTGCGCAAATCCGTGCCTCACGAGGTGGCGATCCCGCGCGATCCGGCGGTGGATGCCTTCCCGCACTCGATCATGACCCGCGAGCCAGCGGATATCGCGAGGTAGGGCCCGCGGGGCCGTATTTCTACGGAGCAACCAATCGGCGTGCAGACGGTTGACCGCTGCGAACAGAGACCGCCGGTGAGATGACGTTTAACAGCAACTACCGGGCAGAGGCTGCCATGGCCATGGAATTGGCCGCGAAGGCGACCAGCGAACCCGAACGATTGAAGTGGTTGCGCATTGCGGTGGCTTGGCACGAACTCGTTCGGCTGCCGCGCGTGGATGATTTGAGCCAACCGTTGTCGCAGGATCCGCCGCGATCTTCGCGCTGAATGCGGCGCCGGTCGCGGGCACTTCGTTCAGAAGATGATCCGGCATCGGGCGGCCGGCGTCGTAGGCGCCGGATCGCGTGTCGCGAAAATCAATGCCGGCAAAATGGCGTTTTCTGCTCATCAGAACAACTCCTTCATGCTCTCCTTCAGCTAACCCGACGAGGCACTTTGTTTCCGGAAACGCCGGGTTCCACCGCGCCATTTTCGCGGAACCCTGCATCCCCGCTCACGTTGATACAACGGGAAGCGACAGGCGCGAGAAGGGAGGCGTTGCAACATGGGCCTTGCGCAATATGCGGTCATAGCGATTGGCAAGCACTGGACCGTGCTTCACGATGGCGAGGCGAGGAGCGAATACGACACCAAGGAAGCGGCCTTCGAATCCGCCGCGGCTGCGGCTTCGCTTGCCATCCGCGAGGGCCATGAGGTGCATCTCAGCGTGCCCGGTAACAGCAAGACGGGCTCGAGTGAGCGGCCAAAGTGAGTTCGCGGATCACACCGCGAGCAACTCGACTGCACGCGCGCTGCTGCGATGCGCGGAGCCGCGAGAAGGGAGTCTCCATGAAGACGACAGCCATTATGATAGCCGCCGCGTTGGCTCTTGCCGGCGGTCTCGTGCAGGCGCAGTCACAGACCCCGAGTGGACGCGGCGCGACCACCGGAGACCCGGCCGCGAGCTCGGCAAATCCATCGGCATCGCCGACCACAACGGGCAGCGACATGAAGCCTAGTCGCAGCGGCAGCGGTACGTCGACCTCGGGCGGCAGCGACGCCAACGGCGATCAGGGCCGGGACACCATGCCCGAGACCGCCAACCGTCCCACCATCCCGCTCGACAAGCAGAACAAGCCCGCGGTGGGGCGCTGATCGTCCGGCGCGTTGCAAAGTGGAGGACGGTGATGCCCTTCTATCGTTTTGAGCTGGTGAATACCAAGAGCATCGAGGACGAAGGTGGCACCGACCTGGATGACGACATCGAGGCGATGGATTCGGCCGACATGCTTGCGCGGCGAATCCTGGAGGAGCGGCCTGACCTGAAAAATCGACACTATTACATTCTCGTCACCAACGAGGACGGCGAGGAGATCGTTCGATTGCCGCTCGAGGTCATTCACTGAGAGCACGCGAGCGCGTGTCAACCGGTGCGGTCGAACACGGCCGCATGCTCGTTCGCGCGCGCCTTCCGGTCGCGCTGGTATGCGGCGATCGCGCGGTTGGCGAGTGCGACCCGGTTGCGCTGGCCCTGGCCCATCATGAAGAAGATCCTGTCGGCGAGAAATCCGGCAGTTTCCATCGGGTCCTCCACCTCGCCCGAGCGCGACAGAAAATTGAAGGCGATCTGCACCGCCTCTTCCAGCAGCAAGGCCGGATCGTCTCTGAACCAGGCTGACATGCGTCGATCTTTTCCGGATTAGCGTCTCTCTCAGCGCGAACGCCAGACGGGGAGGGTGGTTCCAAACTTCTTCAGCCCATGCTGGACGCGGAACTGGCCCTGCGCCGATGCCGTTTGCTTGGCAGGAGCCGTCACGAGGGAGAATGCAATGGCAACCGACGTCAGAGAGACCGGAAACCTGATTGGAAGCGACAAGGTCGAGGGCACCGCCGTGTACGGCGCCGACGCGACCAGGATCGGATGGATCGAACGGGTGATGATCGACAAGATCAGCGGCAAGGTGTCCTATGCCGTGCTCGGCTTCGGCGGCTTCCTGGGGCTCGGCAACGACCTTTATCCCTTGCCTTGGCAGTCGCTCAAATACGACACGCGCCTTGGCGGCTATGTCACGGGGATTACCGAGCAGCAACTGCGCGGCGCGCCGAAATTTGGCCCGGGCAGTGAATGGAACTGGGCCGACGTGGCGGGCAATCGTGCGGTGGACGACTATTACGGCGTTCCCGTCGTATGAGGCGAAACGAAAGAGGCCACCCCGAAGGGTGGCCTCCAAACGGCTCGAGCCGTGCTTACCAGGTTTCCCAGCGCTCGCCGCGCCAGTAGCCGCGGCCCTCATGCTCGCGGAACGTAAAGTGCTCGCTCGGGCCCCAGTGCCAATTGTCTTCGTGGATGATGACCCGAGATTCCGGCGGATAGTGGTAGACCTCCTGGGTGTGCCAGCAGACATCGCCGCTACAGGCGATAGCCGCGGACGCGCCCACGCTGGTGACCGCCAGCAGGCCCGCACCGAGTGCAGCGCTTGCAAGGGTCTTGGTCAATAATTTCATGCTGTCCTCCATCTCCAATTCATTGCCCGTCTGCAAACAGCGCAGCAGATCGATCGTTCCCGCGGAACCGACGGCACAATGAGCGAGGGAACGGCGGAAACAACCGATGTCACGGATCAGGCGGTGTGACCGGGGTCGACGTCTTTCGGCGTCTTCTTCTCGCGCTGCGGCGTCATCTTCGCGGGATCCGGTGCGCCGGGAACGCCGCGTGGCCCGAACTGCTCGCGCTGGATGTCGTCTTCCGAGAAGGGAGGTTCGACGCCGTTCGGCTCGCGAGATCTGGCCATCAGAAGCTCCATTCACTTGCGCATGCCCTGGGAGCTAATGTCTCGGTGCACGAGGCGTTCCAGAGCGTGCGGCAGCGTCGCGATTGCGCCGGCGGCACAGCTCCGCGATCGCCGTCGTCAGATTAAGATCTTGTGAGAATGAGAGGAACGTCCTTGAAACTGCGCGCGTGCGCATCATTTTTTTAGCAAGGCCCCGACGTCTCGCCGCGCAGGTGGCATGATCCGTCCGGGTTATCAGACACTCACAATGAGCACCTCGATCAAACGTCACGGTCGGTTCTGGACCGAAGAGGACGACAATCTTTTGCGCGCCATGGCCGCCGCCGGCAAGAGCCTCACGCTGATGACCGTGAAGCTCCGCCGTCCGATGCGGACCATCAAGGCCCGCGCCCAGGACCTGCACATCCCTTTGCCCGGCGAGGACAAGACCACCAAGCGCTGGATGGGATGAGGCTGCGGTC
>Ga0209062_1005721_pt1 | contig 11874 bp, 22 predicted proteins | sample Coa_R2_2_FD_187158 | JGI IMG/M metagenome (GOLD analysis project Ga0209062, IMG submission 187158) | Surface soil microbial communities from Centralia Pennsylvania, which are recovering from an underground coalmine fire - Coalmine... | ecosystem: Environmental > Terrestrial > Soil > Unclassified... | reverse complement strand
AGCCGGAAGCTCGAAACTGTAGTAACGCCCGAAAATGTAGTAACGGGCTGATGGTGCGAAATCGGAATGTGGGAAGGTGCGGCTTGCTTAAAGTAGTAAGAGTAGTAAACCTGAGGTGGGCGTGACCGCTAACTTATTGAAAATGGAGCGGGAGACGGGACTCGAACCCGCGACGTCCAGCTTGGGAAGCTGGCATTCTACCACTGAATTACTCCCGCGCTCTCTCCAATCAGCTATTAGCTGAATCGGCTTAAACTTCCTAAGCCAGATTTCAGTCTGGCCCGTTTATACTTTTTATCCAAAAACACCCGCTTGCATGCCAAAATGCACGCCAAAACAGACAGCATGCCAGGCTGAAAACCGGGGAAACGCCAATTCCCGACCCCCATCCCAGCCTGTCCATCGTGCCGCCTAGGGCTCGCTTCAGGCACATTATTGCATAAGCCGGATTCACCCGGCAGAAGGGAGTCAAATCTTGAAAGGACGGTGGCGGCCCAGTTGGTTGCGGATTCCGGGGCAAGGCGAAAAGGATTCCGGAGTGAACGCGAAAAGCGTTCCGGTCGAAGACGAACACGATTCCGGGCTGAAGACGAACAGTGATTCCGGCGGGAAGGCGAACAGTTTTCGCGCGGCCCCGGAACGGCTTTTTCGATGGCCCGGAATGATTTCCACAGGCTGAGCGGCGCTGGACATCACAATGGCAGGCAAGGTCCCCTGAAAGGGAGGAAGTTTGCCGGCCAGGAGACTGTCCATGCGGAAACTACGGGAGGTTCTACGCCTCCGATTTGAACTCAAACTGGGCTACCAGCAGATCGGGCGCACTTGCGCGATCGCGGTGAACACGGTTCACAAGTATCTGAAACGCGCCGAGGCGGCGGGGGTGAGCTGGCCGCTGCCGGAGGATTGGGACGAGGCGCGGGTGGAAGCGGCGGTGTTCCCGCCCGCGGCGCCTCAAGCCTCCGAGTTGAAACCCGTACGGACGCCAACGGACTTCGCCGCGATTCATGCGCAGCTGCTCAGCCACACGCACGTGACTCTGCAACTGTGTGGGAGGAATACCGGCTGGCCTAACCGGACGGCTATCGCTATTCGCGCTTTTGCGAGTTGTACCAGCGCTGGCGCTCGAAGCTGGACGTGGTGCTGCGGCAGGAGCACAAGGCGGGCGAGAAGATGTTCGTGGATTGGGCGGGCGCGACGGTTCCGGTGTACGACCGGCGCACGGGCGTCGCCTGGCAGGCGCCCCTATTCGCAGCCGCACTCGGCGCAAGCAACTACAGCTGGGCCGAGGCCACGCGCGATCCGCAGATGCAGTCGTGGCTGCGCGCTCACGTGCATGCGTTTGAACACTTCGGCGGCATCCCGGCGCTGGCCGTGTACGATTTTGTGGCCGGGCACAAAATCGTACTTTTGTTGCCGGCGGCGTTATGTGGCCTCGCCTGCAGCGGAGCCGCCTTGGTCAGGGCGGATGTCGTGCTTCGGGGAACATAATCCTCACAGGGATTCCAGCCATGTCATCAGGTCCTGATTTTGCCGCCATCCGGCTGCAGGGCGGCATTCCGCGGAAGAATCGACGGGCGGCAGACATGCGGCCACCGCTGGCCTGCTTCGTCCGCAGCGTGATCTCGGCATAGCGATTGGTCGTGTCGAGGCTGACATGTCCGAGCCACGCCCGGATGACATTGACCTCAACGCCTGCTTCAAGCAGGTGAACCGCGGCGCTATGTCGAAAGGCGTGTGGGTGCAAACCATGGTGCTTCTGTCCAAGTGCGCTGCATCCAAAACGGCGGTATGCCGTTTGACGATTTTGTAGATTCCGAATCGGGTGAGGGGCTTTCGTTGCTGCGAGAGAAACACAGGAGAGGTTTTCTCGGTCGGGTTGCACGTCATCAGTCGCTTCAGCAGCGCCGCGGTTTCCGGCCACAACGGACAACAGCGCCACTTGTCGCCTTTGCCATGCAGCCGGACCTTGTAGGGCTCATCGACGTCGATGTCCGCGTTCCGAAGATCAGCGGCTTCTTGAACGCGAGCGCCGGTATTGTAGAGAAACATCAGGAGCGCCCGATCGCGCAATGCCATGTTACCGTCTGTTGGGAAGGTTCGAAAAAGTGCATCGATCTCATCGCGTTCCAAGTAGATCGTTCGGGAAGGCTGGACGCGTTTGGTCGGTATGGCTTCCACTCTTTGAGCTTCGGCCAGCATTTCGGGTGATGAACAGCGAGGTAACGATAGAACATGCGCAGTGCGGCAAGCCTTTGATTTCGAGTACGCGGCTGATTTCCGCGCTGTTCCTCAATCATACGTAGAAAATCCAGCACCCGCTTCGACACACGCAGAACTGACCCAGTAGCGCTTGGTTGAATTGACCCACTGTGGAAATGAGACTGGGAACAAAACCGGGATCGGGGAGCCATCATCCACGCCGAAGGCGTGCATTATGGAAAGAGAGAGAACGAGGCGATATCATCTACGCCGTAGGCGTGCGGGGTGCAGTTTCATCATCCGCGCGAAACGCTGGCCCGTGCGAGTTTGTCGCGGAGATAGTCGAAGTACTCCGGTCTGACACGCATTTCCAGCACTTCTTCAATCACCGGCAGGAAATAAGCCAGCGAGCGAATCGTGTCCAGGGGCGGAGCATCGGCTGGCCGAATCAGGCGGCGCGTCGCCGCCAGCACCAACGCGTTTTCGATCACGTTCACCGAAAGACCGCGTTGATAAAGTTGGGCTGCCAACGTCCGGTCGGCACGGCGAACCGTCCCATGGTACCCGGCGTCTTTCGGTACGCCTCCAGCACCTGGCGGACGTACTCCTCCTGGCTGAGCCCAGTCTCCATCTGGTGTCTCAGCCTTGCGGTTCGCGCAATGAAGGGCCGTCGATGGGCACGGTGTGGCACTGGTGCCGTAGACGGCTTAACAAGGCGTCCACCATGGGACGGTTGCCTAGGAAGGTGGGCCACTCATCGTAGCCCAAGTTGGTGGTAATGATGGTTGGATGCTGCCGGTAGCGCTCCTCCATCAGCTGAAAAAGATGTTGGATTGCTCCGGCTTCAGGTTTAAGTACCCAAATTCGTCAATCAGAAGGACGTCGAGGCGCACCAGGCGCTTCAGCAACTGTCGCGTGGAGCGATCCGCCAGAGAGGCATACATTTCATCGAACAGGTCCTGGGCCTTGATGAACTGACACCTTTAGCCGTTCTCCAGGGCTTTTAGCAGCAGGCCGCAAGCTAATCCCGTCTTGCCGACGCCGGTCTTGCCACAAAACACGATATTCTCCGCCTTGGCGATGAACTCCAACTCCGCAAACCCGCGAATCTGTTTGCGGTTCACTCCGGGCTGCCGGGCGAAGGGAAACGTCTCCAGCGTCCAGCGCTCCGGCAGATTGGCGCGCCGGATGCGCCATTCCAGTGCGCCTTCCTGTTTGGCCTGGCATTGCGCGCGCACCAGGCGCGTCATGAACTCTGAGTAGCTGATGTCGGCCTTGTCGGCGGCGCGCAACTGCTCCTCGTAGATTTCCAGGATGCGCCGCAGCTTGAGATTCTTCAGCAGTTGCTCCAGTTCTTCACCCATCTTCTTGTGGCCCCTCATCATTGAGCAGAAAATATTCGCGGGTCACGCGACGAAGGATCATGCGTTCCAGACGGTCCAAGTCGTAAAGCCCGTAACGGGTGGCATCCCGTACCGCTTCCAGCAGTGGTTCGCGCGGATAGTCGCGCACGAAACGTAGCAGTTGTCGCAGGGCAAGAGTGATGACTTTGCGGCTCCGATGCTTCAACGACACCACATATTCGGCCAGTTCGGGCGCGGCGGTGAGAATGGCATTCTCCTCCGGATGCGGATCGGGGCGTGGCGACTGCTGGCCTCGTGGCGGCCGGTGCTCGGGCAGCATGACGCGCTGGTGCTCGGCTTCCGCAATGCGGCCGTGCGTCACAAGCCGCCGCGCATCCAGTTGGATCTCGATCTTGTCCTTCGTCTCGCGCACCTCCACGCGGCGGCCGATCCAATCCAACAGGACCGAGTAACGGTTGGTGTGTAGCATGACATAGCCTTCGATATCCACCAGCCGCTGATGCAACCGGTACACTTCCGGAATCCAAGCTGGCAGCGGGTTCAGATGCAGCCGCTCGACCGCGAACAGTTCGCGTGGCACGGCACGGATATGTTTCTTGTAGGTCGAGTTGACCCTGTCGCACCACGCCCGAGCACGCTGGTTCAGATCCTCCCAACTGGAGAAGGTGCGCCCGGCCAGGAAGTTTCCCCTCGATGAAACTGAAGGGCCTCTCCGCTCGTCCCGAACGGTTGGCATTGCCGATGCCGTGCGCCACGAACTCAAAGCCAAACCGCTCGCCAAAGGCGGCCATCTCCGGCACCGGCACCATCTCGCGTCCGCTGCCGCGCAACACAACCGCGTGCATGTTGTCGATCATCACGCGGGCCGTAGCGCCGCACATATAGCACAGAGCATCCGTCAGAAATACCTTGCAATCGAAGCGTTGGAATGTTGGGTAGCACTGGAAGAACAGCATGCGCGAGTAGCACAGCACCGCCGAGGCGGTCTGCACCTTGCGTTTCTTGCCGGCCAGTTCCAGCGCGTGCGGCGACGTGTCATGCTGGAGTTCCGCGCCGGGCGCAAACTCATACTGTCCCGCCGCTACGGGCGGCTGGTACCCGATGCCGTGACGCCGGCAGAACGCCGTCAATGCGGGATACGACAACGCTGCGCCACCCGCCAGCAGTTCCTCATGGACTCGCACGAGATTCCCCTTGCACTGGTCGAAAAGCTCCAGGATCTGTTGGCGGTAGGGTTCGGCTTTCTCCGGACGCTGCAACTCCGGCACGGCGGTGGAGTTCGACCGCAGAACTCGTCGCACCGCTACACGGGAAATCCCCAGCACCCGCGCGATCTCCCGTTTCGCTACTCCCTGGCTGTGCAGCTCCAGAATCGTGGTGCGTTGTGCTTGGCTCAACATGTGGTTTTTGCTCTGGAAGAAGTTTTTCGCCGATGCGCTGAAGTTGCTTTTCAATCCGTCCCATCTGCTGCCGCGCTGCGGCGCGTTGCTGTGGATTCAGCTCCAATGCCTCTGGGCCGGCAAGCCGCCGATGGGCACGGTTGACAATCGCGGCGACCATCTCCAGATCGCGGATCAGTTCAGCGCCGGCCCCTGGCGGGACTTTCTCTTGCCGCTGCGTTTTGAAAAACAGCGCGGGATCGTCCAGAATGCGTTTGCGGATGACGGCCGATCCCCGGCGCCAGGCGGCATACAGTTGCCCCGCTTCGCGCGTATCGCAGTGATGCTCGGCAAAGATCGCCGCGATGCGTTGGCAATCCTCCAAGCTCTGGCGCGCTACCGGCACCAGAAACTTCATCGCCGCCTGCGCCGCGATCTGCCCTCGCGCACCTGCTGCTGGATGGCCTCCGGCAAAAGTTCCACCAACGCCAGCCGCCGGAAAACCCACGTCACGCTGCGGTCGAACCGCCTCGCCAACTCTTCCAAGCTGTAGCCGAAACGCTGCTCTAACTCTTGAAGCAGCCAGCCCACCTCCAACGCAGTTTCATGTTCACAAAGGCGCAGCGAACGATCCAACAGCACGGCCGCCGCCTCGCTCATCGGCCATACCACGGCTTCCACTGTGTCCCGGCCCAATTGCTCCAGTGCCGCCATCCGCTTGTAGCCGTCGATGACCACGTACCGATCCACCTGGTCTTCAGCCGGCACGACCACAATGGGCGTTTGCTGGCCGCTCTCCGCCAGCGATGCCAACAACCGCCGCTGCCGAGCCGGGTACCGCACGCGCAAATGCTCCCAGCGCCGGTCGAGCTGATGAAACTCCAGTTGCATCGACAGGCTGAATGTACGGTGAGTTGGGCTCGACGATCAATATGTCCGGATTAAATGCGCGCCTGACGCCAGCGCCGCTCTCGCTCCTGAACGCGTTCTAAGGCTCGCCGGCACGCCGCACAACAGAAGCGCTGTAACGGACTTCGCTGCTGGTGCGCGAAGCGCTCGTAGCTCCCCGGCCGGTCGCACGTGTGCTCGAAAAAAATGTTCCTGACTGATTACCCTCGCGGTGTTGTTAACGGTTTCAGACTCTGATGGTTTCCGGCTTTTGACACGCTCCCGGTAGCGTCGGCTTTGACCATTTCGCTTCCTTTGGCCTGCCGCCGTTTTCCGATAGCGTTGCTGGGCCTTCCAGCGCGACCACTGTCGCGCTGCTTTCCGGCACTGCTCGCTGCAATATCGCTGCCGCGCTTGCCGCGGATGGAAACGCTGCTCGCAGCCTTTAAGCCGACACCTTCGCAGTCGCGGCTGGCATCTCTGATACTTCCGCTGGCCAGTCGCTTGATTTTTGCGCGGACGCGTACGACTCTCGGGAGGGCCCATGGGAGGTGATGACTCCCAGAAGCTCCTGCCCTGGAGGGGAATCATCCTCCTCTCCCGGGCACAGCTGATCTCCAGCGAATCGCAAAATCAGACGGTTCTGATTATCGATCTACGGAGAGGTTGCCGGACGGCCAGAGCGATTTCCGAGCGAGGCCGAACCGTGAAGCGTTTCGTCGAAATTACCTAGATTGGTAGGCGTGCTCGGGGGATGCCTCCCTGTTCCATTGTTTAGGATGGATCATGTATAAGAGATTGCCATCGGGGTCTTCGAAATAAGCGATCTTCCCGGCATTGTCCTGGCTGACGGCACCGCGGAATCGCACGCCCTTCTGCTTTAAGGTTGCAACTGAGTCATCGATGTCTCCTGTCAACTCCAAGCCGATTACCGTTGAGCCGTTCCGACCCGCCGGGTTCTCGTTCGACGCGGTGTGCAGCCCGATCGCCAGTTTGCCAGCTGCGGCCGATGCCCAGTGATTCCCAAAACGTTGGATCAGTTGGAGACCAAGGACCTTCGTGTAGAAATTTACAGAGCGATCCATGTCCGACACGAAGATTGTCGCGTTTCCGTTTGAGAACATCTTTTCCTCTCCTTGTGGCCTCGATTGGGCCAACTCCCTAGTATTGAGAATCGCATTAGAATTGAAAAGGGCCATTTTGAAAAAACCCGTCAAAGCGGTCATGCCCGAAATCCGCCTGGAGTCACGCTCGCCAGTGCCGTTGCAACGGCAACTGTATGAGGCTCTCTGCCAAATCATCATTCGCGGAGGCCTGGAACATGGTCTTCCTTTGCCTTCAACCAGGCGACTTGCAACAGCCCTTCGGCTCTCGCGCAACACGGTTCTTTTCGCCTACGAGGAACTGGCAGCAGACGGAATGCTCTTCGCACGGGCGGGTTCAGGTACACGTGTACACCGAAGTAAGACGATTTTCTGTTTGCTTGATCCTGATGGGCACGCCATGCACTGCCTGCGGATGCCACACATCAATTAGCCAGGGCTCTTGAATTCACCGGAAATGTCCGCACACAATAAACCTGGGGCTGACGAGGATGCCATGGCGATGATCACCGGGCCGACGCCGCGACTCGGCCGGACTCTCCATAAGATCGAGGAGTACTACGGTCGCCCCAAGCCGCCACAGTTTGAAGGGCCGCTTGAGATGAACCTTTGGGAGGTCGTAGCCTACTTGGCAGATGATGCGCAACGGCGTATGGCCTTTGAGGCGCTGCGAAAACAGGTTGGCCTAACGCCTGACAAGATTCTTGCTGCGCCAACTGAACTACTTACCGAGATTACGCGTATGGGTGGCTCCATTGCTGCTGAAGAGCGTGCGGACCGGCTGCGGATTGCGGCTCAACTTACGCTGGACGAATTCGGCGGGGATCTCGCGAGCGTGTTGAGACTTCCTCCACAGAAGGCGAAGAGATCGCTGATGCGGTTTCCGATGATCGGTGAGCCGGGCGCAGAGAAGATTTTGATGTTCTCGGGCGTGCTTCCCGTGCTAGCGCTTGAGTCAAACGGCGTTCGCGTTCTCGTGCGACTGGGCATTGGAGAAGACCGTAAGAGCTACGCCGCCACCTACCGATCGGTCCGTGAGGCCACACTCGGACAGCTACCGGAAGACTGCAAGTCTCTGACGACAGCGCACCTCTTACTACGGCAGCATGGCCAGGAGCTATGCTTCCGGAACCGGCCGGCCTGCCACTCGTGCGTGCTGAATTCGGATTGCCCCTACTTCCACTTACACCGCTAAAGAAAACAGATGCAAGAAAAACGCGTGAGTTGGGGGGCTGCTCTGTACCTTCGGCGATCCGTTGCCTATGGATCACTTTTGCAGCGCACAGGTGGGTCATTTCTGGCGAGCGCCGAAGGCACCCGCTCAAAGGCAAGATCCTTGACGGTCAGGCGCGTGACAGGCCGGCTGCACAAAGCGGCAACATGCACCGGCAGCAGTTTGATGGTGTCGCGGTAGCTCCGGATCGAGCCTGGACGAGGGCCTTTCTGAACCTTTAAGTGGTCTTCGAAAAAGGCAAACGCAACCTGGCCGAGGCTGCCCTTCATTGATTGCCTCCGGATGGGGCAAAGGCACGGAAGCGTCGATCGGCCTCCCTCAGTAACTCTTCTGTGATCGTCAGGTAGACTGCCGTTGAGTTGGGGTCCACATGCCCCAGGAACGTGGATAGGTGGATCAGGCGGCAGTTCGGATCGATGCCCTGGCGGTACCATCGCAATAACGTTCCCACAGCAAAGGCATGTCGAAGGTTGTGTAATCGCGGTGACGATACGCCTGGCGGCAAAACCAACCCGAGTTTTGGGACGAGACTGTGGAACGTCTGGCTGACGGTTTCCGGGCATATACAACCGCGCTTCGTAAACGAGAACAGCAGCCGATCAGATGCACTCGTGCCGCCATGGCGCTCCTCCATGTAATCCCGGAGGCGTGTTGCCAACTTGGGTCCCAGCGGCACAAGGCGATTCTTGCTGAACTTCGTCTCACGAATGAACAGCGTGTCCCCCTGGAAATCGACATCTTCCAGTTTCAGCCTGACCGCTTCGCCAACACGCAGGCCGAGGCCGTACAGCAGGGCAAAGATCATTTCGTAGGTCTGTGCTCGGTGAGGCGCACGAGAGCGGTCCGGAAGTACACGAACCAGTTCCAGGAGGCGTTTGGCATCGTTGAGGTCAAAGAGATATGGAATGCGCTTTCCGGTATCTCGGCGTCGCGTAGCCTTCACAGGATTGCTTGCGACGAAACCCTGCAGCACGGCCCACTCAAAGAGCCGATGCAGCACGCCAAGGAGATGGTTGTAACTACGTGGCCGGGATCGTGGTCGCGACTGTAGGAGCCTTCGATCAGGACGCTGTCGATCGACTTCCATCCCGTTGCACCGTGCTCACAGAGGTACCGGTCGAAAAGGCGCAAAGCCGCCGATTCAGGCCGGTATTTGCGGTTGAGCGCTCGTTTGTACTCCACAAAAGTGCGAATCGGATCGGCCAACGCGCTGTGGAAACCAGCAACCACTTTCATAGCTCCTCCCCGTTGCCCATGGCGACTTCTCGTAACGCGGCGATCGCGACCTTCGAGTAAATTTCCGTAAACTGCGGAGAGCGATGACCGACGTAATCGCCGATGGTCTTGAGAGGGAACTCTGCTTCTATCAGCTTCTGGACGCAGGTATGGCGGAGCGTGTGTGCGCCTGGCCGCGCGCACCTGAATTCCTGCCTTGCGAAGATATGCCGCCACTCTGGCGGAAACAGCGCCGTTGGTGATTGGCGACTGCAGAGCCAGCACACGAAAGAATACGTGCCGGTCCTGTGTTTGCGGCCTGCCCGAGCGCGAGATACTCAAGTAGGGCTTCGGCCACTACATTAGCGAGCGGGTAAGCCGTGGAGTGCCCGGCTTTCCGTTCGGGAATCTGCAATCGCTCTCGTTTCCAGTCGACCTCGTCGAGGGTCAGTTTGGCGACCTCATGCGCACGCAGACCATACGTCACCAAGAGCAGAAGCATGGCATAGTCCCGTCGCCCCTGAACCGTTCGGCGGTCGACCGCTTCGAGCATGCGGCGCACTTGGTCCCAAGTGATAGACCGTGGCACATCGGCTAGGCGGTATGCCTGCGGCATTTCGACGGCGCCACTCAGATCATTCTCGACCACCTGCTGGCGGTGGCAAAAACGTAGAAAGACGCGGATGGCCCCACAGAGATCGCGCTTTCCCGTACGCGCCAATTTCGGCGCGGTATCGACGACAAAAGACGCGAGCAGCGCCGGCGACAGTTCCGTCAACGACAAAACGCCGGATCGTTTGAGGTAATCTGCCAAGCCATGCAGGCGATGCCCATAGTGATAAATCGTCGCCTCGCGCAAGCCGCGTTCTTCCCGGAGATAGCGCAAAAATCCAGGGGCTTGGTCCTCGAAGGGGAACTGCTTGTGCGTACGGGCAGCAGTGACTCGACCCTCCAGCGACAAGTGCAGCATCTGCCGCACTGGGTTCCTTACCTCCTCGGCGACCTTGGACCGGGCCGCGGCCAACCCACCTTGAGATCCATGGCTGGCCAGCCAATGGGATGCGAATCCCTCGACGTGTGATGCCGCCGACTTCGCATCGGTAGCACCGTGCAGTTTGGCGAACTCAGCAAACTGACACAGTATCGGCACGCGCCGGTAAAAGTTCCGGATGGCGTAACCCTGTGATGCCATCCATTCCACATAACGTTCAATCTCTGGGGCCAGCCAGCTTCCCCGGATGCGATCGATCGTTACAGGCTTGACGAAATAGCGTTCGAGCATAGTGATAATCTCCGTTCGGAAGCCCCGAACCGAAGATCATCATGCTTCGAAGCCAAACCGTTATGTGCCAGCGATCATGCCTGAGCGACACATTCCACAGCTGTTGGGCGGCCGAGGCCACATAAGGCGACCGGCAACAAAAGTACGACAACACCAAAATCGCCGTGGCCCGGATTTTGGGCGACGGGACTCGGCGCAAGACGCAGGCGTTCAGCGAACTGCAGAGTCACTACTTGTTTGCGGAAAACTTCGGACGGCCCGCCAAGGGCAACGACAAAGGAAAGGGCTGGTGGTGCTGGTAAAAGGATTCGTCGACGAAGTGGTGATCGGTATCGCCAGCGAAGTGATCGCGCGGCATGCGCGCAGCTATGAGCGCGAGGATGTTTTCTTCGAACCACGGCACTATCTGGCGCTTTTGGAGCAGAAACCAAACGCGCTGGACCAGGCCGCCCCGCTTCAAAACTGGAATCTGGCCGAGTGCTTTCAGGAGCTGCGCCGGCTGATGGAAGCGCGGCTTTCGAAAAAAGGCAAACGCGAGTACATCCAGGTGCTGCGACTGCTGGAGACGTTCTCGATGAGTGATGTGACCGCGGCCATTGAGGAAGCACTGCGGCTGGGAACCATCTCCTTCGACGCGGTCAAACATCTGCTGCTGGGGCGCATCGAGCAACGGCCGCCGCGGCTGGATCTGGAAAATTATCCGCATCTGCCGCTGGCGAATGTAGCCACGACCCAAGCATCCGATTATCCGGCCTTACGGGAGGCGCGCTGATGGACACGCCTCAGGTCTTGCTGGAACATCATCTAAAGCATCTACGACTGCCAACATTCTTGCGCGAATACGACAAAGGCGCGCAGCAGTGCGCCGCCGAAAGTGTGGATTATCCGCGTTATCTGCTCCGGCTGAGCGAGCTGGAACTGCTGGACCGTGAGCGGCGCGCGATCGAGCGGCGCATCCGGCAGGCTAAGTTCGAGGTGGTCAAGACACCCCACTGCGCCACATTCGGATTATCGCCCGTCATCGCCGTCGCCAAACGGTTCAGCGCATCGTAAGTGTAATTCACCTGCTCGCCGCTCACCAGATGGGGATTCCGACGAAGGAAATAACGTATTCCGATCCGAAATCGATAAAGATCGGAGTTCGTGAAGCCGGGCTTCTTCATATTGATCGATTGATCGACATGAGTCAACGGTAGTGAGGCCCGGCGGC
>Ga0209062_1005719_pt1 | contig 11879 bp, 16 predicted proteins | sample Coa_R2_2_FD_187158 | JGI IMG/M metagenome (GOLD analysis project Ga0209062, IMG submission 187158) | Surface soil microbial communities from Centralia Pennsylvania, which are recovering from an underground coalmine fire - Coalmine... | ecosystem: Environmental > Terrestrial > Soil > Unclassified... | reverse complement strand
ACTCATTGAGCGGGCTCGAAGCGGTGACGACAGTGCGTTCAATCAGGTGGTGCAGGCATACCGGAAGCGGATTCTGGGCACCATCGCCCGCCTGATCGGGCGGCCGGAAGACGTGGAGGATGTCGGGCAGGAGGTTTTCGTCCGGCTGTATTATTCGCTGGAGCAGCTCCGGACGCCGGAGGTTTTTGAGCCTTGGCTGTACCGGCTGACGGTGAACGCGGCCTATGATTATTTGCGGCGCCAGCGCCGGAGGCAGGAAAGCCGCATGTCGGATCTGAGCGAGCAGCAGGTGGTGCTCGCCGATGCGGCCGCCGGCGGGAAGAAGCGCGAGGAAGAAGAGCGCCGAACGCGGATTCGGGAGCTGGTGGATTCGTTATTGGGACAGGTGAGCGAGGAAGATCGGATTCTTTTAACTCTGAAAGAGGTCGAAGGGCTTTCTTTAAAGGAACTTGAAAAAATCTACAGGGTTAATGAAAATGCTCTTAAGGTACGCTTGTTCCGGGCGCGGCAGCGGGTTCTGAAAGCTTACGAATCGCGCCAGCAATGAGGCGCGGTGGTTGAGTTATGAGGTATTGAAATGGATCGGATGAAGGAGCAAGACAAGCTGGAAGCGCTCTTTGCGGAGTATCGCGCGGCATGTCCCGATCCGGAGCCAAGCGCCGGCTTCACGCCGGGCCTGTGGCGGCGGATTGAAGCGCGGCGCTCTTCGAACCTGAAGGTCTTCCGCATGCTCGCGCAGGTTTGCGTCGGCGCGACGCTGGCCCTGACCGTGCTGATCGGTCTGGTGCTGATCCCGCGCTTTGAACAGGCGCCGGTGGCGAGTACGACTTACGCCGACGCCCTGGCCGCGGAGCATCCCAATACTTACGTCGATATTTTCGCGGGCGAGATCAAATGAAGCTGTCGCGGGGCGCGATCGCCTTTTATATCGTGCTTGTTTTCTTAAGCGGCGTCGTACTCGGCGCCGTCGGGCATCGCTTTTATTTGGTTTCGACAACCCCCGCGCGTCCGAATCCGGAAGAGGTTCGCAAGCGCGTCACCGCCGAATATCGGGAGCGGCTGAAACTCACCGATGATCAGATCGCCAAGCTCAACATGATCATGGATGAGACTCGCGCGCGCATTGAAGAGACGCGGCGCCAGATGCATCCCGCCTATCAGAAGATTCGCGAAGAGCAGCAGGAGAAATTTCGCGAGATCCTCACGCCGGAGCAGCAGGCTGAATACGACAAGATCCGCAAGGAGCGGGAACAGCGTCAAAAACAGGGCGGGCACGGTCCCGGCGGGCCTGGCGTGTAGCGGTCTATCCGACCGGCTGTTTCTTTTTGGCTTCCGCCGCCGCCCGGACCTTCTGATATTTCTTCTGGAAACGGTCCACACGGCCCTCGGTATCCACCAGCTTCTGCCGGCCGGTAAAGAACGGATGGCAGTTCGAGCAGATCTCCACGCGGATGTCGCCTTTGTGCGCCGAGCGCGTGCGGAACGTGTGGCCGCAGGCGCAAACCACGTTCACTTCTTCATAGGCGGGATGAATTCCGGCTTTCATAGGGGAACCCTCAGTTTAACACATTCGGCAACAAAAAACCCCGTTTCGCCGATTCGGCGGGAACGGGGTTTTTCAATCTGACTAAAGAACGGACTCAGTTCGCGTGAGCAGGCCGATGAGCAGGAACAGCGGCCCCGTCACTGAACGAAACCTGTACGTTAGGAGCGTCGACTTTAAGAGTCGGCCACCTCACGCGTATTTTGAGTGCAGTCTTTACTACCAGGTATCATTCGACTGGACCACCTCCTTTCTCAGTGATGCCTTCATCATAGAGCCTGGTCCAAAATCTGTCAATTCTGGCGTGGGAAGCGCCGGGACTCTTTAAGCCGCCTCCGCTTTTCCCAGGACGAGCCACAGGAGCGTCCCCAGCAGCGGGAGCGCCGCGACCATCGCGAATGCCTCCCCATACTGATGGCCGTCGAAAAATTTTCCGCAAATGGGCAGTAACAAAGCCACGCCCGCCGAGAATGACGACGACGCGATCCCCGCGGCCATGCTCTTTTGATTCGGCGGATAGGCGAGCGCGCCGGTTCGTAGCGTGACCACGACTAATCCGCCGGAAGCGAACAGCGTAAACGCCAGTAGTGCAATGGCAATCGGCGCGCTGCGATACCAGGTGATTGTCGCCAGCGGCAGGCACAGCGCCGACATCAGCAAAAAAAGCCAGCGCGGCCGCGGATGGCTGGGAGCGAAACGATCCGACACCCAGCCCCAGAAGAAATATCCCGCTTCGAGCCCGGCCGGAGGAATCCACAGGACGTAACCCAACTCTTTTTGCGTCATCCCGAACGATCGCGAAAGATAAAGCGCGGAAAGATAGCTGATGGCGCCGACCGGAAACGCGCCGAGCGCGTAGCTCGCCACCAGGCTCCAGAAGCGGCGCTCCAAAAAGCTCGGAAACTTCAATCGCCCGGGGACGGACTTGTGAAGGAAGTTGTCGGGATTTACGGTGAATCTCCAGATCAGCAGCCAGATCAGCGCCAGAGCCGGAGTCACCAGAAACGCCGGCCGCCATCCGACCGCGAGCGCAATCGGAATAAAAATAAACGGCGCGATGATCGAGCCGACCGACGATCCGCTGTAGGCCAGCGCGATGCCGCGGGCTTGTTTGTCGACCGGAAGAGAATCCATGGCCGTGCGAAAACCGCCCGGAAACATCGAGCCTTCACCCAAGCCGAGCACGGCGCGCGCCGTTGCGAATCCGAGGAAGGTCGAAACGAAGGCGTGGCTGGCGCTGGCCGCCATCCAGATCGATAAGGAAATCAGCATGCCCAGGCGCAGGCCGATGCGATCCAGCACCGGTCCCCAGATGAGCGTCGCCGCCATGTAGGCGTAGCTGAAGGCGCTGATGGTTTCCGTGAAGGCCTGCGCGGACAGATGAGTTTCCTTGAGGATGGTTGGCGAAAGCAGCGCGAGAATCTGGCGATCCAGATAGCTCAGCAGCGTCCCCAGCATCATGACGATGGCCGGCCACCAGATCAGGAAACGCGCGGCGGGTTGACGCGCGGCAGTCGACGGAGATGCCATAGTCGCTTATCGTACCATTCCCCTGAATCCGCCTTTAAGTTTTTGCTCAAGCATTTGCGTTCGTTTGTTTTCGAAAAGCGCGGTTTGATATAGTTCGGTTATGAATGGGCCTGTGATTCTTCCTGCCTTGGCCCGTCCTTCTCTGTTCGGTTGCGACTAGCCGAGGTTTCCTTCGACTTAAAGGGCCTTTTCCACCGCAATTGAGGAGAGAAAAGATGAAAAAGATGGAGTCCGTTCGCTCGGATCTTCCGAGCCTGGTCACGCCCCTCCCCGGACCGAAGGCGAGCGCCGTGATCGAGCGCGACGGCGCGGTTGTTTCGCCGTCCTATACGCGCTGTTATCCGCTGGTGGCGGCGCGCGGCGAAGGCGCGATCGTCGAGGATATCGACGGCAACCGGTTTCTGGATTTCACCGCCGGCATCGCCGTGGTCGCCACCGGCCACTCGCATCCAAAAATCGTCGCCGCGATCCAGGCCCAGGCGGAACGGCTGATCCATATGTCCGGAACCGATTTCTATTACGAAAATCTGGTGGATCTGGCCGAAAAACTCGCGTCCCTGGCCCCGGGCGGCGCACCCAAGCGAGTTTATTTCGGTAATTCCGGCACGGAAGCGATCGAGGCGGCGATAAAGATGACGCGCTATCATTCCGGGCGCGGCCAGTTCATCGCGTTTTACGGATCCTTTCACGGCCGCACTATGGGATCGCTCGCACTGACCGCCAGCAAAAGCATCCAGCAGAAGGAGTTTTTCCCGGTGATGGCGGGCGCGCATCATGTCCCGTATCCCTATTGCTATCGCTGCGCCTACGGCCAGACGCCGGATCAGTGCGCGGTGGATTGCGTGAAGGTGATCGAGGAGCAACTGTTCCGCCATAAACTTCCTCCCGAAGATACCGCGGCGATTTTCGTCGAACCGGTGCAGGGCGAAGGCGGCTACGTGGTCCCGCCGAAAAAATTTTTCGGCGAGCTGCGGCGCCTCGCCGACCGGCACGGTATTCTGATCGTCGCCGACGAAGTGCAGAGCGGGATGGGCCGCACCGGCAGGATGTTCGCGTCCCAGCACTTCGATCTGGTTCCCGATGTGATCGCGGTGGCCAAGGGAATCGCCAGCGGCCTGCCGCTCGGCGCTACCATCGCTCGCGCGGAGGTGATGAACTGGCCTCCTGGCGCGCACGCATCCACCTTCGGCGGCAATCCGGTGGCGAACGCGGCGGCGCTGGCGACCATTGAACTGCTCGAAAAGGAGCTGATCGACAACGCGGCTCGCGTGGGCGAGCATCTGCTCAACCGCTTGCGCGATCTGCCCAGGCGTTTCCGCATGGTGGGCGATGTGCGCGGCCTGGGGTTGATGATCGGAATCGAACTTGTCCGCGACCAGGAGACCAAAGAGCGCGCGCCGGAGCTGCGCGATCGCCTGGAGAAGATGTGCTTTGAGCGCGGCCTCCTGGTGCTCGGCGCGGGACCCAATTCGATCCGCCTGAGCCCTCCGCTGGTGATCACCAAAGATCAGGCCGATTTCGCGGCGGATACCATTGAGCGGTGCCTGGGGGCGATTTAGGTTAGTGGGCCGCCTCGCTGCGTTCCGGCGGGAGTTCCGCGACCACGCACCAGAATTTGTAGCACGTTTCCAGTTTGCGGAAATACTCTTCCCAGGTGCTCCCTTTTTTGATCACGCAGTTGGCGCCAAGCTCGTAAGCGCGGCGAATGTCCCGCGGATTATCGGAGCCGGAGACCATGGCGACCGGTAAATTTTCGCAGCCGGGAAGAGAACGGATTTCCTTGAGCAGATCCAAGCCCGACTGCGCCGGAAGGGTCATGTCCATCAGGATAATGTCGGGGCGCTGGCGGCCCGCGTACTTGCCCTCCCCGCGAAGGTATCGAATCGCCTCAGCCCCGCTATAAACCACATCCAGCCAGGAGCAATGCTTCACCTCTTCATGAACCATTTTGGTGATCATCGCGTCGGCTTCGTTATCCTCGATCAGGAGAATATGCCGCTGTTTGAGATCGTCCTTCATTTCTTAACCTCGCCGAACATCCTAGCCGCCATGCTGGTGACGCCACTCCCAATATTCGCGCTGCTCATCGGCGTTCAACTTATCGTAGTCGCGGTTTTCGTGATGAGTTTCGCGCGCCCATCGGTCATAGTAGACGCGCTCATGGGCATCCCAGTGGTGATAATCGTGGCGGTACGGATCGTAGACGCGGACGCGCGTCTCGCAAGCGGTAAACAGAAGGCCGGCGAGCAACGGGGCTGAGATCCGGTAAAGGCGTGGCATCATTTTGTCTCCGTAAAATTTCCAGCAATCCGATGGCCAAAGCGAAACGTAACGCGACCGCCGGCAGAGATGAGCCCGGCGGCCGCTGCTAACGCGAGAGCCAGCCGCCGTCCACGGTCAGGAGGGCGCCGTGCACATAATCGCTCGCAGCGGAACAAAGGAAGACGGCGGCGCCAGCCAGATCCGAAGGGACCCCCCAGCGTCCGGCGGGGATTCGCTCCAAAATCTGGCGGCTGCGCACAGGATCGGCGCGGAGAGCCGAGGTCACGTCCGTTTCGATGTAGCCGGGCGCGATGGCATTGACGTTCACGCCATGGGCGGCCCACTCATTGGCCAGCGCCTTGGTGAGTTGCGCGACGCCGCCCTTGGCCGCGGCATAGGCAGGGACGAAAAGCCCGCCCTGGAAGGAAAGAGCAGAGGCTATGTTTACGATTTTCCCGCGTCCGCGGCTGAGCATGTGCTTGCCGGCAAGCTGCGACAGACGAAAAACGGCGGTAAGATCGACTTGCAGAATTTCGTTCCAGGCGCCGGCCGGATAATCGACGGCGGGGCTACGGCGAAGGATCCCCGCGTTGTTGATGAGAATGTCGAGCGAACCGAATTCCTGAAGCGCGCCCTCGAACAGACGATCCGGCGATTGCGGATCGGCGAGATCGGCGAGCACGGCGGCGGCTTTCACTCCCACAGCGCGAGCCGCCGAGCAGACTTCCTCCAGGCCGTCCTGCTTCGATCCGTGAACAACGACGTTCGCTCCGGCTTCGGCCAGCGCCAGCGCCAGCGCTTTCCCGATTCCGGTGCGCGAGCCGGTGACCAGTGCGTTTTTTCCGTCCAGCCGGAACGCGTCGAGGATCATGAATCGATGTCGGCCGGGTTGAGACGCGGCACAAGCAGATGGATGATCAGCAGCGAGAGCAGGTAGGCTGATCCGGAAATGATGAACATCGGCATGTAGCTGTGGGTGTATTCGAGCACGAAGCCGGTGAAGGTGGACATCAACACGCCGGCCAGCGCGCCGCCGAATCCGCCGATGCCGACCACGCTCGCCACTGCGCGCTTGGGGAACATATCCGAGGGAAGCGTGAACAGATTCGCGGACCATCCCTGATGCGCGGCGGTGGCGATGCCGACCAGCATCACCGTGATCCAGAGATGGCTGGTATAGGCGGCAAAAACGACCGGCGCGACGGCCAGCGCACAGAGAAGCATCGCTGTTTTTCGGGCGCGGTTCAGAGTCCAGCCCAGCTTGAGGAATCCGGCCGAGAGCCATCCTCCGGCGATGCTGCCGATGGTCGCGAAATTGTAGACGATCACCAGCGGCCAGCCGAGCGCGGTAAGGGTAAGGTGGTAGCGCGCGTCCAAAAATTTCGGCAGCCAGAACATGACGAACCACCAGATCGGATCGGTCATGAATTTGCCGATCAGGAACGCCCAGGTCTGGCGATAGGTGATCAGTTTCGCCCAGGCTGTTTTCGCGCCGGCCTCCTCGGGCGGATCGCTGTGAATATAGGCCAGCTCGGCGGGGGAAAGGCGAGGGTGTTTTTGCGGCGGGCGATACATTGCCAGCCACGGAATGATCCAGAGCGCGCTGATCGCCCCGGTAGCCAGAAACGCCGACTGCCAGCCGTAGTTTACGGTGAGCCAAGGCACGACAATGGGCGCGATGACGGCTCCGATATTGGCGCCGGAGTTAAAGATTCCGGTGGCGAAGGCGCGCTCCCGTTTGGGGAACCATTCGGCGACGGTTTTAATCGATGCCGGGAAGTTGCCGGATTCGCCGAGGCCGAGAAAGAATCGGGCGATGCCGAATTGGAGCACGTTGCGCGCGGCGGCGGCGCCGATGGTGGCGGCGCTCCAGATGCCGATCGAAACCGCGTAGCCGATGCGCGTGCCGATGCGATCGACAAAGCCGCCGGCGAGCAGCAGACCGATCGCATACGCAGCTTGAAAGGCGTTGACCAGATTGCTGTACTGAATTTCGGTCCAGAAAAAAACGTGCTGCTGAAGATAGGGTGCGAGCACGCCAAGCACCTGGCGGTCGACGTAATTGATGGTGGTGGCGAAAAAGCAGAGCGCGCAGATACGCCACCGGTAATAGCCCACGGCGGCCGCAACGGCGGCGCCCGGCGCGACTGATTTGGAGATGGCCACAGTCCGTGTTTCACCCGCGGGCCGGGATAAATGCTCTTTCCGCGGCTTTGGCCGGAACCATCGCGGCCGCGGGACCTGCCTGGGAGTTGGCAAAACGAACGATTCGCGTCGATTCCGGCACTGTGAGCATTCTAGGAGAGTGAGTTGTAAGAGTCAACCGAGCGGGCTTGCGAAACACGCGCGGGCCGTTTGGCCGGGCTTGCGGAGGCGCGGAACTGCGCCGGAGCCGCGAAAATCGGGCCTTTCCCGCACTTTTCTCTTTACATCGCGTTTCCCGATCGCGTATCATGAACTAGCAAATGCGGGTTTTCGCCCGTAAAAACGTACATTTGGGAGACTCAGACAAAGGAGCAATATGGCAGCAAAGATGACGCAATCGCAGATGGTGAAGGAGCTGGCGGCGGCCGTGGGAGTGCCGAACAAAGTCGCCAAATCCTTCATGATCGCCTATGCGGAGATGGCCGTGCGCGAAACCAAGAAGAACGGGATGTGCGTGCTTCCCGGCGTCGGCCGGCTGGTGCGTGTGGACCGCAAGGCGCGCATGGGCCGCAATCCGGCCACCGGCGAAGCGATCAAGATTCCGGCCAAGAAGGTCGTGAAATTCCGCGTGGCCAAGGCGGTGAAGGACGCCATCGTCCCGCCTAAAAAGAAGTAATCACATTAACCGGGACAGACCGGGCAGAAGAAAACCCCGCGGAGCTTTTCGCGCTCACGCGGGGTTTTTCTTTCATCGCTGTTTAATCCGGAGCCCGGTAAAGGCGCGTGTTCCAACCGCGAACCGCGCCGGAAGCCTTACGCTTGCTTCTTTTCCTCGGTGCGCGCGGCGGGGGGCGGATTTTCGTCGCCCTTCAAGCCGGACTTGAAGTTGCGAATCCCTTCGCCCAGGCCCTTGCCGACGTCGGCCAGTTTCTTGCCGCCGAACAGAACCAGGGCCACCGCCAGAATGACCAACAACTCAGGCAAGCCGATCGAACGTAGCATATGGCCTCCTTGTCAGGTAGTGTAGCACATAGGATCCGGTGAAACCGCCATGAAGCGCCGCAAAAACAGGTTCGATCAGGAAAAAGAAGTGCGGGCGATCGCGCGCGAGCGCGTCGGGCCGGTGAAGCCGGCGCGGGCCATTGAACCGAAAACCAAGCGCAAACAGCGCAAACATCCCAAGCGGTTGAACGACGATCTCGCCTAGCGTGCTTCGGCAACCTTGCACGCGCGAGCGCGCGATGGCGTCAGCGTTGTAACGGCTGTAACCGCGGCGGCCGGATGCTACCCTGAACAAAGGAGAATCGTATGCGTTCTTTCGCCGCATGGTTTTTTTTGCCCATCGCCGCATTTGCTCAATCCAACAGCAAGACGCCTTCGCCCGAAGCCGAGCAGGCTCTGCGGGCCCGCGTGAATGAATTCTTTCAGTACCACGTGGACGGCAAATTCAGCAAAGCCTATGAGATGGTGGCCGAGGACACCAAGGAGTATTATTTCGCCACGCAAAAAGTGCAGTTCAAGTCCTTCAAGATCGACGGCATCAAATTCATCGACGACACGCATGCCGAGGTCGATCTCACCGGCCAGCGCATCTGGAAACCCCGCTATGATTTCCCGGAGACCGTGATCGCCGTTCCGATGCACACCAAATGGAAGATCGAGGATGGCAAGTGGATGTGGTACGAGGACCAGCGCACGAGCTGGGCAACCCCGATGGGCCCTTCGGATCCGAATGTGGCGCGAAAAGGCGGCGCGCAAAACGTCCCCGATCTGAGCCCGGAAGCTTTGAAGCGGCGCGCCGAAGAGATTTTGAAGCAGCAACAGCAGTCGCCCGTGCTCGATAAGACGGAACTGGTGCTTCCGCTCGATAAAACATCGTCGGAGCAGATTGTTTTTCACAACAACGAAGGCGGAACCATCAAAATTTACCTCGATCCGACGGCGAAACTGCCCGGTTTGACCGCTGAGCTCGACAAATCCGATGTGCCGTCCGGCGATACGGCGACCATTAAGGTGCGCTTCGATCCCAAGGATGCGCCGCAGCCGCCCGCTTCCTTCACGCTACGACTGATTGCGGAGCCGTTCGATCGCGTTCTGCCGATCACCATCAAATTCGGCGCGCGCCAGCCCGCGCAATAACTGGCAGGCGGCGTGCACTCCCGGCAGCGGAGGCAATATCGCCAATGCTGATCGGAAGTAACGCCGCGCGCCCGGTAAATCCCGAAAAGTTCATTATCGCCAGAACGATCGAGACGCACTCGAATCGCGAATTTTCAGAACAGCTCAGCTCCGCGGTGAAGACCGTTGCGGAACAGTTCGAAAATGGGTCCCAAACTGGAAAAACGGTCGCGTCCATTGGAACGGCGGTTTTGCCGGCCGCGCAAACGGCCGCGCCGGCCCAGCCCGCGACCAGCTCGGAAACGCCGACCGATGCATATTGGGCGTCGCAGCCGGCCGCGGTCCAGGCGCTGCGCTATGCTCCGGACGATCAGAAAGGCGAAATGGCGCAGCAGCTCGCCAGCGAAGGCTATTCGATCGACGTGCCGATCATGGTTTGGGGCTGGGACCCGCTGGCCACGATGATCCAGCGGCAGGAAGAGGGCTATACGTGGGTCCCGTCCGCGCTTCAGCCGGGGGTAAGCGTGGCGCCGGGCGTTTCGATGCCGGGGCAGGATTCCTACAATCCCAACCGTCCGCCGGCCGGATCGATCCAGGTGAGCACCGCGTTCGCCAACGGAACCAACATCGCCGCAGATCCGGTGGCCGAGATGTGGCTTAAAGGCCAGTCGGCGAGTTCGTAAGAAGTCGCGGTGCGGAGCCAGCGGTAAAATCGCGGGGGCGTGGCGGGGTTAACCATGAATCCCGCTTGCAAACGACGCACAACGGGTTTGCGAATCATTTACTTCACGATTCACCCCGACGGCGATCTAGGCCCGGCGTGCGACACATCGGGTGCATGAGCCCAACCAGCCAACCTGTGGTTCCCGCGCAGCCGGATCTGGAGTGCTACGGCATCCAATCGCTGGCGCTTTTTGTTTCCTATACCCGCCAGAGCTATCTCGCCGCTTTCGGCGTTCAAGCTCCGGCGTGGGATCCGACTCGGCCGGCCAAAAGCTGGTTCGACACGACCGTCGATACGTCCAGTCCCGGCAACACCGCGACATACAACGTCGTCAGCGCGGGCGCGAGCGGATGGACGATCGCGCCGCTGACGATCCCGGCCATTGAGGCCGCCTCGGTGAATCTGCCGGGCGCGGTAACTTATCCGCCATACACCATCGCCCCAACGGACGCCACCAGCGGCGGAGCCGTGATCAATCCCGCTTATCTCAGCCTGGAGGCGGATGCGCGAGCGCTGATGGCTTCGCTCGGAGGCACCGATTTGAACCAGGAAACGGGCAATGCGGCGTTTCCGATCATCTATCCGGCCGACGAGCCGCGGCGGATCTGGGATTTTTACGTAAATGGAATTTTGTGCAACGCCGGACAGCTTCTGGCGCAAATGAACGCGAACGGAACTGGAGCGCCCGGAAAATGGCAGATCACGGCGAATGGCCCGGCGTGGGTGCCGACGCCGGCGCCGACGGGCCTCAATGATCCCCGCCCGCCGCGGCCGATGCCGGTTCGAAACCTGCTGCCGAATGAAATGCTGCAAACCGGGCTGATGGGCGTGAGCGTAATCCGCACCGATTTACAGCAGCAGCAGGAAGCGCAGCAGGGGCAATTCACCGCCGACGATCGGGCCACGCTACAGCAGATTTACAAAATGCTGGCCAATCTGAGCGTTTAGCGCCACGATTACTGGGGCGGCGGATTGCGCCGGGCACGCCACATCGCGCTGCCGCCGCCGCGACCGGGGCCGAGCAACAGTTCCAGGTTCGGCCCGACCTTGGTTTTCTGATCGGCGGTGAGTCCAGAGTAGAATTTCATCATCGCCTTGGCGTGAATCGCGCTTCTCTGCTGATCAAGCGACGCGATCTGCTGGGTCACCTGCTCGATCTGGTCCGCGTTACCGGCCTTGATGGCGGCCACCAGGCTCTGATGCAGCATCTGCCTCTGCTGCATCATTCCCCGGATCTGCGTCCGCTCCTCTTCAAGCGCGGTGTGCAGCGTGTTCTGCTGAGTGGCGTTCAGGCCTAAACGCTGAGTGAGCCCGCTCTCCAGATTCGCGGGACCCCGGCCGAGCCGGCCCTGCGGCGGCTGCGCGCAGAGCGATGCGATCAAGGGCAGAGAGAGGGCGATTGGCCAAACCTTCATCGGGTCTGTTCTCCTTCCCTCTCCCTGACGCGTGTTCTCCCCGCCCGGATTACACGCTAAATCGGCCAATTAGGAACGGCTGCGGGACGTCTGCTGGGACTGCCCAGCGTGGCGGGCGCGCGCCATGGGGTTCAAAAAGTGC
>Ga0209062_1005717_pt1 | contig 11884 bp, 10 predicted proteins | sample Coa_R2_2_FD_187158 | JGI IMG/M metagenome (GOLD analysis project Ga0209062, IMG submission 187158) | Surface soil microbial communities from Centralia Pennsylvania, which are recovering from an underground coalmine fire - Coalmine... | ecosystem: Environmental > Terrestrial > Soil > Unclassified... | reverse complement strand
TATACACCTTTTTGCAAGCTCAGCAATGATCGTACGTTGCAGCCAACCTCAATTTATGCTATGAAATAGTGGTTTGGAATGACGAATGCTGCCCGCACACCGACGAGTAGGGCAGGAACAAGCCGGTGTTATACTCTTCTATGCCGTCACCCACTTCTCATTCTACCCCAAAGGTCAATCCCCGTCATGCCAAGCTGACGGAGGGGCCAATTCTTCGCTCGCTGATCGCTATGGCCGTTCCGCTTATCCTGGCCAATGTGTTACAGGCGGCGTATCAACTGATCGACGCGTTCTGGGTTGGGCGATTGGGTGGCGACGCCGTTGCCGCCGTTTCGGTCTCGTTTCCCGTCATGTTCCTATCTATTTCGCTCGGACTCGGATTCGCGGTTGCCGGCTCGATACTCATCGCGCAATACTTCGGTGCGAAGGACCATGGAAAGGTCGATCACGTTGCGGCGCAAACGATATTGATGATCGTTATCATCTCGATCATCCTTGGGATAACGGGCTATATCCTGTCGCCGCTCTTTTTGCATACGCTCGGTGTCGCACCGGAGGTCTATGATGGTGCGCTCTCATTTATGCGCGTCTCGTTCATCGGCCTCATCTTTAATTTCTCGTTCTTCATGTTCCAGTCGATCCTGCGCGGAGTAGGGGAGACGACCGTGCCGGTCTATATCGTGCTCGGGACCGTGCTGCTCAATTTCGTACTCGATCCGCTTTTTATTTATGGCTGGGGGCCGATCCCGGCGAGCGGTGTTTCGGGCGCTGCTATTGCAACCGTCGGCACGCAAAGTATTGCCGCGATCATCGGTTTTGTCATTCTCTTTAAAGGCAAATACAGCGTCCGATTGCATTTGCACGATCTGCGACCAGACGCTGCCTATATCAAGCGTGCGTTCTTTCTCGGATTTCCCGCGTCGATCGAACAATCGGCTCGCGCACTCGGCCTGATCGTTATGACCTATCTTATCACAAGCTTCGGAACGGTCAGCATGGCTGCTTATGGCGTGGGGTCGAATGTATTGCAGGTCGTGATGATACCGGCGATGGGACTTTCAATGGCGATCGCGACGCTCGTCGGGCAGAATATCGGCGCGCGAAATATGGAACGCGCTGCGCGTATCGCCCGGCTGGGTTCGGTGGTAGGATTTATTGCGCTGGAAGCATTCGGCATTATCATCTTTTTTACGGCCGCTCCTATCGTGCAATTTTTCGTACCGAGCGATCCACAGGTTATCGACGCCGGAGCAGACTTCCTACGCATCATGGCTTTTTCCTGGGGTTTCATCGGACTCCAATTCTGCCTCACCGCCGTCTTTCGCGCTTCAGGCAATATGGTCATGACAATGATGCTGACGATCCTTTCCCAATGGGTCTTCCAGTTTCCGCTCGCGTATATACTTTCGAAACATACCTCGATGGGCATCGATGGCATTTGGTGGTCGATCCCGATATCGAATGTTGTGGTAGGAGTGATCGTCGTTCTACTATATATGAAGGGCGATTGGAAAAAGAAGCGGCTTATTGAATCGCCGCAAGAGGAAAAGCTCGCCGCGGATGTCTACCAGGAATTGATGACAGACGATCCGGCACGGAGTTGAAATCTTAAATCGGTGTACTCGCGATCTCCGGATCGCGGCTGGCGATCGGAGATCGCGGTTCGCATCGCTTAAACTCACCGACCCCACGCCGTAATGGTGTGAGGCCGTATGAGTAACTGAGTATGTTATTTTCCCTTTTCCTTAAGAGAAACCTTGAACGTGAGATGTTCCCCGATGCGACTCATTCGGGGTATACCTGAGAAGAGACGCATGAGCGACACAATCAACTACCCAAAAGTTACAAGCGCTTTTATAAATTGATGTACTCGTGTTACATCGTGTACTCGCGATCTCCGAATCGCGGCTGGCGATCCGGAGATCGACGTACACTATTGTTTTACGATCTTCACTGTCTGTGCCTCACCGTAGGCCGTTACCAAGCGCACGTAGTAGGTACCGCTGGCGAGATTATGAAGCGATAATGGGACTGCATGATCGCCCGCTTCGAATAAACTCTCAAGCGGAGGTATTTCGACACGGTTGCCGAGTACATCATAGAGTTCGAGCCTGACGTACGACTCTTTATTGATGTTAAAATGCAGGACTGTCCCTTCCAATCCCGGGTTCGGCGAAGCGATGGCAGAGGTAATAACAATAACTCCTTGTGGTCGTCTCTCAACGGCGTAAAGAAAATGCCTTGCAAGTAAAGTATCAAGACCAAGATCGTGCATGGAAGGAAGCGTGGTATCGAGAGGATAATGGATACCGATGCTGCTATCCGTTTGCCATGTTTGATACTGAGAGAGCCTACTTTGTTTATACTCTTGCCATAAAAAGGGAGTATCGCAGGAGGTATTTAGAATCTCCCACCGTAAAACCGCCAGATTGACATTTGTCTGTTTTAGAAGCGCTGAATCCGAAACAGGTTTTCCAGGATAGTACAGGAAACCACTAATCGATGCAAGACACTGACAGAAATATTCCGGATTGGTTGTATTAAGATACAATACCGATCGGAGCCAGATTTGATAGGAAGACCAAAGAGCTGTGTCTGTTCTTTCCAACTGTTGAACATCCTGACTCATGAGGTCAAATGCACGGTAGGCATCTGGAGCATTCGGACACGTTTCCACGAATTTTTTCAAAGAATCATAACTAGGAAGCCATTTCTGGTTATTACTCAGACCAAGACCCCAATAATACAATTGTTCGCAAGCCGCCTGAGAGGTGTCAAGAACGGATTGGGGTTTCGATTCCTTCGACGGTTGTGCAATATATCCAGAATTTGCAGCATCCGATGTGTTGAGGTACAGGACCGATTCCAGCCATTTAAGATACGTGTTACGATAGCTTCCCCCATCAGAGCCGTACAGACCAGCCACGGCCGTGGTGATAAAGTGAAATGTATTTGGTGCAAAAGAATTGTGCGGACACGTCTCAATAAAATAGGTTAATGTATCGAAGGCCTCCTGCCAAAGTCGGTTCTTACAAGCTAAGTATCCTGAGAAGTAAAGATCCGTACACGCTTGCGAGGTGTCGTTCTGCATTGCTTGTGGTTTATTGTCAGAGTCTTTTTCTGTTGTGCCACCCCAACCTTCGCATGAAAAAGTTAGAGGAGAAGTAAACGGCAAGCCACTCGTCTGTGCGATAATTAGACCCGAAGTGCTGATGGCTGGAAGACCGGCGAGCCACGAGATTATGATCGAGACAATTAAAGTATTAACCATTACAACAACCTTAGTGCAAACATACAAAGGATTTAACCATTTGCCCGCGCTTCGCGAGTCCGTGTACAACGATCTCCGGATCGCGGCTGGCGATCCGGAGATCGACCGTACGCTATTGCTTCACGATCTTCACTGTCTGTGCCTCACCGTAGGCCGTTACCAACCGAGCGTAATAGGTGCCGCTGGCGAGACTATGGAGCGACAGCGGGATTGCATGATTGCCGACCTGGAATAGATTTTCCAACGGAGGTATTTCAACTTTCTCTCCCAAGGTATTATAGAGCTCGAGTTTTACGTATGCTTCATTAGAGAGTCCAAAGTTAATGACGCAACTTTCGGTTGTTGGATTGGGTGATGCGCTAGCACCATTAAATAGAGTCTGAGGACGCTTCTCAACTGAGGCATAAAGGAAGTGACGAGCAAATAAGGTATCTAATCCCAAGTCATGCAAGGAAGGAAGCGTTGTGTCAAGATTATAATGGTATCCTAACGCCGAATCAGCACGCCATTGACGATACTGAGATTTTCGAGCCGCGTCATATTCTTGCCACACACCCGGAGTGTCGCAACCGGCGTTCAAAGCTAACCACCGTATTACAGCCAAAGGTATGTTTACATTCTTTGACCTTAATGCAGAATCGGGAGCACTAAGTGTGGTCCCAATTGTACGGGCACATTGACAGAAGTACTCGGGATCGACCGTATTTAAGTATAAGACTGATTCGAGCCAGGCGCGATAATTGGTCCAGAGTAACGTGTCATGTGTTGAAGCAAAAATATTATTAATAGCATCACTCGTTATTCCGAAGCCTCGCCAGGCTTGATAAGTATTGGGGCACCGTTCGATAAACGTCTTTATAGTATCATACGCCTTCTGCCACTGCTGAAATTGATCGAGCGACGAACCATAATTGTACATCCTCGCGCAATCTTCGACGCTATCCATGACCTGTCCCTTAGCTACTCCAGCCGAAATGACACAGGCCAGCATTAGGACGATGATTGTCTTCATTGCTTTGATGCACCATCTACTGAGGAGTATTGGGACATGCCTCGCACCGCCGAATTCTTGTACGATGCCAGCCACGAGATTACGGTCGAGAGAATTAAAGTATTAACCATTACAACAACCTCACTGCAAACATACAAAGGAGCTTACTGTTACCTATGAGGCGGTGTACCCGCCAACTCAAATCACGGCGGGCGTCCGGAGATCGCCAGTACCGGAGGAGCCGGAACTCCAGCATAGGTGCCTATTTGTTTACTCTTGTGGTTTCGAGAAGCTCATTGAAAAATCGGTATCGGTAGGTCGTTCAAAAGTATCCGCACGGTGGCTCTTATGAGCCTGAAAATTCATAATTGCCGAATGCGGCTCAGATCCCTCAGCAATTATGAATATTAAACGAACAAACACAGAAATACCAACCATTGCTCCGTGAAACATAGCGTTTAACGGCCTTTGCATTTAGGCAACGACCGGTTATGTAGTCAAACCAGCCGGTAGGTTATTGCGGTAAGCAGGCGCTAATTCGCGAATATGTAAAGGGCCTGCAAATTGAGCGATAGGGAGGTGCTGACCAGAAATTCACTCAGGTGTTTCCAGAGGGCAATTTCAGGTGAGTCTCTAGAAAATGTATTATATTTGCCGAGCATACCTTCGAAGCTCCTCGCTAATCATCGATTATCGAAGAATTTCGAAGGTTCTCCCGAAGGGCGAGCGATCGATTCGATGGCTCATCCGCACCGGGCCAGTAAGGGTTCGGTTCGTAACCATAACAACTAAATAGACACCGCATGATCGAAAAGACCATACGGCGTTTCGGTATCTGGTCGTTGGTACAGGCAACCTTGGTTGTCCTTCTTGCCATGACGTTAGTGTCAGCCACGACAACAGACGCCGCAGCCCGTAAGCATACCAGCGGGCGTCATGGGGCAGCGGGGAAGGTCGCGCATAGTGCTCGGAAGACCGGTCGACATGGCCGTCACCAGCGTTTTGCCAGGCTCTCCCGTCATCACGCTACACCTCAGCGACCGCTAACGAGCGCAGAAAAAGAGCAGATCGTCGAGAAGATCCGCGAGCTTGCGAAAAGCTCCGTCTCCGATGAGAAGCCCATCACCGATAATGTTTCGGTACCGGCCAATCTGGCCTCGGCTAGCAGCCATCCATCGAGCCCCGACGACAGCGTGATCGCTGCCGAAGCGAGTTCGCTCGACATCCAATCGCAGATCGCAGAAGCTGCCAAGGAAGAGCAGGCAGAAGATGACGTCGATGTATCGATCGACCAATTCTTCAAAATGCGTCCGGGCGCAACGGGTGCTGAAGCAACGGGTGCTGCAATGGAAGAAGCGTTGAATCCGGCGTTAGCCGCTGAGCGCCAGCAGGATTTCGTCCTCTTCGATGAGAACGATCCGAACCGCGCCGCCCAGCGCTCCGACGTCATGGCGGAGATCATCGACTGGATCGGTACCCGCTACCAGTTTGGCGGCGATGCCCGCTCAGGCATCGACTGCTCCGCATTTACCCGCGAAGTGTTCGATAAGGCGTTCGGCCTCGAACTTCCGCGCACGGCTTACATGCAATCGCAGCTCGGCGATCCGGTCGGAAAGACGGACCTCCAGTTCGGCGATCTCGTCTTCTTTAAGACGGCTCGCTACGCTCCGATCACGCATGTGGGCATCTACATCGGTGAGGGACTGTTCGCCAATGCAGCGTGCTCGCGTGGCGTAACGGTAGCTTCGCTCGAGAGTACGTACTGGTCGAAGCGCTATGTTGGCGCCCGCCGTATCTTCTCGAATAGCTCGATGGCGGCGAAAGCGGGTTCCGTCTCTACCGGCAACATGGCCGATCGGCTGACGAGCGACCAGAATTGAAAACCTAATTGTGGGACCACGGGTCACGTTGTGAACCGTTGGTGAGACCCTTGAGAGTATCGAAGTTTCTCTTCAAGGTTCTGTTCTTTTAATCGATGAAGCCTCGGTGGGTGATCCACCGGGGCTTCAGAATTTTTAGGAGCCAAGATCGTACCAAACGAGCACACACTCGTGACGATTATTATACGTCGAGCGTTTGGGTACTTCAATGCCTGAAGTTCGATCATCTGAACGCAAAGCTGAGCCACAGCCCGCAAAACCTCGAACGGTTAAACCGATCGCGGAGAATCGCCGAGCTCGCCACGAGTACCTGATCAGCGAGGAGATCGAAGTCGGTATCGCTCTAGCGGGTACGGAGGTGAAATCGCTCCGCCAAGGGAAGGTGCAGCTATCGGATGGCTATGCACATATCGAGCATGGTGAGTTGTGGCTGGAGAATGTTCATATCAGCCCTTATGCGCATGGTAATCGATTTAATTTAGAGGAGAAGCGAAAACGAAAATTGTTAGCCCATAGCAGGGAGATCGCTAAACTTCGGGTGAAGTTGCAGGACCAGGGGGCAACATTGATCCCGCTTCGTATTTATTTCAAAGGCAATAAAGTTAAACTTCAACTCGGACTCGCCCGTGGAAAGAAGGCCTACGATAAACGGCAAACGATCAAGGAGCGTGAAGCTAAGCGCAATATTCGCCTTATGGATTAGCAGCGTGCTAATGGTTCGGGTCGCGAATGCTCAGGAGCGGACTTGGGAAGTTTCGTTACTGTTGCCGTCGTTTAATACCTATTATCAGGAGAATGCGAAGGATCTAGCCAATGGTCAGCCGATCGATCTCGAAGGGAATTCCTGGGACGCGCTGCAGTTTAATCCTCGCCTCATATATCGAGCACGAGAAGAATTGAACCTACCGTTGTTTTTAAGTTTGGATGTCAATGTTCCGGTTGTGACGATAACGCGTTTGGAGGTTGGGCACGAGCAATTGATATCAGGAACAACGGCAGTAACGCAGCAAGAACAGGTTGCTCATAACGATCTGTCCGCTCGTCTCTTGTTAGGTTGGGAAATGCTGCCATTTCTTCAACCATATATTGCGTTGGAACGAAGTCGCTTTACAAGTGAGCGAACGGGACAACGTAATGGCAATGATAGCGGTGGATATACGCCCGATAACAATTCCGATTATACTGAGACGATCTATTCGACTCAGCTCGGACTTGGAATTACCGGAATGATCCCACTCAATGAGAATGCTGATGTGCGGCTTCGATATGAAGCAAGCTATGAAGTGCCGCAAGCCGTTTTTGTTAGTAATAGCTATTATGCCAGTTCCGGTGTATGGGGTCAGGGTACGGGCGGTTATACGCTTAATGGTAAGGTCCAGCTTGATATTCCGTTGCGAGTAACTGAAATGTTAAGCGAGCACGATGGTTATTTCACGATCGGAGGACTTATCTCCAAGCGTCATTGGAATGGGTGGTCGGGATTTGGGCTCGTTAATGGTTTGCCGGGGACTCTTATGTGGCCGGAGAACTACTGGGTAAAAGCCGGCGGATTTATTGGAATAGGAATGTTCTTTTAGAACCTAACATTCTTTGCTGATTACTTCTTACACGCTTTAATGTTTCCGACTCTCAACGAACAGATGGACGCGATCCGTCGCGGTGCCGTCGACCTGATCAACGAAGACGATCTGGCAAAGAAGATCGAGCGTTCCCGCGCACAAAATAAGCCTCTTATCGCAAAGCTTGGTGCCGATCCATCTACTCCCGATCTTCATATCGGTCACGGAGTTGTATTGCGTAAGCTTCGTACGTTTCAGGATCTAGGGCATCAGGCGACACTCATCATTGGTGATTTTACGGCTATGATCGGCGATCCTTCCGGCCGGCAAAAAACGCGACCGATGCTTACTCAGGAAGAGGTCGATCGCAATGGCCAGACCTACATGGAGCAGGTCAGTAAGATTCTCGATCGGAATAAACTTGAAGTACGCCGCAATTCCACGTGGCTTAATGCGATGACATTCACGGATGTCATCAAGCTGGCAGCGATCTATACCGTAAGCCAGATGCTCGAGCGAGATGATTTTCATAAGCGATTTAATGCGGAGCAGCCGATCTCTCTTCATGAGTTTCTTTATCCATTAGCACAAGGAATGGACTCGGTTGCGATCCACTCAGATATCGAGTTGGGTGGTACCGATCAGCGATTCAACCTTTTAGTGGGTCGCGAATTGCAGCGTCATTTCAATCAGGAGCCTCAGTGCATCCTTACGATGCCGCTCCTCGAAGGGACCGACGGCGAGCGAAAGATGTCGAAGTCATATGGTAACTCGATCAACTTCAGTGACTCGCCGGACGATATGTTCGGAAAGATAATGTCGATCCCGGATTCGATGATCTATCGTTATTTCGAGCTTGCTACAAATGTATCCAACCTCGCTGAAATTGAGCGACAGCTAAAAGACTCATCTACAAATCCCCGCGATCTAAAAGTACGTCTTGGGCAAGAGATCGTTCGCGGATTTTATGGCGATGACGCAGCAGAAGAGGCATACGAGAAATTCCGGACGATGTTCGTGAAGAAGGAAATTCCGGATGATATTGAAGAAGTAAGTGTGGGTTCGAACAGTCCGCTGTCGATTGTAGACTTTATTGTCGATCACAAACTTGCTCCAAGCAAAAGTGAAGCACGAAGGCTGATCGATGGAGGAGCCGTCTCGATCGATGGAGAAAAAGTCGCTGATTCGAAATCGAGTTTTTCTCCTACGGCGGATGGTGTAGTCTTAAAAGTAGGGAAGCGTAAGTTCTTAAAGGTCAAAGCTTAGCTCACGCTTCTTCTTCCGTATAAGTCCTTGCCGGCAGATCAATAAAGAACGTTGTGCCGTGCCCTGGCAAGCTTTCTACCCGGATCGTGCCGGACATATCGGTGATGGTGCGCTTCACGATGGCGAGGCCCAATCCCATACCACTCGTTTTAGTGGAGAAGTTAGGATCGAAAACCTTCTTCATTGTTTCGTCGGACATACCAAAGCCGGTATCTCGGATACTGATATGTACCATCCCCTGAGCGCTGTAAGCACGGATGACAATAACACCCCAACCTTCTATCGCCTGAATTGAATTTCGGATCAGATTTACGAAAGCACGACGAAGTTCTTCTTCATCCGAGTGAACCTTGGGAAGATCCTTCGGCACATCAATAATAAAACGGATGCGGCTTCGTTCAGCATCGAAAAGAGCGACGGCGCTATCCGCGACTCGGCGAATATCAACGGGACCCCATTTGCGCCGAGGCATGGCGCCGAAATGCGAGAACTCCGTTGCAATGCGGGTAAGCACGTCGATCTGCTCGCGCAGCGTGCGTATGACACGGCGGAAAATAGAATTAAAGTTTGGGTCCTTCGCCTCGAACGCATGCTCCATGTGTTGCACGGAAAGCTTCATCGGCGTCAGCGGGTTCTTGATCTCGTGCGCGACTTGCCGTGCCATTTCCTTCCATGCCAGTTCGCGCTCTGTTTGTGCGACGATCTCACGACTTTTTTCAAGCTCGTGCGTCATCGCGTTGAAGGCATGCATGAGGTCACCTATTTCGTCTTCGCGTTTAACGGGGATCGAAGTTTTGAGCTTGCCTTGCGCGACCCGCTCGGTAGCTCGGATAAGTTCTAATATAGGCTTTGCAACGCGAGCAGCGAAGAGAGCACCAATACCGAGGAGCACCAAACCGAGAGCGGCAAAGGTGCCGTAAATGAAGCTCGTCGTTCGAGCGATCTCCGCTTCAATACGGGGCTGCTCGTCCATCGTTGCAAGTGCAATGACGGCAAGCAGTTTCGAGCCATCCATGTTTGTTACTGGCTGATAGCCAACTTCGTAGGTAGATGCACCGATCTCGACCGGTTCTGTGAAGAACGAACGCTTACCCAGCACGACTTCGCGGACAGCCGTTGAGTTAAGCGTCGTGGCAAGAAGTGAAGATTCATATAATTCTGGTCGGCTGCTGGCCCGAAGCCTTCCCTGAGCATCGTAAACACTAAAATCACGTCCAATGACACGGGATAAATAATCGACTTCCGATTGCAGATCAGCCTTCGTCCAGTTCGCGACTTCCATTTTTCTGGTAATTCGCTCGCGGATAACAGAGGCATCTCGTGAAAGGCGATCTTGCTGTTCAACCTGTGCTCGTTCGGCAAGCAGATTTCGTGTGACATTGGTTACTACAACGAGAGGCACCAACGCAATGACAAGCACGATAAGAAAAATTCTATCACGGAAATGAAGTGTGAACTTCAGACGTCTTGTCGCGACCTGCCGAACGATGAGCAGGATTAACACGATCAGTGTGCCATAAATAAGCCCAATACCATTGAGGCGGAGGGCAAATTCCAACGTGCGGGTATAGGTAGGCTCAGGTATACTGACGGTAATAATAGTAGGCCGTTCGCCTTTGCTCAAGCTTGTGTTCGCTCGATAGAATAACGTTTGATAATGTGCGCCATTGATCGTGGTTTCAAGCCATATACTGCGATGCTTCGCTAAAAGCCGCTCGATCGTACTTGGGACTGCGGCCGGAACGTCCATTGAGGGGCTATTGGTGAGACGTCGCATGTTCGGCCGGTACTGTGCGACAATAAAATTACCGTTCGTTACCGGATCATTGGTTGTTCCAGTTCGCATCGGTGCAATAGCTATTTGCGACCGCGCGACGGTTAGTGCAGGCAACTCGCTCCAAACTGAAGCAACGACATATAAATGCGATGGTTGGTTAACTGGCTTTGCAGTCTGACCGGAGTCACGGTAATGAAGACCGCCAAGAATTGCGGGTGCGCCGGAACTCGTAAAGCCCTGCAAGACGTGCGCATCAAAGTGCGTTGAATCAAAGCGGCGAATATGTGTGAGTTCGGAATCCAGTTGAGGATGGAGACGGTCGAGCTCGCCTATAGCACCGAACGTCGCAAAGTGGGACTGGCGAATGCCTGCCGCATTATAAACATCTACGCTTACATTCCATCCGGGGTGTTCGCGCATGCCAGTCAGCCAAATGAGGAACGCCTCGTCTCGTAGCGTAATGGTATCGTGTCCTGCGCTGGCCCATTGTCGAAGCCGATCTTCAGCGGTTAAAAGCAAATGTTCCGTGGTGTTCTGAAGCTCAGGTACGTCTACCTCCGCATTTTCAGCAGCAACACGTCGCGCTATCTCCTTATCGATGAGAAGTTGCTTCGCTGCAACAAGGGGACTAATGATCACAGCACTAAATGCAAGAATAAATAAGATAGAACGGCTGGAGCGGGGAAGCTTATAGAGAAACGAAGGACTTTTCTCTTCGCGGTCCGAAGCGGTAGAATCAATAGCAATGATAGCGATACTTGCGAGGAACGTAACAGCCGCAAGAACTCCGCGGTATAAAAGTGAGGTATCTGTTAAGGCCGCCTGATCGAGAAAGAAAACAACGGCCGTACAAAGGATGGCAAGCGCTAACGAGCTTACGGTAATTCGGCCTACTATAGAACCACGATGAGAAGAAGCATTTGCGATAGCGCGAATCGCAAATGTCAGGGTTAATACCGCTGTAAACAAATAGGTAACACCGATGCCCAAAAGCGACAACAGCATCATCAACATACCAGGAAGCGGCAATACCTGACGAACCGTTAGATAACGAATCCCACCATTGCTAACAATAGCCTCAACAGTGCCACTAAGGGCATCGACGAGTAGTTGCGTGGCTATAACTGCCGCAATAGCATA
>Ga0209062_1005714_pt1 | contig 11890 bp, 12 predicted proteins | sample Coa_R2_2_FD_187158 | JGI IMG/M metagenome (GOLD analysis project Ga0209062, IMG submission 187158) | Surface soil microbial communities from Centralia Pennsylvania, which are recovering from an underground coalmine fire - Coalmine... | ecosystem: Environmental > Terrestrial > Soil > Unclassified... | reverse complement strand
GCCGCGCCGCCACCGGGGACGATCGAGACGCGCTCGCCCAGTTTCTCAAGATCAATCCGCACGGCCACATCCCGTCGATCGACGACGACGGCGTGGTGCTCCACGAATCGCTGGCGATCAACCTCTACCTCGCCAAGAAGCATGGCGGTCCGCTCGGCCCGGCCAATATCGCCGAAGACGGCGAGATGACCATGTGGTCGATGTGGGCGCTGGTCGAGCGCATGGGCACTCCCGCCTATGTCGCCGACGGCGGCTTCGAATCGATGGCGCTTTCCGTGGCCATGAGCGGCCCCAAGCCCGAGGTGCTGGAGGCGCTGAAGGGCCCCTTTGCGGCGCTCGATCAGGCGCTCGGCAAAACCGGCTGGCTGGTCGGCGGCCGCTTCACGGTGGCGGACATCAACGTGGCCGAGATCGTGCGTTACGCCACCCCCGCCAAGACCCTGTTCGACGCCAATCCGAACGTGAAGAAATGGTACGACACGTGCACCGGCCGCCCGGCTTACAAGAAGATGTGGGCGGAGCGCGAGAAGGAGCCGGCTTAGTCTCTAGGATTTGCCGAGGCCGCCGATCACTCTGTTCGACGCTTGCTCGAGCAACCTCAAGAAGGCGTCCATGCCAAAACCCGCGAAAAAGGCCACGCCGAACACCGCAGGCGAAGAGAACGTCGACTCCGTGAGGCTTGCGTTCGACGACGCGAACATTGCGACGGCGATCACGCCGATGATGGCACCCATGGCTGTACGGAAAATGGTCGGCCCCCAAGGCGGGTTCGGCGTCTTCGCGTCGACAAACCGGCTGAGATAGTAGAGACATACTCCGAGCATTCCGTAGAGCGCCGGAAGGACGAGCAATCCGACCAGCGACAGCCCGACATGCAACTCCCTCAGCATCTTGGTCAGCTTCGCATCCGAATATCGCATCGTGCGATTTAGCTCGGCGAGATAGTAGAAAAGCTTCAAAGAAAGGCCCTGCTGAGAGAATGCGTTCAATCCGGGCTGAAGCGGTTGGAAGCCCGGCACGGCCGGAGCCGCTGTTCCAGACAATGGCTTCTCGGAAAATCCCTGCGGCGCGCCGCCGGTCTCCAGTGCCAATCCCGCGCTCGCGGGAGTCGCACCAGAGACCATTCGGCCGAGCCTGCGCAATAGTGTCTCTTCGACAGCCTCAGGCCCGAACGTCGCCAGGATGTCTTCGGCAGCCTTTGCCTCGTAGAGCATCTTCGTGAACATGTCGGAGACAACGCGCGGTCCGTCGCTGGAGAACAGCGCCTTCACCAGCCTTTCGTCATCGACCAGGCTAAACAGCTTGGCCACGCGTTCGTTCGGCTTGCCTTTCTGGACTTCGACCAGACTGGCGTAATCCAGTGTGGCGCTGCCATAGAGCAAGGTGCCCCAGATGCAAAGGACAACCAACACAAGTCCGAACGCCGCATACCAGAAGACTCCGCGTTTCTTGAAACCCTGCGGCGTCCAGGGCGTCCACCCGTCGCGAAGGTCGGCCAAGGTGATGGGTGAGATGTCGGTCATCGCCTCGTTAAGAAGTGTGCGCACATGCCCGATTGTCTTCGATTTCGGACTTTTCGCTTCGACTTCGGCTCGAAGAATCTCTACGGCTTCCAAAAAGCTTTCGTTCCGTAGTTTTCCCAGGCCGACGGCAACCCGAGTGACAAGATCGGCGTCCCGGATCAGTTCTTCGGCTATTTGCTGGGTGCCCGACGCGGACGTCATGATCTAGCCCAGCACGCCGGGGTACCACATCCAGCCCCCTGGGGACTGAACCGGACAGGCGCAAGCATACCCGGGCGGGCCTGCCGCAGGAGCCCAGCACCAGAATGTCTGGGTAAAGCAGATCGTTCCCGGATAGTGCGGTGGTACCTGGGCGAATGCCGGAAGCGCCCAGAGCGCGATTGCCAGGGCGACGGTCGCAGCCGCTTTGACGAGCAGCCTCATATTCCCCCCGAACTATGAGTTCACTCAATTGTGGCGGGACTCTACCTAAGCGTGTGAGAAATAAAAGTTCAAACTCTCTCTGTTATTGCAGATCACGCCGTCAGCATCAGCCGGTCGATGGAGGGCTGGAAGCCGAAGCCCTCGTAAAAGCGCCGGGCATCCTTGTTGAAGGAGTGCACCGAAACCTCGAGGTGCGTGCCCTTGCGGTCGCGCACCCAGTCCAGCGCAGCCGCCAGCAGGCGGCGCCCGATCTTCTTGCCGCGCTGATCAGGCCGCACGACGACGTTGTCGAGCTCGATCACCTTGCGCGGCACGGCGCCGGCGAACGGAGAAGCCGGGCGCGTCAGCAGGACCGCAAGTCCGACCACGCCCTCCTCGCTCTCCGCCACCAGGATCGTCGAGGCCGCCTCGCTCAACCATCGCGCCACCTGCTCGCGCGTGCGCGCCGGCCCGGCGAAGGGCTGGAACATCTCCGGCCGCGCTTTGCGATGGAACTCGTCGAGCTCGTCGAACAGCGCGCACATCGCCTCGTAGTCGCGCAGGCTGGCTGGACGGATGCGCATCTCAGGCCGCCAGCACCAGCCGGTCCGTACCGTTGGCGAAGCCGAAGCTTTCGTAGAACCGGCGCGCGTCGCGATTGGTGTCGCCGACCATGACCTCCACCTGCGCGGCGCGGCGCTGCCGGGCCCATTCGACACAGGCGGCCAGCAGCCGCCGGCCGATCCGCCGGCCGCGCATGTCGGCGCGCACCACGAGATTGTCGACCTCGACCACCTTGTGCATGCCGCCGCCGGGCTTGGGCATGATGCGGGTGAGCAGCACGGCCACCGCCAGCACGCCCATCTCGCTTTGCGCCACGAGCAGCGTCGTGCCGGCCGTCTCCAGCCAGGTCATCACCTGCTCGCGTGCGTGCTCGGGATTGTCGAGGAGCTCGCACAGCGCCCCGGCGTCGCGGGGGCCGGCGAGGCGCACGCGGATCGACAGCGGCGGCGGCGCCACGGCCTCGATATCAGCTTCAATTGCGATCGACATCTCATCCTCCGTTTGCGGTCCCCGCCGCAGCCCGGAGGCTGGTGTCTCTAAAACAAGGAAGCCGCCGGGATGCGGCGGCTTCGTTTGGTCATGACCTTTCGCGCCGCCTATGTGAGCGACGTAAAATACCAACCCTTCTGGAGCAGGTTCGTGGTCATGCGGTTTCTATAGTCGCCTGCACGCACTCTTGTCAAATCTTCCGGACCGCGAGCCTCTGGCTCGCCTCATGAGCGGGCCGGAGGCCCGCGGTCCAGAAGAGCTTGATCATTCCGCGGCAATCGCCATCGCCTGCTTCAACCCAGGCATGGTGAAGCCGAGCTTGTCGAGCTTCTCGATCATGTCCCTGCCCTGCGCTTCGGTGGTCTCGACCAGCGGCGGCCGCACCGGCGTCCAGGCGCCGTCGCCGCCATAGTGCGCGATGCAGTACTTCAGCGCCGGGATCATGACGTAACCCTGCATGACGCCGCGCACCTCGTTGATCCAGCCCTGAAGCTTCTGGCCCTCGGGCGTGGCGTATTTCTTGTAGGTCTCGGCGATCTTGCCCGGGTTGATGTTCGCCGTCGCACTGATGCAGCCCGCGCCGCCCGACTTGATGTTGTCGATCAGCGGCTTCTCGTTGCCCGAGAACACGTCGAAGCCATCCTTGGCGAAGGCGTCGATCATGCTCTTGGTGTGCGCCCAGTCGTCGGAGCTGTCCTTCATGCCGGCGATCTGCCTGGGGTAGGCCTTCATCAGCCGCTCGACCAGCTTGTGCGTGATCGGCACGGCCGAGACCGGCGGGATGTGATAGAGATAGACGCGCAGCCGGTCGTCGCCGACCCGCTGCACGACCTCCGAGAAGAAGCGGAACAGTCCCTCCTCCGGCACGCCCTTGTAGTAGAACGGCGGCAGCATCAGCACGCCGGCCACGCCCTTCTTGGTGGCATGAGCCGAGACCTTGGCCGCCTCGTTGATCGAGCACGAGCCGGTGCCCGGCATCATGCGATCGGTCGGCACGCCGGCCGCGACCACCTTGTCGAGCAGTTCCATGCGCTCGTCCGCCGACATCGAATTGGCCTCGGAATTGGTGCCGAACATGGCCAGCCCGCAATCCTGGCTCAGCAGCCATTTGCAGTGGGCGATGAAGCGGCCGACGTCCGGCGACAGGTCCTTCTTGAACGGGGTGACGACCGGCGAAAGAACGCCTTTGATCCGCGCTGCGGCCATGAGTTTAATGCTCCCGGAAATGACCCGCCTGTTTTGCAACGAAGAGCCGGAGCCGTCCAGTGGCTGAAATCCTCCCCGAAGATGGCACTGCCGGCACCCTCGTCGGGCGTGTCCAGACCGCGGCCGGGCCGAGCGTCGTGGCGGTGCGCCGGGATGGCGTTTTCGACATCACCGAGGCCGGGCCCACGATGGCCGATCTCTGCAATGCCGCCGATCCTGTGGCCGCTGCGCGCACGCCGGGCAAGCGGCTGGGTGCGCTGGAGGAGCTGATCCCCTCGCTGCTCGCGCCGATCGACCTGCAGCCGATCAAGGCGGCCGGCGTCACCTTCGCGGTCAGCCTGCTGGAGCGGCTGATCGAGGAGCACGCCAAGGGCGATCTCAGTCGCGCCGCCGAGGTGCGCAAGGAGCTGAATTCGATCATCGGCGCCGACGTCACCACCATCAAGCCGGGCTCGCCCGAGGCCGAGGCGCTGAAGAAGAACCTGATGGCGCGCGGCGCGTGGTCGCCCTATCTCGAGGTCGGCATCGGGCCCTACGCCGAGATCTTCACCAAGGCGCCGCCGATGTCGGCCGTCGGCTACGGCGCCGAGATCGGCATCCGCAGCGACAGCGACTGGAACAATCCCGAGCCGGAAGTGACGCTGATCGTGAATGCCAACGGCAGGATCGTCGGCGCGACATTGGGCAACGACGTCAATCTGCGCGATCTCGAGGGCCGGAGCGCGCTGCTGCTCGGCATCGCCAAGGACAACAACGCCTCCTGCTCGATCGGCCCGTTCGTGCGGCTGTTCGACGACACGTTCGGCCTCGACGACGTGCGCACGGCCAAGGTCGAGCTCGACGTGAGCGGACCCGACCAGTTCCGGCTCAAGGGTTCGAGCGATCTCTCGAAGATCAGCCGCGACCCAACCGACCTCGTGGCGCATGCCATGGGCAAGAATCATCAATATCCCGACGGCATGGCCCTGATGACGGGAACGCTGTTCGCGCCGACCGAGCCGCGCAAGAAGGGCGGGCTCGGCTTCACCCATGTCGTGGGCGACATGGTGTCGATCAGCTCGCCCAAGCTCGGCACCCTCACCAACAAGGTGAACCTCTGCGAGAACATCAGGCCGTGGACGTTCGGCACTTCGGCGCTGATGCGCAACCTGGCGCAGCGGGGCCTGCTCAAGTGAGCGAGCTGTGGCAGCTGCCGGCGGCCGAGCTCGCGCCAAAGATCGCCAGGAAGGAAATCTCTCCCGTCGAGCTGATGAAGACAGTGCTGGCGCGCGCCGAAAAGCTGCAGCCGGTGCTCAACTGCTTCATCACGTTGATCCCCGAGCAGGCGCTGGCCGCGGCGCGAGCGGCCGAGGACGCCGTCATGCAGGGCAAGCCGCTCGGCCCACTGCACGGCATCCCCTACGCGGTGAAGGATCTGGTGAACACCGCGGGCGTGCGCACGACCTTCGGCTCGCTGCTCTACGAGAACAACGTGCCCAAGGAAGACGCCGTGGCGAATGCCAGGGTCAAGCAGGCGGGCGGCGTGCTGTTCGGCAAGACCACGACACCGGAATTCGGCCACAAGGCGCTGACCGATGCGCCGCTGTTCAAGCGCACGCGCAACGCCTGGGGCGCGGGGCACACGTCGGCCGGCTCGTCGGGCGGCGCAGCGGTCGCCGTCGCGGCCGGCATCGGGCCGATCGGCATCGCCACCGACGGCGGCGGCTCGACGCGCATTCCCGCCGCGGCCAATGGCGTGGTCGGCCTCAAGCAGAGCAATGGCGTGATCCCGCACAGCCAGGTCGCCGACCTGTTCGGCAACTATACCTACGTGACGCCGATGACGCGCACGGTGATGGACACCGCGCTGATGCTGCAGGCCATGGCGGGTCCCCATCCGTCGGATCCGTGGTCGATCGGCACCGCGCCGCAGGATTACGTTGCGGCGGCGAAGCCTGCCGGCGATCTCAAGGGCAAGCGCATCATGGCGACCGTGACGCTCGGCAACCGCTTCGTGTCGAAGGACGTGCGCGCGGCGTTCGACAAGGCGGTGGCGAGACTCGCGGAAGCGGGCGCCGAGATCGTCGACATGCCGGCCGACCTGCCCGACATGGAACCGATCTGGAAGGTGATCAATCACACGACGTGGCGGGCGCGCTTCGACGACATGATCCGGCGCGACGGCAACCGCATGACGCCCTCGCTGGTCCGCCAGGTGGCGATGGCCGAGCAATGGAGCGGCGCCGACTACCAGAAGGCGATGTTCCAGCGCGCCGACCTCTTCCGCATGGTCCAGAGATGGTTCGAGACGGCGGACTATGTCGTGACGCCCACGCTCTCGCGCACAGCGCTGCCGATCGACCAGGATCTGTTCGACCCGATCAACATCGACGGCGTCGAGGCGGGCGAGCTGCGCCGCAACTGGTTCCCTTACACCATGCCGTTCAACATCACCGGCCATCCCGCGATCACCGTGTGCTGCGGCTTCGGCGGCGATGGAATGCCGATCGGCCTGCAGATCCTCGGCCGCTTCCGCGACGAGGCCTCGATCCTGCACGCCGCCGCGATCTACGAGGCAAGCGAGCGTTGGCTCGACCGGTGGCCGGCGCTCTAGCCCGGCGGCGCGGGCCGCCGCTGTCGGCCGAGGAGATTCAGGCGCGCGTGCTCTATCGCGACGGGCTGATCCTGGTGATCGACAAGCCGGCCGGCCTCGCCGTCCATGCCGGGCCGAGCAAGGGGCCCAACCTCGAGGAGTGCTTCGACGCGCTGCGCTACGGCCTGCCGCGGCCGCCGGCGCTCGCCCATCGCCTCGATGCCGACACGGCCGGCGTCCTGGTGCTCGGCCGCCATCCCAAGGCGCTGGCCAAGCTCGGCCGCATCTTCCAGGCGCGCGAGACCGAGAAGACCTACTGGGCCGTGGTCGAGGGCGCACCGCCCGCAGCCGAGGGCACGTTCGATCAGAAGCTCCTGAAGGTGAACACGCGGGCCGGCTGGTCGGTGAAGGTCTCCGACAAGGGCCAGACGGCGATCACGCATTACAGGGTACTCGGTCGGGCGCCCGGCATGACCTGGCTCGAGATGAAGCCGGAGACCGGCCGCACCCACCAGCTGCGCGTGCACTGTGCCGCCGCCGGCTGCCCGATTATCGCCGACCGGCTCTATGGCCATGCCAAGCCGGGCCAGATGCTGCACCTGCAGAGCCACGCAATCGTGCTGCCGCTTTCCAAGAGCAAGCCGCCGGTCAAGGTCGAGGCGCCGCCGCCCGCGCACATGCTGGACGCCCTGCGGGCCTGCGGCTATCACGCCTGAGCATGGCCGACCTCGACCCTTGGTACCTCGATCACCTGGTCTGCCCGGTCGACAAGTCGGCGCTCAGCTTCGACGGCCATCGGCTGGTATCGGCCAACGGCCGCACCTATCCCGTCGTCGAGGGCCTGCCGGTCATGCTGGTTGCCGAAGAGCAGCAGACCATGGACATCGCGCGCGCCTCGATCGACCGCGCGCAGGGCCGCGCCAGCGCAATCGACGCGCGCGCGCCCGGCTATTACCTCGAATCGCTCGGCATCAGCGAAGAGGAGAAACTGCGCGTCCTCGAGTTGATCGCCACCGGCGCCGGCACCATCGACCCCGTGGTGTCGCTGCTGGTGAGCGGCACCTCGGGCAACGCCTACGTGCACCTGCGCGGCAATGCCGACGTTGCCTTCTATCCGATCCCGACCATCGAGCTTCCGGCCGGCGATGGCCGCAGCTTGCTGGATGTCGGCTGCAACTGGGGCCGCTGGAGCATCGCGGCGACCCGCGCCGGCTATCGCGTCGTCGGCATCGATCCGTCGCTGGGCGCGGTGATGGCGGCGCGGCGCGTGGCGAAATCGCTCGGCGTCGACGTGCGCCACGTGGTGGGCGATGCCCGCTGGCTGCCGTTCAAGCCCGACAGCTTCGATACCGCCTACTCCTACAGCGTCCTGCAGCATCTGGCGAAAGACAACGTGCGACTGGCGCTCGGCGAACTGAAGCGTGTGCTGAAGCCGGGCGGCAGCGCCAAGATCCAGATGGCGGCCAAGCACGGCCTGCGCAGCCTGCAGCACCAGGCGCGGCGCGGCTTTCGCGAGCCGGTCGACTTCGAGGTGAGATATTGGCCGGTCGCCGAGCTCGCGCGCGTCTTCGCCGAGCTGATCGGGCCCACCCGGGTGACCACCGACTGTTACTTCGGGCTGGGCTGGCAATGGTCGGACTACGCCCATATGCGGCCGATGCACAAGCCGATCCTGATCGCCTCCGAGGCGCTGAAGCGGCTGAGCAACATCCTGCCGCCGCTGCGCTACGTCGCCGACAGCGTGTTCTGCACGGCGACGAAAGTCTAGTCGCGCGCCCTCACCCAGACCTTCAGCGGATCGCCCAGCTCGAAGCCGGCATCGAGCGCCGCTTTGAGCTCTTCGCCCGATTCGTAGCCGACCAGCGGCGTCATCGGGAAAGTCCGAGCCGCCAGCACGGCGAGCGCGCGAAAGACGGAGACGGCGTCGGCGGCATCGGCCACGACGTTGCTGAGGCCGACCACGCCGTCCGAGCGGTAGAGCATGCCGCCCGCAACCAGCAGGAAGCCGCGCCTGCCTTCGAACATCGCAAAGTTCTGATCGTCGACCGGGCCTTTGGCGGCGCGTGTCCAGGTGATGTCCGACGCGGGCCCCTGCAGCGGCATGACGTTGCGGATCCAGGCCGCCTCGAGCAGCACGTCGAAGCCGCGCCGGCCAAGCGCGTCGAGCGCGTCGAAGCTGTCCTTGACCGCCCAGCGGCCGGGCAGGTTCGACGATTTCAGGATCTCGATCGCGGCGAGCTGCTCGGCCCGATCGGCATCGCCGTCCTTGAGCGTCACCGCATTGGGATAGAAACGCGGGACCTCCGCCGCGTTCACCCAGCTGTGCTCGAGAAAGCGCCCCGGCACGCCGTGGGCGCGGCAGACCGCATCGCACCAGCGCGCGTTGTTGAGCGCCGCCGATGCGGTCCAGTCCTTCAGGCGCGCACTTCCTCGCGCTGGAAGATCACGTAGGCCGCGGCGAACACCACGATCATGCCGGCGATCAGGCCGGTGACCTGCGGCCAGATCAGCAGCAAGCTCTGGTCGAGCGGCAGCGGCGCGCCGATGATGGCGCCACGCAGCTGAGTCGGCAGCGTGAAGCCGAGCGTGCGCGTCTCGGGATTGAGCAATCCGAGCAGCGCCTCGCTGAACAGCGTGCCCGGCGAGAGCCGCTGCATGCCGATCGCGAATTCCTGGATGCCGACATACTGGTCGAGCGAGGTGATCTCGTTCGGTACGAAGGCCAGCACGATGGCGTTGGCGATCATCGGCCACAGGATGAAGAAGAACAGCCACAGGCCGAGCGCGCAGAGCGCCGAGGTCGCGGTCGAGCGGAACACAACCGAGAAGAACATGGCGATGGCGAGCCACACGCCGCCATAGGCGATCGCCACGACCAGGAACCCGACGGCGCGCGCCACCTCGACGCCGCGCGGCGGCAGGCCGAGCAGCAGGAGGCCCGCGCCGAACACGATCAGCCACAGGCCGATCAAAGCCACCGCGAGCGTGGCCAGGCCCCCCAAAAATTTTCCGATCAGCAGCGCGTCGCGATAGATCGGCTGCGACAGCACGCGGGAGAGCGTCCGGCGGTTGAACTCGCTGTTCACCGAATCGAAGCCCAGGCCGATCGCCATCAGCGGCAGGATGAACTGCAGCGCGGTGATGAACGAGATCGGCACCTGCTGCGGCTCGATGGTGAAGATGCGCAGGAACAGGAAGGCGTCGGAACTCACCACGGTGCGCAGCTGCTGCAGCGACGACGCCACCGGGAAGGCGCCGAACACGATCACGAACAGGGTCAACACCAGCATGCGGATCGAACTCAGGTGATCCGACAGCTCCTTCATGAAGACCGGCCCCAGGCCGGTGAAAGGCGAGCCTTCACGCTGCACGGCGCTCTCCCTGGAAGTAGTGCGTGTAGACTTCCTCGAGGCTGGGCTGCAGCTCGGCGAGCCGGGTCAGCGAGCCGCCGGCGGCGACGATGCGCTGGGCCGCGGCGGCGCGGACGTCGCGGTCGGCGACCACCCGCCAGGCAGCCTTCTCGTTGCCGGGGGTGCCGGCCTCGACCACCTGCTGCACGCCCTCGATGCCGCGCAGGAGGCCGGGAATGTCCGCGCCGGTCGCCTCGACCAGGATCGGATGGCCCGCCCCCAGCACCTGGTTGGCGAGCTCGACCACCGAGCCCATCAGCGCGATCTTGCCGCGGTTGAACAGGGCAACGCGATCGCACACGCTTTGCACGCGGTCGAGCAGGTGCGAGGAGAGCAGCACGGCGACGCCGTTCCTCTTCAGCCCGCGGATCATCTCCAGGAGCTCGACGGTGGCGTGCGGGTCGAGGCCCGAGGTCGGCTCGTCGAGGATGGCGACCTCGGCCTTCTTCATCACGATCTCGGCGATGCCGAGACGCTGGCGCATGCCGCGCGAGAAGGTGGCGACGCGCCTGTCGGCGACGTCGTGCAATTCGACCGCCCTCAACGCATCCATGATGCGCTGGTCGGTCTCGCGCCGCGGGATGTCGAGCAGGCGCGCGGTGTAGTTCATGTTCTCGCGCGCCATCATGTGGTCGTAGAAGCCGACGGCGTCGGGCAGGTAGCCGACCCTGCGCTTGACCTCGAGCGGCTGGCGCACCGGATTGAAGCCCAGCACGCTGACCGCGCCTCCGCTGGTCTCGGTGAGACCGAGCATCATCAGGATCGTCGTCGTCTTGCCGGCGCCGTTGGGCCCCAGCAGGCCGAAGATCTCGCCGCGGCGGATGTCGAGGTCTATGAAATCGACCGCGCGGGTCGTTCCATAGAGCTTCACCAGTCCGCGGGCTTCGATGACGTTGCCGTTCATCGGTCCCGCCTCCGCCCCTAGCGCCGGCCGAAGCGCGCGACGGCGCCCAGCAGCACCAGCAGCGCCACGGCGATAATGCCGATGCCGACGATGCCCCAGATGGTCGAGGTCGTGACGGTGATGCGGAAATCCGCCGAGCTCGACTCGCCCTTGCCGTTGGCACGGAAGGTCGAGACGTAGTCGCCGGCGATCGCCTTGTCGGACGGCGTCACCGCGGCGTGCACTTCCTTCTTCTCGTTCGGTGCCAGGCTCGCGATGTTCTTGGGCGTGAACTCGACCTTCCACTCGTTGGGCACGCTGCCCGACATCTCGATGTCCTCGACCGGCGCCGTGCCGTCGTTGCTCAGCACCAGGGTGAAGTCGCTCGTCTTGCCGACGGTGGCCTCGCCGCTCAGCCGGCCATCCTTGGTCGACAGCGCAAGCTTGCCCTGACCACTGATCTGCAGCGTCACCTTCTGCTCGGCGGTGGCGCCCTCGGCCGCGACGCGCACGTTCACCGGATAGGTCCCGGCCTTGACGTCACGCGGCGGCGTCACCTTGATCTTGATGTCCTTGGACTGGCCGGCCTCGATCGGAATCTGGCTGATCTCGTTGCTGCCATAGCCCTCGGTGAAGGTCGACTGGAAGCCGCTCGGCGCCTGCGCCGACAAGGCGACCGTGAGGTCCTTGCCGCTGTCGTTGGCGACCGAGAGCGTGTAGTCGAACGACGACTTGGGCGTGCCCATCAGCGACGGCAGCTTGCTCTTGATGGTGAGCTTGGCCGGCGTCTCATTGGCGATCGTGAGCGTGATCGGCAGGTCGATCGACTGGGTCGGCCCCT
>Ga0209062_1005711_pt1 | contig 11894 bp, 7 predicted proteins | sample Coa_R2_2_FD_187158 | JGI IMG/M metagenome (GOLD analysis project Ga0209062, IMG submission 187158) | Surface soil microbial communities from Centralia Pennsylvania, which are recovering from an underground coalmine fire - Coalmine... | ecosystem: Environmental > Terrestrial > Soil > Unclassified ... | reverse complement strand
GCGCGGGTTGTGCTACATCAGGCTCGTCAGGGGGCCCCTGATGGTGAACTCGTAGAAGCTAAAACCGTAGCAATCAATGCGGCTGAGCCAGAATATAGCCAGATCATCGAAGCCTATCCGTTGACGGAACGCGAACTGGAAGTTTTGCAGCTAATTGTGGACGGTTGCAGCAATGCCGCGATCGCCGAGAAGCTATACATCACGGTCGGCACGGTCAAAACTCACGTCCGCAACATTTTGAACAAGCTCTGTGCCGATGACCGCACTCAGGCGGCTGTACGGGCACTGCGATCGGGTCTGGTGGGCTAGCCGAGAACGGCCAACGGATCCAAGGGCTGACCGTTAACAGACAGCAGCAGCCCTGGCCTTCGCCTCAATCTTTGCCGGTTACCTTACTCCACACCTTCATTAACCGGGAAGCGATCGATAAGTCGGATCGCGCGTTGGGCATTGGCCTTTAATTCAGCGGGGGCATGGGGGACGTGGGGGATCTGCGACAGGAAATCCAGCGTGCGACGCAGAATGCGAACGACATCCCCTTCGTCCAGGCTGGTATTAGTACAAAGTTCGGTCCAGTCAACGCCAAGCGCCCACTGCTCAACCAGTCCCACTAGCTCGTACTCCAACCAGACGGGCAGGACAACCTGATATTTGCGCTGTAGCTGAAACAGCCGCCGCCGGATACCGCGCAGGCCGCCGAGTGCTGTTTCGACCTCGCTTGAGAGTTCGTAGTGCGTCCAGCTATCGGGGCGGGAGACCTCAGTGACCAGTGCCGCGCAGGCGGTGGCCAGGTGGTGTGGATCAAGCCCGTCAAGTTCTCCCGACATCAGCGCTAGACCGAGCCATAGCTCGTTATCGCCCCGGATTGCAGCGGTCGCCTGCCCCAGCCGGGTTGGCACTAAGCCGTCGAGGCAGCTAAATTGCTGCAGGATTTCGATGAGGCTGAGGAAGTCGCGCCAGTGCTGCTGCGATTGTCGATCGAGCTTGGTCTTGCGATCGGCCAACTCTGTTTGAACCGCATTGATGCGCTTTTGCCGCTTAAAAATCGTGGAGCGATTACCCCAGCGATTGACTGGATGGGCGTCAATTTGCTGCTGTACGGCGGCCAGTCGTTGCATTTGCTCGTAGACTTCCGGCGCTTCGTCTACCAACGAGGGAATCGGTGGAATCTGGTGCGCGATCGCCAGGGTTGCGGTACTGCCTGAGCGTGTCTGTCCTGGTTTGAGCGGCATTTCTGGTGGGGGATTGAGGGTGTCAACCCCAGCCAGACGGGGAATTTCGCCCCGTAGCCCAACCACGTCGTTTACGGTCACGACATACCAGCGGTTGTCCTGCCCCACACAAACCAGGTAAGGGAACTGCCCCGATCCAGGAACCTTCATCACCAAAACGGCTGGCAGTGGACTGGCAACGGGGACATTTCCTCCTTTCAGGCTAAGGACGGTGCCAGCCACCGCAAACGACAGGGCAACGGGTAAATCGCTGGCCTGCAGCTCAGCGGCCTGATCCTGCAAAATTTTGAGCAGACGGCGCTCTTCTTTGAGACGTTCCTGTAGCTTTTCGTATTGCGTGAGCAAGTCCCAATCGACGGCTTCAAGCTGCGATCGCAACTGGGCCAGCTCGGCTTCCAGATGGGCGATCGCCTCCTGTTGGGGCCGCAAATACAACGTAGACAAATACTGTCCAAAGCTCCGCTCCACCAGCGCTCTGGCTTCTTCTAGCGTATGCGTTTGCAGCAAGTTCAGCACCATGCCGTAGCTGGGCGTAAACTGGCTCACCAGCGGATCAGCCCCAACCGTGGTCAGATAGGCTGCTTCCCGTGCGCCTTCGAAGGGCGTCTGCACCGTGACCACATGCCCCTGACTGTCCATCCCGCGTCGTCCGGCACGTCCTGCCATTTGCAGAAACTCGGAGGCGTTCAGCAGTCGATGTCCCAGGTCAGTTCGCTTCGAGAGGCTGGAGATAACGGTTGTCCGCGCTGGCATATTAATTCCAGCCGCCAGGGTTTCAGTGGCAAATACTACCTTAATCAGCCCTTGTTGAAACAGCTCTTCAATCAGTCCTTTCCACGCCGGCAGGATTCCCGCGTGATGGGCCGCGATGCCCCGATAAAGCGGCTCAACTTGCCCCGCCCGTCCTGCTTCCGGGTTCCGCGCCAAAAAATCGTCCACCTGGGTCCGCAGCGCCGCTGCTTCTGCCTCATTAACCAGCGATACAGCTAGATCACTGACGGCTGTAACGGCTTGGTCGCAACCCCGCCGACTGAAGATGAAGTAAATGGCGGGCAGCATATCATTTTGCCGTAGCTGGCTAAGGACAAACGCCAGATTGGGACTTTCCTGGCGGGGACCGCGTTTGTTGCCGCCGGACTTTGCGCCTTTGCCACCCTTGAGCTTCAGGCGGGGGTTAATCCGCTTCTGGCTGTCATCCAGTAAGGGAAACAGACCTTTGGGGTTACAGAAGTGAAATTCAAGGGGGACGGGACGAAAATCGGAATAGATCAGATCGGTCGGCCCATGCACCCGATGAATCCAGTCGGTGAGCTGATCGCTATTCGCAACGGTGGCCGAGAGTGCGACGAGCTGAATCTCAGGGGGGCAGTAGATAATGGACTCTTCCCAGACGGTGCCACGCTGGCGATCGTTCATATAGTGGCATTCATCCAGCACGACCGCTTCCACGCCAGTCATCGACGTGCCGACTTCCCCAATGGGCGTGCCGTAAAGCATATTGCGGAAAATTTCGGTCGTCATGACCAAAATGGGTGCTTCGCGGTTGACGGAGACATCGCCTGTCAACAGCCCCACTTGCTCGACCCCAAACAGCTCTCGAAAATCGCGTAGTTTCTGGTTGGATAGGGCTTTAAGCGGTGTGGTATAAAAGACGCGTCGGCCCCGCTTCAGCGCCCGATGAATCGCGTATTCGCCAATCAGCGTTTTCCCTGACCCGGTGGGAGCACACACCACAACCGATCGACCGGCTTCCAGTGAGGTGATTGCCTGCTGCTGAAAATCATCTAGCTCAAATGGAAACAGTGTCTTCAGGTCTAGCCCTGACGCCATAGGGGAAACAGTCACACCCAAAGTCCTAACCGTAGTAGCGATCGTCAGCGACACCGCGCGATCGTCCGTTCATCGAACCTGATCCGAAATTGATCCCTGATCCTAAAGTGATCGCCGCACTCCTGATCATGATGCTACCGCGATCGTTGCGTTTAACTCCACGCGTAGTCGTCATTGTATTCCCAATCGCTGTTAGACAGCCGTAAAAAAGCCAAGTTTTTGCTTTAAGCCAGCTTCACCCGATCGTGAAACTCCCGGGAGGGAGATGGCAATCCCTCCACAGTGGGCTATAGTGTCTAAGGATGGTTTAGCCGAAAATTGTCTACAAATGTGTAGATGCAGAGCTTCTGTTCTATAAATAGCAGTTTTGTGTGGCCAAACGATCTAAATTACCATACACTGCCAGCTCAGTCGTCTGAAGTAGGTATGTGGATGGATTGATTATGTGGGTAGCTCAATTTGAGTCAACACTGGGCAGGTTTCATTGAATTGTATTGCCTGCTTGGCTCAAAGCGGAGGAACCAAATTTTTGGGGCTAATTTCAGCACTGCTGAGAGAGACACCTTCCAGTCTTAGCCCGTCAGCTAACTCCGTCGGCTGTGGGAGGAGTGCCCAAAACTATTGCTCACAAGGCTAATGGTTATTGGCGTCTCCTGACTGATGCGGTTCGTACTTCGAAGTTGTCGTATCGGTTACCTGACCCACCTCTCGCACACTCTACCTTTGAGAGGTCAAACCGTGAATTTATTATCGATGCTGGCGCGTCTATCAGACGCGCTGGGTTGTGCAGATCTCACCAAACAGATGGTGCTGGTGGCACCACAATCGTGGGAGCCGCGATCGACGAAAGAAATCAATCTCGTTGTGGGCTACAACGGCTCTCCTCGTAGCCAGACAGCGCTCGACTTAACGCTCTGGATTGCTCATCGAACCCGTCTGGCAACGGGCAAACTCGTGACGGTGCAGGTGGTCTATGTGGTCGATATGGCAAACGAGTGCCAACCAACGACATCCCTGCCCCACCAACTCTCCACCTTGATCAGCGGTGATCCGTCGGGATATGCCGACCCGATCGCCCAGGGATACCGTCCCCTCACCACTGGCCACCGCTCAAATAGTGCGGTGGCTGAGTTGCCTTCGATCGCGCCATCGTGCCAGTTAAACCAATTTGACCAGGCCGACCTCATCCTCTGGCAGGCTCGTCATATGGCCGATGAATGGCGTGGGTCACTGAAAACCCATTTACGGTTTGGGCAGACAGCACCAGAACTGAGACGCGTGGTGGAAGCAGAGTCAGCCGCGCTGCTGCTGCTTGGGTGCGACACCACAGACCATCCGCTGGTGAAGCAATTAGCGCCCAATTTTCCTTGCGCGATTCTTGGCATTCCGCCAGCAGGCTGGACGGGTTGAGGATAGACGGATTGAGGACATGAGTAGTCAGCAGTCAACGGTGATTTCAGCGCTGACTGCTGATGTCTAGCTTATTGCGATCGCTTGACACGATCGATCTCACGCTGGAGTGCTTCAATCTCACGGCGCAGCTCATCCACTTCTGCCCGTGACGATGGGCTTGCCGTGTCCGTCGTTGACGCTGATGGGACTTCAACGGACCCTTCGGCACCAGCGCGGGGGTAATTGCCCTGCCGGATTTGCCGGTAGTCTTCCGAGGCAGACCACTCGCGCAAAAAGTGCACCCGTTCCACGGTGAACGGATGCGTTAGAAAAATGCCCGTCGAAAGGTTGTTGTAAAGTAAAAATTTGTAAACCTGGTTCAGGCCATCCTGGTCAAGCTCTTGATAGCGTTCCGACTGGCGAATAAACTCCTCCAGGCTGATTTCGTGGGCATGTTTGGTGCTGCCACCGGCAATCTTCATCATGCTGTGCAGCACAGGGTTCAGATCGTCGGTTACCAGAAGTGCGGCGCGATCGGCTGATAGCTCAGCCTTGCGCTTCCATTCGGCAAACGCCAGCAGTAATCCAGTCGTCACCAGGTTGCTCAGCCCAAAGGTGCGGTCTGCCAGACCAGAAATGATCTGGTTGACCCAGAGTGCCATTCGAACCAGAGTGGTGTGCCCACACTTGATATGTCCCAGTTCGTGAGCAATTACCGTTCGCAGTTCACCCTCATCAAGCAGATCCAGTAGGCCGCTGTTCAGCACCATGCTAGGAAATTCCTGCCCCAGCGCCAGGGCATTGACGAATGGATCTTGAGAGATAAACAGTGCTGGTTCGGGGTGCATGTCCAGATCGCGGATGCATTCTCGAAAGATCTGATAAATATTGGAGTACTGGCGCGGCCCCACCTGAATGCTGTTGCCCATCTGGTAGACAAACTGTGGCCGTTCCGAGAGAAATTCGACAAACGTTCGCGCTACCAGATCGAAACCAGGAACGCTGCGTAGCGTTTGCTCAGCCTGGCGATCGAGCGGGTGCCGGAAGGCTTCGCTGGAAATTCCGGTATAGGTCGGCATGGGATTAGGAAGGGGAGAGAAGGGGCGAGGGCGAATCTGTGTTGGGCAACTACCGGCAAGACGTGATTGGCAATGGCTGTCTGCTGATGATTAATCACTAACCGCCAGCTTACAAATGCCGGATCCAACTTAAGACAGATCCTGTTCTTTTGTATCGTATTAGCCTGTTTAATGACATTGCCTCGCTCATAATTACCGAAACATTCTTTTACGCAGGGTCATGGTCAAACCACACGCCTTCTGGGTTGTTGGATTGTCTGTTGCGATTGGAGTTAGCGCGTCCTTACTGAGTTTGCAGGCTGGAGTGCAGGCCTGTCCCTCAAGCGATCGAGCATCTTCATCACTCTTCCGTCCATCAGACGCACCTGACGATCTGCCGGGCGAGGTGGGCCGACCCAGCGATCTGCGGCGACAGTTCGCCGTTGGAGCTATGGAGTTTGCTGGCTTTGGAGCCATTGTTGGACTGTTTGCGATCGCCATCCTTTACCAGCTACGGCAGCAAGATGAACTGTCTACCGACGCTGCGTCGCTTGGGAATCGCCTCGGACTTGAGCATCCCAGACTTGAGCATCCCGAACTTGTGTGGACGGCTGTTCCAAAGGAAGCCCTGCCGCTGGCTGCTTTGAACCCGGAGATTGTGCTTCTGCGTTAAGCAGTCTGAGTGAACCAGAACCAGCCCAGCGTGACCGTTTTCCAGACGATTTGTTTTCTCCTTGGTTGTGTGCGGAAATCGACCTTTGACAGCGATGTCAAGGGTCTTTTTGTGTTGAAGATACGACGGCAGTGTAGGGTTTTAAGGAGGGATGAATGCGACGGTATGAAGGCGAAGGGTGAGGTTAAAGGATGAACGTTTTGCGATCGCGCCGCTACATGGCGATGGGTCTGATTTGCCTGACGGTCTTGCTATCCGGCAAAGATGGTTGGGCCTTGGGGACGGTTGATCGTGCTCAACGCGGCATGGTGGTTTCGGCAAATCCGTTGGCCAGCGAGGCCGGGTTACGACTATTGCAGCAGGGTGGGAATGCGATCGATGCCGCTGTGGCCACCACGCTAGCCATTTCGGTTGTGGAGCCGATGTCCGCAGGCTTAGGTGGAGGCGGATTTTTGCTTGTGCGGTTGGGCAAAACTGGCGAAATGAGAGCGCTGGATTTTCGCGAACGGGCACCGCTGGCCGCTACCCGCACCATGTATCTTGATGCCCAGGGCAAGGTGCGTCCCCATGCCAGCACCGATGGGTATTTAGCGGTCGGTGTCCCGGGCACGGTTGCGGGGTTATACGAGGTGCAGCACCGCTATGGAAAATTGCCCTGGAAGACAGTTGTGGCCCCGGCGGTGGATCTGGCTGCACAGGGGTTTCCGGTCAGCTGGCGGCTGGAAGATGCGATCGCGCGACAAAAGACGCTCCAGCAAAACCCGACCGCCCGCCAGATTTTTACCCGCAATGGTGCGCCCCTATCGGTGGGCGATCGACTGGTTCAAAAAGACCTGGCCCAAACGCTGCAAACGCTGGCCAACAACCCGCAAAGTTTCTATACAGGAACGGTGGCAGCAGCGATCGCGCGTGACATGGCTGCAAACAAGGGGCTAATCACGCTGGCCGATCTCAAGCGCTATCATCCGATCTGGCGTGACCCCGTCTGTGGGAACTTTCACACCACCAGAATTTGCTCGATGCCACCCCCCTCGTCGGGAGGTGTTCATCTGATTCAGATCCTCAACATTCTGGGCGATACCGACCTTAAGGGGATGGGTTGGCACAGTACCGATGCGCTACACCTCATTGTAGAAGCCATGCGGATTGCCTACGCCGATCGCGCGGTGTACCTGGGCGACCCTGATTTTGTGAACGTTCCGGTTGCGGGCCTGATCAGCCCCGCCTACGCCAAACAGCGTCGTCAGGAAATTGATCCCCAAATGGCCCGTCCGTCGAGTCAGGTGCGTGCGGCTGATCCAGCGGTGCTACAGCGTCTGGGGCATGAATCCGCTGATACCAGTCATCTGAGTGTGATCGATCGCGCGGGCAATGCGGTCAGCCTGACGTTCACCATTAACCTGGGGTTTGGTGCTGGCGTGGTTGTTCCTGGCACGGGCATTATTTTGAACAACGAAATGGATGACTTTGCGATCGCGCCCAATGTCCCTAATGCGTTTGGGCTGGTAGGCGGAGATGCCAACGCGATCGCGCCCGGTAAGACACCGCTCTCCAGCATGACCCCCACGATTGCCACCGAGAACGGGCAATTGCGTCTGGTGGCTGGCTCACCCGGCGGTAGCACCATTATCACGACCGTGTTACAGGTGGTGCTCAATGTGCTGGCCTACGGTATGGATGCCAAAACCGCCGTTGCTGCTCCGCGTCTGCACCACCAATGGCTACCCGACCAGCTCATGGTGGAACAATGGGGGTTCGATCGCCTGACGCTCGATGACCTACGCCGCCGGGGATACCAGGTTGAAGAGCGGAGTCCCTGGGGCAACGCTGACGCAATCGTGCGAATGCCTGACGGTTCGCTTGAAGGGGCCGCCGACCCGCGCGGGGAAGGGGCGGCGGCTGGGTATTGAGAGGGCCGATCGCTCAGCGTATCAAACGATTGTGGCTCAGACGGCGAAACCAGCCCTACCGCTCACAGAGCTACGCTCGACGTTAATATCCGTTGGTCAGGGCGCTGCTGACACAACCAGTGGCGGCAACAGATAGTCTGGGTCAGATTTTTGGCTCACCGCTGCCTCATGATGCGTGGCGACGGCTACATCTGTGGTGGAACGGCATCGATTAGTCAACAACCCGCAGCAGACCGCGTCTCAGGCGATCGAACACCTCATTCAATCGAGTGTGTTCGTCGTTGCTTCGATCGGCCAGCGCGATGAGCAAGCGCTGATCGATGCGGGTAATGCGGCGAGATGACAGAATTCGATCAACGACATCGTTTAGAGAGGGGGGCAACACTTGGGCATCCATGACAGTTGGGGGAACTCGCTACTGAGTTCAGTATCCGTCGATTGACCAGCGCGATCGGTGATGGAGGGAAACCCTTGATGTGACAATTTTGGCGCGGGGGTGTGACCGTGATCAATCGCTTCTCAGTGGATCTCCGGTTTGTAGTCTCTCAGCATGAGCGCTTCTACGGCAGCAGAGGGAGTAATTGTGCCGTTGAGCAGCAGATCAACTTGGTGAGAAATGGGGACTTGAATATGCTGCTGGGTTGCTAGCTTCATCAAGACCTGCGTTGTGTTGACCCCTTCAGCGGTTCCCTGTAGCTGCGTCAGCACGTCAGACAGGGATTTCCCCTGAGCCAGTCCATAGCCAACCTGATAATTGCGGCTGAGGCTACTGTTGCAGGTTGCCAGCAAATCGCCCAGACCTGATAGACCGTAAAAGGTTTCGGGTTGTGCGCCCCAGTAGGTGCCCACACGGATGATTTCAGCCAATCCACGAGTGACCAGTGCGGCTTTCGCATTCGTCCCTAACTGCAGGCCATCACACGCACCAACCGCGATCGCGATCACGTTTTTCAGCGTTCCTCCCAACTCAACACCAAGCACATCTGGATTGGTATATACCCGGAACGAGTTCGAAGAGAGCGCTGTCTGCACGGTGGCCGCCGCTGTCGCATTCTGGCTGGATACCACAGTAGCCGCTGGTAGGCCCTGCTGAATCTCTTGGGATAAGTTCGGCCCTGACAGCACCACGATGGCATGGGATGGCAGGGCCGCCTGCCAAATTTGGGATGGCAGTAACGGCAGGTGTCTGGCATTGGTGCCGTCGGGTGCTAACCCTTTGGTTGCTGTGACGAAGACAGTGTGAGCCGCCAGCGAGACGTGTTGAAGCTGCTCGGCTACAGCACTCACGCCCTTCATCGAAACGGCAGAGATGACAATGTCGGCGGCCGCGATCGTGGCTTGCAGATCACCAGACTGCCGTGACCAGACCCTGACGGTATGCCCCTTTGCCTTTGCCAGTGTCGCTAACGTGGTGCCCCAGGCTCCAGCACCAATCACCGCAATCGTGAGTTGTGACATGCCGTAACGCTATCAGCTTTCAAGGCTCAGCTTTCCGCTTGTAAGTGTGCTGCTGTCCGTTGGGCGGTAGGCGGGACACTCTTTGCGCGCGGGTATCGTTCCATCAGCGCTCTCACCTGCTCCGCATGATAGGAGCTACGCGTGAGGGGTGAAGAGACGACCTGAAGAAACCCGATGGATTCACCGTAGTCTCGCCAGGACTCAAACTGCTCTGGACGAACGAATGCCGCCACACCCAGATGCTTCTGACTGGGCTGGAGGTATTGCCCGATGGTGAGAATGTCACAGTCCACCGATCGCAGATCCCGCATGACCTCTCTCACTTCGGCATCAGTCTCGCCCAGACCCACCATGAGGCCGGTCTTGGTGTAAATCCAGGGAGCCAGTTCGCGGGTACGATCAAGCAACTCTCGCGATCGCGCATAGCTACCCTGCGGACGCACTCGCCGATAGAGGCGGGGAATGGTTTCTGTGTTGTGGTTCAGAACTTCTGGACTGGCGCGCACAATGGTCGCTAGCGCATCCCAGTTGCCGCACAAATCGGGGATCAAAACCTCGATTGTGGTTCCGGGTGATGCGTCACGGATGGCGCGGATACAGCGATCGAACTGGGCCGCCCCTCCATCCGGTAGATCGTCCCGGTTGACGGACGTGATCACCACATGGTTCAACCGCATCCGCCGTACGGCTTCGGCCAGCCGCTCTGGTTCCGTTGGGTCAAGCGGTTGCGGTTTTTTCTCAAAGTCGATGTCGCAATAGGGACAGGCGCGAGTGCAGGCCGGCCCCATAATCAAAAAGGTGGCAGTGCCATTGTTAAAGCACTCACCAATGTTGGGACACGAGGCCTCTTCGCAAACGGTATTGAGCCTCAAGTCCCGCAGGATCTCTTTGACGTTACCGACTCGCTCCCACTGAGGCGCTTTGACCCGTAACCACTCTGGCTTAACGACCACGTTGAATCCTGATAGTTAAACAACCAATAGCCAGCGAATTGATCGCACCAGTCAGCGCGCAATTGCGTTCAGATCCCGACAGATATCCTGACCAGGTGCCGAAGCAACAACGATGTCCCCGTTGCCATCTACGTGTGGCAGAGGCGAGGCAGAAAGCTGATCAAAATCAGCGTTTGACCAATGGGCGCTGTCCTCAATTGGCTGACCAACGCGATACGCGGCGATCGCGCATCTCACTGTGCTATGAGTCTATCTTATCAGGCAACCGATGGCAGGCTTTCAACCCGGTTCCTTAAAGCGGACTGGCTTCTGGTGGGGCGATGCTGCCTGGTGCCGTAATGCCCTGCCGCGTGCTTGGCGTGGCGGCCTCTTTTTGATTAGCTTTGGAAGTCGACGCATGATCGGGCGTGGCTGATTGTGCTGGCGCTGCCGAGGTCGGCGCTATAGGGATTGACCCGCTCGGATGGGGCGCTGACTGGTGTGAAACCCAGGCGATGCCGCCCGCCATCAATGCCGCGTAGCCCAAATAGATGTGCATCGAATTTAGCCGTAATGGTCCCGCTGTCGATTTAGTTTGTTGCCAGGAGGGCAACACGGCAGTCGCTGAGTCAATTTCAGGTAATGAGCCTGCCATCTGATGGCCGTCCAGCCCCAGGGCATTGCCCACCTGACGAATGAAGCCACGCAGGTAGATATCTTCCGGGAGCCGATTGATGCAGCCCGATTCCAGCGCCTCAATCTGGTGCATGGGGATTTGGGTTTTGATGTGCAAGTGATAGGATGACCATCCTTTCTCCTGGCGCGCTTGACGAATTGTACGCCCTAGCTCTTGCAGACATTCTTCACGCGCTTGCAGGGCAGCCTGTGCCGCCAGTTCTTTTTTGCTGAGTTTTTTGCGAGACTTCGTTTTGACGTATCGTGGGGTCGGCGGGGGGTACAGCATTGTGCGTTCGTGGCGCGGTGAGAGGGCCACTGGCGACGCGATCGCCGTCACATTTTCAGGTTGAACCTGTGCACTGCTGATCAGAGACGGTTCCAGGGTGCTTGGTGGCGGTGGTGGCGGAGGCGCGGGTGGTAGCGTACTCACGGGCGCGGCTGGTAATGTAGCCGTTGCAAAGCTGCGATCGCTCGTTAAAACTGTGCCGGACGGCTTTTTGCGTAGAAGTTTCCGCATCGCCAACCGGATGGCTTCTCGGCCCACAGCTCTGACCACGCACTGCACCTGGCGGTTGACATCCTCGGGTAAGGCTTTCAGGCTCGCCAGCATTTGCCCGTAGATTTCACTGTGATAAAGCTCCGCCTCGACCTGCCCCAAAATTGCCTTTAGTCCATTCAATGAAACTTCAGCGGTTCCCCCTGGAACATTCACACAGTAAGTTGACTCTTGT
>Ga0209062_1005710_pt1 | contig 11896 bp, 11 predicted proteins | sample Coa_R2_2_FD_187158 | JGI IMG/M metagenome (GOLD analysis project Ga0209062, IMG submission 187158) | Surface soil microbial communities from Centralia Pennsylvania, which are recovering from an underground coalmine fire - Coalmine... | ecosystem: Environmental > Terrestrial > Soil > Unclassified... | reverse complement strand
AGATTGCTTGCTGCGCATGTTTTGACCCGAATGTGGTTGGGCTCGGATGGGACAGGTTCCGCGACCTGCGATTCGCGAGGCTCAATGGCAAGTACGCGCCCGCATTCGGGGCACTGAAATGTGAGCGAATGCTCTAAATGGAACATCCGCCCGCATAGGCACTCGACTTCGTAAACAGAATGCGTCCGCACAGGAGTCCGCGCCTTACTTAGCGCCCCAGGTCTTTTGCCTTTGCCCGATTGTGTAATTCTCGAACAGCCCCGTGGTCATTTGAATAATTGATTCGGATCGTTTGCCCGATCCTTGGCTGCACATCCAGGAGTTGTTTCGGGTGTATAACCGCCGTACTCAGAGACTGCTGCTGAAAAACGTATTGGCCCGTCTCGCCTATGATCTTTCCACGATAGCTTCCGCTCTGCGTCTGCGCCATAACAAACCGTAGTGAATCGATCAGTCCCCGTTCGACTACAAACTTGGCGTCCTTTAGTTCACTGGAGAGCCCATTTCCCCCCATGCTTGTCGGGTGGGCAGGTCTAGGCAGTCCGTCAGCCGCAACGTGCCGGTCTGTGCCGTTCGCTTTTGTATGGACGTTCACCGTCGCGCTTTCAGGCTCGTAGCGCGCAGTGGTCTCAATGGATTCACGCGCCATACTCTCGCGTTTGGCTTGTTCATGAGCTTGCGCGTTTACATTGAGCGGCCCGTGCGAATCATCAGCAACGTCTTCCAAATCTTCGCGCTCACGCTGAAGACCGGCAATCTCTCGTTCCGCCGAAAGTCCGCGCGAACTAGCGCCGGTGTCCGAATTTAAGTCCGCTCCAACCGCGAGTTTCTCGTCCGCGACCGAGCGGTCTCTCTCTAAAGAGAGCAGAAAGTCGGTTGCGCGGGACGCATCGTGGGCCGCTCGGAATATTTCGTTCTTGTCCTGCTTCAGTGCCTTGATCCAGGAGCCGACATAGGCAGCGTGCTGTTCCGGGTTATGCGGAATGCCGCGCTCAGCCGCAAGAAACACGCTTGCCAGCTCCGCTCGGAGCTCTTCTTTTGCGTAGTTGAGGTCGCCAAAGCGATATGATTCGTTCAGTGTTGGCCTGTTGAGCCGCGATGGATGGCCGGTCGCGTGCGCCAGTTCATGTAGTGCCGTTCCGTAATATCCAGCTTGATCCTTGAAGGCTTCTTTCGGCGGAAGATGGATGGCGTCCTCAACCCGGTTGTAAAAGGCTCGATCGTTTTGATCATGCGAAATCGGGACACCAGAGTTCTTCAGAATGCTTTCACCCGCTTGGACAACTTCGAATTTACTGCGCTGTTTGGCAGTGTAAGGCGGTATGCCGGTGATTTGCTTGGCATTGAAAACCGTGTACACACGGTGAATCAGCCGTCCTTTATTGCGCTCGCCGTCGGCTGGGTCCGGCTGCTCATCGCCGCGCTCACCGCGGTGCCCCCGTTCTGCAGGTGAGTCTGACTGAATATCCCAGAATTCAATGTGAGTCCCCTTTTCTCCGCGTCGCACTTGCCATCCCTCTTCGGCGGCCTGCTTGTAGGTCATCCATCGTGGATCGTCGTAGCCCTTGCGCATCGCGGTTGCAATCAGGTGGATTGCATTCCCGCCGCGGTATGCTCGCCCTGTTGTCGGGTTCATCGGTGCGCTCAATGCCGGTGCCCCCGGCTCCCAAGGCTTTTGCCACGGAGCCACGCCTTCCTCCAGCATGCGTACAATGCTGTCGGTTACTTCCTGCCGGAAATCGCGCGGGGCTGGCTTGCCGGCGGACTGTTCGTCAATTGGGTGTGTGATCGTCGCCGCCATAAGCTACCCCTCTTCGGAGTCCTGAGGCTCCCCACGAACTGGCTCGGTTGACTGGAAGTCTAGTTCCGGATCTTCGGTTTCGAAACCTGATCCGCCTATTGGCTCGCCGCCAATTTCATCGAGCCATAGCTCCTCGTTGCGTTGAAATTGTTTTGAATTCTGCAAGTTAGCTCCTTTGAGGACAACATTGAAAGCACGTTCGCCCTCAGATGGAAGGGAGCGGCGGCGGAATTTTCCGAACAGGGCACCGGAATCAAGACATGGGGCGGTATTTCGCGGTGGCCAGTCACACAACGGCAATCCCAAAGCGCATTTTCAGATAAGAACACTGCCAACTTTTGGTGAACCTGACGTTCACGTTTGTAGAATGTCCGTAAGTTGACGATCTGGGGCCGTTGTGGCGATTTGCCAATGCGTGAACGACTCGGGATGCTGCTAGTTCTCTTCTGTCTGTGTGGGGCTGTGGTGCTCGGTCTCGACATGATTCTCCGACCTGAACGCCACTTGCGCGGGTATATCGGAGGGGAAATGCATCGTGACCTAAGGAAAACCGAGATACAGATACTCGGAGTGTTGGTCATCGCAGGCGGATCTTGGGCGGTTTGTCATCTTATTTGGGCAATATGGACAACCTGTTTCGGCTAGAGTGAATCGAGTCGAAGCGCGGGAGCACAAAGTTTGGCGCGCCGAACCGTTCGACCGTGACCAGGTCTCTTAATGAAAGTGCTCAAATCCGATGACGGATCGCTCGGAAGTTGTGCTATCGACAGTATCCTTTACCAGGTGACCCGAGTGCGAACTATCGTGACGGCCCGCGCTCCGAAGTTCGCCGCTGCACCCGCTCCAGTTCCTCAAACGCCGCGCTCCTTACCGCAGTCTGATACCGGCCTAGCCAGCCGCCCCATCCGTCCTCTTCGGGGATTACACCGCGCCGCGTGACACTGCGCGCAAATTGCCTGACGTACTTGCGATTGAGCAAAACCGTCTCAGCGTCGCCGAATTCCTGGATCTCCAGCACCGGCTTTTTCTCGGCGAAGCGTGTTCGCAGGCGGATGAAAGAGTTAGGTTTAAGTCCCCCTCGGCTACGTGCTTCCGCGATTTCAGGCGTGTAGTAAACAAAGTGAATTCGGGCATCCGTTCCTTCCAGCATCAGATAATTGCGGCTTGAATCCTCTTCGCCGTGGACTAGAATCCGGCCTTCCACAGAGGTAAGTTGACGGAAATCAAGTGCGGTGATTGGTAATCGTTGATCTGAAACCACAGCGCCATGCTTCGCCAGAATTTTCTGACGATCACTAATGCGCTGCATCGCTCGCAGGGTTGTCTCAAAATCGCCCCGGACTCGCCATCTGTCCGGAGCCAACCGCTCCGCCAAGCCCATTTTCGACAACTGAACGAGACGCTCTGAAACGCGCTGTTGTCGAAGGCGCGCGGATTCACGCCCGTCGTGCGCCCGTTTTGACGTATAGATCAGGAAATCGGAATCCCGTTCGGCTTCGCGAGTGATGATACGGTCCAAAGAGGTGTATCGCTGCTGATGCACTTCTCGGCGTTCCGCCTCCGCGGCATCCAACTCGGTCCGATAGCCAAGTTGCTGGGTACACAACTTTTCTGCTATTTCCCGAATTTCTTTCTTCACATATTCGCGGCCCAGGCGAAGCGCTTTGCCGCGCCCGTCGGTGCCGCGAAGTGCAACATGAACGTGCGGGTGCTCCGTATTGAAATGAGCTACCGCGACCCATTCAAGGGACGTGTCGAGGTCGGCTTCCATTCGAGCCATCAGTTCGCGAGTGAGCTGGTTCAGATCCAGTCGGTCTGCAAACTCCGGCGAAATGATAAGCTTCCAGAGGCGTTCATCGCCCGCCTTCTGCCATCCGTTTAGTATTGTGGCGATATCAAGATTCTGGCGGTTGCCGTCGAAGCCAACGTCCCTGGACTTTGATTGCTGGTTGGCACTTTCGCGCGCCAAATACCGGCCATGCGCCCGCCACTGTCCTTTGACGGTGTTTCGCGAATACATCACCCGGACGGCGCAACGCTGATTGAACGTGTATCTGCGTCCGGCTCCTCTTGATATAGCGCTTCCACCGGATTTCCGGCCGCGGGTCATCCGTGCGTGGTGCATGACAGTCTTGAACAGCAGCGCCCAGGCGCGATCCTCGCCGTTGTTTCTGCAGATCGGAGGTTTACGAGGGCGAAGCCGGAATTCCTTCCCGTCGTCAGTTGTCGGCACGGTTCACCAGGTCATTCATCGCGGCTTGGGAGTCGCCTACCATAGCCCGACCCGCCGATTTCACGAACCGCTCGTAGCGCTCCCGTGCGCGAGCAATGGACTGGCTGACCGCATCCCGTGGCGGTTCTGGAACGCAAGTCAAAAATGTTTTGACGAGCGTGTCCACTACAGCGAACAGAGCCTGCTGCGCTCGCTGCACGCGCACAATCTCTCGGGAAGCGCGGTCAAGCCCCGCAGCCAGACGTAGTTCGGCTTCGCTTAGCGCACCATCACCGCCATTGATCTCACTTCGAATGGCGGCGCGCATGAACGCAGTGGGGCTTAGATAAGCACGATCTTTGGCAGTTTGCTTGACAAGCTTGTACTCATCCTCAGTTAAGCCGATTGTGGCCTTCACCCGGCGTCGTTTTGACATTTATTCAGCCTTCACTGGAAAAGGGGATAAGGCGGACATTCTCCGAACAAATAGCCGGCCCAAAACTGTGCCGGGCAAATCCCCGGCAATCTTGGTGAAATGCCCGGCAATGCAAATGGCTGAGCATAAGTGACGATCTACAGAAAACTCCGCGTCGTAGCGGGCATTCCTTTATGTTCCACTACCGATGTCATTTCTCCAGATCCGCCCGCTTACCGGGCTACCTTTGCTGCCGACTGCCTTGAATCGCCACATGCTGCCACAGCGTGCCTCGATCCTGTCACAACTCGCCTCCAAAACGCCGCAGGCTGACTCATGCCGTTATAAATTGCGACGCGCTGTTCGGAAATACCGGTGCTTACTCCCTTGCCCATGAGAGGCGGCGTGAAGCCAGTTGAAGACAAAGATCAAACCAGCGATTGGGTCATTGAGGCTCGACGCCGCCTCGCCAAAAAGCGCCGGAAAAAACCAGAAACGAAGGCAGCTCAGATTTGGGCGCTCTGGCCGGAAATCAGACTGGCGCTCGCTGAGGGCCAGCGTATCCGCACCATTGCTGCCTGGCTTTGTGAGGAGATCGAAATCCCCGTGACCGCTGACACCCTCCGTTCTTACATAGCTCGCTGTAGGAGAAAGGAGCGGACGGGCTGCACCGCTCCTTCGGTTCAGATCGGAACCGAAAAGCTGGCCGACTACGATCCCATGGCATTGGCGCGCCGGGCCTTGAACAAACCGCGGTTTGACATTCGGCAACTCCACAATGACGGCGATCCAAGCGAGCAGAATCTCATCTGACCGAGGGAAAAATGCAGCAAGGAAGTACAGACCACACCCAAGCAAGCTCGCAATTTGCTATCCATCTCGTTCTACAAGGCAAGGGTGGCGTGGGAAAGACCGTTGTGGCGAGTTGGCTTGCCGAATTTCTTTTAACGCGTGCAGAATCTGTCCGTTGTATCGACGGCGACCCGGTGAACCGGTCCCTCGGGCAGTACAAAGCGCTGGAAGCGGATAGGCTGGATCTCGTCAACGACGATGGACTCGTACAGCGAACGCGCTACGACGCGCTCTTGGAACGCTTCATCAATGAAGATGCCATTTTTGTGGTCGATAGCGGCGCAACAGCATTCATGCCCTTCTGGACCTACGCGATGGAGACAGAGATGCTCCGGGTACTTCGAGAAGCCAATCGTCGCGTCTATGTTCACGTCCCCGTAAGTGGCGGCGAAATGCTTAACGACACACTGCTAGGGTTCAAGACACTGGCCAAAAGCACAACAGAAAAGAATCTCGTCGTCTGGATCAATGAATATTTTGGGCCAGTTGCTCGCGATGGCAAGCGCTTTGAAGAAATGCAGGTTTATCTGGAGCACCAGGAGAAGATCCTCGCTTGCGTGGGCCTAGTACAGAGAAGCGCAGACACCTACGGTCAGACAATCCGCCGCATGCGAGAGAAAAAACTAACGTTCGGCGAAGCGATCCAATCCGAAGAATTCATGCTCGCAGAGCGATCAAGGCTACACATCGTTCGGCGTGATTTATTTGAACAACTTGAGCGGCTTCCGTTCGCCTAACGAGTGCAATGCCAGTGCCGTCTTTCGATAAAAGGCATGTCTTAGGCGAGCTGGCGTCCCGTTATGGAATTCGAATCGACGAGAGTGATCCCGCGCTCTCAATTGTGCTCTTGAACCAATTGATTTTGGAGGAAACCGTCCAAAACATTTCGGGGCAGTTGCAGGAGCGCATTTCGGAATTCGACATTTCAGCCCAGAAGGTGGAAGCACGAGCCGGCCAGGCCCTCGGGCGAGAAGTGAAGGTGGCTGCGGCACAAATCCGAAAGGAACTCGACAGCGAAATTCTTGCTTCGTCACTCAGGTGCCGGGAATTGCTGCGCCAGCTTCATGCGGCCCATCAGCGTCCAGAGTTAATCCGGTGGGCGGCGGTTGGTGTCATTTTGGGGTTTATATTGTTTTGTTGTGGCGTCTGGCTGGGGAAAGTGATCGCGCTCGGCTGAAGCCGGAGCGAGAAGGAAGCGCGCATGGGACGATTTTGGCTCTTCTACTATCTGCTTTTCGGGCCGCGATATACGCGCTGGGCTCTGCTGATATTTGCACTGGTGATGGGTTTTTTCTTTTTCTGCTTCGTCCACGAAGCCTTGGTTGTTCGTTAGAGTGATCGTTCGGCCTGGCCGTTCACCGCCCAGGTCCGGCCATTTCCGTCCGTGCCAGAGCCTTCTTAATGGTCCGATCCACGTAATCGTCCTGTCGCTTTTGATTTCCCTTTTTGGAAAGATCCCGTGACCGAATCGCAGCAATCACTTCGGACTCAGATACGCCATGTGAAAGAGCGTAGATCGCGTAGGCAAGGTCGATCCGGTTGCCGTCGCCGCTGTAACGCGGATCGTTGCGGAAAGCGTCAATTGACTTTTCGGGCACATCGCGAGTGTGCACTGTAGCTCGTGCTCTAAGTCTCTCGCGCTGTCTGACCTGCTCTTCGAGCGCTTGCTTTACGTCCGCGATGAATCGCGCACCTTCCGGGTAGACCATTCCGGTCGCTTCAACAATGCGCACAAAAGGAAATAAGCCGGTAATAACGTCCTGGTACTTTGGCTTGCGATTCGTAAAACCGGCGAGGCGGCCAAAGTGCCGCCAGTCCGCGGCACCCCGATCTCCTCCGAACTGTTCCGCCAACGTGCGTGCGACCGCCGTGCTCAGTTCGCGATCAAGTTGCTGCGGGTGCTTTAACCACGCCTGATAATTGCCGGGCGACGTCTCGATCACAATGGCAGGGCTGAATCCCGCTTTCTTCATCCCGGCAACTGCTTCTTTCGAGAGGTCGTCTACCAGGCTCAAATTGTGCTCGCCTTTGGGTCGAATGTAAACGTTGCGGCAATTCCGGTTTTCGTGCCTTAGCCAACCCAGAGAGCGCAGCAGAGCCTCTCGATCCCAGGTACGCGGCAACATGTTTCGTTCGTTATCACTCGTTTCGGGTTTGAGCAGGCCGATTTCGAAAACCTCGCATCCCATCGCCGCGATCTGGCGGGTCACCGACTCGGTGGTCTTGTCCATCCGAAAATGCTTACCGCGACTGTGCACGCGGAGCGACCTCCAGAGACAAGGGAGTACCGGCCGAATTTCCGAACATTCTGCCTCTAGCACTTTTGTATTGGGGGCCCTCACCCGGATTCGTGTAAAATTATTCCCAATTGCTCTGAATAGCGCAGAGTTGTTGAATGCGCCGGATTATTTACTGGGCGGTTCTAGCCCTGGCTGCGGTAGTGGCCCTTGTGCTGCTAACTGTAGTCAGTGTGTGGGCCGGCGGGCGAATCCACATATTGCTGCTACCACCGGCCGAGAAGCTGCTCCAGCAAGCCGACAAATTGTCGGACGACGGTGACTGGCTGGCCGCCGCTCCGCTCTACAAGCAAGCCGAAGCTCTGTTTCATCACCAGGGTAATGCCGCTCGTGAGCTATACGCACATGTCAGCCAATTCCCAGCGGAAATCGAATCTTCGCCGCGCTCGCTCTCAGACTGGCTCCAATTGGTAAATCATGAGCTGGGTGTCCCCGCTGCGGCTGATCCAGATACGCGATTGCGAATTCTGGAGGTTAAGGGGCAGATCGAAACAAATTACGATGCCGCGCTTGCGCACGAGACGTGGCTCGCCATCCGGCATCTCGCACTCCAGCAACAAGACTTCCAATTAGCCAATCGTGCTTACGGCGAAGACGCTATTGCTGTATATATGCTCGGCGATATGGCGGCGGCAAGAAAGCAGGTTGTCAGATCCTATGCTGCTGCCGAGTTTGTTTTTCGGGATCGCGCAGGGCTAGTCCGGCTTGCTTCCCTGATTGGCACGGGCATGGTCGAAAACGCCCGTTACCAAGACGCCTTGCGTTATCTTGATGAGGCGATCTCGACCGCCAGAAAGAACCCCGAAATGGGTTATCCGAGTCTGGCCGTCGATTCGAAAATCGAGGCCCTACGAGGACTCAAACGCTTTGCGGAAGCACTGGCTCTGTGCGCCGAAGCCATCCGGATACCGGAGCAACATCACTTCCGCGGGCGTCTTTACCAGATCCTTGAGACGCGAGCCCACATCTTCGAGGACATGGCCGATCTAAAACAGGCTACACGCGACTACGCCCAAGCGATTCAATATGCTAGAGAACTTGGCTACTGGCGCGGGCTGACGGAAAGCGATGGTCCGTTAGCCAGGGTTTACGAACGGCAAAATGAACTCGACGCCGCTCTCGCGAGCATTAACGAAGGGCTGGAAGCAAACCGGCATATCCCGCGCGAAATGTACTTTGCCCCGCGGAACCTCGCCATCAAAGCGGAGATTTTGAAAAAGCTCGGGAGGGTGGCAGAATCGAACCATTTGTACGAGCGCAGCCTCGCGCTGATTGATTCACTCTTAGTGACCGCGCCCACGCCGAATCTTATTGAGTCCATTCTGAACAGCCTCTCAGATGTTTATTCCGGGTATTTCGCTTCGCTTTGCCAGCAAGAAAGATATCCCGAGGCATTCTCTGTCATTGAGCGTGCTCACGGCCGCGTCGAAGCCGTCGCCCTCCAAAATCGCAGGCATCTTGCTCCGCACGCCCCAACTGAGCAGGAGCGAGAGCTAAGTGCCCTCAACCTACAACTGATCGCAACCGACGATAACCAGCGCCGCGATCGCGTGCTGAATAGGATTGCAGCGGTGGAGGATCTAATCGATTCCGATGCGTGGAGCCATACTGTTGCGACACGGCCTGCGTCACTCGAGAGTGTCCAAGGCGATCTCCTTCCACGAGAGGTGTTGATCGAGTACGTGCTGGCCGATCCGGTTTCTTACGCTTTCGCGATTACGCGGGAATCCGCAACGCCGTATGCGCTTCCCTCTCGGAAGGAAATCGAATCGACCGTTAAGCGCTACGTCTCGCTTATAAGCCAGGCGAAATCAGATAGACAACTCGCATATTTTCTATATGAAAGCCTCGTGAAGCCGGTTCGTGAATTTCGCGACCACGCTTCCGTTGCCTTTGTTCCCGACGACAACCTCCATTTGCTGCCATTTGCCGCCTTGTACGATGGCAGGCAGTACATTGTAGGTACACACGTTACGAGCGTTGTTCCTGCTGCAACCGTCTTTCACATTCTCCGCAGTCGTGCGCATCTTGCCGCGATAAGAGAACCGTTTGTGGGCGTTGCTCCGTGGACCGGAGAAACAAACCCCAACCAGAATTTCCTTGGTGCTCTTCTGAATCCCTTACGCGACGCCACGATGCCCAACAGAGCTGATTTCATTCCGCTGCCGGAAAGCAAACACGAAGTGGAAACCGGGCGCAATAAGATCGATGGACTCCTTGGAGCAAAACCAGATCCCAGTCAGCTTTTAATCGGCCCGCGCGCGACTGAGGCAAATTTCAAGAATTTGCCACTGGCCGATTACCGGGTCCTCCATTTAGCGCTGCATGGCTATGCGGATATCGAACACCCGGACCGAAGCGCATTGATCTTCGCGCCAGATCCGCACGACCGAACAGACGATGGTCTGTTGCAAATACGGGAGATACGTCAGTTGCACTTGAATGCGGCGTTAGTTGTGCTCTCCGCATGCAAGACTGGCATCGGGCCTGTCGGCAAGGCCGGTATTATCAATCTCTCGACCGCATTCCTTCAGGCGGGAGCGCAGACAGTTGTATCGAGTCTATGGGCGGTTGCTGACCATGCGACCAGTGAATTTATGGACCAGTTCTATTCTCACTTGGCTTCCAACGAAGGTAAGGCGGAAGCGTTACATGATGCGGCTCTGAGCATCTGTAACTTAGGGTTGCCGCCTTACTATTGGGCAAGCTTTGAGGTCGTCGGCGATCCCGATGGCAGCGTGGCCAAAGGAAACACATTATGAGCTTGACAGTGCAACAGAAACGCCAAATATTATCCAAGCTCGAAGAGATCGTGAATAAGAGGTTCTACGATCCAAGTTTCGAGCGTAAGAAATGGTCCGACCTGGTGGCACAGCATCAACCCGAGATCGTTGATTCGTCGTCGCAAGAAGCATTTGAAGCAGCCGTCACCTCTCTGCTTTCGGAGCTTCATAGCAGTGGCACTGGATTTCTGGCGCCCAATAACAAAATCAGCGCGCGTAATGCTATTTCAGCCAGCTTACGCCGAATCCCGGATACACCGGACGGTGATCGCTGGGTCTTCCAGGATGTTCAGCCTGGCGGCGTCGCTGAGCGGGCAGGAGTTCGGCCTGCCGACATCCTTCTTTCCATAGACGGCAAGCCCGCTGTTTCTGCGGAGGAGCCGAACTTTGAAATGGGTAAAAGGGTTCCGATTGTGATTTCACGAAACGGAGATCGAAAGCCAACCCACGTCGAGCTCTCTATCCCAGGACCGAAATACCGCAGCAACCCATATTCAGAGCCGCAAAGCGCGGTCGCGAAGATGATCAGTAGCAATATCGGCTATCTCAAAATCTCGCTCTTTCCGGGGATGATTGGGATCGATTTCGCCAAGCTTTTGGATGAGCTATTTCAAGGGCCGCTAGAAACGGCTCAGAGACTTGTTGTCGATCTTCGAGGCAATCCCGGCGGCGGACTCGGAAGCATTCGGCTCATGAGCTATTTGACTCCGGACAAACGCCCTATCGGCTACAGCCTCGATCGGAAATGCACAGAAGAGGGCAGATGCGGGCCCGACGGGCTTCCGCACTTCGGCCGCATTCCGAAATCGAAATTGGGGATCTTGCCACTCGCGATGAGATACCACAAAAAAGAATGTGTGGTCATCGAAACCGAAGGCCGCGGCCCGCGTAAGTTTCACGGCAAGGTCGTGGTTATGGTCAATGAGCACTGCGCCGGCGCCGCGGAAATGGTCGCACAATTTGCCAAAGAAAACCGTCTCGCTACCCTCGTGGGAATGAAAACATCCGGTCGGCTTAATGCGCATTGCACATTCAAGCTTGGATTTGGCTATCGGCTTATGATCCCCGTGGCTGCTTACATAACCTGGAACGGCAGCCGTGTGGAAGGTCACGGCGTCGAGCCCGACGTGCCCGTGGACTGGTCGTTCCGAGATGCTCAAGAAGGGCGCGATCTCCAGCTTGAGCAAGGGGTTGAAATCGTCAGAGCGCTTTGATCGCCGGTACTCCCGGTGGAATACTGGAACTCTTTCCGACAAGCCGGTTTCAGCCACAGAGGGCGGCACTAAACCCTTGCCGACTACAGCGGGTCTAACTTGATCAAACAATTTTGTGCTCGGATCCATTAGCCTGCGCTATAAGGTCGAAGCGTCACCTCGACCCTCACTGCGGAACCCTAGGCCACCTACCGCGCCGTTTGATTACGACTTCTTCACGCGTTCCAGAACGAACAGTTGGCCCGGCGCAAGCACCTGGATGCGCCGTGGATTCACCACTCGCGCAATCAGATGTTGCGGATCTCCGTTGAACGGAGTAAAG
>Ga0209062_1005709_pt1 | contig 11898 bp, 8 predicted proteins | sample Coa_R2_2_FD_187158 | JGI IMG/M metagenome (GOLD analysis project Ga0209062, IMG submission 187158) | Surface soil microbial communities from Centralia Pennsylvania, which are recovering from an underground coalmine fire - Coalmine... | ecosystem: Environmental > Terrestrial > Soil > Unclassified ... | reverse complement strand
CGAAGATCACCGCCGAGCAGGATGCCAGCGACCTGGCGCAGGCGCGGTACACGGTGGAGAAGGCTCGCCTCGACGCATCGAAGGAGGAGATCCTTAGCAAGATCGACGGCGAGGAAAAGAAGATCGATCTGGAAGTGGCCGAGCAGCAGCTCAAAGTGGAGGAGGCGAGGGTGGCGCTGCACGAGGCGTCGAACCAGTCGAAGATTGCGAGCGCCACGCGCTTGCGCGACCAGGCGCAGGCCGACGTGGACATTACCAAGCGCCGCATCGCGCAGATGGAAATCAAAGCGCCCATCGCGGGCATCCCGACTTATGCCCCGAACTATTCGCAGGGCTGGAACAATGTGCGGCCGTTCAAAGTCGGGGATAACGTCTTCGCCGGAATGAATCTGGCGGAGATACCGGATCTCGATACGCTCGAACTGGACGCCAAGGTGGAGGAGACCGACCGCGGGCGGATCGGGGTGGGCGATGACGTGCGCGTGCATATCGATGCGCTGCCGGAACTGGACCTGCCGGCGCGCGTGGACCGCATTTCGCCGCTGGCCGAGCTTTCGACGAACGAGTGGCCGCCGACGCGCACATTTCGCGCCTACGCCCGCATCCTGCATCCCGACAAGCGGCTGCGCCCGGGCATGAACGGCGGCATGGATATCGTGATCCGCCGCATTCCGGACGCCATCAGCATTCCCGCCAAGGCGGTATTCACGCGGGACGGCAAGCCGGTGGTGTACGTGGCGTCGAAGGGACACTACACGCCGCTCGCGATTCAGGTGCAGGCGCGCAACCCGGACGAGGTGGCGGTTACCGGCCTCAAGCGGGGCGCGATGGTGGCGCTGGTGGATGTAGGGAAGCAGGGATCGGGCGCAGGGGATCAGGGGGCGGGGAAGAAATGAAACGCGGTCTGCTGGTCTTGGCTACGGTCGTTCTGGTGCTGGGCATCGCGGCCTGGGGTACGCTGCGGCTGTTGCGGGCGACTTCGGTGACGCCTTCGACCGAGGTCCCGACGACCGCGGTGAAGAAGGGCAGGGTAGTGATCAGCGTGACGGCGCGCGGCGAGCTGCAAGGTGGAAACTCCGAGATGCTTACGGCGCCGATGGTGGGCGGCGGCGATCTTCCGATCACCTTCCTGCGCGAGCCCGGCGAGCTCGTGCAGGCCGGCGATGTGGTGGTGCAGTTCGATATCACGCAGCAGGAATACAACCTGCGCGAAGCCCAGGCCGATCTGGCCGAAGCCCAGCAGCAGGTGATCCGAGCCGAAGCCGATGCCGAGGCGAGCGCCGAAGAGACGGCTTACGCCGTGCTCTCCGCCGAGGCGGACGTGCGGCAGGCGGAGCTGGACGTCCGCAAGAATCCGATCCTCCCCGCCATCAGCCGCCGCCAAAACGAGCTGGCGCTCCAAGCCGCGAAAGACAAACTGCGGCAGGCGCAGCAGGACCTCAGGAACAAGCAGACCACGGCGGCGGCAGGAATTGCCATCCAGAAGGCCGCGGAAAACAAGGCGAAAGTGATGGCCGACCTGGCGCAGAAAAATATCGACAGCATGACCCTGAAGGCCAAGACCTCCGGCTACGTCAACATCCAGCAGAACACCAACATGAACATGATGTATTGGGGAATGCAGCTCCCGCCGTTCCAGGTCGGCGATTCCGCGCGATCCGGGATGGCGGTGGCGCAGATTCCGGACCTGAAGAACTGGGAGATCAGCGCGAATGTCGGCGAGCTGGACCGCGGACATCTGGCGCCGGGGCAGAAGGTGACGGTGAAGGTCGTGGCGCTGGCGGGCAAGGAATTCCATGGCGCGATCAAGAGCCTGGGCGGCACGAGCGGGCCGGCGTGGGACCGGCATTTCGAGTGCCGCATCAGTCTCGACCAGGGGAGTCCGGAGCTGCGGCCGGGGATGACGTCGAACCTGGTCATCACGGCCGAGACGATCGATGACGCTCTGTGGCTGCCGTTTCAGGCGGTCTTCGAAAGCGACGGGCGGACCTTCGTCTACCTGAAAACGCCCAACGGATTTATGCCGCACGATGTGACGCTGGTAAAGCGGAGCGAGAGCCAGGTGGTCCTGAAGGGCGTCAAGGAAGGCGACGTCGTCGCGATGTCGAACCCCGACCAGTCGTCGAAGCCCGCGGCTCCGCAGCAGAACGGCGCGATGAAGGCGCTGCAGAAATGACCAGACAGCGTGGGTTCGGAACCGCGGCTTCGTTTCCGGGGGGATTGGGGATCGGGGATTGGGGGGCTGGGCTTTCGGGATGATTCTCCGGGTTTCGGACATTTCACAGGCATTGGCGAATCTTCGCGCGCAGAAGACGCGCACGCTGCTGACGGCGCTGGGCATTGTGTTCGGCGTCGGGTCGGTGATCGGGATGCTGGCCATCGGGTCGGGGGCGAAGGAGGAATCGCTGCGGTTTATCGAGCAGCTCGGCGTGCGCAATATTCTGATCGATTCGCGGCCTGCCACCAGTCAGGAGGAGTTCAACCAACGGCGGCGCGCATCGCCGGGGCTTTCGCTGCGGGACGTGCGGATTTTACGGGCCAATATCGAATCGATCGAGACGCTCTCCGACCGCCGGACCTTGCATCCGGCGCGCGTGCTGCCGAAGCCTTCGGCGGACGTGCCCGAGCTGTACGGCGTCCGGCCATCGTATGAGCAGATTCACAGCCTGCGCCTGGCCGAAGGACGGTTCTTCAATGACGCCGAAGATGAAGCGAGCGCAACGGTGTGCGTGCTGGGCGAGGGGGCCAAGGTCAGCCTGCTCGGCTACGCCCCGGCGTCCGGAAAGTACATCAAGGTGAACGATACGTGGCTGCAGGTGGTGGGCGTGCTGCACGAGCAGTTGCTGGCGGGCGCGCAGTCCTCGGGCTCCACGATGCAGGACATCAACAACATCATCTACGTGCCGCTGAACACGATGCAGTATCGCTTTTGGGACCAGAGCGTCAGCATGAAGGACGAACTCGACGGCATCGAGCTGCGGCTGCGCGCGGATGCCGATAGCATCGAGGTCGCCAAGGTCGTGACCGCGGTGCTGGCGAACACGCACCATAACGTCCAGGATTTCACCGTGACCATCCCGGCGGCGCTGCTGGCGCAGCAGCAGAGGACGCAGACGATCTTCACCTACGTGATGGTTGCGATTGCGGCGATCTCGCTGCTGGTGGGTGGCATCGGGATCATGAACATCGTGCTCGCGACGGTGATGGAGCGGACGCGCGAGATCGGCATCCGGCGCTCGATCGGCGCGCGGCGGTTCGATATCGTGCGCCAGTTCCTGACCGAATCGGTGCTGATCTCGGTGGGCGGCGGGCTGCTGGGTATCGGGTTCGGGTTCTTCCTCGCCTGGCTGATCGCCCGCACCGCGGAATGGAAGACGATCGTCACCACGGCCTCGGTGGTGATCGCATTCGGCGTCTCGGTGCTGGTGGGCGTCGTGTTCGGGATCTATCCCGCGGTGAAGGCCTCGCGAATTAATCCGATCGACGCGCTGCGCTACGAGTAGGCGGCTCGGCGATCTGCCCGAGGAGCCGTGCGATCCGGCACGGCCGGGCTGGCGTATATTTATCGATGCTCACCCCCGGCTACTGGCCGGGATGCTCGCGGCCGTAAGCCTCCTGCTACGATCCGTCCAGGAGCCTGTGCCGTGCCGGTTACGAAGAGCGCGCGGATCGCCGTGGCAGCCGCGATCGCGCTGTCCGCCGCACTCGGGCAGCCGGTTCCGGCGCCGCGGCCGGCGGGCTCCGCGCCGCCGGTCGTCACTTTCGCGGACGCCCTGGCGCGCGCACGGGCGATCGAGCCGCAGTATCTGCAGGCATTGAACGCCGCAAGCCTGGCGCACGAAGATGCCGTACAGGCGCGCGCCGCGCGATATCCCGTCGCAGGCATCCGGTCGGACTACCTCAACACGCAAGGTAACGGTCTGCTTCCTTCGGGCCGGTTCGTCACGAATGACGGCTGCACGTCTATCGCGAGTGGACGACGCTTCACCAGGATCTTTCGGCCGGCGCTCTTACCGGGATCGCCGTCGAGCGCGCCTTCGCACTGGAAGCGGCGGTGCGGGCGCGCGCGGAGATCGCGCGGCGCGGGCTCGTCGTCACGCTGACGAAGGCATACTACGGGCTCGTCAGCGCCCAGCGGAAGTATGCGACGGCACAACTGGCGCTCGATGAGGTCCGGCATCTCCTCGCCATCACTGAGGACTTGGAGCGCGGCGGCGAAGTAGCCCATGCCGATGTGGTAAAGGCGCAGATGCAAGTGAACGCGCAGGAGCAGGCGTTTCGCGAGGCCAAGTTGGCGATGGATACGGCGCACATGGACCTGGCGGTATTGATCTCACCGGACTTCGACGAGGATTTTCAGGTAATCGACGACCTGGATCCGGGCCCGCCGTTGCCGGCGTTCACGGAAATTCAGCGTCTGGCGCGTCAGCAGAACCCCGATCTGCGTGCAGCCCTGGAAACGCTGCGCGGCGCCGGCCTCGACATGGCGATCGCCCGCCAGTCGTATCTGCCGACGCTTGCCGTCGACCTGGTCTGGGGATTGGAGGCCAACCAGATCGGCTGGCGTACGGTAGTCGCGGCCGCTCCGCAGCTCGGCCCTGTGCCGACTGTCGGCTATTTCCTCACGGGCTCGCTGACGCTGCCGGTCTGGGATTGGGGCGCGAGGAGGAGCAAGCTGCGGCAGGCGGAGCTGCGGCGCGCGCAGGCGAACACCGAGCTCAGCCTCGCGCAGCGGCAACTGCTTCGGAATCTCGCCGCCTATTACGAAGAAGGGGAAACCGCCCGTTCGCAATTGGATCTGCTGCGCCAGGCCCTGGACCTCGCGGCCGAAAGCCTGCGCCTGAACACGCTGCGCTACCAGGGCGGCGAGGCCACAATTCTGGAGCTGGTCGATGCGGAGAGCGCGCTCAATCAGGCGCGCAACGCGTATATCGATGGGCTCGCGCGCTACCGGCTGGCGCTGGCGAACCTGCAAATGCTGACCGGCGTTCCGTAGAGGCCGGTTACGGCGGCCCTGCAAATCATCCTAAACTGAAACAGTACATGACATCGCGCCGCTACACTCTCCTCTTTCTGGCCTCGACTCTGGCCGCCGCGGATCTCACCGGCAACTGGGTGGTGAGCCAATCGATGAACGACGGCACGTTCCGCCGCACTTATTTCAACCTGAAGCAGCAGGGTGATCAGATCGCCGGGACGATTCGCGCCACGCAGTTCTACTACACCATCACCGCGAGCACGGGCGGCGCGGACGGCTTCACCATCACGGGGACGCTCGACGACGGCCACAGCCCGCGAACGGTGCATTACTCGGGCAAGCTCACGGGCGATGAGCTGCGCCTCACGGCGCCGGGGCGCAACGGCGCGCCGGGGCCGGAGATGGTGGCGCACCGCGCGCCGGCCGGCGAGGGCGCCTATCCCGCGCGCCTCCCGCTGCCCGCGCTGCACAAGGTCGCGGATAACGGCCTCGCGCGCACTCCACCGATGGGCTGGAACAGTTGGAATAAGTTTCACGGCCGTGTGGACGACGCGGCCGTGCGCGGCATCGCGGACGCCATGGCGCGCAACGGCATGAAGGACGCCGGCTACGTGTACGTCAACATCGACGACACGTGGCAAGGCGAGCGCGACGCCGAGGGTAACATCCACCCTAACCGCAAGTTTCCCGATATGAAGGCGCTGGCCGATTACGTCCACAGCAAGGGGCTGAAGCTCGGAATCTACTCGAGCCCCGGCCCCAACACGTGTGCGGGGTACGAAGGCAGTTACGGACACGAGGCGCAGGACGCCCGCACGTATGCGGCGTGGGGCATCGATTACCTGAAGTACGACTGGTGCGGCGCGCGCAACCTGTACAAGCCCGAGGAAATGCAGGCCGTGTACCAGAAGATGGGCGATGCGCTGCGCGCCGCCGGCCGGCGGATCGTCTTCAGCCTGTGCCAATACGGATGGGCGGACGTCTGGAAGTGGGGCCCCGAGGTCGGCGGCAATCTGTGGCGCACCACCGGCGATATCAGCGACCGCTGGGACAGCATGTCGAAAATCGGCTTCAGCCAGAATGAGCTTGCGCCGTGGGCCGGGCCGGGGCACTGGAACGATCCCGATATGCTGGAGATTGGCAACGGCGGGATGAACGAAGACGAATACCGCACGCACATGAGCCTGTGGTCCATCCTGGCAGCGCCGCTGCTGGCCGGCAACGATCTGCGCGAGGTGCCGGCGGGCATCCTGGAAATCCTGACCAATCGCGAGGTGATCGCCGTGGACCAGGATGCCCTCGGGCATCAGGGCCGCCGCGTATCGCAGAACGGTGACCTGGAGATCTGGGTGCGCGAGCTGGCGGGCGGGGCGAAAGCGGTCGGCCTGTTCAACCGCGGCGCGGATGCCGCGGCGATGCGGTTGCGCTGGAGTGAGATCGGTTTGACCCGCAAGCCACGCGTCCGCGACCTCTGGGCGCACCGGGACATCGCGCCGGAGGGTCCGGAATTCGCGACTACTGTGCCGGGCCACGGCGTCGTGATGCTGCGGGTGAATTAGCACCCAGCTCGAATCGGCACCTCAACTGCATTTGGGTGAGTGATGGTATCGATTCGAGCGCGGGTTCTGTGGATTTGCATACCAGTTGCAGCGATCGTGATCTCCGTTGCCAGCGGCACGTTCCGCCGGGAACCGGTTCGCGCCACGGCGCACGATTCCAGAATTGTGATCAATCTGGCGGAGCGCCGGCTCCAGATCGTTCGGGATGGTAAGGTCTCCGGAGCGTATGAGATCGCCGTCGGCAAACCGGACACACCGACGCCTACGGGTGAATTTCGGATTACCGACAAGCAGTCACACCCCGGCCCTCCCGGTGGAGTGTTTGGCGCGAGATGGCTGGAATTCTATCGCGTGACCACCCCCGACGGCGTCCTCCACCTCTACGGGATTCATGGGACGAACGCGCCCCAAAAGCTTGGCGGCGCGGTCTCGCATGGCTGCATCCGGCTCAGCAACCATGATGTCGAAGAGGTCTATCGAGAGGCTTACATCGGTGAACCCGTGGAGATTGTCGCCGGCGGTAAAAGCCCAAGCCGTTGATCGGGAGTGGTGGGCCCGTGGCGACTCGAACGCCAGACCTCTACCGTGTCAAGGTAGCGCTCTAACCAACTGAGCTACGGGCCCGTCGGAGGGAATCCTCAGTATACCATGCGCCGTCGCTGAAGTCCGATTCGCTTCACTACGGCGGGTGTCGTCGAGTAACCTGTAAGGAATGTTAAAACTTGCTCTCATTCTCCTGCCCGTCCTGGCGCAGGCCGCGGTGGAGCCGGTGGTCTCGGGGGATTCGGCGCGCGGGGCGCGGATCTTCGAGCAGGAACAGTGCGTCAAGTGCCACAGCGTCAACGGCCGCGGCGGCAAGATGGGCGCGGACTTCGGCCGTCTGGTGAGCCGCAGTTACACGCCGGCGCAGCTTGCCAGCACCATGTGGAACCATGCGCCGGTGATGTGGGGCGCGATGGAAGCGGCCGGCATCGAGCGTCCGCATCTTTCCGCGGGCGACGCCGCCGACCTCTTCGCGTACTTCTACTCCGCCCGTTTCTTCGACCAGCCGGGCGACGCGGCCCGCGGCAAGGCTACGTTTGCGGCCAAGCACTGCGGCGACTGCCACGGTGTCAGCGAGTCGCGGGCCGAAGGCGCGCCGCCCATCGCCAGGTGGGAATCGCTCGCCGACCCGGTCGTGATGGTGCAGCAGATGTGGAATCACAGCGCGCGCATGCAGGATGCGTTCGCGCGGCGCGGCATCGTCTGGCAGGAGCTCACCACGGCACAGTTGAACGACATGGCGGCGTGGCTCCGGTCGCTGCCGGAGACGCGGCACCTGGCGTCGCGCTTTTCAAATACCAGTGATCGCGACGGCTACCGGATCTTCGAGGCAAAAGGCTGCGTCAAGTGCCACGTGGGCAAGCTGGCGCTCGAAAACCGGCTGCACGATATGACCCTCACGGATATCGCCGTAGACATGTGGAACCACGCGCCGCGCATGGTCAAGCCCACGCCCTCGCTCACGCAGGAGGAGATGCGGGAGTTGCTCAGCTTTCTGTGGATGCGGCAGTTTGTGTACCCGGCGGGCGACAAGGCGCGAGGCCGGGCAGTGTTCCACACCCGGCACTGCGCCGATTGCCACGCCGGCGGGACGCACGGCGCGCCGCAGCTACCCGGGCAGGCGCGGCACTATTCCGAGGTGGCGATCATGTCCGCGATCTGGTCCCATGGGCCTCAAATGCTGAATCGCATGAAGCAGGCGGGAATCGGCTGGCCGCGGTTCAAGAGCCCGCAGGAGCTGGGGGATTTGCTGGCCTATTTGAATTCGGTGCAGTAGAGAGGAGTTAGGAGCTAAGAATCTACGAGCGAGGAGGCCGGCCTCGCGGAACGGGGTAGACGCCATTCCCTCCTAACTCCTAGCTCCTAACTTCTTAGCTCCTTAAAACCACACCTTCGTGGATAATTGAATCAGCCGCGGCGATCCGAACCCGGTCACCTGCCCGAAAGTCGAGCTGGTCAAGCCGGCCGAAGGCGAGTTCCAGTTGGCGTGGTTCATGACGTTGAAGAACTCCCCCCTGAGGTCAAGCTTCCAGCGCTCGCTGATTGGGAACCGCCGGCTCACCGACATATCCCACTGAATCGTGCCGGGACCGTGGAAGATATCGCGGGCGGCGTTGCCGAACGATCCCAGCGGCACGCAACTGGGATTGCTCGCGTATGTTGCGTTATTGCAGCCGCCGGCAAAGAGCGCCGGATTGAACCACTCGCTGGTGGTATGCGGGAACGGATCGCTCACTCCGGCGACCACGTTCGGCCGGTCGGCGCCTACGCCAGTGAGCGATACGTCCGAGCCTGTGGTCACCGTGAACGGCTGCCCGGTGTAGAGGCTGACGATGGGAGCGACCTGCCAATCCCGCGTGACCGCACGCAGGACGCCGGCGCCGATTCCAGGACTGTCGAATACTCCCGAAAGGTTGAAGATGTGCCGGCGGTCGAAATTGCAGTCGGCCTTTTCGGCGTTGCGGTTGAGCGGATTCTGATAGTTGTTGCCCGCCAGTTCGCCGCCGAAATCGTAGGTGCTGATGCATTGCGACCACGTGTAATTCACCAGCATGTTGAAATGGTTGGCGAAGCGGTGTTCCAGTTTCAGCAGCAGACCGTTGTACTTAGCCCAGTTTCCCGGATCGGACTGCACGATCGAGCTATAATAAGCGCCCTGGGTTGGATTGAGCAGCGTCAGCGGGCGGCGCGACTGCTCGTTGGACGTCGTCGCGCCCGGCAGAAGCACCGGCATGTTCTGTTCATTGGCGCCGTAAATATGCAGCGTATGGTTGCCGATGTAGGTGGCTGTCGCCAGCCAGTCTTTCGCGATCTGCCGGGAGTAGCTGACGTTCCACTGGATCACATAAGTAGGCGGCATATTTTCCGGGATGCTCACGTAGGTTCCCAAGGTCGGGAAAATCGCGATGCCGGGGAAAGGATCGCCGGGCACCCCGGTCGGCGAAACATAGCCGTTCCACGGGTTCGAGAACGGCGCCGTGATGGGCGGATTCGTGAACGTGATCGCCGAGGCGTAGGGCGGATTGGTGGTCCAGCGCTCCGGATAGAACAGTTCGGTCGAATCGTGCAGCAGGCCGAAGCCGGCGCGGATCGTCTGCTTCGCTGCGCCGGTGGGGTCCCACACGATGCCCACGCGCGGCGACGTAGCCAGCCAGTGCTTATTCGCGAACGAGCAGCCGTTCGGTTGGTCGTGCCCGAACAGCAATCCCGCAGGAGCGTTGGGATATTGGCTGCTATGGAAGCCGGCAATGTAATCTGCCAGGTTGAATTGGTTGCCGCGGCAGTACTTATCGATAGCGGGCAGCTCCGGTTCCCATCGGGCGCCGATATTGAGCGTCAGGCGCTCGGTCGCGCGCCAGGAGTCCTGTGCATAGGCCGCGAACACGGTCTGGCGCATGTAGTCGGAAAGCGCATTTCCCTGATTCCACGACGACATATGCCCGAGCAGCAGGTCGGCGAGGTTATCACCGGAGTAGCCGCTCGTCGTGCCGCCGCTGAACGTCCATTGACCATTGGACTGCTGGTTATTGGTTTGATTGAACTGCTCCTTGCGGCCGTCGATGCCGAACGCAAACTGGTGCCTGCCGTGGATCTTCGTAAAATCGTCCGAAACCTGGTAATTGTTAACGTCGAAATATCCCGGAGCGCAGGTTCCGCAAGCGATGTTGAAGTAGTTCCCGACGGTCACCTGGATGTAGTTGTCCGTCATGTTGTCCGCAAAGGGCCCGCCGTTCGTGTTCTTGATGCCCAGCGACTGCGGGCCGAACAGATTGCTGGCCGAACCGCGGTTGTCGGCGCGCCGGTCGAAGGTCGCGTGGAAGGAGTTTACGGAGGTGGGGTTGATCACGTAGGTTTCCCCCAGCGTGATCGTGTTGGACTCATCCTTATTTCCGGGATTGGGCCCCGTAGTCAAGGCATTCTTTCCGTCGAAGAAAGCCTGCGCCGTGTAGTTGTAGATATAGTACCGGGCGTAGAAACTGTGCTGGGAGTTGATCGTGTAATCGATGCGGCTGATCACCTGCCAGTCCGGGTTATTGGCGGGCTGGCCGTAAACATAAGCGCCGCACGGATCGGACGAAATCGGAACATAGCTGAGCAGCTTGATCGCCGCCGGGTCGAAGCGGCTGGCCGGAATGACATTGCCCGGGAAGGGATTTCCCGTAAGCGGATCCTTCAGGGTAATGGCCGTCTTTTGGCATCCGCCCGCTGACGTGGGCGCGTCTTCGACGGAGAAATCTCCCTTGATCGTCAAAGCCGTCGGAACGTGCGCCGTGGTTTGCGAGGGGTTGCTGCGCTGCACCGTCTGCTGGTAGCCGCCGAAGAAAAAGAGCTTGTCCTTGATGATTCTGCCGCCGGCGGTGCCGCCGAACTGGCTGCGCTTGAGCGAGTCCCGCGAGGGCTGCACGACCGAGCCGTTCGGCTCGACGAGGCCCTTCGGCCGCGCGTTCAATTCGTAGTTCCGCAGGAACTCGAATAAGTCGCCGTGGAAGGCGTTGGTGCCGGACTTCGTCACGATATTGACGGTCCCGCCCGGATGCAGTCCGAATTGCGCCTGCAGCGCGTTGGTCTGCACGCTGAATTCCTGCACGGCGTCCGGAAAGGGAATCGGCAGGTTCACGTTGCTGAACGAATCGTTGTTGTCGCCGCCGTCCAGCAGGTAATTGACGCCGTTCGCCTGGCCGCCCGCCACCGAAAACGTACCCGAGCCGTTCGAGCCCTGGATGTTCTTGCTGCCCGTCAGGTCGCCCGCCGGCGCCGTCGTGCCGCCCCCCGTCAGCGTCAGCAGTTGCGTCAGGTTGCGCCCGTTCAGGGGCAGGTCGACGATCTTCTGCTGCTCGACAACCTGGGCAATGGCGCTGTCCTTGGTCTCGACCATGCCGGCATTGGCGCTCACTTCCACCGTTTCGGTAGCCGCGCCAATGGCCAGCGAGACATTCTGCTCCACGTTGTGCGCCACCTCCAGCGTGATGCCGGACTGACGGTAGGCTTTAAATCCCGGTGCGGTTACTTCCAGCGTGTAGGTGCCGACCGGCAGGTTGGGAAAACGGAAGTCTCCGTTGGCGTCCGTGGAAAACGTGTGCACCTGGTGCGTTTCGGTTTCCGTCATCTTTACCGACGCCCCGGCAACGGAGGCGCCGCTGGGATCGGTCACCCGACCGTCCACTTCCGCGACGGCAACCTGTTGGGTTCTAGCGGGTGGCGCGAGATATGCCGTAAGTAGGAGGGCAGTCATCGCCCAAAGGGCCCTGTTACGAAGAGCGGCGCATATCGCCATTACGTGCGAAACCATATTGACTCCTTATCGACTCCCTGGTCGTA
>Ga0209062_1005703_pt1 | contig 11914 bp, 13 predicted proteins | sample Coa_R2_2_FD_187158 | JGI IMG/M metagenome (GOLD analysis project Ga0209062, IMG submission 187158) | Surface soil microbial communities from Centralia Pennsylvania, which are recovering from an underground coalmine fire - Coalmine... | ecosystem: Environmental > Terrestrial > Soil > Unclassified... | reverse complement strand
GCCGAGCTGGGCGCGGAGCCGGGCACGGTCGGCCTGGCCTGGCTGCTGCACCAGCCGGTCGTCACCGCACCCATCATCGGGCCGCGCACCATGAGCCAGTTCGAGTCGGCCCTGGGCGCCCTGGAGCTGGAGCTGTCGCCCGAGACGCTGGGGCAGCTGGACGAGATCTGGCCCGGCCCCGGCCCGGCTCCGGAGGCCTACGCCTGGTGACGTACGGACTCGCCGATCTACCCTATCCCTCCCGGCGCATGCCGGTGATGGCGGCGCGCGGAGTGGTGGCGACCAGCCAGTCGCTCGCCGCGCAAGCCGGCCTTTCCATCTTGCAACGCGGCGGCAACGCCGTGGACGCCGCCCTGGCCACGGCCGTCGCGCTGACCGTGGTCGAGCCCACCTCCAACGGCATCGGCTCGGATGCCTTCGCCCTGGTCTGGGACGGCACACGCCTGCACGGCCTCAACGGGTCCGGGCGGGCGCCGTCCCGGCTGACCCTGGCCCAACTGGCAGCGCTCGGCCACGGTGCCATGCCCGAGATCGGCTGGCTGCCGGTGACGGTGCCGGGCGCCCCGGCGGCCTGGCGCGACCTCCATGCACGCTTCGGCCGCCTGCCGTTTGCCGACCTCTTCGAGCCGGCCATCTACTACGCCCAGCACGGCTTCCCGGTCTCGCCGCTCACGGCGTCCGGCTGGGCGCGCGCAGCGGAGCGCTACGCGGCGTATCGCGGTGAGCTGCGCCCGTGGTTCGAGACCTTCACCGACGATGGCCGGCCACCGCGCGCCGGCGAGATCTGGCGCCTGCCCGATCACGCCACCTCCCTGCAGCAGATCGCCGAGAGCAACGCCGACGACTTCTACGGCGGCGACCTGGCCGGGCGGCTGGCCGAGCACGCCGCGGCAACCGGCGGCCTGATCACGATGGACGACCTGGCGGCCCACACCAGCACCTGGGTCGAGCCGATCGGCGTCTCCTACCGCGGCTACGAGGTGTGGGAGATCCCGCCCAATGGGCAGGGGCTGGCCGCCCTTCTGGCGCTCAACATCCTGGAAGGCCACGACGTGGCCGCCCACGGCCGCGACAGCACCAGGAGCTTCCACCTGCAAATCGAGGCCATGAAGCTGGCCTTCGCCGACGCCCTGCGCTACGTCGCCGATCCCGAGCACACGGAGGTACCGGTCGGCGGGCTGCTCGACAAGGGCTACGCGGCGGAGCGGCGCGCCTTGATCGGCGAACTGGCTTTAGACCCCGTGCCGGGCCGCCCTCCCCGCGGCGGCACCGTCTATCTATGCGCGGCCGACGCCGAGGGCCAGATGGTCTCGTTCATCCAGTCCAACTACATGGGCTTCGGCAGTGGCATCGTGGTGCCCGGCACCGGCATCGCCCTGCAAAACCGCGGCGCCTGCTTCGCGCTCGATCCGGACCACCCCAACTGCGTGGCACCCGGAAAGCGGCCGTACCACACCATCATCCCTTCCTTTCTGACGCGGGACGGACGGGCCGTGGGGCCGTTCGGCGTGATGGGCGGCTTCATGCAGCCGCAGGGGCACATGCAGATGGTCGTCAACCAGGTCGATTACGGCCTGAACCCCCAGGCCAGCCTCGACGCACCGCGCTGGCGCTGGGTGCAGGGCCGCACCGTCGAGCTGGAGGCGGGCGCACACCCGGCCATCGCGCACGGGCTGGCCGAGCGCGGCCACCTCATCGCCGTGCAGCACGAGCCGGGCGGGTTCGGCCGCGGCCAGATCATCCGCCGGCTGGAGAACGGCGCCTACGTGGCCGGCAGCGACCCGCGCGCCGACGGCTGCGCCGCCGGCTATTGATCGTTGGGCCATTGTAAAGGGATGTAGGCGGAGCCCGGCTATCGCGGGCAGCTCGTCGGATCAGGCCCAATCCTGAGCCAGGAAGGCACTCAGGGCCTCTTCGTCCAGCTGCAGCGGAGCCGGGTAGTGTACGCCATGGAGGAGCAGGTCGGCCGGGGTCGTCGGACAGACGACGGCGCCGACCCGGCGGCGCAGCGCCTCCAGCAGCCGGCGCGGCGCGACGGGGACGGCCACGATGATGTCGTTCGCCCCCATGGCCCGCGCGGCGCGTATCGCGGCGCGCAGGGTGGTTCCGGTCGCCGCCGAGTCGTCGACCAGGATGACGGTCCGATCCGCGATGTCGCGGCGTTCATATGTCCCGCGCAACGTCGCCGCCCTCTGGCGCGCCCGGGTCATGGCCTGATCCCTCGCCTCTCTCAGCCAGCCGGACGGTGGAGCAAGGGCGCGCAGGCGCGGCCTGCTGACGATGACATGCCCGTGCTCAGTGACCACGCCGACACCCAGGTGCGGGTTGTCGGGTTCCGACATGCGATGCACCACCAGGGCGTCGAGCGGCAGCTTCAACCGGCGGGCGACCTCGTGGGCGACCACCAGGCCGCCGCGCGTGATGCCGAGCACGATTGCATCGGTCCCGGCGTATCCGCGCAGGAACTCGGCCAGCATGCGGCCCGCCGCCCGACGATTGACCAGCCGTTGCGCAGGCGTCCGTTCCATCTCGCCCTTCCTTCCGCCACCTACTTCGATTGAGGCAACTGCGCGGGTACCGTGAGGCGTGCCACGGCGATGGCCTCGTCGCCGGCCCCGTAATAGACGTCGATGCGGCCGTGCTCGCGCTGATCGGTCGCGGTCGGGAAAACCACGTGCGGCACGATCCCCTGCAGCTCGTAGGGAACGTTCGGCTCCAGGATGGGCCGCGGCGAGCGATACAGAACTCTGCTCGGATCGTCCAGCGCCAGGATAGCGGCACCGGCGGAATAGCGCCTGTGCACGCCCTCTGCCGACTGCTGCTGCGAGACGCCATGGTAGAGCAGCAGCCAGCCGTAAGGCAGGCGCACTGGCGGCGCCCCGCCCCCGATCTTCAGCGCCTCCCAGTCGGCCTCGGGCGCCATCAGCATACGATGCTCCTGCATGTGGGTCAGATGCCCGAGATCGGGCGAGCCGGCATCGAGCGGGGCGTATGAGATCCAGATCGTCTCCGACGGCGTATGGGGCGCTGTGCCCGGGCCCGCGGCGGGCAGCAGGGGCCGGTGGATGATGGCGAGAGAGGGACGGCCGCGTGGGTCGGGGACAACCTCGGGGAAGACCAGGGCGTCCTTATTGTTAACGGCGTTGAGGTCCGGCTCGTCGGGGTGCGTGGCGTATCGCAGCAGCCCCAGGCGTCGCCAGGCGATCTGATCGGAGGACACGGCCAGCGCGACTTGTGGCCGCGGGGCCATATACGCGGTGTAGGCCATCACGTAGAGGCCAAGCGGCGCGAGATAGGTGACGCGCGGGTCCTCCACGCCCCCGCCCCGGCGCGACAGCTCGTAGCGCACCTGTGGCTCGAGGACGACACCGAGGCGCTCGATCCCCCGCGGATTCCCAGCGTCGTCGAAGAGGACGCGCGCGCGGCCGATGCGCGAGAAGTTGCCTTCGGCGACCAGGCGCGGGAACAGGTAGTAGGCGCCGTCGGGCCCGCGGCAGCCACCCGGATTGAGCACTCCCCAGGCCTCGCGCGGGTCGTCCGGGTCGGGTTCCATGATGATCCCGAGTCGCTCCATGGCGAACGGCTCCGGCGGCGCCGCGATCATCTGACCAACTCCGTCAACGGGCGGCATCGGACATCGCCCTAAATCAAGCCCTGTTCGCGGGCCAGCGTGACGGCGTGGGTACGGTTGGCGGCGTGCAGCTTGCCCAGGATGCTCGAGACGTGGTTCTTGACGGTGCTCTCGGCCAGGAAGAGCGCTGCCCCGATCTCGCGATTGCTCGCTCCACCCGCCAGCAGGGCGAGCACCTCACGCTCGCGCTCGGTGAGTGGCTCCTCCCGTGGCCCATGGGGCTGGCGCGCTCGCCGGCCGAATTCCAGGAGCAACTTCGAGGCCACCCGCGGCTGGATAAACGACTCTCCCGCGTGCACGCGCCGGATTGTATCAATAAGCTCGGACTTGGGCACGTCTTTCAACATGTAGCCCATCGCACCGGCCTTCACCGCGTCGAACACGTAGTCGTCGTTGTCGAAGGTGGTGAGGACGATCACCTTGCACTCCGGACAGGCCGCGGTGATCAGCGCCGTGGCCTCGACGCCGCTACGGCGCGGCATCTGGATGTCCATCAACACGATGTCAGGGCGCAGCTCAAGCGCGCGTTGCACGGCGGCCTCGCCGTCGCCCGCCTCGCCGACCACGGCCATGCCCGGTTGCAGGTCGAGGATCGTGTGCAAGCCATCGCGCACCAGCGTCTGGTCTTCGCACAATAGGATACGTATCTCGCTCACAGGCCTTTCCCCACGGGGACCCTGGCCCGCGCCACCGTCCCGCCACCGGGCCGCGGCCCGAGCGTCAGCACGCCGCCCAGCGGCTCCAGCCGCTCGCGCATGCCCAGTATGCCGTAATGCCCCAGTCCCGAGCGCGGCGTCGCGCCGAGTCCAATGCCATCGTCGGCCACCTCCAGGATGGCCTCGCCGTCGCGCAGGTCCAGGGACAGCGTGACGCGACTGGCCTGCGCATGTTTGGCAACATTGGTCAGCGCTTCCTGGGCCACCCTGAATAGCGCCTCCTGCGTATCGCGGTCCAGCGACATCGCCTGCTCGTCCACACGACAGGTGACGCCAACGCCGGTCCGCTCCTCCATGTCGCGGGCCATCTCGGCTAGCGCGCAGCCGAGCGACCGATCCTCCAGGGGTGCGGGCCGCAGGCCGGCCAGCGACTGGCGCAGCTCAGACATGGTGGCGCGCACCAGCGCTGTGACGTCTTCCACCTCGGCCAGGGCGCGCCCGGCGTCGACCGCGAAGAGGCTCTGCACCGCTTCGAGCTTGATGGCGATGGACACCAGGGCATGGCCCAGGCTATCGTGCATCTCTCGGGCCAAACGGTTGCGCTCGCGTAGGGTCGCCATGTCGGCTTCCCGCGCCGCGGACAGCCGCAGACGCCGGTGGGCCTCACTGAGCTCACGGTGCGCCCGGTCCAGCTCGCAGAAGAGTTGCTCGCGCTCGAAGCGTTCGCGGACTAGCGCGGTGATGGCGTAGATGATGCCGACGCTGGTGGCGAGGGACACGAGCTTGTCCATGATGCCGGCGCCTGTATAGCCGGGGGCGAGCGGCAGCAGCCCATCCGCCCGCAGATACATCAGGATAGCCACGCCGACGGGTAGGATGTTCTCCCTGAGCGGCAGCATGCTGGCGGACATACCCATGAGCGCGAAAACCAGCGGCACGAAACTGTTGCTGATCGTGAGCAGCAGGCCGACCAGAACGCCCCCTGTTATCAGATAGCCATACGTGACGCGGCGCGGCGCCGGCCAGCCAGCCGTATGGGATATGACGATGAGGGACAGATACCAACCCACCATGCACACCGACAAAAGGACCATCGCCGGCCCGCGCCAGGAGGGCCACACGGCCTGCTCCCCAGCGGCCGTGACGCAACCATTGACCAGGATACCGACTATCAGCAGGAGCCAGAAATAGTTGAGGCGCCTGAGCACGGGCGATCGTTGGTGCCGCGAAGCGGTCCTCGGCCTCTTCGCGGCAGGGTTACCGGCGCCGAGGACCTGCTCGGCCTGCACCTCGTCACGATCCCTGTGATCGGCGTCGCCGATTGCGATTCTGCCTAGCATGGCACTCCCGTCAGACTAGATGGTGGTCTAATTCAGTATAGGGAGATTCGCCGTGATGCAACCGCTACAGGCGGGCCGTGGCGCGAGCCTATGCCGGTGCGGTCGCCGCGTAGCGATAGCCGGCGATGACGCTCAGGCAGGCGAGCAACCACAGGAAGGCGCCGAGGAAGGTATCGAGCGCCGGCGCGTGGGTCACCGCCGTTGCTCCCGCCACGAACAGGACGCCGGCCAGGCAATCGCAGTGCGCGGTTATGGCGCGTCGAGGCAACCTGCCGGCCGTTGCACGAAGCAGCGTCCGGCACCCGTACGAGGCGGCGGCGATCATGATCACAATATCCAGCGCCATCAGGGGGCGCAATTGCCCGCCGGCCACGGCCAGCGTCCCCGCACAGACAATGGCAAAGGACGGTATGGGCGGTATCGTGACGTCGTAGTGGCGCAGGCGCACGCCGCGGCCGGCGAGCTTGAGCCTTAGCGCCTGGCCGCAGCGGCGTAGCCCCAGGGCGATCAACGCGCTGGCGGCGAGGACAAGCACGGCGCCAAAGCCGTCGATAATGTAGTGATTGCCGGTGCCGATGATGGTCGCGACCATGATAACGGGGAACAACGGGGCCACCAGCCAGGCCCAGAACGGGCGCCTACCGACCAACAGGCAGATGGTGGGAATGAGCGCCCAGAGCAGGTGCACGCTGGGGAATGCCGCGTACGGATCGAAGCCCAGGGCGCCCATGATGTGGCTGTCGACCGAGGTGGCGCCATAGGTCCAGTCCTGCATGTGGTAGGGTGCGCCGGTCAGGGCAAAGCGCGGCGGCGCCAGGGGATAGATGCGATAACAGATCACCGACAGAAAGGCGGAGATGATGGTGAGGTCGCGCAGCCAGGCGAACTGTTCGCGGCGGAACAGGTAGCCCCAGATGAGCGCCGCGAAGAGCCAGGAAGGCACGGCATTGATGTAGAGCCACACGGCCCAGAAGCTCAGCAGCGACCCCGGGAGCAGACCCCATGGCGTCGAGATGCCGCGCGCGAGTGCGCGTTGCACGGACGGCTCGATGGCCAGGTGCAGGTTCCGCTCCAAACCGGCCAGATCGCGGGCGTGCCCCATGGCCAGCGACCTGTTCAGGGGAATGGTCACCGCCACGGTGTGGTAGAGATTGAGCGATTGGATGATCAGGATCGCATTGAAAAGCGCGCCAACCAGCATGACGATGACGCCGAAGCGCAGCCACAAGGGTTGCCTCTCCGTGCGCGTGGCGCGGCGTCGAGCGGAAGGCACATCAACTGGTCGCTCCGTTACCGCGGCACGACCGAGCCAGACTGGGAACGCTAGAGGCGGACGTAGCATGCTGATGGGTGGTGTGGCCGCCGTAGTACGATGGTGTTCACATTCCTATTAGGTAGCTCCCCATCCGGCCTAACAGCAATAGCCAAATGTGGCTGTCGGGCGGCGCGGAACCGATCTCCTGTCCCGAGGTAGATGTACAATGGTGGATCGAGTCTGATACGCCCCACCATCACGGAGGCGGCGGGCAGGCCGTCTGCGCTAACGGATAGCACAGGTGGGCCACCCGGAACGCGTAATACCGGAAAGAGTGTGGCGCCGGCGGGCGAGAACGACGAGACTCAACAAAGGCCATTGGCTCCGATTACGACCCACCAGGGGCAACACCATCTATGCAAGCGCATGTCACCAATCCGTGGCTCGGGAACCCGGCCGACCGCCTCGCGCGGCTAGCCGGCACGCGTTTCAGCGTCCACATCGGCCTCCTCCTGACCGCGGCCGTCGCCCTGATGAATGCGGCCATCCTGGCCTATGCTCTCCGGCTCTACCATACCGTGGCCATGCACGTTCCGCGCAACCGGTCTCTGGCCATGGCGCATGGCGGGCTGATCGTGTCGCTCGAACAACGCCTGCACGTGGGGCTGGAACCGCTCGTGCAGCGGCAACTATCTCATGGTGTGCCGACTCCCTTCGGGTCCCTGTCGGGACGTGCGCTCCACCATGCCCTGGTCTGGCTTTACCTGAACGCCATGCCCGCCTGGCTCTTCGCCGCGCTGGCCTGGGCCTACCTGTATCGCCCGCAGCGCTTCGCCCACCTGCGCGATCTAACCATCATCTCCGCCCTGCTGGCCGGCGCCTGCTACTGGATCTTTCCGGCCGCACCCCCGCGCATGGTCCTGGGCGCCGCGCCTGCTCATCTGCAGGACTGGGTCTACGGGGGGACCGGCGTGACCATCGGGGTTATGCACACCCGCAGCTTCAATCCCTTCGCCGCCTTCCCCAGCGTGCACCTGCTCTGGGCCCTCATCCCCGCCCTCTGCCTGGCGGGAGGTAGCCGCCGGGCCTGGGTCTGGCTGCTCGCGCTATGCCTGCCCGGCCTGATGGCCCTGACCATCCTGGGGACGGGCAATCATTACGTGGTCGACTGTCTGGGCTCATGCGCCCTGCTCGGGCTCAGCGCGACGCTGGTCGGCGCCCGCGATGCGCTGCGGCTGCGCCTGCCGCGCCGGCAGCATCGCCTCGGCTTTGCGATCCCCGCCGGCCCGGGTCTGTGTCTGGTCTGCGCGTACCTGCTCGTCAGCGCCAGCAGCGACGATCGCGTGCGCGATCTCATCGCGTTGAGCATCGTGGTGCTGGTCGGCCTGGTACTGGCCCGCAATACTTCTCTGTGGCGCGAGCACCGGCCCGGGGCGCCGGAACCGCCAGTCTGCGCCATGGACTACCTGGCCGGTCTGCTGTTCATCGTCGGCTCGACGGCCGCCGTGCGGGCGCCCGGCCTGAGCACCGTTTCGGCCATCGACGCCTGCGCGCTCATCTGGCTGCTCGCCTGCGTCTGCACCCTCTCACGGCACCTGTTGCCGCGGCGCACCGAGCGGACGACGGCGGTACCCGTGCTCCGCGTGGTGCGCGGCGACGCTCCCGCCGGGGCCGTTCAGGCACCGCTACGGATCCCGGCGTCTGCCCAACGCAAGGCGGCCTAGCCCACGTACGCCCCCCTGGCCAGGATGGGCAGCGTCGACGCCCCGGCGTCTATATGCACTATCGTCCCGGTGACCTGCTCCGACTCATCGGAGATCAGATACACCACGGCATAGGCCGTATCGCGCGGCGTCTGATGGCGGCCCAGCGGTAAGGCCCCGCCGGCACGCCGCAGGTCTTCCTCACTCACCCCGCGGCTCTTTTGCAACGCCACCTCGCCTTCGGACAGCACCCAGCCGGGGATGACGTAGTTGACGCGGATGCGGTCGGCCGCGCAGGACCCGGCCAGGGTGCGCGTCATGGCCAGCAGTCCGCCCTTGGCCGAGGCGTAGGCCACGAGGTTGGGCAACCCCTGAATGCCGTTGATCGAGCCGATATTGACGATGCTCCCGCCGCCGCCGGCGCGCAGGTGGGGCACGGCATGCTTGCAGAGATAGAAGGGCCCGCGCAGGTTGACGGCCAGGACTTGCTCCCACAGCTCCGTCGTCGTCTCTTCGAGCGTGGCGCGCGGATACCAACCTGCGTTGTTGACCAACCCATCGAGGCGGCCATAAGCCGCGACGGCGGCCCGGATCAGCGCCGCACACTGCTCCTCGTCCACCACGTCGGCCGGGTGGAAGAGCGCCGTCCCACCGGCCGCGCGGATGGCGGCGGCTGCCGCCTCGCCTGCATCCTCGCGGATATCGCCGATCACCACGCGTGCGCCTTCGCGGGCCAGCATCTCGGCGCATCCGCGCCCGATGCCCTGCGCCGCTCCCGTCACCACCACGACCTTGCCCGCCACGCGCCCCTCTGCCATTGTTTCCCTCCCTAAAGCCGTTGCCCAGAATGGATCGGCACTTACTCAGCTTCTGTATCGGGCTTTATGAAGACGTCGGCCGGGACGTGGAAAAACGCGGCCAGGGCACGGATGTTGGCCAGTGAAAGCGAGCGATTGGGGCGGTTGAGGATGTCACTGACCACCTGTCGCCCCCCCAGAACGGGTGCAAGGTCGACCGGGCGCACGCCGCGCGCCTCCATCAAATGGCGCAACATGCGTTTACCGCCCACCTCCGGGAATGGATAGTGCTGTTCCTCATACTGCTCGATAAGGCCCGAGAGCACGTCCAGATAGGCTTCTTCAGCCTCCGATATAGCATTGCCTTTGGCGAACAGGCGCTCGGCGACGGCCAAAGCCTCGGACAGATGGTCCTCATCATGGACGGGTACAAGAGGAAAAGTGTGTACCAACTCCCAGTACTCGCTGGGTGTACGCTCCAGGACCGTGGACATGATAAATCCTCTCCAGTTTATTGCTGCTTCCAATCACCGCGATCGTACTCCGCGTGGGTCAGCAATTCCTTGATGAATACGGTATTGATGCGATAGTTGATATAGGTGATGAGGCGGTAGTCGTTGCCCTTGATGTTGAAGACCGTCTTATCACCTATCAGATCGGCATGCGGGTATACCGCACGCACATCCACCAGACTCTTCCAGGTTGCCTTGCGTGCCGTGTGATACCACTCCTCGCATTGCTGTTGGCAGTCCCCATGGCGCCTGGCCATCTCGTACAGCGTTCGCCGGGCGATGATCCGCACAAGGTATGCTCTCCTACTCGTTCCAATGTACGTCTATCACGTACATCTGTCAAGAGGATTAGCTCCTTGGGGTGCGCGTCACGTTTCCGCGCGAGCGTACCCGTAGGGGCGTATTGCATACGCCCCTACAACAACGCCGGCACAGCGACACGCGTCGCTCCCGGTGTGCAAAATCCTGACGCGCACCCAGCTCCTTGTTTCCCGCTTTGCTCGCCCGGCCCTACACGGCGCTACCCACTCGAAGTGGCGTCCCATCTGTCTAGATCGCTGGACAAAATGACAAGCATACTTGACAGTTCACGCCGGGCGTGGCATACTGGCTCATGTCAAGGACACTTGTCACAGGGAGATTGCCATGAACATCAGGCGGGAGTATGGAATGAACCGAGCAGCATGGTCGTATATGCGGGAGTTTGGGGCGGCGATGCTGGGCTATTGCATCGTGCTGCCCGTGTCCATTGTCATCATTCAGGCCAATCCGCACGCGGCCTGGCGCGTGCCCCTGGCGCTGGCGCCGGTCATCCCGGCCGCCCTGGCCCTATGGGCGTACGTGCGCTTCCTCAACCGTATGGATGAGCTGCAGCGCCGCATCCAGCTCGAGGCCCTGGCCCTGGCCTCGGGCAGCACGGCGCTGCTGACGTTTAGCTACGGCTTTCTGGAGAACGTCGGCTTTCCGCACCTGAGCCTTATCTGGGTCCTGCCGCTGATGGTCGCCTTGTGGGGACTCGGCAGCGCCCTGGCCGGCCGGAAATATCGCTGATGAAGAACAGGCTCAGGGTGCTGCGGGCGGAGCGCGATTGGTCGCAGGCCGACCTGGCCGATCGCCTGGGCGTCTCACGGCAAACCGTCAACGCCCTGGAGACCGGCAAGTATGACCCCAGCCTGCCGCTGGCCTTCAGGATCGCGCGCCTGTTCGGCCAGTCGATCGAGGAGATCTTCGAGCCGGACCCGGCAGACCCGATCGCGCACGGGCCTTGATCCCGCTAACCTGCTTTGCCTGGGACCGCCTGCATCCTTGCCGGCCCCGGGCAGGGTCGTCACGCCCCATCAGACGCCCAGGAATAATCCAGGCTAAGCCACGGCCTCATCGCGGCGCGGCGCCATCCAGGTATCGCGCGCCGGCCCGCGGTATAGGCGCCGCTCGCGCACCAGGAGCCGCGCGGCCTGCGTGATGATCGCCACGGGCAATTGGGCCAGCGGCTCGCCCCGACGGCGTGCCGTCTGCAGGATCTCCCAGGCATCCATGGCCCGGCCTTCGGCGCGGAGCAGCCGCTCCACGTCGCCAAGGACGCTCAGAGCAGCATAGGTCCGGGGCGAAATGGCCTGCCCCCTATGTGCGACATAACGGCGCGGCCGCCGCGTGGTAGCGGGGGCCAGGACCGCGATGCGCACACCATCGTGCAGGGCGAGCCGTCGCACCCAGGTGTCGGCCACGTGATCGGGCGTCGCGCCTGCCGGCGCATCCACCACGATTTCTTGCAATTGGCTCTCCAACATGGTTTCACCCTCCTCCAACTCATACCTAACACAATTGACAAATTAGGCGCAATGCGCACCATCATTGGGAAGGCAGGGCGACGATACCCGGCGGGCACCAACGTCGTGTACCAGCGCTGTGGCACATGGCGCCATCGCCGACATGAAGAGACCTGCCGCGCAAGCAACGCTATGCTGCTGCACCAATGCAGGTCACTTGTATCATACCAGACGTGCGCACCCGCAATAGCAAT
>Ga0209062_1005699_pt1 | contig 11920 bp, 10 predicted proteins | sample Coa_R2_2_FD_187158 | JGI IMG/M metagenome (GOLD analysis project Ga0209062, IMG submission 187158) | Surface soil microbial communities from Centralia Pennsylvania, which are recovering from an underground coalmine fire - Coalmine... | ecosystem: Environmental > Terrestrial > Soil > Unclassified... | reverse complement strand
ATCAGGTCGTCGAGTCCTTTATACGGGCGAATCAGGCCGAAGAAGAGGAGATTGCAACATGATGAGGGTACGGCTTCCCGCTGTTTGCCGGAGCAGTGATAGTGATTGTATGGGCCATGACCGATCGTGGCAACGGGCCGCCGTCCCAGTCTGTAATGGCTGCGCAACAGTTTCTTATCGTATTCGGAGTGGATGACGAAGCCATGTGCCAGCCGCAGCAGGAGCGGGGCGAGAAGACGTACATACGCCTGCGCGGGCGGTAGTTTTGCTTCTGCCGGGTCGAGTACCTCATGAAACTCGATGATTGTTCGCGCGCCCAGCAGCCGCGCTATGAAGGCGAGCAGGAGATAGGAATGCAGCACCGTCCCGCTCCACCATTGAAACACTACCACATCCGGTCGCTCATCGAACAGCAGAGCCAGCGCGCGCAGCATGCCAGGCAGCCAGTACCAGTCAACGCCGTCAAAAACGCGCGCTCGCGGGTCATATTCCAGGCGCGTCAGATTTTTGCCGACCCGTTTCCAGCCAGGGTACAGGCGCGTAGGCAACAACTGTCGCATCAAAATCGCCGACACGCGGTGATGGCAGGCCAGCGCGTTTATCAGATGGAGCGTATAGTAGCTAATGCCGCTCAAAAAACGTGTTCCCGCGCCCACAACGCAGATACGTAGCTCTCTGGTTTCTCTCATCACGGTTTTCCCTCTTTATTCATGCTGTGATGGCCTGTCACAAGATCGGCAAAAAAAGATTCGCTCCTGTCCCTACAGTGCCAGATCCATCCTTTTGAAGGCATGCTATCGCTGTCGGTGCAGATACAGCAGGTAATCTGCGCCTGCCGCCAGGCTGCCGACCCCTGCCGCGATTAAATAGGCCACGCCCTGCCCGGCAATGCCGATCTCAGGCAGCAATACCCACGAGAGTGCGACGGTGATGACCGTCGTGCTGAGGTTGAGCAGGGCGGCGATGTGCAGTCTTCTCTGCACCCGCAGGACGCTGACATAGACGCTGGTGATGGCATCAGGTATGGCCGAGAAGGCATCAATTCTCAGCAGCAAGAGGCCGTGTTGCGCGTAACTGGCTCCAAAGACTGAGAGGATATAGCCCCCGGCCAGCAGGCAGATCACGATCTCCGGGGCCAGCATCAGCGCAATGATGCGCACGCTGGAACGCAGTTTCTGCGGCAAACTCTCCGCCGCGTGTGACCCTTCGGCGAACAGAGATGTGGAGACTGCCGCAGCCCCCATCAGGATGAAGCTACTCACACTGGTAGTGGTGTAGTAATAGGCATTATCAGCGGGCGAGAGCCGGATTGAGACCACTACCGGTAGCAGGTAGGCCATTGCAAGGCCGCCGAGGTTGATGAAATAATTGCCTGTCAGCGATGAGAGCATGGAGCGGATTTGCCCGGCGATGCCGCGCCCGATAAAAAAGCGGTAGGCGCGGCGCAGGCGCGGCAAGAGCAGTAGCAGGGCGCCAAGCAGCGCGATCGCCATAGCCAGCACTCCCGATCCGAAGACCGCCAGCGCGCCTGCGCCTGCCCCGACCAGCGCAGGCAGGGCCATCAGAGGAATCTTCATGGCCGAAACGCCGCCGTTGCGTACAAGCATATTCTGCGCGGCCCGCTCGGCTACAAAGACCTGGTCGAGTACATTGGAAAGGGCGATCAGCAGCACCCCGGTCAGGAAGAAGATAGCATAGTCGATACGGTGGGCAACGATGGCGAACTGCTTTGAGACCAGCGGAAGGGCGATCAGCGTGATGGTTCCGCTCAGCAGGCTGGCCGTCGTCACAACGGTCAGTCCGGCATTCAGCGTAAGCGACCACTCGAACCCTGCCTTGCGCAGGGGCAGTGTCTGGATGAGCGCGGAACCTACCCCCAGATTGGCGCAGATGGCTGCCAGCGTCATTGCCGAAATCAGCGCCGCCCCCAGACCAACATCGTAGGCAGAGTAGAGGTGTGCCGCCAGAATCCAGAAGCAATATCCCAGCGCCGATGTGACGATACCTGTTCCTATAATAGAGATGCTATTGCGCAGCAGGGAATGCTCGCGCACACGCCGCCACAGCAGATACGCCAGCGAACGAATGCGCTCAATGAGCGTACTGTCAATGCTCATCGTTTCGTCTTCTGCTTCCAGTAAACCGATTACTTTTCGATATGCAACGTCTATAAACAAACGCGCCTGCATAACCCACCGCTCTCTCTGCTGAGCGGGCGAAAAGGGGGCAGCTTTTTCTCCTGTATGCTTGCTTTCTCTCATGAACTCAACCATAACTCAACGTGACGGTAGGGTGTTGTGGGGGCATTCTGGCGGTAGAGGAGAGCTTCCACCAGAACCGGGCTGTTCTGCCCCACCGTCGGCACGACCAGCGTTGTTTGCCAGTTCTCGCCAACGCGCAGATCAAGCAAAGACCACTGCTTGATCGTTTTGCTGCCCATATTCACCACCAGACGATACTCCATCGTCGTCTTCTCCATGTTTTTGACGCCCAGTCGCACCGTCTCCTTTGCCTGCGCCCCGCCTGCCGGGAGCATCCAGAGTTGCGTAAAGCCGGGGTATGGCTGCTGCTGCGCGCCGGTAATGGAGAGGGTCAGCGCGCCGCCGATGATGAGCGCCGCCAGCGTCAGCAGCACTCCCTGACCCGCCGTGAAACCGTATCTGCTTCCTACCCGTTGTGGGGTTGCTGCGCTCTGTCCCTGCCTTTGCCGCCGCAGCAGGACCGCGACGCTTGCCATGAGCGTGATAATCCCCGGCAGTGCTATCCAGGAACCTGAACTCAGGCCAGAAGGTGTCAGGTTGAGTATCAGGCCGCTCAGGATCACCAGAATCAGGCTGCTGCCCAGGCTAAACGCGACTCGCTCAACAATGCCCTGTATTTGTTCGCTGAAGAGCAGGGCGGTGAGTGCGTAGCCCGGCAGGAAGAATACCAGTGGCAGCGTCAGGATGCGCACAGCCACGTTACTGGTCGGCACCGTGCAGGCCAGCGTGATGGCAATACAGGTGAGCGCAATCACCGCAAGCATATCCGTAGACCGGTATTTCATTTTTGTCTCCTCCTTGTTGCTTACAGCGACGGGATGTCCCAGAGGTAGGACTGCCTGACCCACGCTACGGGCTGAGAGAGCTTTTTCGGGCGTTCGGGCTTGAATTGCCGCGTGGGATGTCTATGCTGCGGCGGGGGACCAGCGGGCTGCCTGGCAATGCTCTCAACGTTATAGATGATGATGTCGCCGCTATCAAAGACGCGGCTCACATTCTGCATGCCATCGAATTTTGTCAGCGCCGTCCGGCTGATAGGCGCCGTCGCGGGCTGTAAGTTCGCGCTGTTGAAATAGGTGCCGATGGTCGGCAGGGCGGTGCTGAGGCGCAGGTCGACTACGACATATTGAATATCGTCCTGGCGCAGGATGGATGTTACGCCTGAGCCGAATTGCGGGGAGAGCAGCACCCAGGATACGGGAACATTCGCGCTCCCGGCGGTCTCGGCCATTTGTTCGCCGAAGGTTGCCATCAGCAGCGTATTGTCGCGGTCGCTGGCGACAATGTGGCCTGGCCCCAGGTAGACGCTGGCCCATTCGGCGGCGCCAATACCTTCCGGCTCAATGGAACGAGCGTCGGCAGTGACCATATATGGCCCCGGCAGCAGAGACCAGGGTTGGCCGGAGCCTAAGACCATCTGGCCGAAATAGATCATGACGACCACAGCCGCGACCAGCGCCAGTCGCTGCCGCCCTGTTCGCCCTGCTGCACCCGCCAGTAAGACCTGCACGGCCCCGGCGCCCAGGACGAAGGCCAGCGCCACAAACAGAAACTCTTCGGCGCGGTTGGCCAGCTCCGCCCCGCTCTGCGTCAGGTGCAGCAGGAGCGTGATCGGGTAGACCAGCGTCACACAGCCAGCAGCGAGCGCAAAGGCGTTGGCGCGGTAGCGACGCCAGATGGCAAACAGACCGAATGGCAGGCCCAGCAGAATGCATATTTCCGAAGTGTAAGCAGCTATACGTTCCCAGAGGGGCGTGCCAGCCGAGGCTGTGCTGCTATGGAAGAGCTGTCTGGGCGGCGCTTTGTGTGCGAGAATCTGCGTTACCTGATTCATCGTACTGTCAAGGTTAGGGGCAAGGTACGCTAATGCCTGCCAGTTGGTGTAGATCAACCACAGGACGGTCAGCACACAGGCGACGAGCGCGGCTTCACGCGGCCCCGCCGGTATGGGTTGTTTCTGCCCCTGTCGCGCTCTCATCTTCTTCCAGAGCGAGACAATGCTCCACAGGCAGAGGAAGGCCAGCAGCGCGAACGAGGTGAGATGGTGCGTGACGACGACAGCCGCCAGCCCGGCCCAGATGAGCAGCGTCAGAGCCACCTGCCCGCGAACGGGAAGGGAGCCGCGACGCACTATGGCGAAGACCACAAAGATGGCGAGCGGCAGGGCCAACGACTCGTAAGCGAACATAGTATCAAAGAAAACGAAGCCCGGATTCGCGATGTAGAGCAGGGTGGCAAGCCCCGCCAGGCGCATCGAGCCGCTCAAACGTTCGTAGAGCAGGTAGAGCGAGAGGACAAGCAGCAGCGTTGCCACGCCGATCACCAGCGTCCCTGCCACAAAAATCGAGAGACCGGTCAGGCTGCTCACGGCATTCGTCACGATTTCCAGTCCAGGGTAAAAGGCGCTGATCGGTAAGAGCGGGTTTGGTTGAAAGAGATGATGGCTGGCGGCGATATCCTGCGCGGAGCGCACGTGCAGAAACTCATCGTAGGAGGTGAAAAATAAGGGATATTGCAGGTATTTGGTGAGATAAAAGTTGATCGTCACCACGATGAGCAGGGCGATGCGTTCCTGGCGCGTGGGTTGCGCCGAGAAGAGGCGCAGCGCGACCGGGACGAACAGCAGGAGCAGGCCGCACCAGAAGAGCGGCACCGGCCATTGCGACGCCGAGAGCCGCCCGCCTTCGTAGGCCAGGGCGACCAGCAATACCCCCAGCGCGCTTATCACGCTGAGCGCGGGAAACCAGCCCCACGTTTCCGCGCGCAGGGCAGCAGGAGTTGCCGCCACCTTCCCGGCGGGCGGCGCGATGGCCTCCTGCACAGACGCACTGTGCCTGGCCGCCCACCCGGTAACAGCCTGCCCGGCGAGATTTCTGTCATCCATTGATTCCATGTCAGTTGTCATACTTACCGCTCACTACAATTTCACTCTTCCTCTCGTCGACGCGAGGGGTTTGCTCCAGAAGTTCCCGGTAGACGCCCTCGATGCGGGGGACGACGGCGCTGGCGCGGAAATTGGCCACTTTGCTCAGCGCGGCCTTCCCCATGCGTCGGCGCAGGTCGGGATGTGCCAGCAGCGATTCCATTGCTTGCCGCAGGGCCGCTCCATCGCCCGGCTCAACCAGCAGGCCCGTCTCGCCCTCGATCACCAGATCGCCTATGCCGCCGATGCGAGAGGCTATGACCGGGCAGCCGGTTGACATGGCTTCCATAATCACCGTCGGGCTGGATTCGGGTCCCACCGAGGGCAGCAAGCCTAGCGTGCAGCGTCGCCACGCCGCCATCACCGCCCGGCGCGGCCAGTCCTTGAGGATGACCACATTGGCCGGGCAATGCGCGCTGAGCGCGGGCCACTCCGACGTCTCATAGCCGATGAGGACAAGCGGCGGCGCGTCCCTCAGCCCGGCGTAGGCGCGTAGCAAGACATCCACCCCCTTTTGCCGCTGGAAGGCCCCCACGAAGAGCAGGTAATCGCCAGACGGCAACTGCTGCGTATACGGCTCTATATCGCTCTCCGCCTCTGGCGCGCTGATATCGTCGGGGATAAAGTTCTGCACAATCTGAAACGGCAGGCCGCTGCCCACGAGTTGATTGCCGACGGCGACCGCCCGGCTCACCGGCAGGAACATATCAACGAGGCCGCGCCGCGCAAGGTTTATCACGCGATGGCTGATGATGGTTGGTATGCCTTTTGCCAGCCCGTAATGATGCGCCGCACAGCCCAGACATTTCAGCGGCCCCGGCCCTGTGCAGGCGGCGTCGCGGTACAGAAGCGTAGTCTTGACACATAGCAGCCCGTGATTGTGCAGCGTTACGACGAGCCGCGCCCCGCTGCTGGCTTTGAGCGGCAGGAATGAGTAAACCAGCCAGTTGTGGGCATGCACAATCTCTGGCTTTTCCTGCCTGATGATGCGGCGCAGCGCCAGCATCGCCTCTGGATCGGGAAAAGGCGGCGCATACTGGCGTCCACTGTCGCTGAAAATCCCCGGCACGCGCTGCAGCGAGCAGCGGATACGATAGACGCGCACCCCCTGATCTCGCTCGAATTCGGCCTGCCCCCGATGCAGCAGCGTGGCTACCGCTACCTCGTGTCCGCGCGCCGCGAGTTCCACACTGAGGGAGCGGGCATGGATCGCGCCTCCGCCAATAATGGGCGGGTAGAACTGTGAAAGCATCAGGATGCGCATAGTGCCGGTACTCTCCCAACGATACTGTAATAGAGGTCTAAGAGGCGGGAAGCGCAGGCATCCCAGGTGGGTAATTCGACATTTGCAGGTATCAGCGGCTGGCGCAACTGAGCGATGATGGCTTCCGCCACGTCTCGCGGCGTGCTATTGAGGGGAACGGCGCGCGCCAGCCGCCTGTCGGCAAACTCGCGCAGGGCGGCTGTTCCCGTCACCAGCACCGGGCGGTTAAGCGCGATGGCTTCCAGGACGGCGATGCCCTGAGATTCGTGTTCGCTCAGCAAGGCGACCAGGCTGGCGCGGGCAATCAGCGAGGCCATGCTGCCGCGATCTTCGGGCGGCACGGGTTCGATTTCTACGCGCTCTGCAACGCCATGCTGCGCCGCCATTTTCTGTAGCGTGGGTTTGTAGGGGCCTGTCCCGGCGATCCGCAGCCGCGCATCTGGTACCTGCTTCAACACCTCTGGCATGGCCGCGATCAGTCGCTGGTGTCCCTTGTAGCGTTCCAGCCGCCCGATGGAGACGATGAGCGGTTCCGCCTCTACCTGCCCCGCTTTTATGCGCAGCGGCTCTCTTGCATCAGACAGTTGCGCCCCGTTGGGGATAACTACAAATTGCCCGGCTGGCAGGCGTAGATGCTCGCGAAAGAAATCGGCCTCGAACTGCGAAACGGCGATGAGCTTGCGTGCATGTTTGACCAGCGGGCGCAGCATCTGCCAGTGCAGCCTGCGCAGCGCCTTGCGCAGGCGCGTTACGTCTCCACCGCTATGGAAAGAGAGAACAAAGGGCGTCTGTGTCCGCCGCGCCGCCAGCATGGCCAGTGGCGGCACCAGGTTGTGATACCCCTGGCAGTGGATAATATCCCATTGCCCGCGCGTGATGGCGGTGTAAATATCGGGCGCGAAGTAATAATCTCTGTTCCCCGGCCACGCTGGCACGCGGCGAATCAACATGCCCTCGCGCCGTTCGACGGGCGGCAGACGCCTGCTGATGTCCGTCGTCAGAATCGTGACCTCGACTCCGGCACGGGCGAAACGCCGTCCCACCTCGTGGACATGCGTCTCAAGCCCTCCACTGTAGGGGAAATAGCTCGCGGCCACCAGCAGCAGGCGTAACGGGCTGATTGCGTTGAACATCCTTCGACCTCACTTCCTGTATGTCCCATCCGCTTCCACGCTAGACAATACTGGATTGCTGATAATGCCAGCAGGACAGGTCGCGTTGCAGCAAAGCGGCTAATTGCTCTACATCCCTGGCAAAACAGGTTTTGAGCAGCGCCCGCAGCCCGTCATCCAGCCCGACACGCTCAACCGACATGCCGATCAGCTTGCTGGCCCACGCCATGCGCAGATTGAGGGGGACAAGCGCCTTGAGGCGTTTCTCCAGCGGGCCAGGGTTGAACATGAATTGGTCGAGGACGTTATAGAGCCTGCGCGACTTCGGCGACCCGGAAATGTTATAGCGCACGGACGTGTCGATGCTGATATCTTGCCTTACCCCCAGAAAGGCGAAGATGTCACGCAGCGCCTGCTCTGGCTGCGCGAAGAATTCTTCGTACAGCAGCACCTTCACCTGCTGCGGGCCAAACACCTCCAGATACTGTTTAACCTGCCGGTAATACAGACTCAGTTCTGTGTACCACCACATTGGCTCGAAGTCTTTTTCCCTGCGCTCTTTCTCCCGCCGCAGCCCTTCCTCCAGACTGGCCGTCTCTCGACCGTCGCGCACCAGCATCATGTAGGCGCTATAGGTTCGCTCTACCGGCTCGCGCAGGATAATGAGTATTTTCGCATCAGGAACGGCCTGCTTGATACGCGGCGCGGCCTCCGGGTAGCAGAGATAGAAGGCCGATGCCTCCCCGGCTATCTTCGCCCCGCGTGTATCAGCAAAGAGGCGTGCGTATTGCTGCTCGTCGCGTATCAACAGCGCGTTGAGCCGCTCGTCGCCCGGACCCATGAAACGAAGGGGAAGAGCGTCGCCGACAAAAAAATGAGTCTCTTTCCTGTGCGTTATATAAATCTCTGGATGCTGGCTGAGATACAGGTCAAGCGAGGTTGTGCCGGACCTTGCGGCGCCGACAATGAAAAAATCAGGCATCATAACAGACAAACTCCTATCTCAATCGCTTATCCGGCTTCTTGATATGCAGTGTAGCGACTGCCCCGGAGCCTTCCATACGTTGTTCGCATGCTCTGGCGCAGGCGAGCGCGCACTCGCTTGATGGAAGACGCAACCAGCGGGCCATGACCGGCGAGTGCGAGCGCGAAATCGTGCAGGCTCGTATCCGGTTTGATCGCGAGGCGGCTAATGGTATAAGGATTATCGTGTGGCGAACTCAAGGCGCGCTTGATGACACAGGCAGAGGTGAAACCAGTCTGCTGCACCAGCCGCCGCACCTGAGCGTTGTAATAGCCAAATGGATAGGCAAAGCTGGAAACGTGCCGTTCAAGATGCTCTTCCAGCAGCTCTTTCGAGCGCGCAATTTCGTCGCGCGCGACCGCAGGCGGGAGCATATCCAGCGCAGGGTGCGTATGCGTATGCGCGCCGCATTCGATGCCGTTGGCGCTGATCTCGGCGAGTTGTTCCCAGTTGAGCATAGGCCGCGTCCCTTCGCCCATGCGCTGTAGCCAGCGACTCGTGCCATCCACGAAACCGGTCACAACGTAGAGCGTCGCGCTAAAGCCATGCCGCCGCAGGGCGGGCAAGGCGTGGGTATAAAAGTCCGCGAATCCATCATCGAAGGTCAGGATCACCGGGCGCTCTGGTAATCCATGACCGCCCTGTGCCAGAGCTTGCTTCAATTGTGTGATCGTAAGAGAAGTATAGTGATGCTGCTCTAAGTAAGAGAGTTGTTCTTCAAACATAGCTGGCGGCATAATACACGGTATAAAGCGCGGACTGGCATAGCTGGAAATGCTATGATACATGAGGATCGGTATCTTCATTGTACTGTTCCAATCTGTTTTGTGATGACCAGCCCATCCCAGACCTGCTTCTCTTGCCCGTGAGCCATTCTCACCGTGCACACAACGGAATGGCCGTTTGCCCACTCCTTCACAATCATCTTCAAGACTCGCCAGCCGTCGCGGAAGGTGCGGAAATTGCTGGCGCCGTGAATGCGCGCATGTTCATAGCTGGGAACCTCCGCGATCTCCAGATTGGCCTTGCAGATGCGCAGGTGGAGCTGGGCTTCCACCTCAAAGCCGTTACAGTCGATCTCGAAGTAATCGAGGCAACTTTTCCAGAAAGCGTTGAAACCGCAGAACATGTCGGTGAAGCGTACTCCGAACAGCCGGTTCGTGATCGAAATAAGCACCAGACTGCCGAACCTGCGCAACGGGGTAATATCGGCGCTGCCGCCATCGCCGATGAAGCGCGAACCCTTCGCCAGATAGGCCCCGGCCTGCAACGCCTGGATAAAGCGAGGTATTTCCTTCGGATCGCTCGACCCATCGGCGTCCATCATCACAATAATATCGCCGGTCGCTGCCCTGAAGCCGGTTTGCAAAGCGGCCCCTTTCCCGCGCCCGCGCTCAGTATTAACGATATGAATGGCAGGCAACAGCTTGCGCGCAACTTCGACCGTCTCATCGGTCGAATGATCGTTGACCAGGATCACCTCGTGCAGCGACTCCGGCAGGTGCGGCAACACGTACTGGAGATTTCGCGCCTCATTATGGGCTGGAATGACGATACTGATACGCACACCTGAAAGCTCGACGCTTTGAGATTCAGGCTGTTCAGATACAGGTACTACCATGACTTTTGCCCCTCCGTTTCTGAATGCGTTGACTGCTGATTGCATTGTGAAAAGTGTGGGTGGAAATTATTCAACCTGGCAAAACTATAGCACGATGAGTCGGGTACGCACATTGAGAAAAGTGCGAAACTTTTTGCCGGGTACCATTTCGCAGGGGAGAGAGAGAAATATATGCAAGCTTCTCTCTCTGGATACCGGCAAAGACGTAAGTAAATGGCCCGGGCTGTATTTCGCCATGCAGCGCGAACTGATGCAGGGAAATTACGTACTCTTTTCTCTGCTTGTTACGGCGCTTTACTGATGCTAGGCTTTTGCCAGGCTTTTTCACGCGCCAGAGCGAATACCGCATGGAGAGATTTCTTCTCATACTTCTCTCCGGTGGCGTATGAGCCAGAAAAAAGCTGAGCTAATATCAGTATGTCAGGACAGGAGTTTGTAAGTATCAGGGTTGGATGGAAGAGAGGAGCTACATATGGAATCTCTCCTGATGGATAGCGAGAGCATGGCGGAGCTAACGCCCGCGCGCATGCAGAAACTGGTTGGCCAGATCGGTAACACTCCGCTGGAGCCGATTGATGTGGTGATTGATGGCAGGATGAGGCGGGTGCATCTCAAGCTGGAAGGGGCGAACCCCGCCGGATCGGTGAAAGATAGAACCGGCTTTGCGCTGGTACAGGACCTGGAAGAGCGCGGCCTTCTGCGCGCAGGCTCAATTGTGGTTGAATCGACTTCGGGCAATCTCGGCGTTGCCCTGGCCTTTATCTGCCGGGCGAAGGGCTATGCTTTTCTTGCCGTTGTTGACCCGAAGACGACGCGGGAAAATCTCGCGAAGATGCAGGCGCTGGGGGCCATGATTGACCTGGTGGATACGCCTGATGCCAGTGGCGGCTATCTGCTCTCTCGCCTTGCTCGCGTGCAGGAGTTGTGTGCGCGTTCCGATGAGTATGCCTGGACCGACCAGTACGCGAACGCTGCCAACCCGCGTATCCACTATACCACGACGGGGCCGGAAATCTACCGGCAGATGGATGGCAGGGTGGATGCCGTTTTTGTGGCCGTCTCGACCGGGGGGACGCTGGCCGGTATTGGCCGCTATTTCCGCGAGGCCAGCCCGCGAACGCGCATCATTGGCGTTGACGCGCGTGGGTCGGTCATCTTTGGCACGCCGCCGGGGCCGCGTCGACTGACAGGCATCGGCTCCTCGCGCCGTTCAAGCTTTCTCTGCCCTGAGCTGTATGATACGCATATGCTCGTTGGCGACGAAGAGGCTTTTGCCTTCTGCCACGTCCTGGCTGCTGCCGCCGGTATCCAGGTTGGCGGCTCCAGCGGTGCCGTGCTATCTGCCTGCGCGCGCTACCTGCAAGCTCACCCTGATGTAGAACACGTGGTGTGCGTGTGCGCCGACTGCGGAGAAAATTACGCCTCATCAATCTTCAATGCTTTGTGGCTGCGCCAGCACGGCATCACGTTTTTGCCGCGCCATCTCGCCCCGGTACAGGATATCCGGCGTGCCATGTCTCGCTACCGGTAATTCCATGTATGTGCATTAACAACGAAAATCAGCCCCATGTCATGCTGAGTGGCAGCGAAGCATGACATGGGACGAGTGACTTACGAGGGAGGATACGATGACTTTTCAGATCGATAATCGAATACTCTACCTTTGTCGGCAGGATGTCGAGCGCGCCTGCCGGGGGATTGACAGCGTGGCCGTG
>Ga0209062_1005698_pt1 | contig 11925 bp, 8 predicted proteins | sample Coa_R2_2_FD_187158 | JGI IMG/M metagenome (GOLD analysis project Ga0209062, IMG submission 187158) | Surface soil microbial communities from Centralia Pennsylvania, which are recovering from an underground coalmine fire - Coalmine... | ecosystem: Environmental > Terrestrial > Soil > Unclassified ... | reverse complement strand
TGGTGCGCATCCAGATGATGAGACGTTTTTATTTGGAGGCACGCTGGCGAAATATGCCGAAGAGGGCGCGCAGGTCACAGTGGTGTGTGCAACGCGTGGCGAGCGCGGGAAAACGGGTGATGTGTGCCGTGCAGAAGAGCTGCCGCGCGTACGGGAGCAGGAGTTGCGGCGGGCCTGTGCAGCGCTGGGGATTCAGGATGTGCGCTTTTTATCGTATATCGACAGAGAACTGACGAAGGCTCCGGTGGAGCAAATCCGGCGTGAATTAGTGGAAGTGATTCGAGGCACGAGGCCGCAGCTTGTTTTGACATTTGATCCGAATGGATTGAACCAGCATACGGACCATATAGCGATCAGCCGTTTTGTTTGCGATGCGGTTTGGGCGGCGGCCGATCCGCGCTGGTTTCCCGAGTGGCCCGCGCATCAGGTGCAACGCGTGCTGTGGCCGACGCCCATCCTGCCGTACAAGCTTGTGGATACAGCGAATCTGCCGAATCAGCCTGGGGTCGACTTCGTGATGGATGTGCACCCCTGGCTGCAGAAAAAGAAGGAAGCGCTGTGTGCGCACCGCACGCAATTGCCTGGCCTGCGGAAACTGTTTTTCGAGCGAGAGAACAGCGAGGCTTGCTTATCGATAGAAGCGCTGCGGATCGGATTCGGCCCGCGCCCGGGCGTCGTGCCCGGACGGGACCTGTTTGAGGGAATTGAGGAGCATTAAGCGCCGACCGCGCTCTCTTCGGGGACGCCCGCTTCTTTGCGTTTCTTCAAAAATGGCATCATCGCGCGCAGTTCTGCGCCGACGCGCTCAATGGGCTGATCTTTGGCTTTTTCGCGCATCTCCAAGAACCGCTTGCGTCCGGTGCGGTTTTCCTCCAACCATTCACGGGCGAACTGGCCGGATTGGATTTCGCTCAAAATCTTACGCATTTCGGCGCGAGTCTGGTCGGTGACAATGCGCGGGCCGCGCGTGTAATCACCATATTCGGCGGTATCGGAGATGGAGTAGCGCATATAGCTCAGGCCGCCTTCGTAGATGAGGTCGACAATCAGCTTCAATTCGTGCAGGCACTCAAAGTAGGCGATTTCGGGCGCATAGCCGGCTTGCGTGAGGGTTTCGAAGGCAGAGCGGATCAACTCGCTCACGCCGCCGCAGAGCACGACCTGTTCGCCAAACAGATCGCTCTCGGTCTCTTCTTTGAAGGTGGTTTCGATGACGCCGGCTTTGAGGCAGCCGAGCGCTGCGGCATAGGAGAGCGCCGTTTCGAGGGCGCGACCGGAGGCGTCTTGCGCGACGGCGACTAAGGCGGGAACGCCGACACCTTCGGTGAACAACTCGCGCACACGATGGCCGGGCGCTTTGGGTGCAACCATGGAGACATCGATTTCAGCCGGGGGCTTGATCTCATTGAAATGGATATTGAAGCCGTGGGCGAACATGAGAGTCTTGCCTTTGGCCATGTGCGGGGCGATGTCCTTGCGATAGAGCTCGCCCTGGATATGATCCGGCACCAGAATCATGATCAGGTCGGCCGCTTTGGCGGCATCGCTGACGCTGAAAACACGCAGGCCGGCAGCTTTTGCCTTTTCGGCGCTTTTGCTGCCCTGGTGCAGGCCAACGACGACATTGATGCCGGAATCACGAAGGTTCAGCGCGTGCGCATGACCCTGACTTCCGTAGCCGATAATGGCAACTGTTTTTCCTTGTAGTGGAGCAAGGCTCCCATCTTGTTCATAGAATCGTTTTGGCATATCTCTTCTCAGATGTTGTAAGTCGCGGGATTATTCGGTTTGCTGCAGTTCGTACGCTTCTTCGGGTGCGGCTCCGCAGGGAATGGGAGGCGACAGCCGCAGTTTTCGATTTTCCAGGGACATGGAGACGATGCCGGAGCGGGTGACTTCGATCTCGCCATAGCTGCTCATCACATCGATGAACTCGTCGAGTTTTTCCGACTCGCCGGTGGCTTCCAAGGCGAAGCCTTCGGTGGTCGAATCGACGACGCGGGCTTGGAAGATCTCCGCTTCCTTGAGAATTGCGGTCCGATTTTGCTGATTGGTGCGGATGCGGATCAGGACGAGCTCGCGATTGACCGCAGGGGCCTCAGTGACGTCGGTTGCTTGCAGAACGTTAATCAGCTTGTTCATCTGCTTGATGACCTGGGCGCGGATATGCGGCTCGACATCGACCACGATGGTCATGCGCGAAAGCGTGGGATCGAGAGTGCGGGCGACGGTCAGGCTTTCAATGTTGTAACCGCGCTGGCTGAGTAAGCCAGTGACGCGCATGAGCGCGCCAGGCTTGTTCTCCATGAGGAGCGAAATGATCTGCTGCATCACACCACCTCACACTTCTACGGGCTGCGGCGGGCGCAGCACCATTTCATTGATTGCGCCGCCTGCCGGAACCATTGGGAAGACATTTTCAAAAGGCGACACTTTGATATTCAGCAGGTAGGGTCCGGGCTCTTTCACGGCGTCTTCGAGGGCTTTAGGCATCTCTTCGACGCGGTCGACGGTGCGGCCTTTGAATCCGTATGCGGCGGCCAGCTTTTCGACGTCTGGGAAAGAGGTCAATTCCACCTGGCTTAAGCGGTTGTTATAGAACAACTCCTGCCACTGCCGGACCATGCCGAGGTAGCCGTTATTGATGATGATGATTTTTATTGGCAGAGCATGATTCACAATGGTGGCTAACTCGGGGATGGACATTTGGAAGCCGCCATCTCCGAGGACGGCAAAGACGAGTTTGTCAGGGCGTGCAAACTGTGCACCGATGGCGGCGGGCAGGCCGAATCCCATGGAGCCGAGACCGCCGGAGTTGATCCACAGACGTGGTTCGTTAAAACGGACCAATTGAGCCGCCCACATCTGGTGCTGCCCCACGTCGGCAGCGACAATGGCGCGGCCGCCGGAGAGGCGGTCGATTTCGGCCATGACATGTTGCGGTTTGATTTCGCGATCGGATTTTTCGGCAACGAGCGGGTGCTCTGACTTCCATTCGCGGATTTGGCGCCACCAAGCTTCCCGCGCCGCGCGATTCTTCGCCTGAAGAGCGGGTGCGAGTTCGCGCAACTCGGAAGTGAGTTTGGGCAGAACGCGCTTGAGGTCGCCCACAATCGGGAGATCGGCCTTGCGATTTTTTCCGATCTCCGCCGGATCGATGTCTACGTGAATCACCTTGGCATGAGGAGCGAACGAGGATAAGCGGCCGGTGACGCGGTCGTCGAAGCGCACACCTAAGGCAATGAGCAGGTCGGTGTGATACATGCCCATATTGGCTGCGTAGCTGCCGTGCATGCCGGGCATGCTGATGAAATTGGGATGATCTGCCGGAAGAGCGCCGAGCCCCATGAGGGTGCAGACGGCTGGGGCATCGATGAGTTCGGTAAAGGCGCGCAGTTCCTGGCTGGCGTTAGCTGCGATGATGCCGCCACCGGCGTAGATAAAGGGCCGCTCAGCTTCCCAAATCATTTGGGCAGCACGCCGGATCTGGCCACTGTGACCTTCACTAAAGACGCGATAACCGGGAAGGTGGATTTCGGTTACGGGGACGTAGTGGGACTGGCCCTGAAAGACATCTTTCGTGATGTCGACGAGGACCGGGCCGGGGCGTCCGGAGGCCGCGATGTAAAAGGCTTCGTGGATGACCTGCGGCAGCTCCTGAATATTTTTCACCAAAAAATTATGCTTGGTGGCCGAGCGAGTGATGCCGAAGGTGTCGGCTTCCTGGAAGGCATCGCTGCCCATCAGTTTGGTAGGCACCTGGCCGGTGATGGCGACGATGGGGATGGAATCCATCATGGCGTCGACGAGACCGGTGACGAGATTCGTGGCGCCGGGCCCGGAAGTGGCGCAGCAAACGCCTACACGTCCGGTGGCACGGGCATAACCTTGGGCAGCAAAGGCCGCATTCTGCTCATGCCGCACGAGAATGTGCCGGATGGAATGGTCGTAGAGCGCATCGTACAAGGGCAGCGTGACGCCGCCGGGATAGCCGAAGATGCACTGCACATTCTCCCTTTCAAGGCAATTCAATAAGATTTTGGCACCGGATAAAAGATTTGATGGCATGCTCTTTGCAGAGAACTCCTGAAACAAATCGCGGTTTTTGCTGAACCGCTTGGATAGAGAGAAAGCCGCCGGTGGGGTGCGGTAGACCTGCCGGCGGCCTCTATTCCGTTCGTGATGACCGTTTCGGTCTGCACGTTCAGAGACCATTGAACCCGGTTACGGTTCGAAGTGCTCCGTCTACTGTTTACGTTAGCCTAAAAGAAATTTTTATGCAAGAGAATGGAAGTATAAAAAATTTGAATGAATAGACTGCTGATCGAGAGCCAGAGGCACTGGAAAGAGGGGAAGCGCTTTTCGGTCATCTAGCAGCGTTCGAGATGGGCTGATGAATGTCCAGAAAACCGTAGGCCTTTGCAGCCGCGCTTTCCGGCCCGTTGCCCAGAAAAGGCTGATAACCGCTGGTGGCTGCCAGTTTGAACTGTTTACGAATCTCCTCGGGATCGCGGCTGCGAAGAGCGCTAATCAACGGTTCATGCGCCTGAACTACAGATTCGAGGCGCTGAAAGCCTTGGCTGCGCACAATGCTCATGAAGGCCAGCAAGGGAACGGTGATCAGCTCAAGAATTCTGGCCAGAGTTTCGTTGCCGGAGCATTTCCAGATGAAGCGGTGGAAGTCCAGGTCGGCCTGAGCTGCTTCGTAATAAGAGTTGGACTTTACCGCGGCATCGAGGACGTGCAATCGTTGGTACAATTCGGCGTAATCGGCATCGCGCATATGTGCGGCAGCCAGTTGCGCGGCCATAGTTTCGAGCGCGACGCGAAGGGCGACCCGCTCGGCAACATCTTTGGGCGACAGCCGAGTCACCGTCGAACCTATGTTCGGCTTGCGGGTGACTAGGCCGGTGTGCTCGAGGTGTCGCAACGCTTCCCGGATGGTCGCCTGACTCACCGAGAGCTCTCGAGCAAGCGAGAGTTCCCGCAGAGCAGCGCCTGGGGGGAATCTGCCTTCGAAGATAGCTTCCCTCAAGTAGCTGACGGTCCTTTCCACTCGTGAAAGAGATTCCAAGGACTTAGCCACGTTAGAAAGCGTAGCACAAATTTTCGCTTGACAGATAATGTGATCGGTAATATTATCGCTCATATTAACGATAATTGGAGTGTTGCATGTCTTGCCTATTGAAGCGTTGCGGCGTGGCTTTGTGCGTTTTTGCTCTGCTCGGGGGTATTCGCCTACGGGCACAACTTGGAGGAGGTTCCATCGTTGGTGTGGTTACGGATCCCAGCGGGGCACCGGTTGCCGGTGTACGGGTAATTGCTCATAACCAGGACACAAATGAAATGCCTGAGGCTCGGACGAATGGACACGGGTATTATGAATTTGCCGTGCTTCCAGCCGGACATTACCGGATGGAGGCGGAGGCACCTGGGTTTGAGAGAATCGTAGGCGCGCCATTCGAGCTCAACACCGGTACGCGCCCCAAGATTGACCTTCAGCTCCAGGTAGGCTCTATCAGTCAGACGGTAGAAGTGACCGCGACCGCTCCTTTGATTAACACGACGACGACGGATCTTGGCGTGGTGATGACACGCTCGGAGGTGAACGCTCTTCCCTTGAACGGCCGCAATTTTCAGGATCTTGTTGGGCTGGAGGCAGGTGTTGTAAACACACCTGCAAACAGCGCGGGCGGCCGTGGCGGCATTTCCTTCCATGGTTCCGATGCGCTGGGTACGAATCTTTTGCTGGATGGTGTGGATATGAGTTTTGGTGAGGTGAACGGCGCAGCCAGCTTTCAATCGGCCGGGGGCGGCAGAACGCTAATCAACACGGTCAGCGTAGAAGCTATCGAAGAATTCAAGTCGACTGCTAACGCCATGTCGGCCGAATACGGACGGGCCGGCGGCGGCGTCCTGAACATCACGACACGATCCGGTACGAATGTCCTTCATGGTACTTTGTTTGAGTTTTTCCGGAATGACAAATTGGATGCGAACGATTTCTTTTCGAATAAGACAGGGTTGACGAAGCCGCCGCTCCGTTGGAATCAGTTTGGAGGAAATCTCGGCGGCCCGTTGCGGAGGGACCGGCTATTCTATTTCTTCAACTATGAGGGAGCGCAAGTAAGGCAAGTCTCGAAGGTAACGGGAAATGTTCCGACGGCGCTTCTGTTGTCGCAGGTAGCGCCGGTGGTTGGCAAGACGCTGAGCACGTTTTTCCCAAATACTTATGTGCCGACCTCCAATCCTTATATCGGCTTTCACACGCGGAACGATCAGCAGGTCAACAGTGAGAACACCTTTTTAACACGAGTTGATGCGGTTTTAGGTGAGCAGCGTCTGGCGGTTCGATATAGCTACAACAACCAGAATTACACGAGTCCGACGCTTTCGCCGGTAATGCCGATCATCTATCCGCTGCGGCTTCAGAACGCGATGGTTGAAGATACGATAACGCTGGGCGGCTCAGCATTGAATGAGCTCCGGCTGGGATTCGATCGGGTGGATTTATTCAGGAGGCCGCAGAACAGCGACTTGGTACCAGCCTGGATCAGCGTGACAGGCGGATTTAGTGCATCGCAAAATAACTACATTCACTTCCTGCCGACGACCTATACGCTGGCCGATAATATTTCCTTCATTCGCGGGGCACATTCCATGAAAGCGGGCGTTGAAATCAGGGCGTTGCGTAGTGTTCGCGATCAGAATGGTCCGCCGAGTTACACGTACAACACGATTTCGGACTTGATCAATGGAAACCCAATTACCGTTGGTTTGTCCTTCGGTGGCAGCAAGGGCCAGCGAACCACTAATATGGGCTATTTTTTCCAGGATGATTGGCGTGCGAAAGACAACCTAACGCTAAACCTGGGAGTACGTTATGAATACTCGCCTCCCATGCGTGGCGGCTTCAATGTCGACAGCTCAGACCCGTTTGGGCCTTTTATAGGGCCAAACCAACCCATGTTTGCGCCGGATTACAACGATTTCGGCCCGCGGCTTGGAGTCGTTTGGTCTCCCACTCGGAGCCGACATACGGCGATTCGTGCGGGCGGCGGCGTCAGTTACATTATGCCGCAACCTATCTTCTACTACGACATGGCGTACGTCAGTCCTGCTCTTCCAGGCGTAGCGAGCTTAGCCGCCTCGGACGTTTCTCTGCAATATCTTATTTATCCGGCCGCCCTTGCACTCGAAAACCAAATCCAGGCGAATCCTGCCCTGCTGCCGCCCGATGTCCTACTGTCGAGGAATGTGGCCGACTATAACCGCCGCGATACCTATGTGGGCACATGGAATTTCACGATTCAACAGCAACTTACTTCTAGCCTGGCAGTCCAGGCAGGCTATGTCGGCACGCGAACGGTGAAGTTGATTTCTGTGCGCCCGCTAAATCTCATCGATCCCACGACGAGGAAACGGCCGGATCCGGCGCTGGGGCAAATCAACTTCGAGGAGAATGCGGCTAACATCAGCTACCATGCCCTGGAACTCTCTGCGAACCAGCGTCTACAGCGCGGGCTGACTTTTGATACCTACTTTACGTGGTCGAAGTCGATCGGATATTACACGCCGGATGACACGATCACGTTCACTGGCAGCGGGCTGCAGGACCCGAACAACATTGCTGGCTCAACAGGCCCCGTGGAGGGTCTTCCGAATAAGATGCTGAAGGCCGTTTTCAGCTACGCGTTTCCGGGCAGCAATTTGATCCGCAGCCGGTTTTTGCGAGTCCTTGCGGGCGGCTGGACACTGCAGGGCATTCTGGGGTGGCGGTCCGGGCTTCCTCTTAATGTTGTGTCGGGCAGCGATTATGTAGGGAATTCGCGCAGCGCCGGCCAGCGTCCCGATGTTGTCTACGGCGTGAACCCATACATTGAAGACATGAACAGCCTGGTTTGGCTCAACAGCGCGGCTTTCAGTGTCGCAGGTCCAAAACAGCAGAAACGCTTTGGCAATCTAGGGTTTGATGCGCTAGTTGGACCGTCTGCATTCACGCTCGATTCAGGATTGCACAAGACATTCGAGATTACAGAGAAGCAGCATCTGACATTCCGGCTGGAAGCCTTCAATACTCTGAACCATCCGACGTTTTCGAATCCAGTTGCCACAATCAGCAACCCGCTATTTGGTCAAATCACCAGCGCTAGTTCGCCGCGGCTATACCAGCTGGCTTTAAAGTATGCGTTTTAGCGGCGGTTTACTGCTGCGCACCGCTGGTTTGTGCCTGATTCACATCTTGTTTGCTAGCGGTGCGCCTCGAAACGAGCCGTCTTTAATAACGACAAACCTCTTTGAAAGCGGCACAAGTGGGTACAAGTACTATCGCATCCCCGGTATTGTTGTCACTCCGCGTGGGACTATTCTGGCATACGCCGAAGCGCGCCGCAAGACCGGCGGCGACTGGGACACCATCGATATCGTGATGCGGCGCAGCACTGATGGCGGCAAAACATTCTCCCGGCAGCAAGTCATCGGGCACGTCTTGGGGCCTATTGAAAGGAGTTCCGTAGCGATCCAACACGGCCTGGGGCTTCCGACCGATATCACTTACAACAATCCGGTAGCGATTGCGGCCAGAGACGGTACTGTCCATTTTCTCTTCTGCATCGACTATATGCGCGTTTTCTACATGCGGAGCGATGACGACGGAGTATCCTTCTCACGCCCAAAGGAGATAACCAACGCGTTCACGGCTTTCCGCTCTGAATATCCATGGCGCACGGCGGCCACCGGACCGGGACACGGCATTGAGCTGAAGAACGGACGACTGCTGGTAGCGGTATGGCTGAGCCTCGGCACAGGACGAAACGGACATGGCGATTCGGAAACCGCCACAATTTATAGCGATGATGGCGGTGCGAGCTGGCATCGAGGCGCCATCGCCATACCGAACACTGCCGAATGGATCACGCCCAATGAAGCCGAAGTAGTAGAACTTGCAGACAGCCGGGTGTTGTTGAATGCGCGCTCGTCATCGAAAGAGCAGCGCAGGATCGTGACGACAAGCAGAGACGGAATCAGTCATTGGAGCCGGCCTCATTTTCAGCAAGAGCTGGTTGACCCTTTTTGCTTTGCCAGTATTCAACGCCTCTCTTTGAGGCCGAGCCGCTTATTGTTTGTAAATCCCGATAACCTTTCTCGCGCCGACGGCAAGCACATTCCCGGCACAAGCCGTGATAGAAAAAATCTCACTGTCCAGTTGAGCTATGACGAGGGTGAGCACTGGACGGTGAAGCGCGTGCTCGAAGCCGGTCCAGCAGGCTATTCCGATCTTGCTGTCTTACCTAACGGCGATATTCTCTGCCTTTATGAGAGAGGGAAAGAACACATCGAAGGATTTAAGGTCGAGTCTTTGACTTTAGCAAAATTCAACCTGGAATGGCTTACTCATGGCCGAGATTCAATGCAATGAAAATATCAAATAACCTATTTGGAATTATTCCTGCCGTTGTAACACCGCTGACAGAAGGCGGTGGGTTTGCGGAAGGCGCATTTGAGCAATTGTTACAACGCTTATACAGTTTTGGGGTTGATGGCGTGTATCTGTGCGGATCAACGGGAGAAGGCATGCTGCAATCGATCGAGCAGCGGAAACGCATTGCGGAAGCCGCCATTCGCAATTCGCCGCGGGGCAAACAGGTGATTGTGCATGTTGGCGCATCCACCACACGTGAAGCGATCGAACTTGCAGCGCATGCGGCTGGCGTGGGGGTTACTGCGATCAGCAGCCTTCCCCCGTTGATCGGAAGCTATTCCTTTAGAGAAATTGAGGAATATTATCAAACACTGGCTCGGGATTGCCCACTTCCGCTGCTCATCTATTACTTCCCCGACGTGGCACCCGGGATTCGCTCTGCCGATCAGCTTCGAGCGCTATGCGCCATCGACGGCGTGGCTGGGGTTAAGTTTACAAGCTACGACCTCATGACGATGTCTCAACTGAAGCAAGACGGCGTTGCGGTGTACTACGGACGAGACGAGATGCTTGCAGCCGGGCTGTTATTTGGCGCCGATGGGGGAATTGGGACGTTTTACACTCTTGTACCCGGCGTATTCACAGAAATTTTTCGACTAGCACGGGAACACCGCTGGCAAGAAGCGATGCTCTTGCAAGCGCAAGTCAACAAGCTAATCCGGATCTCACTTCAATATCCTTTGTACCCGGTTATCAAAGAGCTGTTACGGTGGACGGGCATCGATTGCGGACCGTGTCTGGGCCCGCGGCAGCAATATTTGACTCCTGCTGAAGTGAGCTGTCTCCGAAGCGAGATTGAGAATGCAGAATTGACGGAGCTTGTATATTCCACGGTCAGCGCTTGATGAGGCGATCTTTGCATCCCTGGCTCGTCGTTGCCCTACTTTGGGTCGTGATTGTGGTGAACTATATCGACCGGCAGTTGATCTACTCGGTCTTTCCTCTGATCAAGACCGATATGAAGCTTTCCGACGTTGAGCTTGGACTCATTTCTGCTGCCTTCGTTTGGGTATACGGATGTGTGAGTCCGATCGCCGGCTACATGGGCGATCGTTGGGGGCGCGTCAAGGTGATCGTTGCGAGCCTTGTCGTTTGGTCCGTCGTTACATGGATGACCGGACATACGCATACGTTCAGATCGCTGGTTTCGATTCGCGGGATCATGGGCCTCAGCGAAGCGTGCTACCTTCCGGCGGCCCTTGCGTTGATAGCCGACGTGCACAAGGCAGAGTCGGTATCCCGCGCAACAGGGCTACATCAGAGCGGGATCTATATCGGTATCGTCCTGGGTGGCGTAGGCGGAGGCTGGCTCGGAGAGCATTATGGATGGCGATTCGCATTCACGCTGCTCGGCCTTTTTGGTGTGTGCTACGCGGCTGTGCTGATCACTCTGCTAAAGAGGGCTGATCATACGGCTCGACCGATGTGTACAACAGCGCTGCGCTTCTATCCGGCTGTGCGCGAATTAGCAAGTCTTCGCAGCTTCTCCCACATCGTTCTGGCATTTTCCGCTTTCGCAATAGCGAATTGGGTCATCTACACCTGGCTTCCGCTTTATTTCTACGAAAAATTCTCTGCCAGCCTTGCAGCCGCTGGATTTTCCGCCACATTCTATTTACAGTTTGCGAGTATTGCCGGAGTGATGGCTGGAGGCTGGCTCGCCGATCATTGGTCATCGCAGCGCCCTCGCGCGCGGATTTTGGTCCAGGTGATCGGCACTGTTGTCGCATCACCATGCCTCTTTTTTGCCGGATTCACTTCATCGGAAGTGGCGGCGGTAGCCATGCTCATTCTTTTCGGCCTGGGCAAGGGACTGTACGATGCGAACACAATGCCCGTGCTTGCCCAAGTGGCGCGCAGCGAGCTTCGCGCTACGGGCTACGGCATTATGAATTGCGCTGGATGCGTTGCGGGAGGGATTGCCGCAAGCGGCGCTGGCTGGCTTAAAGAGGTGCTGGGGCTCGGATTTGTCTTTCAACTCAGCGGAGCAATTTTGCTCTCGACCGTCCTACTGCTGCTTCGAATACGCATTTCCGCTGGCCAGGCAAGTGTTGCGATAGGCGGTATTTCCTCAGCGAGCGGCGCGGCCTACTAGGACCGGGGCTACTCTGGCCGTGCCAAAAATCGTTGGCCGATTGCAAACAATGAAGCGCGAGTCAAATTGGTGAGACACGCCGTCCCACGCCTGCCGTTCCCGGGAAGAACTTAATCTCCTCAGCAATCCGCATGCCAATACAGTTCGCTCTGCGCTTTGCGTATGGCTCTGGAGTGGACCCGGCCTATAAAAAACGCGGCAGCGAGCGCTTTTGGTTCCCGGCTGTTTGTGGTGAAACAGCCTGCCCGCTCAATTGGGCGAAGAAGCGCTGTTACGCTGCCGCGTTGCTGCGTGGTTGAGAGATATCAGAACGAAGGGGTTTTCGCAAGCGAATCTCTCTCACGCATCG
>Ga0209062_1005697_pt1 | contig 11926 bp, 9 predicted proteins | sample Coa_R2_2_FD_187158 | JGI IMG/M metagenome (GOLD analysis project Ga0209062, IMG submission 187158) | Surface soil microbial communities from Centralia Pennsylvania, which are recovering from an underground coalmine fire - Coalmine... | ecosystem: Environmental > Terrestrial > Soil > Unclassified ... | reverse complement strand
AAAACACACAAGAAACGAGCGATGTGATCGCATGGTTTCTGCCCTATTTGCGCATTTTCGCTCAATCGGAAGGGCAGCCTGTGCGAAATGACTCATTTCTTAGTATTTCACTCTTGTCATGTGGCGAGAGTCGCAGGTAGGTTCTGGCTTAGAAATTGCAAGTTCACTGACGGAGGCAAACTTTTTACCTTTTACAAAAGGTCGAATTTGGAGGGGATATGGCGCTCGAAACGACAGTCACCTACCAGGGTGGGGTTCGGTTTCATGTAGTGGCACGCGGTCACGAACTTGATTGCGATCAGCCACCCGAAAACGGAGGATCTGATACAGGGATGACTCCGCCCGAACTCCTACTCGCTTCATTAGGAACCTGTGTGATGTATTATGCAGCGGAATACCTACGTGCACGTCGTATTCCTGCAGACGGGTTGATCGTCACTGTGAGCGCTCAGAAGGCTCAAAGGCCCGTCCGGCTCACTGATTTTAAAGTCAAGTTAAGTGTCCCGGGCCTGAATGAGCCGCGTCATCGCGAAGGGATTCTACGCGCGTCCAAAAACTGCCTCATTCACAACACGCTGGTCCATGCGCCCTCGATTGCAATTGAGCTCGCCGAATGCCCGGGGCAGGCAGAAGAGCAGCGACAAGCACTCGCTGAAGCGCGACAAGCCGAAGGGTTTGAAACCTAAACGGCTACTTGCTTGCATATGGATAGTGGAGAGGAGTCAAAATCATGAGTGATGATCTAAGCAAACAGGGAGCTAATGACAAAGGACCAAACCGACAATGTGACCAAGTTGAAAATGTGAACCGTACACCTGTTCCTGCCGTCACCGAAGCTGAGAGCGCCGACTACGTGTTACAGCATACGCTCTTCCGAGGCACTGGCGGAGTCGATGTTTCCGGCACCCAACGAGGAGCAGGACATACCGGCATAACCATTACACCTAGCCTCTTCCTTCCAAAGAAAAGCAAGAAGAAGGCATGAATTGGCAGCAGGCTGTCCGGGAGCGAGGTTCGATGCTGGCTGCGCAAAGCAGAGAGGTTGGGATGTTCAGTTACTCCGTGACGCAATCAGACCGTATTTCTTCATCTTGTAGCGCAAAGCATCTCTCCCAATTCGCAGTATGCGGGCCGCTTCTGACTGGTTCCCCGAGGCCTTAGCTAAGGCCTCAACGATCAACTGGCGCTCGGTATTTTCAAGCAGTGAAGCGGGGACTGAGCTTTGCGAATCGGGCACCATCACTCTGTCAGCCACAGGCCGGGTAATCTCAGTTGGAGCGTTCTCAGGATTGCGCAGATACTCAGGCAGATCGCCGACGTCGATGGTATCGCTCAAGCACATCATGCAGGCATGTCCGATCGCATTTTCAAGTTCACGCACGTTGCCAGGCCAGTCATATCGCCCGAGAGTAATGGCAGCGCGAGGGGTGATGCCGCGAATATGCTTATCAAATTGCTGCGAAAACTTTTCTATAAAGTGCCGTGTGAGCAAGGGCAAGTCTTCCTTGCGCTCCGCCAGAGCAGGCACACTCAATTCCACCATCGCCAGACGGTAATAAAGATCCTCTCGGAATTTCCCTTCGCGGATCATGGCACGGAGATCCCGGTGGGTTGCGGCGACGACACGCACATTCACTTTACGCGGTTGCAGAGAACCTACGCGGAGCACTTCCTGGTACTGGATCGTGCGCAAGAGCTTGGCTTGAGTTGCAAGCGGCATATCGCCGATTTCATCTAGGAACAATGTGCCGCCGCTTGCATGCTCGACCAAACCCATTTTGTCGTGTGTTGCGCCCGTAAACGAACCCCTCATATGGCCGAAGAGCTCGCTTTCAAAAAGCGTCTCAACGACGGCCGAACAGTTTACTGTCACCAGATTCCCCGATGCGGCCGGACTGAGCCGGTGCAGCGCTTGCGCAACCATTTCCTTCCCAGATCCGGTTGGACCAGTAATCAGGACTGTTCGGAAATGCGGGGCAATGCGGCGGATTCGAGAAAAGAGCTCCCACATAGCCGGGCTGTTGCCGATGATGCGCTCGAATTGGGCGTTCCCGCGAAGTTCGTCTTGCAATTCCAATGCTTTTTGCCGACGGCGAACATCTTCAATGGTTGCGCGGAACCGCTCGCGCAAGGCAGGTATGGAAATTGGCTTGTTGAGGTAATCGCTGGCGCCTTTTCGGATGGCCTCTACCGCCGATTCCGTCGAATAGTGCGCTGTCATAAGAATCACTTCAATTGCAGGATCGAAGTGGACGATGCGTTCCAGCAGTTCCAGGCCGCTCATTTTTGGCATGACCAGATCGGTGAGGACAATGTGAGGATGCTTTTGAAAGACGAGATCTAAAGCTTCTTCAGGATCGCTTGCAGTGAGAATGTGTAAACCAGGTTGCTCGAGCGCCGTAGCCAGCAATTCGAGACTTCCGGGATTGTCATCCACGATGAGAAGCGAAACAGCGGGCAACTCGGAGGTTTTTTGCGTCATCTCCTCTCATTCATCTATTTGAGCAAGCGCTCCATTTCCGAGCGCAAGAATCGAATGTCAACCGGCTTCGTTATGTACCCAGTAAAGCCGGCTGCAATGACACGCTCACGGTCGCTTTCCATTGCGCTTGCAGTAATGGCAATGACAGGCGTGTGTTGAAAACGCGATTGCTTCCTTAACTGCTTCAACACTTCAAAACCGTCCAGCTTTGGCATTTGCAGGTCAAGCACGAAGAGATCGATCGAATTACGCGCTGCCTTTTCGAGCGCCTCTTGTCCATCAGCAGCTTCGATCACTTCATGGCCTATGCTTTCGAGGATGGTCCGGATTAATTCCAGGCTGGCTGGCCGGTCCTCTGCAACCAGAATCCGTTTCATCGCCTATTCCGTGGAAAATCTATCGTGCATGGCTTCAACCAGGCTTTATCGCTTGCGCGATAGCTCTTCTATCTTTGCTACAAGATGCTTTCTCCAACGAAAAGCTTTGAAGAAAATCGCGTTTGCCTCGCGGTTCAGAATAAAAGCGTCGGGCTCGTCCATTTCTTTGGAAGTCAAAACAATGACAGGTAGCTTGGAAAACTGAGCATTTTGACGAATCCGGAGGATAAGTCCAAGGCCGCTCATCTCCGGACTGCGCACATCAATGAGGGCAGCAGAGACCGGGCTGCGCGCCAGTATCTCGAGCGCCTGTTTGCCACTTGGAGCAAGCAGTGGCAGGAAACCAGATGAGCGAAGTGTTTTATCCAGAAGCTCCCTCACCTCGGCTTGCTCGTCTACAACTAAGATTCGAGACGGCGCCCCAGTCCACGGTCGTACGTGCTCTTGCACCATCCTCAGGAGAGAAGCAGGCTCAATCGGTTTCCTCACGACAGCATTTGCACCGAGCAGAGTAGCCAAATTTTGCTCCCGTCGGGTGCTCAAAGCCAGGATCGGAATTTGAGCTATATCTTCATTCGCGCGGAGATCTTGGAGCACGCGGCAGCTCTCAGTCCCAATCACAGATAAATCCACTACAACTGCAGTAAGCCTGCCAGTTCGGCTTTTCTCGACTATTTCTCGAATGGTGGAGACGGGCAGCACTGTATAGCCTTCTTCGCGCAGTATGGCGGCGAGTTCTTGAGATGTTTGTTCCTTACCCAAAATCAAAACAGGCCCGGGACAGCTATCGCTTTCTGGCTGCCGTTGCTTGCCAGGCGCCTTTAAAGCCTCACCTGGAAGAACAAATTGAAAGCGACTTCCCTGGCCCGGCGTGCTTTCCACCCAAATCCTTCCACCGTGCATCTCCACTAGATTTTTTGTGATGGCTAAACCCAGCCCAGTACCTTCACGCACGCCACGTGTGGTCGATCCCAGTTGATAGAACTTATCGAAGATGGCTTGGTGTTCGGAGGGTTCAATACCAATGCCGGTGTCTGAAACTGCGAAGAAGGCACCGTCAGACCTCTGCTCGCATTCCACTGTGATGTGACCCTTCTCCGGCGTGAACTTTATTGCGTTGCTGATGAGGTTGTAAAAAATTTCTTTGAAGCGAACCCGATCCGCAGTGATGGTCAAATCGGAGTCGAGCATTTCGGTTATGTCAATTTGCTTATTTTTAGCCATTGGGCGCAAGCCAACTAGCGTCTCGGCAATAGCATCGGAAGCCTTGAATACCTCGGGGTGCAGTTCGAGTCGTCCGGATTCGATTTTGCTGAGGTCGAGAATATCGTTTATGAGTTCCAGGAGATGCCGCGAGTCGTGTTGGATATGAGCCACGAACCTCTTCTGATCGGGGTTCAAAGCGCCTTTCAGTTCCTCGGCGAGCAGATCGGCAAATCCAATGATCGTGTGTAGCGGCGTTCTTAACTCATGACTGATGCTGGCAAGGAACTCGCTCTTAAGTCGGTTTGCGCGTTCCACTTCACGATTCCGGATTTCAAGCTGTCGATTTTTCTCTTCAAGTTCCGCGGCAAACTCACGGTGCATTGCATTGATCTGCGCCTCCGCCTGTTTGCGGCTTGTGATGTCGCGTACGATGGCAATGACCCGAGCACCTTGAGTTGACCGGATCGGGCTGAGACTGATTTCGACCGGGAACTCGCTGCCGTCTTTTCTCCTGGCGAACAGTTCCAACCCAATACCCATCGGGCGTGTGACGGGGTGTTCTGCATAGCGGCCCCGGTGCTCATGATGACGCTGCCGCAGTGATTCGGGGACCAAAATCTCGATTAATTGTCCCAGCAATTCCTCCCGCTTATAACCAAACATTCGCTCCGCAGCAGCATTGAGCAGAACAATCGTACCGTCTCGTTCGACCTCGAAAATGCCGTCGGGAGCCGCTTCGAGCAGATCCCGAAAGCGCCAATAGGATTGGATATGGAGATGCGGTTCCGCGGAGGGGGCGGCTTCAGCTTTTGCTGGATCGCGATTTTGCTCTTCCATTCATTCTTGCTTGTACCAGATTCTGTAACAGAGAGCACTGCATTTCGCCTTCCGGGTCTTAAATACTGCGCTTAAAAGGGAAAGACGTCTCGAATTGGGTTTTCGCTCAACTGTTGCGCCATTTCGCGCAGGAAGTTGCGCGAATCGCGATTGCCCAACATGGAATCGGCTTGCGAGCATTGTCCTGCAGAATGGCCGTCTCTGTGCAGGTCATCCTGGCAGAGAACAAACCAATGCCAATCTCAGAACTTCAAAGTGAGAAACCCAGATCGCTCCGACGCGCCACAATGAAAGCCAATGTCTTCCGTGCACCAGGGCGTTTTGGGCTGGAAGAGAAGCCAGTCCCAAAGGCCGGATTCGGCGAAGCAATTGTGAAAGTTCGCCTGACTACGATCTGCGGAACGGATATTCACATCATCCGCGGCGAATATCCAGTACAGCCGGGGCTCATCATCGGCCATGAAGCCGTTGGTATCATACATGAAATTGGCGCTGGGGTAGTCGGCTATGAAATCGGTCAGCGTGTGCTGGTCGGGGCGATCACACCCTGCGGGCAGTGCGAACCATGTCTCGGCGGCCACCGATCTCAATGTGGAGGTCCGCTGGGCGGTTGGCGTCTCGGCAACACAATTGACGGCGTACAAGCCGAGTATTTTCGCGTTCCTTTTGCACAAGCAAACCTGACCACCATTCCCGATGATTTGGCGGATGAAGACGTGATCCTTCTGGCCGATATTGCGTCCACTGGCTTCAGCGCAGCCGAAAGCGGCAGGATTGGACTGGGCGATAGAGTGGCGGTTTTTGCGCAGGGTCCTATAGGTCTGTGCGCGACGCTGGGTGCGCGTTTGATGGGAGCGGCCGAAATCTTTGCAGTGGATTCCGATCCAGCCCGTCTTGCTATGGCGCGTGAATTCGGTGCAACCGTAACACTCGATGCCGCCAAAGATGTAAGAGCGGAAATTCTCAACAGGACAGACGGGAAAGGAGTCGATGTTGCAATTGAGGCTCTCGGCAACCAGATCACGTTTGAAAATGCACTCCGCGTGCTTGCCCCTGGCGGAGTTCTTTCAAGCGTTGGCGTTTATTCAGGCCATCTTGCTATCCCCGTGGATGCTTTTCGCGCTGGTTTAGGGGATCAAACCATTGTTACGACTCTATGCCCGGGAGGAAAGGAACGCATGCACCGATTAATGCGTCTGGTGCGAACGCAGCGAATTAATCTAAGGCCTCTCTTGACCCACACGTTCCAGCTCGACGAAATCGAAAAAGCTTATGAATTGTTTGCATCGCGGCGCGAGGGTGTGTTAAAAGTTGCGATTCGAGTCTCATAGTCTAGCTGCTTTGCGTGAAAAATAGAAGTAGTTCTATGAGGCGATGGTCCTCTCTGGAAGGCTCGTCGTATCCACTCGGTGCTACGTGGATCGAAGAAGAACAGGCATTCAATTTCGCAATCTACTCGAAATCCGCATCCAGCGTCCGTCTGCTTCTCTTTGCGCCTGACGACTGGAAGACTCCTGCTTTCACCTTTGACTTCGATCCCAGGCGAAACAAAACAGGGCCGATTTGGCATACGCGCCTGAGCAAAAGACAGATTCCCAACGCAACCTATTACGCGTATTCGGTAGATGGTCCCTCTGCCGAATTTCGGCCTCGCAAAATACTTCTCGACCCCTATGCAAGGGAGCTCTTCTTTCCACCAACCTTTGACCGCATCGCGGCATTTGGCGAAGAGAGTAACGCCGGAAAGGCACCCCTTGGCATTCTGCCGACGCCGGGGGCCTCTTTCGATTGGAGTGGAGACCGAGCCCCCAGACACGACAGCGACTTGGTCATTTATGAACTTCATGTCCGTGGCTTCACTATGAACCAGAACTCGGGCGTCGATGCAGCGAAACGGGGCACCTTTCAAGGGATCATCGAGAAAATCCCTTACCTCAAGAGGCTCGGCATCACCGCCGTTGAACTGATGCCCGTCTTTGCGTTCGACGAAACCGAGCCGAACTACTGGGGCTACATGCCCTTGAACTTCTTTGCCCCGCATCATAGGTTTTCTTCCGATGGATCTGTCAACGAATTCAAGTCGATGGTAAAGGCGCTGCACGCCGCTGATATTGAAGTGATTCTGGATGTTGTTTACAACCACACAGGCGAAGGCAACGAATTGGGCCCGACCTTCAGTTTCAAGGGAATCGATTGCTGGACCTATTACATGTTTTCAGGAGATGCCGAGCACCCTTATGCTGATTTTTCGGGTACCGGCAACACGCTGAATTGTGCGAACCGGGCGGTGCGGCAATTGATTGTTGATAGCCTCCGTTACTGGGTACGGGAGATGCATGTGGACGGTTTCCGATTCGACTTGGCATCTGTCTTTTCTAGAAGGCCGGACGGTTCCATCGATTTTGAGGATCCGCCGATCTTTGGAGATATCGCTGCCGATCCGGAGTTGGAAAATGCGCGCCTCATCGCGGAACCGTGGGAAGGGAATCCAAAATATCCGAACTACGAATTGGGTGAAGGCCGGAGCAAGCCACGTTTCCCAGGCACTGGATGGCGACAGTGGAACGACCGGTTTCGAACTACGGTGCGTCATTTTGTGAAAAGCGATTCTGGAACGCTCGGGGATTTCCTCACCAGGCTTTACGGCAGTGCGGATCTTTTCCCAGACTCCGTGCAGGAATCCTGCCGCCCCTATCAAAGCCTCAATTACGTTGATTGCCACGACGGCCTTACCTTATACGATCTGGTCGCGTATACAACGGAAGATAGCTGGAACTGTGGCGAACGCGACGGTGAGGTTAATATTGACGAAAGCGTGATGCGCCTGCGAAAGCGCCAGGTAAAAAATTTTTTCTGCGTGCTGATGCTTTCAAACGGCACTCCCATGTTTCAAGCGGGTGACGAAATTCTTCGCACTCAATACGGACACGGAAATCCCTACAACGTGGATAGTCCGCTCACCTGGATGGACTGGAGCCGGCTCGATACGCACCACGACGTTTTTCGATTCTTTTCAAAGATGATCACGTTTCGCAAAGCCCATCCCTCAATTGGGCGCTCGACGTTCTGGCGTGAAGATGTTCACTGGCATGGAGTCGCGGGCAAAATTGACCTTTCGTGGGATTCGCACGCCTTTGCCTTTTTTCTGCGCGGCGCATCTGAAGGGGACAGTGATATTTACGCGATGATCAATACTTACTGGGAGCCGCTGCAGTTCGAAATTCAGGAAGGCACTCGTTGGAAGCGAGTAATCGATACGTTTCGCGATTCCCCGGATGATATTGTCGATGAACACTCCGCGCCCGTTTTTGAAGGACCCTTCCTTGTGGTGGCGCCCCGTTCCATCGTGGTTTGTGTAGGCGATTGAGTCCTTTTTGAATCTAGCAAGCAGCCTTGAACTCAGCATATGATGCGCGACCGCAACCCTCTCGAAGTCTTCTTTAAACCGAAATCGGTAGCTGTAATTGGCGCCACCGAAAGGACCGGGCACGTTGGCAGAGCCATTCTCTGGAACTTGATCAGCAGCCCCTTTGGCGGAGCCGTTTATCCGGTCAATCCCAGGCGCAACGTAGTGCTGGGGATCCGGGCTTATCCATCCATCTCTCGTGTGCCTGATTGCGTTCAACTGGCAGTGATCGTCACTCCGGCCGAGTCCGTTCCTTCAGTGATACGGGAGTGTGTCAGTGCCGGCGTCAAAGCCGCGATCGTCATCTCTGCTGGGTTCCGCGAAACCGGTTCGCGAGGTAGCGCGTTAGAGCAGGAAGTATTGGAGGTCGTACGAAGCGGAGGCATCCGGCTGATCGGCCCGAACTGTCTGGGCGTGATGTGCCCGATTACCGGCTTAAACGCTACGTTTGCACCTGCTATTGGGAATCCCGGCAGTGTCGCCCTTATCAGTCAGAGTGGTGCAATTTGCACTGCATTGCTCGATTGGAGCCTTCGCGAAAAGGTTGGTTTTAGCGCTCTAATCTCCGTGGGATCTATGCTCGATGTCGGGTGGGGCGACCTGATCGACTATCTGGGCAGCGAACCTCATACACGCAGCATTGTGATTTATATGGAATCGATCGGCGATGCACGATCGTTTCTCTCTGCGGCGCGCGAAGTTGCGCTGAGCAAGCCGATTTTGGTAATCAAAGCAGGAAGAACGGAACTGGCTGCAAAGGCTGCGGCCTCGCATACAGGTTCGCTCACGGGAAGCGATGCCGTTCTGGATGCGGCTTTCCGGCGTGCCGGAGTTCTACGAATCGACGAACTTTCCGATATTTTTCACATGACTGAAACCCTCGCACGCCAACCCCGTCCTAATGGCCCACGCCTCACTATCGTCACCAATGCCGGCGGCCCAGGCGTGCTGGCAACCGATGCCTTGGTTAGCTTGGGTGAACAGCCAGCGAGTTTAGCCTCGGAAACTATTGACGCATTAAGTCAGATCCTGCCGCCGCATTGGAGTCACGCAAATCCGATTGATGTTATTGGCGATGCAGGACCGGAGCGTTACGAACAAGCCGTTACCATCGCTGCAAATGATCCCAACACCGATGGCCTTCTGGTCATTATGACGCCCCAAGCCATGAGTGATCCAGTGGAGATTGCAAGGAAGATCGCACCCTTAGCAAGCCTAAAGAATAAGCCGATTCTGGCGAGTTGGATGGGTGGCGAAAGGGCCATGGAGGGCGAAGTGGTGCTGAATCAGGCGGGCATTCCAACATTTCCCTTCCCTGAAACGGCTGTACGTGCATTTCACTACATGTGGCGGTATAGCTATAACCTGCAACTTCTTTATGAAACGCCTTCTATCACGGAGGGCGCTGTGCAGGCGGAGGCAGCGAGCCAGCTTGTCGAGAGCATACGCCGAAGTGGGCGAAGGTTACTAACCGAGTTCGAATCTAAACAGCTACTTGCGCTGTACGGCATTCCAACGGTAAAGACAGAGCTGGCAGAAACAGAAGAGGAAGCAGTCAGCGCCGCAGAAAAGCTGGGCTATCCGGTAGTGCTGAAGCTAAATTCGTTCACTGTAACGCACAAGACAGATGTGGATGGCGTGAGGCTGTCCATTGAAAATGCAGAGGCCGTCCGAGTCGCTTATCGTGAGATTCAAAGTGCGGTTAGCAGCAAGATAGGCCCACAGCACTTTAACGGCGTCACCGTTCAGCCGATGATCAGAAGCTGCGGGTATGAGTTGATTCTCGGCTCGAGCATGGATGCCCAGTTCGGTCCAGTGCTCTTGTTTGGGACGGGAGGACAGCTTGTTGAGGTGTTTCATGACCGAGCCCTCGCTTTGCCTCCGCTCAATACGACGCTCGCGCGGAGACTCATGGAACAGACTCGCATCTATAGCGCGCTTAAAGGTGTACGAGGCCGCAAAGGGGTAAATATCGAAGCGCTCGAAGGCTTGCTGGTCCGTTTCAGCCAGCTCGTTCTCGAGCAGCATTGGATTTGCGAAATTGATATAAACCCGCTGCTTGCCTCGCCCGAAGGACTGCTTGCGCTGGATGCGCGAGTAGTTCTTTACGGGCCGCAGACCGATCCCTCCGAAATTCCAAAACCGGCAATTCGTCCTTACCCGACGAAGTACACCGCACAGATTACGCTGCAAGACGGTACGGTGCTCAACATTCGCCCGATCCGCCCGGAAGACGAACCGGCTTTTGTCCGTTTCCATACAACTTTGTCCGAGGAGAGTGTTTACCGACGGTATTTCTTCCTAATGAACCTGGAAGCACGTACTCGACATGAGCGGCTTACCCGTATGTGTTTTATTGACTATGATCGACAGATGGCATTCGTTGCAGAACGGGCGAGCCTAGATCCGAAATCCAGCGAGATCATTGGAGTAGGCAGGCTGATCAAAATCCCCGGGACAAACCAGGCCGAAATCGCGGTTCTCGTGAGCGATGCATTTCAGAAGCGCGGAATCGGAACCATCTTAGTTCAGCGCCTGATCGAATTTGCCAGAGACGAAAAGCTAACATTGCTCAAGGCTTCCTTTCTCGCCGATAATCGGCCGATAGAAAAGCTGTTCCGCAAACTGGGATTCTCCTTCACGCAAGGCTCCGAACCAGACGTCCTGCAAGCGGCGCTATGCCTGTGACCAGCGTCAAATCACACATACGCGCGTGAAATCGCTCAGTCGACTGCTTGAGCGCAGCGCAGAAGGCAGTACCCTCAAGGTTTTCTTGCGGTAGTCTTATGGCCGCAATCTTGCAACAAGCTCAATCGATGACCTCCAGGTTGCAATCCCGATCGGCTGAATTTGAAGCACCCACAATCGCCAAACGTCCTCTTTCAGGTAGAACTCCTTTGGTCATGCGGTCAAAATCCGCCATTGTGATTCGCCCGCGAGCATTAACTTGCCGGGAGGAACTCGATCCAATTGATGTGATCGAGAGAAAATCAGACTACGAAGTGGTCCTACCCCTAAGCGGCATCGATCCACGCAAGGTTTATGTGATTGCCAAGCCACAGGAGCTGCTCATTGAGTTTCGTCTGAAGAGCAGCGCGCAGCATGCAAGCGGCAAGGTAACCGAAACCACTGAATGTCGCATTTTGAGAGAGTTTAAGTTCCCGACTGAGATCCAGCGGCACACGACTGTTATCCACCTACGCGCCGGCTCGCTTCACATCAGGATCCACAAGGCAGAAAACGGACCTCAGGACCCATGGTCGGAATTGATCCATTTCAATACGCGAGGCTCATTCGGCTGCGTCTAGCGGTCGCGTACCGGCAAGGAGAATCAAATGCCAAATCATGCTTTTACATCGATCCTGTTCCCCGTTGATTTCTCTCCCATGAACAATGTCACGGCACCCTACGTGCGCGATCTCGCTGTAGCCACTGGGGCGAGCGTAACGCTGTTGCACGTCGTGCCTTGGCTCTCCGGATGGTATGGCGCCGCGGAACTCCGCCCCGCAGTAGGGGGAGATCAGACGCTCCAAGACCTGCACAACCGTCAGATGCTGGCGCTCGAAATGTTTCGAGAACGCTATTTCTCCCACCTTCGCTGCTTCCGGCTGGTGAAGG
>Ga0209062_1005695_pt1 | contig 11930 bp, 4 predicted proteins | sample Coa_R2_2_FD_187158 | JGI IMG/M metagenome (GOLD analysis project Ga0209062, IMG submission 187158) | Surface soil microbial communities from Centralia Pennsylvania, which are recovering from an underground coalmine fire - Coalmine... | ecosystem: Environmental > Terrestrial > Soil > Unclassified ... | reverse complement strand
CCCCCGGATCGGCGCTTGGACGTGGATGCTTGAAGTCATGGCTGCACCAAGTTTCTCCAACCGACCGAGGCCGGGTCCCGATGACCGCGAGCTGGCGCCGGTCGCTGTGGGGAAGTTGCTGCTGGCGCTGGCCGGCGCGACGACGCGAGGGGTGGTGGAGTTGCCGGACACAAGGAGCGAGCCATCGCAGTTCGCCCGGGTATGAAAGAGATGTTCATCGCAAGATTTGGTTGATCATCACGGGAGCACACGGGAGCAAAGGAACCATGATTCGCAACGGAGCGAGGGCTCAGCGGAGAGGCGGGCGAGGCACGGGCGAGGGCCGGCAAGGCCGACGGCGGCAGACGCGACCCGCGGTGATGGCGCTGGAGGACCGCAGGTTGATGGCCACATTCCTCGTGACCAACACCGCCGACAGCGGCCCCGGCTCGCTGCGCGCCGAGATCGACCTGGCGAATGCGAACCCGGGAGCCAACACGATCGAGTTTGACAGCACCAACGCGTTCCAGACGGCGCAGACGATCACCCTGACCAGCGGCCAGCTCGAGCTGAGCAACACCAGCGGGACCCAGACGATCCTGGGGCCGCCGGCAGGCGTGACAGTCAGCGGCGGTGGCCTGAGCCGGGTGTTTCAGGTCGATGAGCAGGTCACGGCGTCGATCTCGGGACTGACGATCACAGAAGGCGGCGTGACCAGCCCCGGCGGCGGCTTGACCAACGACGGCACGCTCACGTTGACCAACTGCTCCATCAGCGGCAATACCGCATCGAGCGGCGGTGGCGTGTACACCGGCCAGTACGGCACGACGACCCTCAACAACTGCACCATCAGCGACAATTCCGCCCTCAGGAATGGAGGCGGGTTGTACGACTTCCTCGGTACGACGACCCTCAACAACTGCACCGTGAGCGGTAACTCCGCCCTTGGGAACGGAGGCGGGCTGTACGACTTCGTCGGTGCGACCACGATGTCCGACGTCGTTGTCCAGGGAAACCTCGCCGCGAGCGGCGGCGGCCTGGCCATTTTCTTCGGCACGACTTCGTTCACCAACTGCTCCTTCAGCGGGGACGTCGCCTCTGTGAGCGGCGGCGGCCTGTACAACAAGGGAGGCACGACCACGCTGACCGGCTGCACGATCAGTGGAGAGAGGGCCGCAGTCAATGGGGGTGGGCTGTACAACAACGACTACGGTTCGACCACGCTCACGAACTGCACCGTCAGCGACAACTCCGCCTCTCTCAACGGCGGCGGCCTGGCCAATTCCAGCGGCACGACCACGCTCTCCGACTGCACCGTCAGCGGCAACTCGTCAGGGCACGGTGGCGGCGTGTGCAATCTCAAGGGCACGACCACGCTCGACAACGCCGAGATCCGCGCCAATTCCGCCAACGACGGTGGCGGCCTGGCCACTTACGGCGGCACGACCACGCTCTCCGACTGCACCGTCAGCGGCAATACCGCCGCCGGGGAAGCCGGTGGCGTACTCGACAACTCGGGAACGACCAATCTGCTCAATTCCACCGTGAGCGGCAACACCGCCGCCTCGAGCGGCGGTGTGGGCACCGACCACTACGGCACGACCACGATGACGGACTGCACCGTCAGCGGCAATGCTGCCAGCGGCAACGCCGGCGGCGTGGGCACCGACAATAGCTCGACCACGATGACGGACTGCACCGTCAGCGGCAACTCGTCGGTGAGTGGCGGCGGCCTGTACACCGACAACAACGGCGCGGCCACGCTGACCAACTGCACCGTCAGCGGCAACGCCGCTCGCGACAATGGCGGCGGCCTGTACAACACCAGCGGCGGCATGACCACGCTGACCGACGACACCGTCAGCGCCAACTCCGCCGGCATCTCCGGCGGCGGCCTTGACAACCTCGATGGCACTGTGACCATCGGCAACACCATCCTGGCGAAGAACACGGCCGCCACCAGCGGACCCGATGCACTCGGAACCGTGGACTCACTGGGTACCAACCTGGTCGGCGAGACGGACGGCAGCTCCGGATGGGTCGCCTCCGACTTGACCGGCACCAGCGCCCAGCCGCTCAACCCCCTGCTGGCACCCCTGGGCAATTACGGCGGCCCAACCCAAACGATGGCCCTCCTGCCCGGCAGCCCAGCCATCGACGCGGGCAATAACGCCCTCATTCCCGTCGGTGTCACCACCGACCAGCGCGGCCTCCCTCGCATCGTCAACGGCGTCGTGGACATCGGCGCCTCCGAGTCGAGCCAGTTCACCATCGCCGTCACTTCGGGAAGCAACCAATCCACAGGCATCTTCACAGGCTTCCCCGCCCCCCTGGTCGCGACGGTCACTGCCAATAACCCGCTCGAGCCCGTGGCCGGGGGCTTGGTCACCTTCACCCCGCCGCAGAGCGGGGCGTCGGCGATCCTGACTGGAAGCCCGGCCACGATCAGCGCCAACGGCGAGGCGAGCGTCACCGCCACCGCCAACGGCACCGTCGGCAGCTACATTGTCTCGGCCGGAGCGCGGGGCATCTCGAACACCGCGGATTTCAACCTGACCAATCAAGCGATCCCGATCATCACGACGACGCCGAGCGTGACCTCGGTCACCCTGGCTACATCACCAGTGATCTTGAAGGACGCGGCGGTGCTCTCAAACGGCTACTCCGAAACCGGCACGGTCACCTTCACCCTCTATCTGGGCACCACGCTGGTGGACACCGAGACGGTGTCGGTCAGCGGCAACGGCAGTTACACGACGCCGACGGGCTACACGCTGCCGACGACGGGCACTGTGACCGGGACCTATCAGTGGGATGCGAGCTACGGCGGCGATACCTTCAATACTCCAGCGAGCGAGAACAATGCCTCGATCGAGCAAGTGACGGTGAGCCCTGCGAGCCCCACTCTGGTCACCGCTGCCGGCGCCGCTATCACGCTCAGCAATGCCACACCCCCGACACTCAACGACTCGGCCGCCGTCGCTGGCGGTTATGGACCAACGGGTACGATCACCTTCACGCTCAACGCCCCGGCGGCGCTGGGCGGGGCCGTGGTCTACACGGACCAGGTCACTGTCAACGGCAATGGCACCTACACCACAAGCCAGGGCGAGCACCCCGGCGGCTACGTGCTGCCAAGCAGCGGCACGGTGACCGGGAGCTATACCTGGCACGCCAGCTACGGCGGCGACAGCAACAACGACACGGCCAACGACCAGGGCGGCACCGCCGAGGAGCAGACCGTCAGCCCGGCCAGCCCGTCCCTGGCCACCACCCCCAGCCCGTCCAGCGGCACCTTGGGTTCGACCTCAATTACCATCAGCGGAACCAAGTATCTGGACCCGACCGGGAACGGCTTCACGTCCGCGGACACTCCCCAGAGCGGCGTGACCATCGACCTTTACCAGCAGGTCGGCGGCAGCGAGACGCTGGTCGCCACGACGACGACCGCGCGCAACGGCACCTACAGCTTCTCGGTCAGCCCAGGCACGTACAATGTGCAAGAGTCGGTGCCGTCGGGTTATGTCCAGACTGGCGGCGGGCCGAACGGGAGCACCGGAAACACCTATTACACAGTCGTCGCCACGAGCGGACACAGCTACTCCGGTTACGATTTCGCCGACTACCTGATCCCCACGTGCACGCCCACCAATGTCTGTTACAAGGTGACCACCCCGAGCAACTGTTCCACGACGGTGACGAACCTCGCCGGCAACACGCAGCAAGGGGACACGGTTACGGTCACGTTCACCGTGCCATCGGGTATGAACGACCAGCTCACCCTGGTGAGTTATCTCGCGCCGGGACCCAGCTTCAGCGACTCCACAGCTTACCAGCAGGTGATCTATCAGCAGGCAACCGGGACCTTCACCCCGGGGCCGCATTCGCTGACGATCCGGCTCCCGAACAGCTATTACCAGATTGATTTCATCTGCGGCGCCGCGCTAACCCAGTTGGAGCCGATCGAGAACGGTAATGCGTATGGTCCGGACAGCGCCGAGATTCTCTATCACGCCCAGGATCGCTACATCTCAGGGGACAACGGGGGTACCACCGTTCCCAATCCCATGCCGACACCGAGTCCCGGGCCCACACCATCGAGTCCGACGACGACGACACCCACGTCCACGTCGACCCTGACCGACACGGCCGTGCTCTCCGGCGGCTACCATGAGACCGGTACGATCACCTTCACGTTGGTCGCGCCGGGTGGAAGCCCGGTGGATACGGAGACCGTCACGGTCAACGGCGACGGCACGTACACGACGCCGAGGGGCTACACGCTGTCCCCCTCCAGCGCGACCGGTACCTACCAGTGGGTGGTAGTCTACAACGGCGATCCGAACAACAACGGCGTTACGAGCCTCCTCGGCAGCGAGCCGGTGTCGGTTCAGGCGGCCAGCCTGACAATCGCGACCACGCCCGGCGGCTCCGTGACGATTGGTTGCGGCACCAATCTGACCGACTCGGCGACTCTCTCGGGCGGCAACAATCCGACCGGGACGATCACCTTCTACCTGTTCGCGCCGGGAGTGACCCCCAACGGGGCCGACAGCAACAACGTCTACAGCGACTCGGTCACGGTCGCCGGCGACGGCACCTACACCACCAGCATGGGCAACAACCCCGGTGGCTCCGCACCGACGGCGGCCGGCACCTACCAGTGGGTGGCCGTCTACAGCGGCGACAGCGAGAACGCAGGGGTCACGAGCCCCTTCGGCAGCGAGCCCGAGTCGGCGGCGGCCAGCCCGGTCGGGGCGGGTCAATTCGCAACCATCGGCTTCTGGCACAATCAGAACGGCCAGGCCGTGATCGACAGTTTCAACGGTGGTTCGACCCAGAGGCGGCTGGGTAACTGGCTGGCAAGCAACTTCCCGAACCTCTTCGGGACATCGAATCCGTACACCGACACGAGTCTCGCCGGCCTGACCAACGCCCAGATCGCCCAGGTCTACACCAACCTCTGGACCCCGAACGGCGTGACCAAGAACACCTATGTGCAGGCGTTCGCGGTCGCGCTGGGCATCTACGCCGACACCACCTCGCTGGGCGGAGACGCGACTGCCCAGAGGTACGGCTTCTCCATCACCGCCGCAGGGGGTGGGCCGGCGACGTTCAACGTCGGGAGCAACGGCGCGGCGTTCGGAGTGGCCAACAACACCAACCTGTCGGTAACCACGGTCCTACAGATCCTGAATAACAAGTTCAGCGCCTCGACCGGCAACTTCTACGGCGGGAACCAGGCCAGTACGAGCGCTGCCAACAATGTCGTGAACGGCATCAACACGGCGGGCGATCTCACCAACACCGTGGCCTTGTCTGCGCCTGCCGGCACGAATGCCTACACTCCGGCCCAGATCCGGGCCGCTTACGGGATCAGCAGTCTGTCGGAGGATGGCACCGGCCAGACCATCGCCATCGTCGACGCCTACGACGATCCCAGCATCGACCAGGCTGTGGACGCGTTCGACTTGCAATTCGGCCTGACGGCATCGGGACCGTCGCTCGCCGCACAGTACGGGCCGGCGAGTGCGTTCCTGACGATCGTCAACCAGAGTGGTCAGACCTCCGCCCTGCCCGGGACCGACCCCAGCGGTCCCGGCACCGATAACTGGGAAGTGGAGGAAGCCCTCGACGTGGAATGGATCCACGCCATCGCCCCCGGCGCTCAGATCATCCTGGTCGAGGCCAACAGCCAATCCCTGTCCGACCTGATGTCCGCCGCGGCCACCGCGGCGAGCCTGCCCGGAGTCTCGGTGGTCTCGATGAGTTGGGGCTTCCCCGAGGGCCAGTCGGTCTTCGCCGACGACGAGGCCAACTATGACAGCGTCTTCAACGTCCCCGGCGTGACCTTCGTGGCCAGCACAGGTGATTACGGGGTTGCCGATCCCGAGTATCCGGCATTCTCGCCCAACGTGGTGGCGGTCGGCGGCACCAGCCTGAACCTCAACGCCGATAACTCGTACAACAGCGAGACCGGCTGGGGCTACGACTCCGATTCGGTGGGGATGTCGATCGGCTCCGGCGGCGGGATCAGCCTGTACGAGTCCGAGCCGTCCTACCAGCAGGGCGTGCAGTCCACCGGCATGCGGACCACGCCCGACATCTCCATGGTCGCCGACCCGGCCACCGGTGCGTGGATCGCCGACACCTACAACCTCGATCCCACCAATCCGTTCGAGGTCGTGGGCGGCACCAGCTTGTCGGCCCCAGCCTTCGCGGGCTTGATCGCCCTGGTCAACCAGGAACGGGTGGCGGTAGGCTCAGCCGTCTTGAACAGCACCAGCCCCACCGAGATCCAGCAAGCGCTGTACAGCCTTCCCCAGGCCGACTACAACATCATCACCAGCGGCAGCAACGGCTACACCGCCAATGCGGGCTACAACCTCGTGACCGGGCTGGGCACGCCAGTGGCCAATCTCCTCGTACCCGACCTGGCGGCCTACAATGGTCCAACCACGTCCTACGCGGGCGCCAAGGTCGGCCCGTTGCAGGATGCCACCCTCTCGGGCACTTGGTCGACTGGCAGCGATCCGAACAATGTGTTTGGCGTCTGGAATGCCATCCTCGTGTCGAGCAGCGGTCTTGGTTCTGGTCCGCAGCCCGGCGCGGCCGGCACCTTCCATACGCCGATGGGTGGGACGCTGGCACAGGACGTGACTGCGAGCCGCTCGGTGGCCACTCTGGTGAGAACGCTGGGCACGACGCTCGGACTGCCGCCCAGTTCCTTGTCGCAGGGCGGATCCCTCCAGGCGCTCGGCGCGGCGACGAATCCTCGCCCCCTCGGTCAGACGGCTCATGCACCGGCCACAGTCACGACCACGCCGGACGCCACCGGTCTTGGTCCGCATGAGGCCGCACGCTGGATAGCACACTCCGCACTGAGCTTCCCGGTCGATTTCGCGAGTCCGAGCGGATCGCCGGCACCGAGACTGAACGTACTCGATCGGTTTATCCCGTCACGAGATCGGACAGACCTTGTGACCGACGCGGTCCTGGAGGAGCTGACCGCCGACGTCGTCCTGGAGCCGGCAGAGCAAGGGAATGGAACCATGACCTTACCGGTTCTCCCGACGAACAGGGTGACTCGCGACCCGGTCATCGCCGTTCCTCTCCCACGGGCGGACCGGCAAGAATCGCCCGCGGACGCCGCGGCTGGGCTGGCCATTCTGGGCCTGGTAGCTGGAACGTGGGCCGGTGCCACGGGCCTTGGGGATGCCCGGAAGCGCCGGTCGGGACACCCGTTTTCCCGACGGAAATCCCCTTGAATCGGACTTGGTCAATCCACGTAGAGGAACTCGTTGGAGTTGAGCAGGACATGGCAGAAGTCGACCAGGGCCGAGCGGCTGGCAGAGCCGATCCGAGCTGGGGACTGATGGGCTTGCTGATCCAGGAAGAAGACCGCCTCGAGCATCTCTTCGGGCTCGGGGCGGCGGCCGAGGGCCAGGCGGTAGGCCAGCGCGATCCGGTCTTCTTCATCGATCGAGCTGAGCTCGCGGCGTTCCAGCCGGGCGGCGAGGGCTTTCGCGCGGGCAAAGGTCCAGTCGCCGTTGATCAGGAGCAGGGCCTGGGTCGCGGTCGTGGTGGTGTTGCGACGCGCGCTGGGGCTGGTGCCATCGGGAGCATCGAAAGCGTCCAGGAGGGCGTCGTGCGCGTTGCGGATGACTCGAGTGTCGAGGGTGCGGCGCGGTTGGGACGTCGGGACGCTCGGGCCGCCCAGGACCGGTTCGAGCTCTCCACTGACCTCGAGCATGGCGTCGCGAATTTCCTCGGCGTCGAGCCGCCGGACCGTCTGCTTCCACAGGAGTCGGTCCTCCGGATCAACCTGCTGGGCGGCCGCGATCTCGCGTGGGCTGCGCCGCGACGCCTGGCGATACGCGGCCGAAGTCAAGATCAGCCGGTGGAGCGGCTTGAATCGCCAGCCGCGCGCCACGAACTCGGTCGCCAGCCAGTCGAGCAGCTCGGGATGGCTGGGCGGCTCGCCCAGGCGGCCGAAGTCGCTGGCGGTCCCGGCCAGGCCCCGGCCGAAGTGGTCTTGCCAGACCCGGTTGACGATCACCCGCGTGGAGAGCGGATTGTCCGGCCGGCTCAACCAGCGGGCCAGGGCCAGACGCCGGCCCGTCGACTGCGGCGCCGCGGGCGAGCGCTCGATCCGGGCCGGCGACGGGTCCAGCGCGGAGAGGAAGCCCGGCTCGACCGGCTCCGGCCGGCGTCCGCCGGGGATCACCGTCGGCGGCGCGACCGGTCCGACATCGGTGGCCGTCAAGACCGGCGGCGGTGCGACCGGTCGCAGATGATCGAACCGTTTGAGGGCGGTTTGCAGCTCGGTCCATCGGACCTTGGCCGGCCCCTTCAAAAGCGCCGGGACCTGCTCGTGCTCGTAGGTCACCTGGCGATAGGCCAGGGCGCCGAGCTGGCGCTCCAGCGGGGTGCGTTCCACCTCGGGCTTGGCCAGGATCGCCTTGACGTCGTCGGGGAACTTGGCGATGGCCGTGGCGGTCCCCTTCTCGCGATACGGCTGCTCGAACGACTGGAGTTGCCGCAGGACGTCGGCCGCGGCCGCCTCCCAGGCGGCGCGCCGCTGTTGATACGTCCGCCACTCCTGCGGCCCAGCCAGTGTCAGGTCGTCGCGGGGCAGGAGCGGCGTGAAGAACGCCTGAAGCCGGTAATAGTCCTTCTGAAGGATCGGGTCGAACTTGTGATCATGGCAGCGGGCACAGCCGAGGCTCAGCCCGAGGAAGACCTCACCCGTGACGTCGGTGATGTCGTTGAGGATATCCGCCCACTGCCCGCGCACGTTGCGCTGGTTGTACTCGTAGGTTCCCAGCCGGAGGTAACCGGTCGCGACCCGCAGCTCGGGATCCTCGGGGTCCAGCTCGTCGCCGGCAAGCTGCTCGGTCAGGAAGCGGTCGTAGGGTTTATCCGTATTGAAGGAACGGACGACATAGTCGCGATATCGCCAGGCGTGGGGGCGATACGCGTCCTGGCGGTAGCCGTCCGACTCGGCATAACGGACCAGGTCGAGCCAGTGGCGCGCCCATCGCTGACCGTAGCGGGGTGAGGCCAGCAGGCGGTCAACCAGGCGCTCATAGGCATCCGGCTGGTCATCAGCAAGGAACGCATCGACCTCCTCGGGAGTTGGGGGCAAGCCCGTCAGGTCGAAGGTCACGCGTCGAATCAGCGTCGTCTGATCGGCCTCGGGGGCCGGCATCAGGCCGCGATCGAGCAACTTCTTGAGAATGAACCGGTCGATCGGGTTGCTCAGCCACTCGGACCCGGCGAGGGACTGGGCCTCGGTAATTCCTGGCACTTCCGGTCGCCGGAGCGGTTGCAGCGACCACAAGGCGCGATCGGCGGCCGCGCGGTCCGGCTGCGATCGGGGGTTGCCGAGGGCCGCCGTGGCATGTGCGGCGGCGCGATCGCGCGCGGGCCAGGGTGCGCCCAGGGAGACCCATCGCGCCAGCACGGCGATTTTCTCCGGGGCGAGCTTGCCGGTCGGGGGCATCTCGGGCCCCTCATAGTTGACCGCGACGACCAGCAGGCTCTCCTCGGGCTTGCCCGGCACGACGGCCGGGCCGGACTCGCCACCCTTGAGGATCCCCTCCAAGCTGTCCAGCCGCAACCCACCCTTCTGCTTCTTCTCGCCGTGGCAGGAATAACAATTCTCCACCAGCAGCGGCCGGACGCTTTGCTCAAAGAATTGCTCGCGGGCTGCCTGGACCTTCGGATTGAGCCCGCCCTCCCCGCCCCGGGCCAGGCCGACCCACCACGCGGACGTCAGCACGATGGACGTGACCAGCGGCAAGCTCGGAGCTTGCCTCCGCGACTCTCGGCAGGTCCTCATCGGCAGGGTCCTCGGTTCGCGCGGAAGCGAGGCATGGTCAGGCGAGCCGATCCCCACAATTCGGGTGGCCCCGGGGGAGTCTTCAACAAGGGTCCATCATAGAACCAACACACCCAGGACACAATGCTCTCCCTTTCCCCCGTCGTCGGTAGGTGGGGTGCGCGCCTGCTCGGACTCTCCCGGCGCAAGCGGCGGCGACTCCCGAGGAGTCCGGCGAGCCTCCGCGCACCGGCCACCGGTCACTTGATGTAGGGGCCCACGAACTGGAGATAACTCTTCTCGCCCGACCCCCGTCGCGAGTGCCGCCTGACCGATTCATCCACCGTGCGCAAGCCGGCGCGCCAGATGGTGTCCGACACGTCCTCCCGTGACTCGCGGATCTCCTCGAGGCTCTCGCAAAGGGTCATGACCCGAGGATCAGTCTCGCCCACCACATCAGTCCGTCCCATGGCGATCTGGAGAGCTCGATCAATGATGTCATCGTCGATGGTTGGATCATGCCGAGCGTGGGTGACCAGCACGAATTCAATGTTCTGGAGGACGTCGAGATGGTCGCGGGTCATCTGCTTCATGCCGACCTTGGTTTCGCGATCATGCTGGTAGGTATGAACCACGTCCCTGTTCTTGAAGAGGCGCTTGGGAAGCTTGCGTGATGCCATCGCGTGGTTTTCTCTTGGTCTGGGTGCGTTACGGCCCGGGGGCGCGGCGCGGTTGGGAGCAGAGCCGGCGCCGAGCCAGGCGGACCCTCGAGGCTCGAAGAGGCCGACAACGGACCGGGGATCAGCAGCAACGAGATCGATCAACCGACGAGGTCTCGCCAGGCGAAGTAGGCCTCGATCCACTCGTGGCCTTTCGGCAGCGGCTCGACAATCTCCAGCCGGGTGATATCGACAACTTGGGTCTTGCCTCCAAACTTACAAACGGCGTTGAGGCCATAGCCGTTCTTGGGCCACTCAAAGCGGAGGCATTCGACCTCCTCGCCGGCCAGCCGCGCGCGAAATGGGCAGGCCACTTCCTCGCGGATCGTGCTCAATAATCCGGCGTGCTCGTCACTCTCGTCCACGCTGTCGCTGGTGGCTTGGTCGATCAGGGCACGCAGTCGTTTACCATCGCACCCCCTGGGGGTCGTTTCGAGAGTCGCGGAATGTCCCAGGTGCCAGTTCCAACTCATGATGCCCTCGTTCTCTCGGATGTGAGGTCGCGTTGGGTCGGTCGCGCGGGATGTCGCCGTGGGGGTGACAGGTGCCGCTGGGCTCGGCCAGAGGAATTATACTCGACCGCGGAGGAGACTCGACGAATTTCCCCAGCGCGCCCCGCGATCGGCGCGTGGGTGTTGCCTCATGCATTGGAAGCTGAACCCAGCCGGGGGAGCGGCCCGGGTTCCTCGAGGGACTGCCTGCCCAGCCCTGGCTCGAGACTCGACTGCGAGGTTCCACCACCAATCGAGATGGGGGAGAGGATTGACATCCGGCTGGGGACCTGCCCCGGCCACGAAGCCCTGACGGGGAGGAGGAGGACTCCAGTCTCCTCGCCACCCGGTGACGGAACCTGTCCGACCCCAGGGAGCGGACGAGACTCCGTGACCGTGGCTCTTCCCTCAGGATACCTCGGAGCCCCAGGCTGGTTCAAGATGGCGCCCGAGGCGCTCGCCATTTTTGGGCGGGGCGTGGCCGGAAGACGGCGACGGGGTCATCGCCCCCGCTGCTTCGAGGAGAACGCGGAACGGACCGAGGTCTCCGCCGATCCACAGCGGCTCGGGGCCGGCCGGCTCATTCCCACTCGATGGTGCCGGGCGGTTTGCTGGTGATGTCGTAGACGACGCGGTTGACGCCCTTGACGGTGTTGGTGATGCGGGTCGAAACGCGGGCGAGGAGGTCCTGCGGCAGGCGGGACCAGTCGGCCGTCATGAAGTCCTCGGTCTCGACGGCGCGGAGGGCGATCACGTTCTCGTAGGTCCGTGCGTCGCCCATGACCCCGACGGCCTGCACCGGCAGGAGGACGGCGAAGGCCTGGGCGACCTGGCGTTCGAGCCCGGCGCGGTTCAACTCGTCGAGGAAGATGGCGTCGGCCTGGCGGAGCACGTCGAGCCGCGCGGCGGTCACTTCGC
>Ga0209062_1005694_pt1 | contig 11931 bp, 14 predicted proteins | sample Coa_R2_2_FD_187158 | JGI IMG/M metagenome (GOLD analysis project Ga0209062, IMG submission 187158) | Surface soil microbial communities from Centralia Pennsylvania, which are recovering from an underground coalmine fire - Coalmine... | ecosystem: Environmental > Terrestrial > Soil > Unclassified... | reverse complement strand
GAGCCCACCAGCGTGGACACGGCGAGAATGAAAAACGCGGCCACGAGGAGGGACGAGCCCCGCACTTCCAGCCCGGTGAGCACCAAGTAGAAGGCGAAGCATTCGCCCGCCCAGGACACCAGCCCCATGCACACGGCCAGCCCGAGGTTGCGGAATGTCAGCAGCTTGGCGGCGCCGTCGTAGAACTCGTGCAGGTGATGGACGCGCGGCCCCACAAGTGGCAGCTTCTCGGCGCGATTAAGGATGGCCGTGGCGAGCGGGCGGGACTGGACCACCAGGATCACCACCAGGGCCAGCAGCGCGATGGGCATGAGCGGCTGCCAGCCATAGCCGAACAGCAGCACGCCAGCCGACGCCAGGCCGAGCATGGCCAGTCCGTCCGTCAGCCGCTCGCACACCGGCGTGGGCAGGGTGCGAGCCATCGGCGTGCCCGCCACCTGCTTGACCATATAGGCCTTGAAGAACTCCCCCACCTTGCCGGGCGTCACCACCATGGCAAAGCCGCTCAGGAACACCAGCAGGCTGTCGCCCCAGCCGATGTCCACGTCCAGCTGGTGCATGTAGAAGTGCCATTTGAGGAAGCGGATGGCGTAGTTGGCGACTGTCAGCGCCAGGATGGCCGGCAGCAGCGCCCAATCGAACCGGAAAAGCGCCGCCCCCACCTTCGACACGTCGGCGTACAAGCTGAGGACCAGGAACACCAGCAGCCCCGCGCCCAGGCACAAAAACAAGCTCCGCCTGAGCTTCCCAGAGCTGACGAAGCTGTCCGCGGTTGATACCTCGGCTGCCACCCTGGCAACTGTAGCTGCGAGGTACCTGCCCAAAGTTTCCCTTAATTGAAACTTGACAAATGTAAAGATGTAGTTAAGACTGCTCGAACAATGTCATCCGGACCTGCTACGACTCCCTCCATCTCCGCCTTTTTCCCCTGCTACAACGACGCCCCGACCATCGGCGGCCTGGTGACGGCTGTTGCCGAGACGCTCGAGGCAATCACGGATGACTTCGAGGTCATCGTGGTCAACGACGGCAGTCAGGATGATTCCGACCTCGTGCTGGCTGCGCTGCAGCGCACGTGCCCCTACCTGCGAGTCGTGACACATGAGGAGAACCGCGGCTACGGTGGCGCGCTGCGCAGCGGGTTCGCCGCAGCGAGCAAGGATCTCGTCTTCTACACCGACGGCGACGGCCAGTACGATCCGCGTGAGCTGGCCGATCTGGTGGCGCAGCTTCAGCCTGAGGATGACGTAGTGCAGGGCTGGAAGATCAAGCGCCAGGATCCGTGGTATCGCACGGTCATCGGCTGGACCTACTGCCAGTGGGTGCGGTTCGCCTTCGGCCTGCAAACGCGAGACGTCGACTGCGACTTCCGCCTCATTCGAGGCCGTGTTCTCGAGAATCTCCCGCTGACCATGAATGGCGGCAGCATCACCGTCGAGCTTGTGGCGCGCATCGAGCGCGCCGGCTTCCGCATGCGCGAAGTCGGCGTCCACCATTACCCGCGGACGTTCGGTAAAAGCCAGTTCTTCAGCTTCCGGCGCGTCTCTCGAACGCTGTGGCAGCTTGGTCGGCTGTGGTTGCATCTCCACCTGGAGCAGCCGGCATCCGAGGCGCCGGTGGCGCCTATCCTCCCGGCGCTGCCGCAGTAGCAGTATGGCCGAAAAGCTCGCGGCGGACGCCCGATTCCCTTGGAGTATGCGGTGGGCACGGCGGCCGCCTAGCGCTTTCCGGCCATACTGCTAGGTCGCCGTTTAGAGGCACTGCACGAAACGGTCGTCGGTCCTGGCTCTGGGAGTCGTGGTGCTGCTGGCGCTGCCGCTGGCGGTGCGGGCCAGCGCTCAGTACCTACCGCAGCGCTGCCAGTACATCCGCGAGTTCAAGCGTATTCACGATCTCATTCCGGATACCGTGGGCGCCTGCACCAGCCGGCGTATGTTCGCACCGAACGGCGACATCCTGCAGTACACCGCCAACGGCCTCATCGTCCACCGCAAGTCCGACAACTGGACCGCTTTCACGGATGGCCGCACCACGTTCATCGACGGCCCGCAAGGCCTCGCCTCGCGACCGAACGGCGAGCGCTTCGGCTGGGAGCACGACGCTGCCGGAGCCACGCCGGAGCTGCTGGCGCCAGCTCAGCGCGTCGGACCGCCGGAGGCCTACCCCAACGCGGCGCTCACGCCCGGCGCCACCAACCCGCGAGTCACCCAGCGAAACATCCGCCAGACCATCTGCTCGAGCTCCTACTCCGGGGCGGGCGACCTGACGCCGGCGTACGCCGAGCGGATCATGAAGCACCAGCTGGCCCGCTACAACTACGCCGACGCTGACCCAGCGCACTATGAGCTGGACCACTACATTCCCGTCGAGCTGGGCGGCGACCCAGACGCGCCAAGCAACCTCTGGCCGCAGCCGTACGACGCCTCTCCCGGCGCTCGTGAGAAGGACGAGGTCGAGGCCTGGTTGCACGACCAGGTGTGCTCAGGCGCGATGACGCTGGCCGCCGCCCAGCAGGCGATCCTCAACGACTGGGTGGCCGTGCGCCAGCAGATGACGGCTGCTGCCTGACCGGATGGCGCAGCTTCACCGTCCCCTGCACCGCTACGGCTTGCCGGCCCTGTCTCTGGGGCTGGAGCGCGCCTCCGCTGCGATCGCCGCCGCGAGCCGCACCTTTGTGTTCGCGGCCGTCTGCTGGACCCTGGCGCTTCTGCTGGTGGATTCGCTGGCACTATGGCTTTTGGCGAGCCTCTCCTCGTACCTCACGCGCCAGCCGCTGGTCCAGGCGGCGGTAGTTGCCGGTACGGGCGACGCCGTCTACGGCCGCCTCATCCTGGCGTTGACCGGGAACGTCGAGGCGCGCGGTCTGGCCGGCTGGGGGAGCGTGCTGTTCAGCTCGGGCAGCTCGGCGGTAGCCGTGCAGCTGGCGAGGATGGCGGTGGATCTCGGCATGCTCGCGGTAGGAGCCTTCGTCCTAACACTGCGCTTCCGCCGCCCCCGCGCGAACGGCCGTGCGTGGCCCCTCCTGGCCGCCTGGCTGGCCGTCGCCATTGGTCTGGGCTCGACCTTGCGCCTGTCATGGACAGGCGGCAGCGGCGGCGACATGATGCTGTCGATGGTGACCACGAAAGTACTCGGCCGCGCCGGCCAGGCTCAAGCCGGCGCAAGCAGCCCGTGGTTCCTGTCACTGGTGCTCGACCTCGCCCTCGCCACCCTGGCCGCCCTCGCCGGCGCCGGCCTGGGGTTGCTGGCGAGTAAGGTCCACCGCCGCAGGTCGGCCCCCGATCCGCAAGGCCAGCCCGCGGTCGCCACTGCCCCTGCCTGGCCGCGCTTCTACGCGCAGCGACTCCGGTGGAATGGCGGCCGTAGCGATGCTGGCCTCGGGAGGGCCCAGCTGGCGGCCGTGCCGCCACGAGAGGGCTTGGCGCTGCTGCGCACACGATCAGCGGCGCGAGCCAGGCCTTCGATGGCGCTGGAGGCGGCCACCTTGCTGGCCCTCCTGGGCGCGAGTGTGCGTCCGGCGGTCGCCTTCGAGCATCGCGGGACCGGCGCCGGCGCCTACCGGCTGAGCGCCCTGGCCGCGGCGCCGGCGCCCGGAGCGCTGCCCAACCTGCCGAGCGTGGTCACCATCAGCCGCAACGGCGATGCCTGGCAGTACCAGGTCAACGGCCACGTGGAGACGATCAAGGGCATGGGCTACAACGCCGTCACGGTGGGCCTGCCGCCGGAGGAGCGCGCCGCCCGTTTGGACCGCGACTTCGCCAGCATCAGCGCGGCCGGCGTGAATACGATTGCCGGCTGGACGGAGAACGAATTCGACGATCTGCTCATGCGCAAGGCCGCCGACCACGGGCTCGGCGTGATCCTGCCGTTCCACCTCGGGCCGACCTACGTCCTCTCGGAGCCCGACTACGCCTATGAGGATCCGCGGGTGCAGCAGCAGCTGCTGGCGGCGATTTCGGCGCGGGTGGTGCACTTCCGCAACAGCCCGGCGCTCCGGATGTGGGGTCTGGGCAACGAGGTGCTCCACGCGCTGGCCTGGGCGCACGACAGCCCGGCCCGGGCGCAGGCGTTCGCCGATTTCCTGTTGGTCGCCGCCGACCGCGTCCATCAGCTCGACCCGAATCATCCAGTGGTGTATCGTGACGCGGAAGATTGGTACCTTGGACCGATCATGCAGGCGCTGGCCAGGAACCCCAAGCCGCGGCCGTGGTTCGTGTACGGGATGAACTTCTTCACCACGCGCCTGCAGTCCGCGCTGGACACGGGCCCCGCCGCCACCCTCAACCAGCCCCTGTTCATTTCGGAGTTCGGCCCGGTCGGCCTGCGGCCCGACGCCCGGCCGGATGGCTACCGTCAGCTGTGGGACATCATCCTCAGCCACAAGCGCAGCGTCCTTGGCGGATCCGCGTACGTGTGGACCATCGCTGGCCCTGAGCCGTTGGATAGGAACTTTGGTTTGACCGACGCGTCCGGCCAGCCGGTGGATGGCGCCCTGGCCGAGCTTGCGGCACTCTATCAGGGAGGATGAGGCGCTGCGCGTTCTGGGCCAGGCTCGTGCCCGCCGTCCTGTTCGCCTCGCTCCTCGGCGGAGGTGGCATGCCGCCGCCGGCAGTGGCGCAGCAGTCCATCGTGCCCGTGCCTAACGTGACCCCTCAGCGGCAGCCCAGCGAGGTGACCTGGGTGCGCAAAGCGGACGGCACTTACGCCTACCTGGTGAACGGACGTGAGACGGTGTTCATCGGCATGGGTTACGACGCTATCTACCGCTATCTGCCTGACAGCGAGCGTCAAGCCCGCTACGAGCGCGACTTCAAGGAGCTGCACGACGCGGGAGTCAACACCATCACCGGCTGGGATGCTGACAAGGGATACGAGCAGGACAAGTTCGACGAGATCACGCTGGATACCGCTAACGAAAACGGCCTTGGTGTGATCATGCCGCTGAACCTGCCGCCCGAGGGCGACTACACGGATCCGGACTTTGTGGCCAGACTGATGGACGAGGGCCGCGCCAAGATCGAGCGCTTCAAGGATCATCCGGCGCTGCGCATGTGGGGCGTGGGCAACGAGGTCTTCTGGGAGATGGACCCCGAAATGTACCCCGCTTTCGAGCAAGCGTACGTCCAGATTGTGGACATGTTCCACGAGATGGACCCGCACCATCCGGTGATCTACCGCGAGTCGGAGGATCGCTACGTTCCGGAGTTCATCGACATGCTCCGCGAGACGGGCGACATGCGCCCCTGGCTCCTCTACGGCATGAACGTCTACGACCAGGACATCCGGCCGCTGCTCTCACGCTGGCCCGACTACGAGCTCGACCGGCCGACGCTGATCAGCGAATTCGGCTCGCAGGGCAGCACCCCCGAGGAGCGCGTTAAGAACTACCTGGACATGTGGCGCGGCATCCGCGAGTACCCGCAGTACGTCCTGGGGGGCGCGCCCTACGTGTGGACGACGGTCGGCCCCGAGCCGACAGACAAGATCTGGGGTCTCATGGATGGCAACGGCAATCCCATTGACGGCACCTTCGCCGCCCTCTCGCAAGCCTGGCTGCAGGAGCCGGAGCGCTAGCTCCTGGACCGGCGTATACTGCCGTCCATCCGATGCTGACCACTGCCGCGGTGCTGGAGCGCCAGCCCGTCGAGCGCCCCTACACGCAAACCCGCCCACTCGACGTGCGCCAGATCGAGCTGGAGCCGCCCGGCGAAGGCGAAGTGCTGGTGGAAGTCGCCAGCGCCGGCTTGTGCCACTCCGACCTGTCGGTGATCAACGGCAGCCTGCCGCGGCCGATGCCGATCGTCCTTGGCCACGAAGCCAGCGGCATCGTGCAGGAGATCGGCCCTGGCGTGCGCGGTGTCAAGCGCGGCGACCACGTCGTCCTTTCCTGGGTCCCGAGCTGCCATGCCTGCCGCTTCTGCCTCGAGGGGCGCCCCAACCTGTGCGAGACGGGGGCGGCGGCCAACGCTAAGGGCACGCTCATGACCGGCGCCGTCCGGCTGAAGGGCGCCTACCACCTGCTCGGCGTGTCCGGCTTCGCGCGGCACGCGATTGTCGCCCAGGAATCGCTGATCACGATCGAGCCGGACTTTCCGCTGGACCTGGCGGCGCTGTTCGGCTGCGCGGTGGTGACCGGCGTGGGCGCCGTCATCAACACCGCCCGGGTCGAGCCTGGCCGCTCCGTCGCCGTCTTCGGCGCAGGCGGGGTGGGCCTCTCGGTGGTCATGGGCGCCAGGCTCGCGGGCGCTGATCCGATCGTCGTGCTGGACCTGCTGGAGTCGAAACGTAGGCTGGCGCTGGACCTCGGCGCCACTCACGTGATCGATGCCAGCCGCGACGACGCCGTCAAGGAGCTGCAGGACCTCACGCACGGTGGCGCCGACTATGCCTTCGACGCCGTGGGCAGCGCCAAGCTGCTGGAAAGCGCCTTCCGCGCCACACGTCGCGGCGGGACCACCGTCGCGGTTGGCCTCGCACCCGGCGATGAGCGGCTGTCCATCTCGCCGGTAGTTCTGGTGCTCCACGAGCGCACGCTCAAGGGCTCCTACATGGGTTCGGCCGTGCCGGCCATCGACATCCCCCGCCTGATGCGCCTCTACCGCGCCGGCAAGCTCCCGGTGGACAAGCTCGTCTCGCGCACCCTCCCGCTGGACCAGATCAACGACGGCTTCGAAGCCCTAGCCACCGGCGAGGTCGCTCGCCAGCTCATCCGCTTCGGGTGATCGCCAGGTAGCCGGATGTCAGGCCGCGCACGTAGCGTTCGAACATCGGCTCGCGAAAGACGTAGCTGCTGCGCTGCGTCCTTGCCACAATGCCCTTGTCCACCAGAGCCGTAAGGGCTCGCCTGATCATCTGGTGAGGGATATCCCGGCCACGCTGGGCCGCGCTGTAGGGCGGCTCGCCGCTCGCCAGCCGGGCCGCTACGGCGCGCGTATACGCCACTGACCCTAGAGACGCCCAAAGCTGCTCGAATACCGGGGCGAGCCCAATGTGGGCCAGCTCCACCGCGAGGGGCACGACCGCATCGTCCAGCTCATTGTCGAGCTGCCCAGATTCATCCAGGATGCTGAGCTGCCGGCAGACTTCCATCGTATCGGCGGGGTGGCCACCTGTCGCTTCCAGGATTTGCGGGATCAGCACGGGCTTGAGGTGTTCGCTTGCCTCGGCGAACTTGCGAGCCAAATACGATCGCCACGCCTCCGGCGCTATGGGAGGAAGTGGCACTTCCACGGCATGCCGCAAGAGCGGAGCATTAGGCCGGTTGAAGAGCGAGCGCAGCATGCTCTCTTGCGATCCGAGAAAGATCTGCTGCACGTCCGGCTGCTCCTGAAAATACGAGCGCAGGAGGCCATAGATCTCGCGCCCGAGGTTGCTCCCTGCCTCCTGGAACTCGTCCATGAGGATCACGACGTGGCTCTTGTCCTTCTCCGCGAGCTTCGGCGCCAGTTGGAACGCCTTCTCGAGGAGCGACTCTTCGTCCTCGTCCTCGAATGAAATCCCGAACTCCAGTTGGGCGAGCGCCCAATGCGGCTTGAGGTGACGCAGTTGCTGGCCCACAGCTCGTCCCGCGCGCCGGACCAGGCGATCTCGAATCGAGTGTGAGTGCGCCAGCAACTGTTCGATAAGCCGATCGGCGAGCGCGCGGCGGCTCGTAATCCGGAGGAAGTCGATTGATGCCACGGTGGCGCCGGCATCGCTCAGCCTTCGCAGCGCCTCCTGAGCAACGGAGGTCTTGCCGAGGCGCCGGGGCGCAGCCAGGAGAACACTCCGGCCGGATCGAATGTTAGAGATGATGTCGCGCAGCACCGGCTCCCGCCCCACCAGGTCGTCGCCAGGAACCACGGCGACTGGCCAGATGCGGGCGTAATCAGGGACTGGCTCAACGTCGTCCATCTGTGACAGTATGACACACAAAGAGTGTCAACTTGACACGCACGGCGGATGCAAAAAAGGGGCGGCCCATCGGCCGCCCCTTTTGAACCAGCGTGGAGCTACTTGATCTCGACGGTTGCGCCGGCCTCGGCCAGCTTGGCCTTGATGGAGTCGGCTTCCTCTCGGGTGATGCCTTCCTTCACCGCCTTGGGGGCGCCGTCGACCAGGTCCTTGGCTTCCTTGAGCCCCAGCTGGGTGATCTCGCGGACAACCTTGATGACGTTGATCTTGTTGGCGCCGACCTCGGTCAGCATCGCGGTGAACTCCGTCTGCTCCTCCGCGGCTGCGCCCGCGCCGTCGCCCGCGGGTGCGCCGGCGGCCGGCGCCGGGCTGGCGGCATAGGCTACCGGAGCGGCGGCGGTGACGCCCAGGCGCTCCTCGAGCTTCTTTACGAGCTGCGACAGCTCCAGGACGTTGAGCTGCTCGACTTGCTCGGCGAGTTTATCCAGATCTACTGCCATGTCGTTCGATTCCTCCTAGGCGGCTTTTTCGAGTTGGGTTTGGCGCTGGACGAGCACGCTCAACAGGTCGCGCGAGGCGGCGTTGAGGACACCCAGCAGGTTTTGGATAGGCGCGGTCATGGTGCCCAGGACCTGAGCCTGGAGCTGCGGTTTCGCCGGCAGGCTTGCCAGGGATGTGATCTCGGCCGCCGAGAGCACTCGGTTCTCGAGCAGCCCGGCCTTGATCTCGAACACGCGCGAGGTCCGGGCGTAGTCGTTCACCGCCTTGGCGGCCTGCACGACGTCGTCGTGGCCGAAGGCGATGGCGGTGGGCCCTTCCAGCACGCTTGACAGATCGGCGGAGATGTCCGCCTTCTGCGCGGCGAAGCGGGTGAGGGTGTTCTTCACCACCTCGTACTTGACGTTCGCCGGCCGCAGACGGTTCCGCAGGTCGGCTATGTCCTTGACCGTGAGACCACGGTAGTTGGTGAAGATCGCGACCTTGCTGTCGCGCAGTTTTTGGGCGATATCGTCAATCGCCCGAGCTTTTGCCTCTGTGGGCATTGCACCTCCTCCGCAGGTACCGGCCCGGCCGGATTATGCTCGCGCCTCGCGAGCCCCTGCTTCTCTGGAATTACGTATTCGGTTGTAGTCCGCTTCTTAGGAAGTGGAAGCTAATGCCGTCGATTGATTGACGTCGACCTTGACGCCGGGGCCCATGGTGCTGGTGAGCGTGATGCCCTTGATGTAGGCGCCCTTGGAGCCGGTCGGTTTGGCTTTGACCACGGCGTCGACAAGCGAACCGAGGTTATCCAGCAGGCCCTTGTCCTCGAAGGAGGCCTTGCCGATTGGCACCTGGATGAGCGGCGCCTTGCCGGTGCGGAACTCGATGCGGCCGGCCTTGACTTCCTTCACGCTTTTGGCGAGGTCGTCCGTGACGGTGCCCGACTTGGGGTTGGGCATGAGGCCGCGCCGGCCGAGGACACGGCCCAGCTTGCCGACCTTGCCCATCATGTCGCGCGTGGCGATGGCCACGTCGAAATCTGTCCAACCGTCCTCGATGCGCTTGATCAGGTCGTCGCTGCCGACGAAGTCCGCGCCTGCCTGCTCGGCCTCTCGCGCCTTATCGCCCTCGGCGAAGACCAGCACACGGACGATCTTACCCGTGCCTGCGGGCAGGTCGGCTGTGCCGCGGACCTGCTGGTCGGCATGGCGCACGTCCAGACCCATGCGCATGTGGACCTCGATGGTCGAGTCGAACTTCACGTTCGAGGTCTTCTTGACGAGCTCGATGGCTTCGGCTGGGGCGTAGACCTTGTCCTCGTCCACCAGCTTGGCGAGCTCTTGATAGCGCTTGCCGTGTTCTTTCATGCGGAAACCTCCACTCCCATGGAGCGGGCGGTGCCGGCGATGATCTTTTCGGCGGCCTCGATGTTGAGGGCGTTCAGGTCCTTCATCTTGATCTCGGCGATCTCGCGGACCTTGGCCTGCGAGATGGTGCCAACCTTGATCTTCTTCGGGTCGGCCGAGCCGAGCTCGACGCCGATGGCCTTCTTGATCAGGTCGGCCGCCGGCGGCGTCTTGGTGATGAAGCTGAAGGTGCGGTCCTCGAAGATCGTGATCTCGACCGGGACCACCTGGCCTGTCTGGCTTGCCGTCCGCTCGTTGTATTCCTTGACGAACTGCATGATGTTGACCGCGTGGGGCCCCAAGCCGGTGCCCACCGGCGGCGCCGGCGTGGCCTTGCCGGCCGGCAGCTGCAGCTTGACGATTGCCTTGACTCTCTTAGCCATTAACCTTTTCCATCTGATTCGGCTCGACCCGGACTGTCATCGGCATGCCGAAGGAGTTGACCTTGACCTTCACCAGATCGCCTTCGAGGCCCTCGACCACGCCCTCCGACCCCTTATAGCCGCCGCCCGTCAGTTTCACTTTGTCGCCTTCCTGAAACTCCACCACCCCTATAACTTCTCCACCTGCAGGAAGTCCAGCTCGACTCGCGTCTCGCGGCCGAAGAAGGATACCAGCACCCACACCTTGCCCTTTTCGAGGCTGATGTCGTCCACCACGCCGATGAATTCGGCGAACGGCCCATCGATGACCTTGACGCTCTGGCCGCGCTGGTAGCTGATGCGGGCCTTGGGCGCCTCGACTTCCATCTGCTTGAGGATCTGGCGCACCTCCGTGGTGCTCAGCGGTACGGGCTTGTTGCCCGAGCCGACGAAGCTCGTCACGCCCGGCGTGTTGCGGACCACGTACCACGACTCGTCCGAGAGGTTCATCTGCACCAGCACGTAGCCGGGGAAGACCTTCTTCTGGACGGTCCGGCGCTGGCCGTTCTTGATTTCGATCTCTTCCTCGGTGGGCACCACCACCTGGAAGATCTTGTCGGCCACGTCCATCGAGGCGATACGGTGCTCGAGGTTGGCCTTGACCTTGTTCTCGTAGCCCGAGTAGGTGTGGATTACGAACCACTCGGCGTCGGGATGCTGGTCGATGATGTCCGGCGGCGCCTCGACCGGCTCCTCGAACTCGCCTTCGTCGCCGCCTTCGGCCGTCAGGTCGTAGTCAGTCGGTCCGCCACCTTCGCCGGCAGCTTCCTCCAGATCGACCTCGTCGTACTGAGCCAGCTCGGCATTCTCGTCGAGCGGGTTCACGTCCTCCGGGAATTCGGCTGGCGGTTCCTGAACCACGGTCTGGGGTGTCGATCTCTTTGCCAAGGGCTCCCTCTTCAGTGCGCTACCAAGCTGAACAGCTGGCTGATGCCGTAATCAAAACCGCCGAGTATCAGGCCGACGCCGGCCGATACCGCGATGACGACTATTGTGAGGCGCGTGGTCTCCTGGCGCGTGGGCCACACGACCTTCCGCAGCTCGATGCGCGACTCGCGGACGAACTGGGTGATAGGGTTCGGCCGGGACTGGCGCTCGCGCCGCTGCGCCGGCTGGGGCGCGCGAGCAAGCGCATTCGCCCTGCTCGGTAACTTAATGGCCATACCTTCACCCAGTTTCGATTTCTAGCGACTAGTTTCTAGCTTCTGACTACTCGTTTAGCAGGCCCCGCCGGACTTGAACCGACAACCACCGGTTTTGGAGACCGGAGCTCTGCCAATTGAGCTAGGGGCCTTTCCGGGTCACGGGAGATGGGAGACGTGAAACGGGGTCACCCGATCCCGGCTATGAGGATAGCTCGATAGCCTGCGGCGAACAACCACACGTCTATCGCTCCTACCTCTCGTCTCCCGTATCTCGTCTCCCACTACTCGTTATCGCGTCTCCCGATGAGCTGTATGAGTACGGCACGTGGGGCAGTACTTGCGCAGCTCGATGCGATCCGAGTCGTTGCGCTTGTTCTTATAGGTGGTGTAGTTCCTCGACTTGCAGTCGGGGCATGCCAGGGTCAACGTCTGGCGGTCGCCCTTCTTGGCCATTGACTCTCCTCCTTACCTCTTGAAAAAGACCTATTCGAAGATCTTGCTGATGACGCCGGCGCCGACGGTGCGGCCGCCTTCGCGGATGGCGAAGCGCAGGCCCTCCTCCATGGCCACGGGGACGATCAG
>Ga0209062_1005693_pt1 | contig 11933 bp, 10 predicted proteins | sample Coa_R2_2_FD_187158 | JGI IMG/M metagenome (GOLD analysis project Ga0209062, IMG submission 187158) | Surface soil microbial communities from Centralia Pennsylvania, which are recovering from an underground coalmine fire - Coalmine... | ecosystem: Environmental > Terrestrial > Soil > Unclassified... | reverse complement strand
GGACCTTTGCGGCAAAAAACGCTGGATTCAGGCTATTTGAAGGATCCTCGAGGAACAGGGCGCGGATGGCGAGCGGCGGCGGTGAAGTGCTCGGGCTGTTGCCGTTCGGAACCCCGTCAAGGTTCGTAACTCCGTCGAGACCGGGCGTGCCGGTAAAGGTCTCCACGCCGAAACTGCTCGCTTGGGTAAACCCAAAGAAAGCCGGAATCGCGGTGACGCCAAACTGTTGTGAGGAACCGGCGATGGCCGCCGCGCTCAAACGGGACCAGCGCAGCGTGATCGTGTCGGTGCTCGCCGAGGCCGCGGTGTTGCCATTGGCGGGCGTGAAAGCCGTCACGTGAAGGGCAACGGTTTGCCCCAGGTGCAGGGCGCCCGTATTGGTGGCCCCGGCGAACGCTTGAAAGCTGGTGGCAAAGGAATTTTGTATGGGGAGTCCTTTGGTGTCCACCAGGAAGGGGTTTGGATTGTTCACAATATTTACGACGACTGGATCGCCCACCCGCACGCTTCCAATCAGGGAATTTTGCGCTGCGGTAACAAAGTCGCTGGTCACTATGGTGAACTGAGTTGCGGAACCAACGGAAACAACCGCACCTTCAATCACATCCTGCGGAGCGGCTAGCAGCGGTTCGATTTCCTGAATCACGAGCGTCCCATCAGCCTTGAGAATGGCATCCATGCTTGCAACCTGGTTGCTCGAAACACAGCTCGCAACGTTACCCGCCGTGGGTGTCACGCAGAGCGCCCCCGAGGGGTCCGGGTCGAGATTCATCGATGAAGAAGTAGCCGCCGTAATCGCCGCCCTGCCCGTGGCGCTCGGTGGAGTTACGGTGACGCTTTGACCCGAAATGCCGACCACTCCGGTGAAGTCCTCAATAAGGTCGAGCTGGCCGGCGGAGAGGTTCGAGTTTTGCCGCGGCAGCGTAAAGGCCGTAACCACATTGGTGTTTCCCGAATTGGTAAAATTCAGGCTCAAGTTTCCGTTCGAGAGCGTAATGGCGTTGGAAAGATTGAAGTCGATTCCGAAGCCTGTATTCCCGCTAATCGCCTGCGAGAAGCTGATTACCGGAGCGCCCGCGCTGGCGAACGTTACGGTACAGATCGCGTTGGCTTGGCAAACCGGGCTCACATTGGTGATAGCCGCGCCGCTGGTATTCACGAAACTCAAAACCGGATTCGCGAAGGAAACGGTGATCGTGCTGTTGGTTCCGGTCGGCACGCCGGAAAGCGCCCCGAGAAAAGCGGAATCCGATTGCAAGCGCATCAGGTCCACCACGAGACCTCCATTCGCGCTATTTGGCGTCAAAGTGGTGTTGGTTCCGCCAGAAGAAGTTAGCTGCACTCCCGTTACGGTAACGCGAAAGCTGACCACGGAAATGGCCGCCGGGGGCGTATCCGCGACCAGAACAAAACTGACTGTTGCCGTACCTCCGCCGCCACCCGCCCCTCCCCCGCCACCGGGCAACGGCAGGCCGTGACAGGCGGAAAGCGACCCGGCAAGAGCCAAAGTGGCAAGCAAATTGAACCGATGACGACTCATAGAACACCCCTTGAGGGAACAGTGGCCAGCCCGGAAATGTTTGCAGAATTCCAATCGAATGTATCCCGTGCGGACACTGCCGACGTGCAAAAAGCGCGCGGCGGTGCCCAAGTGCTAACGCTGTTCGCGAGTACTGCTGGCCAGTCAAGGTTTGCTTGGCACACAACCACACAACACAACGGCCACGCCACTTTCCGGAGGCGCCCGAAACAACTGACATCGGCGTTCGTGCCGGCGCGTCGTAGCTAAACACAATGTTCTCAAGCGAATCCACGCAGGTCTGAAGCGTATAATTCCGGTCCTCGCGCTGCTTTCGGCAACCGCCAGGCAGCCCTGCCAATCGTCACCCCGCGGGTAAGCCACGGTGCGCTATGTTATCGTTGCGGTTTCGGACAGGGCTGATGGATTGCGTGGAATCAAGACGAGGCAGAACTTGGCTAGACGTTTGAGCAGGGCCGATGCGGCGCAACGCGCCGAGCAGGGTGCGGAGCGCAGATACGTATCGCTGGAGGACGCCGCGGAATCGGAGTGCGAGGCTGCCGATGAATCAGCAGGCGAAGCGGACTCCGGCAGGTCCGGCTACGACCAAAGCGCGGCTATGCGAAGGACACCCGCTCGCCCTTCGACGGAAGGAACGCCGCAGGAGCTCGAAAGCGATGCGCGCAACCCGCAAGAGACACAGCGCCCAAGCATGCGTGAAGTCTTCGGGCCGGGAGGACTCCTGGAGCGCTGCATGATCGGCGGCTATGAACATCGGACCGCCCAACTGCAGATGGCGGAAGCCGTGCAGGACGCCTTCGAAAACAAGCATCACGCCGTGGTCGAGGCCGGAACAGGCACGGGTAAAACGCTGGCCTACCTGCTGCCAGCCATCTGCAGCGGCCGGCGCGTGGTGATCTCGACGGCCACCAAATCGCTGCAAGAGCAGCTCTACCAGAAGGACATTCCCTTCTTGCAGAAACATTTCGCGCCCAACCTCCGCGTCGCCGTGATGAAAGGCCGCTCGAATTTCCTTTGCGTTTCCAAGCTCAGCCAAATGCAGGACCAAGCTCTGCTGAACGGCATGGACGAGCTTGACGCTTTCCGCCAAATCAAGGATTGGGCAAAGCTTACGGAAACCGGCGATCGCGCGGAACTCACCTTTCTGCCGGACGATTCGGAATTGTGGAGCCGCCTGGACGCGCGCCGCGACACGTGCGCCGGGCAGAAATGCCCCTCTTTCAACCCGTGTTTCATCACCGGAATGCACCAGCGCGCGAAAGAGGCCGACCTGATCATCGTGAATCATCACTTGTTTTTCGCGGATTTGGCGCTGAAGCAGGACGATTTCGGCAGTATCCTCCCCGAGTACTCCGCGGTTGTGTTCGACGAAGCGCATGAGATGGAAGACGTGGCCAGCGACTATTTCGGGCGGCAAATTTCGAACTATCGCTTCGAGGAATTGGCGCGCGACGCCGATGCCATGCTGCGCCTGACGCGGCTGGCTTCTCCCGCGCTCCTGCGGAAAACGCAAAAAATCCGAGAGAAAAGCCGGGCCTTCTTCGAGCGATTCCCCGCGCGCGACGGCCGCTTCTCCTTTTCACGAAAGGAACGGTCGGCGTTCATCGAGCAGAATCGTGAAGCGTACGACGCTTTGGCAAACGCACTGAAGGCCCTCGAGAAGGAATCTGCGGCGGCGCCTCAGAAACCGGAAGAGTTGCTGCGAATTGCGCGGCGGAGTTTCGAGATTCGGCAGGAGCTTTCGTTTCTTTTCGAGTCGAACGAGCGAAACTACGTGTATTGGTACGAGCGGCGAAACAAAGGGGTGTTCGTGGCCGCTACTCCGATTGACGTCAGCCAGATTCTGCGGGCGCGCCTGTTCGAGGCTTTCGATACCGTGGTCTTGACCTCAGCCACGCTCACCGTGGGCAACCGGTTCGAATACATCCGCCAGCGGCTCGGACTTGATCACGCAAAGGAAAGCGCGCTGCCGCCGGAGTTCGATTACGAGAAGCAGGCCGTACTATATCTGCCAAAGAGCATACCCGATGTGCGGAACCCGGCGTTCGCCGGGGCGGCCGCGGACCACATCGTCGAGTTGCTCGAGCTGACCCAGGGCCGGGCCTTCTGCTTGTTCACCAGCTACTCGCAAATGAACGATCTGTATCAGCGGGTGCGCGAGCGCGTACGTTTTCCGCTGCTGCTGCAGGGGACCGCTCCGCGCTCGGCGCTGCTTGAACGTTTCAAGAACACGGAAGGCGCCGTGCTCTTTGCGACCGCGAGTTTCTGGCAAGGAGTCGACGTTCCGGGCCAGCAGCTCTCCTGCGTGATTGTGGACCGGCTGCCGTTCGCCGTACCCGGCGATCCGACCGTCGCGGCGCGCGTGGCCGCACTTACGGAAGAGGGCAGGAACGCTTTTGCGGAATTTCAGGTACCCCACGCGGTGCTGGCGCTGAAGCAGGGGTTCGGCAGGCTGATTCGAACAAAGACCGACCACGGCGTGCTGGCGCTGCTGGATACGCGAATTCAGCGGATGCCGTATGGTAAAATTTTTATCGAATCGCTCCCTAAATACCGGCTTACACACGATTTAGCCGAGGTGGAGCGATTTTTGCAAGCAACGCGGCGGAATTAGACGAACGAGAGGGCTGCGGTTTCCGCAAGAGCCCTGGAATCAGAGGACATCGGAACGCATGTTCGAAGTAAGTGTCGAAGAAACGTTTTCGGCGGGGCATGCGCTTCGCGGCTATCGCGGCAAATGCGAGAACGTACATGGTCACAATTACCGCGTGCGCGTGACTCTGGAAGGTCCGCAGCTTGATTCCATCGGGCTGCTCGTGGATTTCACGCGAGTGAAGCAGGTTCTCCGCGGAATTATTGCCGGTCTGGATCATCAGTTTGTCAATGATCTCGAGCCGTTCCAGAGCGTTAATCCTTCCGCCGAGAACCTCGCGAAGTTTTTCTACGAAGGCGTGGTCAGGGAACTGACGGATTTGCCTCCCGGAGCCCGCGTCCGCGACGTGGTGTTGTGGGAGACCGAGACAAGCCGTGCGCAGTACCGGCCGCAGTAAGCCGGCGGCGGACGCCTTGTTTGCCAGCTTTGCGCTGCGCTTCCGGGCAACGCCAATGAATCGCGCTATCGCCATCGTGGCCGTGCCTGCGCTGCTGGTGGCCGCCGGCTACCTGATGTTGTTGCGGGCTCTGAGCCTTGGTACGCGATTCTGGCCCTTGCTCCTGTTCGCCCTCATTCTCGCGGCAGCCATTTGGTTGCTGGCACGCCGCGTACGCACTCGAGCAAAGCCGGGCTGAACTTTGGATATGTTCGTAACCGAAATTTTCAAGTCGATTCAGGGAGAGGGCACGCGAGCGGGCTTGCCCTGCGTCTTCGTGCGGCTCACGGGCTGCAATTTGCGCTGCACTTGGTGCGACACGGCGTATGCCTTCCATGGCGGTCAAACGATGACGGTCCAGGACGTGGTGGCTCGCGTCGATGAACTGACAGGCCGGCAACGCGGCACGCCGGTGGTGCCGCTGGTGGAATTGACAGGTGGCGAGCCGCTTCTTCAAAAGGAATGTCTTCCGCTCGCCGAACGCCTGCTCGAAGCAGGCTACACCGTGATGATCGAGACGAGCGGCGAACGCTTCATTGGGAATCTGCCGCGAGAAGTGATCCGGATCGTGGACGTTAAGTGCCCCGATTCCGGCGAAGCGGACACTTTCGAGATGCGGAATCTCGAGGAACTGACACGCGAAGACGAGGTCAAATTTGTGCTTATGACCCGCCGCGACTACGAATTCGCGCGCGAGTTCACCCGGAAGCACCGGCTGTCCGAGCGCGTGAAGCAAGTGCTCTTTTCTCCGGTGTTCGCTGATCCTGAGGGCAAGTGGACAGGGCTCGAGCCGCGCAAGCTGGTCGAATGGATTCTCGAGGACGGCCTGCCCGTGCGGCTTGGCTTGCAGTTGCACAAATTCGTCTGGGAACCGGCCACTCGCGGAGTTTAGCGCGGCAAACTTACGGATCTTGCGGCAGGCTTACATGAGCAACACAATCAAAGCGGTGGTGCTGCTGAGCGGAGGGATGGATTCCTGCGTCACCGCGGCAATCGCGCGCGAACGCCACGGGGCCGATGCGATTGCATTGCTTCACGCCAGCTACGGCCAGCGCACCGCGGCGCGAGAACGGCGTGCTTTTCAGGAGATAGCCTCCTTTTGGAACGTGAACAAGACATTGTTCGTCTCGCTCGATCACTTCCGCGCCATTGGCGGCTCGGCGCTGACGGATGCAAGCATCGGCGTGCCGGAAAACAAATTGGATGCCAGCGGCCCGCCTGGAAGCGCGATTCCGGTGACCTATGTTCCTTTTCGCAATGCTCACTTCCTATCCGTCGCGGTGAGCTGGGCGGAGGCGAGCGGGGCCGGCGCGATTTATATCGGAGCCGTCGCTGAAGACAGCTCCGGCTATCCGGATTGCAGACCCGAATATTACCGGGCGTTCCAGGAACTGATTCGCGTGGGAACGCGTCCGGAAACGCACATTGAGATCGTGACCCCGGTCATCGGAATGAAGAAACACGAAATCATCCGCCGAGGCATCGAACTTGGAGCGCCGCTGCATTTGACGTGGTCCTGCTATCAAAGCGAGGATGCGGCTTGTGGCGCTTGCGACAGTTGCTTGCTGCGGCTTCGAGCCTTCCACGAGGCTGACATCCCGGACCCAATCGCATATCGGCGCCCGCGTTAGCTTGGAATCGGGGGAAGATGAGCGATAATGGCTCATAACCCGATGGCGGGCAGGGGCTCCCGCCACAAGGAGAAATGCCATGAAGCGAATGATGAATAGGTGGGCGCTTGCAGGATTGGCGGCAGGCGCGCTCTTCTTCGCTGGAGCGCCAGAAGCCGGCGCGCAGAATAGCGGGTCGATCAGCGGCGTGATTTTGGACCTGAACGCAAAGCCGTGGGCAGGGCTGAATGTCCGGTGTGTGAGTGATCAAGGCGCGAAGCAGGACGTCAAAACCGGCAATGACGGCCGTTACCTTTGTAATAGCCTGCGAGCTGGGATTTACGATGTGACCATCACGCAATTTCCTCCGCCGAATGACAAACAGCCGCCTTATCAGATCGGAAAGGTGCAGGTGCAAACCGGCGCGAGCGTCACGGTGGACGCTAATTTCAAAGACATCCTTGCCAAACAAGGCGCCGCGGCGCAGGAGCAGGTGAAGAAACAGGAAGAGGAGCGCAAAAAATTTGAAGGCATGAAGGCGGCGTTTACCGCGGGAACCGCGCTGCTGGACCAAGAAAAGGCGGCAAAGGCGGAATTGCAAAAGGCCACTCCCGACCAGCGGGATGCTCTTAAGCAAAAGGTGACGGATCTTTCCGATCAGGCTGCCGCGAAATTCCAGGAGGCCAAGGCGGGTACCACCGAGAAGGACCCCAACCGCGCGCTGATTCTGGCGAACCTCGGCGCGGCTTACGATCTCGCCAACCGCAATGAGGAGGCAGCGAAGGCCTACCAGGAAGCCATTGATGTCGCGCAGTCCAATCCGAAGGTAACCGGGGCTCAGCTTGCCGGTTATTATAACAACCTTGGCAACGCCCTGGCGCACTCGAATAAGATTGACGAAGCGAAGGCTGCCTACACCAAGAGCGCCGAAGCCGATCCCGCAAACGCAGCAACCGCATGGAGAAATTTCGGAATCAGCCTTTACAACGCCAACCGGCTCGGCGACGCCGTCGAGCCTCTTCAAAAATCCGTTGAACTTGACCCGAATAGCGCGCAGACCTGGTATCTCCTCGGCGCCTCCCTGGTCTACAAAATGACCACTAAGAAGAATGGCGATAAAGAGGAAATCGTGCTGGCTCCAGGCACCGTGGAAGCCTATAAGAAGGCCATTGAACTCGATCCCAATGGCCCATTCGGAGCTCAGGCCAAACAGGGCCTCGAACAATTGCAACAGATGGGTGCCAGCGGCATCGATACGAAGGTGAACGTAAAGAAGAAGAAGTCGTAGCCGGAAACGGATTGTTTTGCGGCCGGCTTCGTTTCGCGGAGCCGGCCGTTTTGTTTTCCTTCAGCTATGCGCCAGCGTACCTGTTTCCTTGGTCCGGCGAAGCGCCCAGCCAAACGCAGCCACGGAAACCGGCAGCAACACGGCTGCAAACAGCAGCAGGGTCGCCAGCAAACGCCAGAGGGAGGCAAGGCCGGCGCCCTCGGTGAGCGCCGCGCGCATAGCGTCCAGGGAATACGTGATTGGAGTGATTCGCGCAACCCATTGCAGCCAGCGAGGAAGGACACTCACAGGAAACAGCGTACCTCCGACGATCCCGGAAATCCCCAGCAGCAGCCACTTGCCCGGATTGCCACGCTTGAAAATCAGAACGTAAGCGGCAGACAGAATGCCAAGGCCCGAAAACGCTAGCAGCGACGCCAGAAGAACCGCGGCAACGCCCGCCCAGTTGGCCGAGCGCACGGAAAAGCCAAAGAGCACCACTCCCCAGAAGATATAAACGCCGATTCGAAAGGCGCTTGCCACAAAGGGATACATGGCCGAGCCCGCCAGAAAGACCGGTAAGGACGTTTGCGTGACGAGAATGTGCTCGAGCGTTCCGGAATTGCGCGCCTCCTCTATGCTACGGTCAAATGCATCCAAAGCGGCGCCGAGATAGTCGAGAAAGGCAAAGCCGATCAGGGAGAAGGCGAAATAGGTCGTTCCGTTCTTGAGCGACCGTTGCAGCTCCGGGCTATCCACAAACCGGGCGACGTAGTAAAAAGTAGCCGCGCCGAAGAGCGCTTCAACCGCTTCGAAGACAAATGCCGTGCGATAAGTGGACGCAATGGCAAGATCGCGCCAGAAAAATACCGGCAACTGGCGGAGCACGCGAATCATCCGATCTCCGCTCCCGGTGCGACGGCAGCTTCGGGTGCAGGCAGCCGCTCCCGGCCGGTCACCCGCAAGAACACGTCTTCGAGCGTCGCGGCTTGCGTGCTGCGCCGCAGCGCTGCGGGCGTATCGCAGGCTAGCATGCGCCCGCTATCGATGATCGCGATCCGATCCGCCAGCAGCTCCACCTCGGGAAGCGTGTGGGACGCAAAGAGCAGCGTGGTCGTTCCGTTGCGCAGGACTTCGGATTTTAGAAAGCGCCGAAATTCCCCCGCCCCGGCCACGTCAAGGCTCCTCGTCGGCTCGTCGAGCAACAACACTTTGGGCGCATGCAGCAGCGCCCGAACCAGGCTGAGCCGCTGCACCGTGCCTGAAGAGAGCGTGCGCACCTGCCGCGCCAGGGCGTCTTCCAGATGAAATCGCGCGGCGAGCTGAGCAATGCGTGCCTCCGCCCGCGCCGGCTCGAACTGATTCAGCCGCGCGAAAAATGCCAAATTCTGCCGCGCCGTGAGCCGCGGATAAAATCCGTGGCCGCTTCCGGCGTGATAACCGAGGGAGCGCCGGACCTCTCTCGACTGCCTCCGCGTGTCGAAACCCGCCACTCGCGCGCATCCCTTCGTTGGCAGCAACAATGTCGCCAGTATTCGCAGCAAAGTGGATTTTCCCGCCCCATTTGTTCCGAGCAGCGCCACCGATTCGCCTTCCCGGACCTCGAGGGAAAATCCGCAAAGCGCAGGGCAGGTATGCTTTTCGAATGGCTGAAGCAATGCCCGCCATCCGCTGCGAGTCGGCGGAAAAAACTTGTCGACGCCATCAACCGTAATCGCGGCTCCGCGCACGACGCAAGTTTATAGCGTGTCTGCTTCAGGCTGACAACGAATCACCGCTGGCCCAGGCATCGCCGCCCGGCGCGCCGGGCCCCTCGGCTTTCGTCTGGCGGGTGGCGCAGCGCGCGAAACCCCGGTAAAATCCGTGAGGCGCAGGCAAACCAGGCTGGCTGCGCGAGGTTATCTTGGGTGTTAGCTTGCAGGTGCCAGTTATGCTTTCCTTTGCCGATCGTGCCCGCGTCCCCTCTCATGTCCTTGTGCGGTTTCTGGATGGGGAATCCGTTCTCCTGAATCTCGAGACCGAGCGGTATTTCGGACTCGACGCGACGGGTACGCGCATGTGGCAGTTGCTCACTGCTTCTCCAAGCATTCATGCCGCTTTCGAGGAGTTGCTCGCCGAATACGACGCCGACCCCGAACAGCTTCGCGCCAATCTTGCCGAACTCACAGGCCGTCTTCTTGAGAACGGCTTGTTGCAGGTAATTCCCGCCCATGTGGGAACGGCTCCGGCGATTTAGGGCGCTGGAAGGCCAGGCGCAATGTCTATTCCTGCGCGCGGCCATGGCCCTGCCGCTCATCCGCCTGAGTTTGCGGTGGCGTGGCTTTCGCGCCACTCAGACCATGCTGGAGCGGCTCGCGGCGCATCGCCCGGCGCTCCCTGCCGCCCCGGAAAATTGTGCTGTGCTGACCGCCCGCATGGTCAAAGCCGCGGGACGTCACGGTTTGCGACGAGCCTCCTGCCTCGAAGAGTCGCTCGCGCTCTGGTGGCTCCTTGCCCGGCAAGGTATGCGCACGGAAATTCGCATCGGCGTCCGCAACGGCCCGCAATCCGAGAGTGAATTCGCCGCTCACGCCTGGATCGAACACAACGGCGTAGCCCTTAACGAAACAGAAGCTCCGCACCGGCACTATGCCGCTTTTGAAAGCGGATTCCCGCGCCAGCGTTCGAGCGTGGAATGAGCGGATTCGCCGGAATCATTGCGGCTGATCGAGAGGATTGTGACCGGCTGCTCCTCGAGCGCTGGGCCGAAGTCTTGCAGTATCACGGCCCGGACCGCACTTCGCTTCGCATCGAGCCCGGCGCAGGCTTCTGCTTCACCTTTCTGAAGACCGGTCCAGCTCCACAGACCGCGCAGCAGCCATTTTCCCTTGACGGCCGTATCTGGCTGATCGGCGATGTGCGCCTGGATGCGCGCGAGGAGCTGCGCAAAAAGTTGCGCATCGTCTGCGGCGAGCTCCCCGCTTCCGCCACCGACGAAGACCTGATCCTCCTGAGCTGGCGCGCTTGGGGAGAAGCCGGCATAGACAAGCTTCTCGGAGACTTCGCATTTGCGCTCTGGAATTCGGAAGCGCGTCACTTGCTCTGCGTGCGCGACCTCATGGGCGGCAAGCCTCTCTTTTACGCGCTCGTGAACAACTGCTTCTATTTCAGCAATTCCCTCAGCGTGCTTCGCAAGGCGCCTGGACTTTCCCAGGACCTGGATGAAGTCTTCGTCGGCGACTTCCTCTTGCAAGAATGGTGCCTCGATTCCGAACGCACAGTTTACAAGCACCTCCGCCGCCTGCCGCCCGGCTTTATCCTTAGCTATTCGGAGAATCGAATCGCTCTCCGGCGTTATGCCGAATTGCCCATGGAAGAGCCTCTTGCCCTAAAACGCCCCGAGGAGTACGTCCAAGGCTTTCGGACCCTTCTTCATGACGCAGTGCGAGACCGTTTGCCGCATGGGCCCTGCACGATTTTCCTAAGCGGCGGCCTGGATTCGACGAGTGTGGCCGCAACCGCGTCTCAAATGATCGCGAGTGACCGCGGACGCGGCGACTTGCGCGCCCTCACGGTTGACTGCCGCCCTCTGTTTGCCGACGAGGAAGCGGGCTTCGCCTCAATCGCCGCAAAGCGTCTCGGCCTCCCTATCGAGATCCTGCCCAGGCCCGCCTGCCTCCCCTATGACGGCTGGGATCACCGCGAACTGTGTACTCCCGAGCCCTACAATGATCCCCTGCTCTTTGCCGGCCAGCTCCAGTATCAAAAGGCGGCTTCGCATTCGCGGGTTGTCTTGACCGGCTACGGCGGCGACGACATATTGACCGGACAGGCGTGGCCTTTCCTGGTCTATCTCCTTCGCCGGAGGAGATTCGCGGCAGCAACCAGAGCGTTCGGCGCATATCTCTGGAAACACAAGCGCCTGCCTCCATTGCGCGGAGGGTTCCGCGGAAAACTATTCGGCTGGCTCAGGCATGACGACGTCCCCGAATTTCCCGGCTGGCTCGCTCCGCGCTTTTCCCAACAATACGCTCTGCGGGACCGCTGGGAGGAAATGCACAAGCCTCCGGCCAATCCTCACCCCTGGCATCCCATCGCCTACGCTTTACTGCGGAGCCATTTCTGGTCCACTTGGTTCGAAGCCGAAGAGCCGGAGTGGACTCGCCAGCCTGTGCAACTCCGCTCTCCTCTTTTGGATCAGCGTGTCATTCGATACCTGCTGCGCCTGCCCCCTGTACCCTGGTGCATGCACAAGCACCTCCTGCGCCAGGCCATGCGTGGCAGCCTTCCGGAGGAAATCCTTGCCCGGCGGAAGACTCCTCTGCTCGGCGATCCTCTCGTGTTGCTTCGGGCGTCAGGCAGGTGGCAGCCTAGCGCTCCCGCAGAACCCGCCGAGGCAGTGCGCCCCTTCGTAGACTGGTGCAGCCTGAGCAAGATTCTCGATAACG
>Ga0209062_1005690_pt1 | contig 11947 bp, 11 predicted proteins | sample Coa_R2_2_FD_187158 | JGI IMG/M metagenome (GOLD analysis project Ga0209062, IMG submission 187158) | Surface soil microbial communities from Centralia Pennsylvania, which are recovering from an underground coalmine fire - Coalmine... | ecosystem: Environmental > Terrestrial > Soil > Unclassified... | reverse complement strand
CATCAGCCCCAACGTGGTTCCCATGGCGGAGATGCACTTCGCCGTGCCGATGGCGGGCGGCGTGCTGGTGGCCATCAACATCCGGCTCAGCGCGGACGAGATCGCCTACATCCTGGAGCATTCGGGCGCGAAGTTCCTGTTCGTGGACACCGAGTTCAACCACCTGACCAAGCCCGGCCAGGTGGAGCACATCGTCAACCTGCTGGACGACCGGAGCTTCCCCAAGCTGGACGGCTACCCGACCTACAAGGACTTCTACACCAGCGGCTCGCCCGAGGAGCAGCCAGACTGGCTCGAGAGCGAGTACGACACCATCTCGATCAACTACACGTCCGGCACGACGGGCCGTCCCAAAGGCGTGATGTACCACCACCGCGGCGCGTACCTGAACGCCCTGGGCGAGAACATCACCTCGCACATCGAGAGCGATGCCGTCTACCTGTGGACGCTGCCGATGTTCCACTGCAACGGCTGGTGCTACACGTGGTCCATCCCCGCCGCCGGCGGCACGAGCGTCTGTCTGCGCAAGTTCGACCCCGAGCAGGCCTGGAACCTGATCGAGAAGGAGAACGTCTCCAACATGTGCGGCGCGCCGACGGTGCTCATCGCCATGGCCAACCACCCGCGGGCCAAAGAGGTCAAGCTGAAGCGGCCGTTGACCATCACCACAGCGGGCGCGCCGCCCTCGCCGACGATCCTGGGGCAGATGGAGGCGCTCGGTATTCGCGTCGAGCACGTCTACGGGCTCACCGAGACGTACGGGCCACACACTGTCTGCCAGTGGCAGGACGCCTGGAGCGACCTCTCGCCTGACGAAAGGGCGAGGCAGCGCGCGCGCCAGGGCGTGTCCTACGTCATCGCCAACGCGCGCACACGGGTGGTGGACGAGGACATGAACGACGTTCCGGCCGACGGCGAGACCATGGGCGAGGTGGTCATGCGCGGCAACAACGTCATGAAGGGCTACTACGACAACCCCGAGGCGACGGCCACCGCCTTCCGGGGCGGCTGGTTCCACTCCGGCGACCTGGCGGTGATGCACCCGGACGGCTACATCGAGCTGCGAGACCGGGCCAAGGACATCATCATCAGCGGCGGCGAGAACATCTCGACCATCGAGGTCGAGCAGGTGGTGGTGAAGCATCCGGCCGTGATGGAATGCGCCGTCATCGGCGTGCCGGACGACTACTGGGGCGAGGTGCCCAAGGCGTTCGTGGTCCTCAAGCCGGGCGCCGCCGCGACCGCCGACGACATCGTCGCCTTCTGCCGGGACAACATGGCCCACTTCAAGGCGCCCAAGTACGTCGAGATCGGCGAGCTCCCGAAAACCTCCACCGGCAAGATCCAGAAGTTCGTGCTGCGCGACAAGGAGTGGGCCGGCCGCGAGAAGCGGATCAACTAGGAGTATGGCCGGAAAGCTCGCGGCGGACCTCAGCCTCGCTCCACTAGCACCCAGGCGCGGCGGCCCGCCTAGCGCTTTTCGGCCGTACTCCTAGTGGCCACGTTCAGCTTCTTCCATCTAATGCCGTGGACGTACTTCGAGGCAGGCACGGAGGACTGGCCCATTGCCAACGCCTCGTTCGACGCGGTGAAGGCGACCGACCTGTACAGGACGTACGTCGATGAGATGGCCTTCGCCGAGGAATGCGGCTTCGACTGGATCGGCTGCAATGAGCACCACTTCAGCCCCTATGGGCTGATGGCCAACTGCAACCTGATCGGGTCGGCGCTGGTCCAGAAGACGAGCCGAGTCAAGCTGGCGATGCTGGGCAACCTCATCCCGCTGCTCAATCCCATCCGCGTGGCCGAGGAGTACGCCATGCTCGACGTGATGAGCGGCGGGCGGCTGGTGGCCGGCCTGATGCGCGGCATCGCCCACGAGTACGCGGCCTACAACATCCCGCCTGACTCCTCCTGGGATCGGCTGAAGGAGGCCTACGAGCTGATCGTCAAGGCCTGGACCGAGCCGGTGCCGTTCCGCTGGGAAGGCGAGCACTACCAGTTCCGGTCGGTCTCCATCTGGCCGCGGCCGCACCAGCAGCCGCATCCGACCATCCTGATGTCCGGCGGCAGCGTGCCCTCCGCCAAGTTCGCGGCCGAGAACCGGACGATGATGGGCATCGTCCAGCTCGACAGCCTCACGACCGCGCGCCAGAACGTGGACCTCTACCGCCAGACCGCGCGGGACAACGGCTGGGAGCCGGGGCCGGACTGCGTGCTGGTCGGCCTGCACACCTGCATCGCCGAAACGGACGAGGAGGCTCAGCGCCTGCTGGGTGAGGGCGAGGCCTACTTCTACGGCACCCTCTCGGGCGGGCCGCGGACGGCCCAGCGCATCATCCTGCAGAAGAGCCGCTACTATGCTGACTCGGGCTCGTCCGAGGACCGCGCCGCGCGGCGGGCGCGGGTGAAGACGATGAGCATCCAGGAGCGCATCGAGGCTGGGACGGTGCTGTGCGGCTCGCCCAAGACGGTGGTCCAGCAGATCAAGCGGACCATCGAGGCGGTGGGCAATGGCGTGTTCAACCTGAATTTCAAGATCGGCCGCATCCCCGACGACGCGGTCTACCGCGGCATGAAGCTGTTCCGCGACCAGGTCCTGCCCGAAGTGCGCGACCTATGAGTCCTGCGCGGACGCCGAGCTGGGAGGAGGGTCGTGAGGCGGGCCTGCCGTACCGGGTGACGGGCGAGGGCCAGCCGGTGCTGTTCCTGCATGGCGCCGGGGGCGTCCGGCTGACCGCGGGATTGGACGAGCTGGCGCAGCGGTTCCGGGTCTACCTCCCGACGCTGCCCGGGTACGACGGCACGCCAACCATGCCGGGCGTCACATCGATGCAGGAGCTGGCGCACCTGGTGCACGGCTTCGCGAAGACGGCCATCGGCCCGACCTACGATGTGATCGGCTTCTCCTTCGGCGGCTGGCTGGCATCGTGGCTGGCGGTGCTCCATCCGGAGTCCGTGCAGCAGCTTGCGCTGGTGGCGCCGGCGGGCTTTCGGCCCGAAGGGCAGGGCGGCCTCAACTTCCCGCACGAGGAGCTGCAGCGGCGGCTGTTCGCGCATCCGGAGCGGGCCACCGGCGACGACAAACCGCCCGAGATGGTGGTGCGCAACCGCGAGATGGCCATCTACTACCACGGCAGGGTGGACAGCGACGCGGAGCTGATCGACCGGCTAGGCGAGATCCAGTGCCTGACGCTGATCGTCCAGGGCACGCGAGACGGCGTCATTCCGGCCGAGAGCGGGCGCCTGCTGCGCCGGCGGATTCGCTCGTCCTACCTGGCCTACCTCTTCGACGCGGCTCACATGATCGACTCCGACCAGCCAGCGCGCCTGGCCGGCCTGCTCGAGGAGTTCTTCACCCGCGGCGAGGCGTTCATCATTAACTGGAGCGACAGCGCCGCCTAAGCATCCGCAGCCGCGGTTCGTGTGTATGAAGCACGAACTCTCACGCGAAAGGATGCTTACTCATGGGATTCCAGGCAAAGATCACCACCGGCGCCGCGACGGCGGCGCTGCTCCTGAGTGCGTGCGGCGGCAGCGCGGCGCCTGCTACAAGTGCTCCCCCTTCGGCCGCCGCGGCGCAGGCCAGCACCAAGCCAACCGGATCTCCGGCGAGCACAAGCGCAGCGGGCGGTGCGGCAGCAACCGCTTCACTGGGTTCCGCCAACGCCGCATCTTCGACGGGACGGTCCTCCGCGCCAAAGGCTTATGTTGGCCTGTTCAAGGACAACAGTGTGGGGGTCATCGATACGGCTACACAGAAGGTGCTCACGACCATTCCGGTGCCTGCAGGCCCGCACGGGCTGGTGCTCACACCCGACGGCCGCAAGGCTTACATCAGCAGCGATGGCGACTCCAAGGTGAGTGTCATCGATACCTCTTCGGACAAGGTGGTGAACGCCATCGAGGTGGGCCAAACGCCGCACGGTCTGACGATCTCGAACGACGGCAAGATGGTGGTCGCCGCGGGCTTCGGGACCAACCAGGCCGAGATTATCGACACCGCCAGCGACAAGATCGCAGCCACCTATCCGGTCCAGGCGCCGCACAACAGCGCCATCACGCCAGACGGCCACTTCGCCTACGTGGGCTCCCAGCAGAAGGGTGACACGTCGATCGTGGTGCTGGACCTACAAGCGAAGAGCCAGGTGGCCAAAGTGCCGGTGCCGGATCAGCCTCGGGCGCTGAACTTCAGCCCGGACGGCAAGCAGTTGTACTTCACCATCGTCGGCTCCGACACGGTCCAAGTGCTGGACCCGGCATCGAACAAGCTCCTGGGGCCGATCGCCGCCGGCGGCTCGCCGCATCACCCGCTGTTCACGCCGGACGGCAAGCTGGGGCTCGTAGTGGCCCAGGGGCCCAGCGAGCTGGACCTGATCGACCCAGCGGCCAGCAAGATGATCGGCGCCGTACCGGTCGGCAAGTTCCCGCATTGGATCAGCCTGAGCAGCGATGGGAAGGTGGCCTACGTGAGCGACGAAGGTTCCAATGAGGTTTCGGTGGTGGACCTGGGCATGAAGATGGTCATGGGCACGATCGCCGTCGGGAACGCGCCGCGGAAGCTCGCGCTGCAGCCCGGGCCGGTGGCATCGTCGGTGGCAGGGGCGGCCACCGCCCAGGCAAGCGCGACCGCCGGCGCGAGCTATGCGGCCAGCGCCCAAGGGTCCGGCCAGACCTTGACCTTCGGCAGCACCCGCTACACGGATAAAGGCACGCTGGACGCCAGCGGCAAGACCACGCTCGAGCTCGAGGCTGACGACTTCTACTTCAGCCCGACCTTCATCCACGCGACTCCGGGGCAGAAGCTCACCCTCAAAATCGACAACGAGTCCGGCACACTGCACAACTTCAGCATCAAGGGCCAGGTCGATCAGGACATTCCGCCGCACGGCTCGATTAGCGTCGACGTCAGCGTGCCGCAGTCGGGCGCACTCACCTTCTCCTGCAAGTACCACGGCGGGCTCGGTATGAACGGCCTGCTGCTTGCGGGATCGGCGTCCCCCCAGGCCACCGCCTTAGGGTTCCGCGGGTCGGAGGTGTAAGGCAGAATAGCGGCATGGGCGCAATCAAGGGCCTCGGTCACGTTGGCATCTACGTGCGCGACATCGGCAAGATGGAGCGCTTCTACCGCGATTTCATGGGCATGACCGTCACCAAGCGCGACGCGAAGGGCACGGCCGTCTTCCTGAGCTCCGACCCCGAGGCGGTGGACCACGAGATCGCCCTGATGTCCGGCCGGCCGGAGAACGAGCGGCCGAAGCTCATCCAGCAGATCTCACTGCGCGTCGGCTCGCTCCAGGACGTGCGCGACTTCTACCACCGCCTGAAGGCCGAGGGCTACCGCATCCAGCGGGTGGTCAGCCACGCCAGCGCCATCGGCTGCTACTTCTACGACCCCGAGGACAACGTCTGCGAAGTCTTCTGGCTCACCGGCAAGACCTCCTGGGCCGTTACCGCCGAAACGGTCGACCTCGACCAGCCGGATGAGGCGATCCTGGCGCAAGTGCAGGAGCATTGGGAACGCACCCGCGTGGTTCCCATGGGGGAAGCGCCGCCACCTGAGCTTGCGTACGATCCGGTGGGAGTGGCCGGCCGGTAGGCAGATGTCATGCTGAGCGTCGAGCGAAGCATTCCAGTTGGAGCTGGGGACCCTTCGCTCGACGCTCAGGGTGACCAACATCTTATCGGTAAGAAGCCACCATGCGGTTGCGCAGGGTGCCGATGCGCTCGATTTCGGTTTCCATGACGTCGCCGGGCTTGAGCCACTCCTGAGGGGTGCGGCCGAGGCCGACGCCGGCGGGGGTACCGGTGGAGATGACGTCGCCGGGCTCGAGGGTGAGGATCTGGCTGATGTCGGCGATGACCGCCGGGACATCGAAAATGAGCTCGGAGGTGTTTGCGTTCTGCTTGGTGACGCCGTTGACGCGGCAGGAGATGCGCAGGTTGCCGGGATCGCCCAGCTCGTCGGGCGTAACCAGCCACGGGCCCATTGGCGAGGCGCGGTCCAGGCTCTTGCCCAAGAACCACTGGCCGCCGTGGTCCAGCTGGAAATCGCGAACCGAGAAGTCGTTGAACACGGTGTAGGAGTGGACGTACTCGAAGGCGTGCTCTTTGGGGATATGCCGGCCTTCGCGGCCGATCACGACGGCCAGCTCGGCCTCCCAGTCGTATTTCTGGCTTAGGCCCAGGTCCAGCTCGATGTCGTCGTAGGGGCCGCACACGCTGGTGACGGCTTTGGTGAACCAGACCGGATGCTTGGGCGGCTGGTAGCTGCGGTGCGGCGCGAGTGCGCGAAGCGCTTCCTCGCCATGCGCGCGGTAGTTCACGCCCAGGCACAGGATGTTCTTCTTCGGCCTGGGGAACGGCGACAGCAGGCGGACCTGACCCAAGGCGAGCCGATCCGTGGCCCGGTCTGCCTCCGCCTGAGCGGCAGCCAGAGCATCGGCGCCGCCCTCGACCAGGGCCAGCATGCTGGAGACGGCAGCCGAGACGTCGGCGATGTACCCGCCGGCCACCACGCCCAGGCGCTGCTGGCCCTGGTAGTCGTATGTCGCGAGGCGCATGGCAGGCCTAGCGCGCGACCTTGGGGCTCATGAGCGCCTGCATATCCGGTACGCCGTAGGGCTCCGGCGCCGGCAAGCCCGTGGCTTCGCACCAATAGCTCGCGTCGTAGAAGCGCTCGACGGGATCGTAGGGCGGGTCGTACAGGCCCATCTCGGCGCGAAGCGCGGCCACTCGCGCCAGGCCGGGCGGGTCGATGGCCGCGTGGGGGATGACGCGCGCAAGGTTCGCCTCGGCGCGTTCGCGGGTGAAGCCGTCGCGGCGCTGGATCATCTCGATCGCCGCCTCGCGGTTGACGGGATCGAGTACCCAGTCGCTGCCGCGCACATAGGCCCGGATGAAGCGCACCAGCAGCTCGCGATGGTCCTGCGCCCACTGCCGGCGCGTCCAGCCGGAGAGGACCGGGTACTCGGGAATGTAGTCGGCGGCGTTTGCCAGGATCTTGCAGCCGCCCTGGGCCACGGCCTTGCCGGAATGCGCCGGCGTGAGCATGGCGGCCACGACTTTGCCGGCCATCAGCGCCTCGAAGCGCTCCGGGGTGGCGCCCACCACCTCCACGCCGTACTCGTCCTCCATGATGCCGTGGTCGCGCATGATCTTGCGCCGGTGCAAGTCGTAGTTGGAGTCGCCCGGGTCGCCGGCCATGGTCTTGCCGCGGATGTCATACACGCTCTCGATGCCCGGCGCGCCCACGAGCTGCACGTCCAGGCCACGCTCGCCGTTGAGGAAGATCACGTAGTCCGCGCCATCGCGGGTGGTGCGGGCGATCATCGTGTCCGCGCTGGACAGCGTCAGGTCCCAGCGGCCCTCCGCCATGCCCTTGTTGTGCGTCGGCGCGTGCCAGGCGCGCTCGAAGTTCACCTCCAGGCGCTCAGCCGTGAAGAAGCCCTGCTCCTCCGCGGCCATGTAGTCGGGCCGCACCTGGTAGCCGGTGATGTTGAGGGTGTCCATGAGCCTAGGCTGGGACGAACACGTGCTCGGCTTCGCCGGCGGCAAGCGCCGCCTCGATGGAGGCGACCAGCCTCCGGGCCGACTCGGCGCTCAGCTCCACAGCGACACGGGCGCCGGTGCCTCCGGCCGGGTTGGTGAAATCGATGATGAGCGCGTGGTCCAGCGGGGCGCTAACCGGGTGGTCGAAGTAGACGTTCACGTTCGTGAGCGGCAGCCAGTCCGGCACACCCTTGCCGTGGCCCATGATGTCGGCTTTCTCATTGATGTAGGAACACATTTCGTTCTCCCTCTCCCCTGCCCTCTCCCTCAGTGAGGGAGAGGGAGTGTTAGCTCGCCAGGTGCTTGGCGTAGAACTCGAAGACGCGTTTCCAGCCGTCGACGGCTTGCTCGGGACGGTAGCCCGGACGATCGGTGGCGAAGAACCCGTGGCCGGCGCCGTCGTAGCGGTGGAACTCGTACTCCTTGCCGTGCTTCTTCAGCTCGGCCTCGGTCTTGTTCACCTGCTCCACGTCCGGGTTGGCGTCGTCGTTCCCGAAGATGCCCAGCAGCGGGCAGTGCATGTCTTTGGTCATATCGATCACGGAGACCGGCCGCTCGGGCGTGATGTCCTCCGGTTTGGCGATGACGCGCCCGCCCCAGCAGTCCACGGCCGCGTTGAGCGACGGAATCTTGCAGGCCACCATGTAGGCCTGGCGGCCGCCGGAGCAGAAGCCGATCACGCCGACCTTGCCGTTGGACGCCGGCTGCGCCCGCAGGAAATTCATGGCGCCTTCGGTGTCGCCCAAAACGCAGGCGTCGGACGGTCCGCCCGCGGCGCGCGCAGCGGCGGTGACGTCATCCCAGCGACCCGGGCCGAAGCGGTGGAACAGGTGCGGCGCAATGGCGGCGTAGCCGTGGAAGGCCAGCTTGCGGACGACCTCCTTGGACCATTCGTCCCAGCCGGGCATGTGGTGCAGCACCACCACGCCGGGGATCGGGCCGCCGGTCAGCGGCTGGGCGTAGTAGGCGTGGATGACGTCGCCGTTGTAGCCGGTGATGCCGATGGTGTCGGCAATCATCCCTTCAATCACGTGGGTCTCCTTCGAATCAGCGGTGCCCTACATCATTGCAGAGGCTTATGATCCGCGCGTGAATTCCAGCGATGTCCTAGCCGACGGCTACGGCCGCATTCAGCAGATGCTCCATCGAACTCTGGATGGCCTCACGCCGGACCAGTTGATCTACCGCCCGAGCGAGAATGCGAACAGCATCGCCTGGCTGGTGTGGCACCTGACGCGTATCCAGGACCATCACCTGTCGGCGCTAGCCGGGCGCGAGCAGGCCTGGACCGCGGACGGCTGGCACGCCAGGTTCGGCAAGCCGGCCGACGACCAGGACACCGGCCAGCGCTACACGCCCGAACAGGTGGCGGCCATCCGGCCCGAGAGCGTCCAGCTGCTGCTGGACTACCACGAGGCGGTGTACCAGCGCTCGCTGGAGTACGTGCGGGGCCTGAAGGACGAGGACCTCGACCGCGTGCTGAACGAGCCGCAATGGAATCCCATGCCGACCGTCGGCGTGCGGCTGGTGAGCGTCATCAACGACAACACCCAGCACGCCGGCCAAGCCGCGTACCTGCGCGGCCTCATCGAGGACAAGCGCTGGTTTCCGGCTTGAGGACCCGTCATGCTGAGCGTCGAGCGAAGCATCCCCGCTTTCATCAGGGGACCCTTCGCTCGACGCTCAGGGTGACAGCAACGGGCGGTCCGACAAAGAAGACGATCGGGGCCGTGTGCTTGGGGCTGGCACTGGCGACGGCGCTGCTCGCGCCCGCGATTCCGGCTGCGGCCGATACGCCGCCGCCGACGGGGACTGTGACCATCGGGGACAGCGGCATCTCCCCGCGGACCATCACGGTCGCGGCGGGCGGGAGCATCGCCTGGACGAACTCCGGGAGCAGGGTGCATACGGCCACATCGCTGCCGGGGACGGTGCTGACGTTCGATACCGGCGGGCTGGGCCACGGCCAGGCGAACGTGGTCACGTTCGGCACGCCCGGCACCTTCAACTACAGCTCCTCGACCGACTGCCTGAAGGGCAACAGCACGCCCGGGTTCGACTGCGGACCGTACAGCGTGGTCGTCGTCGCGCCGCCGGCGGGCTCGACTGGCGCGGCGCCGCAGACGTCCACAAACGTGGCCGTGAGCATCGACGACACGAACGGCTTCCAGCCGACCGACCTCAGTATCCAGGCCGGCCAGACCGTGGTCTGGACCAACAACGGGACCAAGGTCCATACCGTCACCCAGGACGGCGGCTACTTCCTGCCGGGTTTCGACTCGGGGGGCATCGCGCCTGGCCAGAGCTTCAGCTACACCTTCACCACGCCCTCACTTGTCCGCTACCACTCCAGCACTGAGCCGGTGTACTACCAGGACCCGAACTCAGGCCAGCAGAACGTGACGTACGCCTTCCGAGGCTCGGTGACGATTACGGGCACGGCCGTCCAGCCGGTCCCGGCGCCGACCCCTGCTCCGGCGCCCGCCGGCTCGTTCCAATTCACGGCCAAGGACGTGACCGCTCCGCCCGTGGACTGCGGCAGCGGCAACCGCGTGCCCTGCTTCGAGCAGGCGCCGAACATGGGCTCGCAGTACGTGCAGGGCCACGTGCTGGATCAGACTGGTCAGGGCATCGGCGGCATAAACGTGTGGTTCACCAGCAGCGCCGGCGGGATGCAGACCGTCACCACCGACCCGGACGGTCTGTTCACGGCCGTCCTGTTCCCGCAGGCGCGCTTCGCCGACAACCACTGCCCGGTGTACCCGCCCTTCGGCGCGCGGACCTACAGCGTGTGGCTGACCGACTCCTCAGGAGCGCAGGTATCCGACACCCGCACCTTCAAGTACTACGACTGCTCCCAGGCCGGCGAGTACCACTTCGACTTCGTGAAGACGGGCTGACCTCTCCCCTACCCTCTCCTGAGGAGAGGGAGTCTAACGGCGAAGGGCTTTGCTCAGCCGGGGGTAGACCTTGAGGGCGTTGCCCTCGTAGATCTTGTGCTGGTCGGCCTCCGAGAGGTTCAGGGCGTCGACGTAGCGCTTGGTGTCGTCGAAGTTGAAGCCCGTGTTCGGGTCCTTGCCGCGGACGGCGCCGATCATCTCTGAAGCGAACAGCACGTTATCGATGCCCACGACTTCGAGCAGCAGGTTGATGCCCGGCTGGTGGTAGACGCAGGTATCGAAGTAGATGTTGTGCATGAGGAAGTCGGTCAGCTCGCCTCGGCCCATGTCCAGCGCCAGGCCGCGGTAGCGGCCCCAGTGGTAGGGGATGGCGCCGCCGCCATGCGGGATCACGAAGCGCAGCGTGGGGAAGTCCTTGAACAGCTGCGGGTTCTGGATGCACTGCATGAACACCGACGTATCGCCGTTGATGTAGTGCGCGCCGGTGCCATGGAAATTGGGGTTGCAGCTGGCGCTGACGTGGATCATCGCCGGCACGTCCAGCTCGACCATCTTCTCGTAGAGCGGATACCAGTAGCGATCGGTCATTGGCGGATCCGTCCAATAGCCGCCTGAGGGGTCCGGGTTGAGGTTGCAGCCCACGAATCCGAACTCGGTCACGCAGCGCTCCAGCTCGGCCACGCAGTTGGCCGGTGACACGCCTGGCGACTGCGGCAGCGCGCACACTCCCACGAAATTCTCGGGGAACATCGTGCAGACGCGGTGGATGAGCTCGTTGGTCGTCTCCGTCCAGTAGCGGCTGATCAGCTCATTACCGAAGTGGTGGCTCATGCCGGCCGCGCGCGGCGAGAAGATAGTCGCGTCCGTGCCGCGCTCGCGCTGCTGCTTGAGCTGGCCGTTCTCGATGCTGGCCCGGATCTCATCGTCCGTGATGTTCGGCTTGCCCTTCACGGGGTTGCCCATCTGCTGAATCTGGGCGCCCCGGTAGGCGTCCAGCCCCGCCGGCGCCGTGGTGTAGTGGCCGTGAATGTCGATGATCATGTCGGCACCCATTATTAGGGATGGGGGATAATCGCGGCCTATGCCAGAGGACGTTTACTTCGAGCCCAGCCACGTCGTGGAGGCGGCGCGCGTGGCGCAGCAGGTGCTGCGGCCCGCCGCCGATAAGGATTGGTCGGTCAAAGCCGCCGGCCTGGAGTGGGACTGCCGGCAGACGCTGGACCACACCGTCGGCGCGCCGCTGTTCCACGGCACCAACCTGGCCATGCGCTCCACGAAGCGGCTGGCCAACCCACGGGGCGCGAACACCAGCGCCTCCATCGGCGACCTTATCGACGCCCTGGAGTACACCGCCACGGTACTGGAGCAGATCGCCCTGGCCGCGCCGCCGAACGCGCGCGGCTTTCACCCATCCGGCATGGCCACCGCCGACGGCTTCTGCGCCCTCAGCACGAACGAGATCCTGCTGCACACGAATGACATCGCCCAGGCGCTGG
>Ga0209062_1005689_pt1 | contig 11949 bp, 9 predicted proteins | sample Coa_R2_2_FD_187158 | JGI IMG/M metagenome (GOLD analysis project Ga0209062, IMG submission 187158) | Surface soil microbial communities from Centralia Pennsylvania, which are recovering from an underground coalmine fire - Coalmine... | ecosystem: Environmental > Terrestrial > Soil > Unclassified ... | reverse complement strand
AGCCGTTCAGCTTCCACGGCCGGTTCTACCACTTCGATAACGTGGCCGTGTGGCCGCAGCCGGTGCAGCAGCCCCATCCGCCGATCTGGGGCGCCGCCACGCGCACGGCGGACAGTTTCGAGTGGTTCGGCACCCACGGCTTTGACCTGCTGACGCTGATGCACCTCAAGCCGATGGACGAGCAGGCGCGCTTCGTGCAGGTCTACCGCGAGGCGGCCATCGCGTCGGGCCGCGATCCCGGGAGCATTCGAGTCGGTACGCACTACCAGGTCTACTGCGCCGAGAACCGGGACGAGGCCATCCGCGAGTTCGTTGCCGCGCACAACCTGACGCACCACGAGTTCCGCTCGGCCCGCCAGCACAGCGGCGCGACCGTCGCGGTTTCCGAGGCGCTGCCGCCGGAGCAGATGATCGAGGAGGGCCGCGTGTGCGTGGGCCGGCCGGACGACTGCATCCGCGTCATCAAGCAGGCGCGGGACACCATAGGCCTCACCGGAGTGGACTCCAGCTTCTACTTCGGGACGATCGACTATGAGAAGGCGCGCCGCTCGCTCGAGCTGTTCGCGGCCGAGGTCATGCCGGCGCTGAAAGAGCCCGAGCCGGCGCTGGTCTAGAACTCGTTGCGGGACGCTTCAGGGATCGAGCGCCGCTCAGAGTACAGTGACATTGATGACGGAGGTGAACCTTTGAGAAACGGCTACCGCGTGTATGACGCGGATACACATGTGAGCCCGTCCGCGGAGCAGTTGGACGCTTACCTGCCATCCATGGTGCGGGAGCGCATTCCGGACCTCGAGAAGTACAAGTCGCCCATCAAGACGGGTTGGGCGGGCGAGCATCGCGAGCCCCCGTACAAGCACTTCTATCGCTTCGGCGGCGGTGGCGCGGGCTGGGGTCGGGGCGCGGTCCGAGTGCTGGGCGAGGCTGGTCCACGCGAGGGCGAGCAGCGGCACTGGCAGAAGTTCATGGGCGCCAAGTTCCCGACCGAGGACGGGCAGTGGGACGCCCATGCGCGCATCAAGGACATGGACGAGGAGGGCACCGACGTCCAGCTGCTGGTGCCCGGCGGCGCGAACGACCATCCGGACCCGCAGATCGAAATGGAGTTCATCAAGGCCGAGCATCGGTTTCTCGACGACATGTGCTCGGCCTATCCGCACCGGCTGAAGACGATGCTGGTCGCCTCGGCTCGCTGCATCGACGAGTCCGTGCAGGAGATCAAGAAGTACGCCGGCAAGCCCTGGGCGGTTGGCGTCCGGCCGGCGCTCCCGCTGGACTACCCGATCGACCATCCCGACCTGGATCCGATCTGGAAGGCCGCCGACGAGGCGGGCATGTGCATCCTCCACCACAGCTTCTCGTGGGGCTATCCCGGCTACCGGGACCTGTGGAACAACCCGTTTCTCGGCCGCACGGCGTCGCACCCCTGGGCAGCCATGCGCGCCGTCGGGGCGTTCATGGGGGCTGGGCTGATGGACCGCTTCCCGAACCTGCGCTTCGCGATCCTGGAGTCCGGCTTCGGCTGGCTGCCGTTCTGGGCCCGCCGCATGGACGACCAGGCCGAATACGTCGGCTACGTGGCCGAGGGGCTCAAGCGCAAGCCGGGCCAGTACATCTCCGATGGCCGCTTCTTCTGCAGCATCGTCATTCACGAGGGACAGGACATGGTGAACCTGGTGAATGCCGCGCTGGGCGACCACGTCCTGATGTTCGGGTCGGATTACCCGCACTCCGAGTCGCGCTTCCCGGGCTCGGTGGACGAAGTCCTGGGCTGGGAGAGCATCCCGCCGCCGGCCATGCAGAAGCTGATGTGGGACAACGCCGTCCGCGCTTTCGGCGAGCCATAGCCGCCTGGTGATCGCACCTGGTTAACGCGATGGTTTATCGCCGCTGCGCGGCGCTCACCGCCTGCGGCGCTGCCCACCCGCCCGCCCGTGTCTTGCCAGGGCTCCGCCCTGGCGACCCGCGCGGGCCTGCCGTCGGTTACGAGGTGCTGGCATAGCTGCACCCGCCTATCCGGCAACTCTGCCGGCGCCGCGGTTTGAGCGGCTGCGGCTCGGTTGGGGTGAGCGCTGGCCGCGGGCGCTGGTGTGGCTGTTTGTCGGCGCCGTCGGGTTCCTGGTCTGCTACCCGGTGGTGATGCTGCTGCTGGGCAGCTTCGCTCCGCCGCGGGGGGTGACCAACACCTGGTTCTCGCTCGACGGCTACCGCACCGCGCTCTTCGACCAGGATGCCCAGCGGGCGATCGTCACCACCATCTGGCTGGCGCTCGTCCGGGCGACGCTGGCTCTGACGCTGGCGGTATTCCTGTGCTGGGCCGTCGTCCGCACCAACGTGCCTGGCCGGCGGGTGTTCCATAACCTGCTCATCCTGAACTTCTTCCTGCCGCTGCTGCCGCAGATCGTGGCCTGGTCGCTGCTGCTGTCGCCCAAGGCCGGCGTCATCAACGTCTGGCTGCGCGGTCTGCTGGGGGTGGGCTCCGGCTCGGGTCCGCTGAACATCTACTCCTACGGCGGCATCATTTTCCTGGGAGCCTTCGGCTGGGCAGGCTTCCTCTACCTGCTGCTGTCGCCGGCCTTCCAGGCAATGGACGCGGCCCTCGAGGAGGCCGCGCGGACGTCTGGCGCATCCAGCTGGCGCACCGTCTTGCGCATCACCGTGCCGATCCTGCTGCCGGCCGTGCTGGGCTGCTTCAGCCTGGCCTTCGTGCGCATGGTGGAGTCGTTCGAGGTGGAGCTGCTGCTTGGCACGCCGGCCCACATCTACGTGTTCACGACGCAGATCTACTACTACATCAACCAGTCGCAGCTGCCGAACTACCCGGCGGCCATCGCCCTCTCGACGGTGCTGATCGCCCTCACCTGCGTGGTGATCGCCATCCAGGCCAAGCTGCTGGGCCGCCGCAGCTACGTGACCGTGACAGGCAAGAGCTATCGCCGCACGCCCGTCGATCTCGGCCCCTGGAAGTGGCTGGTGTTCGGCGGCTTGGTGGCCTTCTTCGCCATTCACCTGGCGCTGCCGCTGATCATGCTGGTGGCCGGATCGCTGCAGCGGACGACGCTCGACTTCCAGATGAGCGCCTTCACGCTCGACCACTGGAAGATCCTGGGCAACGCCGAGGTGTGGCAGTCGCTGAAGAACACGCTGTTCGTGGGCGTGGTGGCCGCGACGGTGGGCATGCTGGTCGTGAGCCTCAGCAGCTACATCGTCATGCGCACCAAGCTGGCTGTACGCGGGCCGCTGGACGTGTTCACCTGGGTGCCCTACATGGTGCCCAGCTTCGTGCTGGGAGTCGGCTTCCTCTGGGCGGTGCTGAAGGGCATTCCGCTGCCCTTCCCGCTGTACGGCAGCCTGGCTTTGCTGATGATCGCCTTTATCGTGCGCCTCATTCCGTTTGGCGCCCGGCTGATGAACGGCACCATGGTCCAGCTCTCGTCCGAGCTGGAGGAGTCGGCCCGGACGCTCGGTGCGAGCTGGGTTCAGACCGCTCGCAAGATCGTGCTGCCGATCCTGAGCCCGTCGCTGGCCATTGGCTGGTTGCTGAGCATGATCACGGTCATCCGCGACCTGTCGACGATCATCCTGATCTACGGCCCCAAGTCGAAGATGCTGGCCGTGACCTTCTTCTCCTACTGGACCAGCGGCGCCCTGGAGGACGCGGCCGTGATCGGCCTGTTCATGGCCATCATCGGCTTCGCCTTAGTCGGCGTCGTGCGGCTGCTGCAGCGCCGCGTCGACCTCAGCCAGCAGGCGCTGGTCTAGCCGGCTGCCTGCAGGGCGGCGGTGCGCTCGGGCGAGCGGAAGGCCTCGTAGCCGACGCGCTCGCGGCGGATCCGGATGTAGGGCTCGTTGGCTGCCGCGTCGCGGATCGTGCCCAGCGGGTCCTCGCGGCGCTCGACCTTCTCCATCTCCTCGACCAGCATCTTGTGGTACATGATCACGCCCACGTCGCCCGCGCCCAGGTGCTCGCGATGCCGCGGCGAGATGGGCCCCTGGCCGATCCAGGCAGCCATGTCCTGGTAGGGGATGGTGTCGGCGATGATCTTGCCGTCCTCGTTGAAGGGCGAGCTGCGCTTAACGCGCATTGGCCCGCGGGCGCCCGGCTGGCAGGGCGTGGTGCGATACCAGATGTGCATCGTGTGGGTGTCGTCCACCGGCACACGGATCTGGAAGCGCGGGCGGCTCTCCTCGCCCACCGCCAGGATGTTCGGGAACAGCACTGGATGGCCGATCTGCCAGTCGTCGATGGTCTCCGGCTCCCCCTCCAGCAGGCGGCGCTTGTAGATGCCGTACTCGAACTTGTCGAAAGCGATCTTTACGTGCTTGGCCGGGAACAGCGACGGCTTCCGGCCGAGCTTCTTGAGCACGTAATTGCCGTAGACGGCGTGGAGGTGCTCGAAGTGGGTCGGGTCCAACGAGTTGTCCATGCACTGCAGCCAGTTGCAGGGCAGGTCGTGAACCTCGGCGCTTGCATGCAGGTCCTCGCGGGCGAGGAGATCCCAGCGCGGCAGCAGCGGCGCGGGCTGTGGCCCCAGGTAGGCCCAGACCATGCCGCCCAACTCCTGCACCGGATAGGAGGCGATCCGCACCTTGTCCTTGAAGCGCGCCTCGGGGTTGACGGTCTCCTCGAAGGGCTGCTCGAGGCAGCGCCCGTCGGGCGCCCACAGCCAGCCGTGGTAGGCGCAGCGCAGCCCATCCTCGGCCGGGATGCCGTACTCCATGGACATGCAGCGATGCGGGCAGACGTCGCCGATGAGGCCGTACTCGCCGCGCTCGGTCCGGAACAGGGTGAGGTCCTCACCCAGGAGGCGGACCCTCTGCACCGGCTCGCGCTCCAGCTCGGTGGCGAAGCCGACGACCTGCCAGTAGCGGCGCAGCAGGTTGCCCATTGGCGTGCCTGGGCCGACGCGGGTGAGCCGCTCGTTCTGCTCTTGTGTGGTGGCCATGGAATCGAGCCTCCCGGGGAGAATTGGCGCTTAGGCTAGCATACGCCGAAAGGTCATGACGGCGTCCCGCGGCTGGCTGGGCATGGCGGCTCTCGCGCTCGCCCTGGCGAGCTGCGGCCAGGCGGCGGCGCCTCCTCCGGTCAGGGCCAACGCCTCGGACGATTGGGCGAAGCTGGTGGCGGCTGGCGAGAAGGAGGGCACGGTCGTCGTCACCGGGTCGGGCAATACGGACCTGACCGAGAGCTTTGGGCAGCGCTTCCCGCGCATCAAGGTCGAGTACACGCCCATCGCGGGCAGCCAGCTTCCGCCCAAGATCCTGGCCGAGCGCGCCGCCGGCAAGAGCTTCACCGACGTGCTGCTGCACGGTTCGGAGGCGGCCATGGTGCTCCGCGACGCGGGCGCGCTGGCCGAGCTGGCGCCCTACGTCGACGGTCCGGACGTCCAGCCGTCGAAATGGCGCGACGGCAAGCTGCAGTTCGTCGACAACGACGGCAAGTACATCGTGGCGTACAGCGCCTACGCCAAGCTCGGGCCCGCCATCAACGCGCAGCAGGTCGATCCCAAGCAATTCACGGGCTGGAACGATCTGCTCGACCCCAAGTGGAAGGGCAAGATCATGGCCGGCGACCCGAATGCGGGTGGCGCGGCCTTTGGGATGGCCTGGTACTGGTACGTGACTCCGGGCTTCGGCAAGCCGTTCCTGGAGCAGCTTTTCAAGCAGCAGAACGTCGCCCTCTCGCGCAACAACCAGCAGGCGATCAACGCCGTGGCGCAGGGCAAGTACGCCGTTGGGATCGGCATCGGCGACAACTCGGTGGCAGGCGCCGATATGAAGGGCCTCGGCGCCAAGGCCATCGACTGGCAGCAGCTGAAGGACCCGCCCTACCTGACCGCCGGCCTCGGCGGGCTGGCCGTCCCGAAGGATCCGCCGCATCCCAACGCCACGCGCGTTTACCTGAACTGGCTGCTCTCGCGCGAGGGACAGACGGCCATCAGCAAGGCGGCCAACCTGCCCAGCCTGCGGCAGGACGTGCCCGTGGAGGGGCTGTTCCCGCCAATGGTGCCCAAGCCCGGCGTGAGCTATTTCGTGGATTACACCGAGAATGCCATTCGCCAGAAGCAGAAGGACGCGGCGGCGATCAAGGACGCTACTTCTTGAAGGCCGCTGCGGCCTCCTTCTGGGTGGGCGCCGCCAGGGCATCGTCGGAAGCTTTGGGCCACCAGAACTCCTTGGGGTGGTCGAAGCCCTTCATCCAGTCCTCCTTGCCCGGCATGTCGGCGCGGTTGGGGAACTGGCCCAGGTCCTCGTAGAGCTGCTGGCCGGCTTTGGTGAACCACCAGTTCACGAACACCTTGGCGGCGTTCGGGTGCGGCGCGCCGTTGAGCGCGCTGAAGCCGTTGGCCGAGCCGTAGACGAAGTCGTCGGGCCAGACGGCCTTCAGCGGCTGGCCTGACTTGATCAGCCGCGTGGCCAGGTCGTTGCCGTTGTTGGCCAGGCCGATGGCGTACTCGCCGCGGGCAATCTGGTTGAGCGCGTCGTTGGAGTTGCTGCCGAAGGAGATGTCCTGAGCCTGCATCTTGGTGACCCATTCCTGGCCGTAGTACTTCTTCGAGAGGTAGTACTCGTTCCAGCCGTAGCCCGCCGCCCAGGGCACCTGCCAGCTGATCTTGCCCTTCCACTTGGGGTCGGTCAGGTCGTTGTGGGTTTTGGGCTCGTCCTCGGGCTTCACCAGCTTGGTGTTGATCCAAATGGGCACGTAGTTGAGGGTGCCGCCCAGGAGCGCGCCCTTCTTGGCTTCGTCCAGGATGGGATCGACCCGCCACTTGACGCTGGGGTCCTTGACGGCCGGCGGCACGATCGGTGCCAGCACGCCCAGCCGGTCCAGCTGGCGTGAGGTGGTGCCGCCGAGCTGCGCCACGTCGGCGGTGTAGGCTTTGGCGTCCTGCTCGGCCGTGACTTTGGCCACGATGTCCGATGGCTGGAGGCCGGTGGTCATCTCGACCTTGATCTTGGGGTAGTCCTTGGACCAGACCTCCTCGAAGCGGCCCATCTGGTCCGGAGGGATGGTGTTGAGCGCGTAGACGGTGACGCTGCCCTCCTTGTTCGCTGCCGCCTCGATCTGCGCCCAGCTCGATGCCTCGTCAGGGGACATGCCCCAGCGAGGGGCTTGATTATTCGTGCTTGCCGCCGACTGGGGAGGCTGTGCGCTCCCGCCGCAGGCAGCCAGCAGGAGGACGACCAGCAGAGACCATGTCACTCTGAGCGTCGAGCGAAGAGTCCCCGTCGCGGCTGGCCTGGGGATGCTTCGGTCTACGCTCAGCATGACAACTGTGGCTTTGCCAGTGTTAGCTGTGCTCGGGGACGAAGTCTTGGACCGGCTCACGGGCGGGCTCCTGGTTGGGGTTTGAGCCGCGCGGGTGGTGCATGCCCCGGGCGGACAGCACCATTTTGCGCCATTCGATGGTCTGCTGATCGCTGACGGACAGGCGCTCGGGCCGGTCGTAGTACAGCTCGATGGCGCCGGGCGAGTCCTGCTCGGAGAAGTTCTTGTTCATGGCCCAGTTGTGGAACAGGTGCCACTGCAGCCACTCATGCAGCTTGCCCAGCGGTGTCGGCCGCCGGACGGAGTGGAAGTAGAACATCCGCGTGTTGTGCTCGTCGACGGGCACGGCCCAGCGCGTGTACATATGCGTGCCGTAGTTGATGCGGACGATGCTGGGCAGGTGCTGGCCCATGCCCCACTCCTCGCTGCACCGGAACGGCTCACGGAATTTGCGCCGGACGCGGTCGGCCAGGCTGAAGATCCAGGTCCAGGCGAAGCGCCAGCGATGCTTCGGCCACTTGGCGCCGAGCAGCGGGTAGTAGTCCTGGTAGGGCCGACCGCTCGAGCGCGCCTGCTTGACGTCCCCGGTGCGGCCAGCGCCTCCGAGCCGGTGCGGGCCGATGCGCACCGGCTTGCCGCGCATCGGGAGCGCCGGCGGCATGATGGGCCGCATCAGCATCAGCACCGAATCGCGGTGGACGTAGCGCACGTGCGAGTCGGCGTAGTTCTCGACCGCGGGCCGCCAGTTGCTGACCCACTCGCTGGTCCAGTTGAAGACCATCGTCTGGTCCTCGAAGAACTCCTCGGGCACGTCCTCTCGGATGGGCACCGGCTCGCCCGCGCCCATCCAGACGTAGACCACGCCCTTCACGATCTCGGTGGGGTAGGCCTTGGCTCGCAGCTTGCCCGGCATGGGCGACTCGGGACCCTCGCCTAGGGCGGCCACGCACAGGCCGGTCTCGTCGAAGACCATGCCGTGGTAGAAGCAGGCCAGCGTGCCCTTGAAGTCGCAGTGGCCGGCCGAGAGCTTGGCGCCGCGATGGGGGCAGGCGTTGTCCAGCGCCACCACCTTGCCGCTGGCGCCCCGGAAAAAGCACACGTCCTGGCCGAGCAGGCGCACCAGCACCGGCTCCTTCCACCCAACCTCCTTGTCCAGCAGCGCGGGATACCAATACTCCCGCAGCCCCAGCACCGGCAGCAGCGGCCGAATGTCGGCCGACCGCCGCCCCGCGGGGGCGCTGCCGTTGCCATTGGCGCTGCCGTTGCCATTGGCGCTGCCGTTGCCGTCCATGGGTTACGCCTCCGTGCCGCTGAAGTCGGCCGCTTCGGTGGCCGGCTTGTAGCGCTTGTCCAGGAACTGCTCGATGCTGTCGCGCCGACGGCCGGACTTCTGCAGCGAGCGCAGGTGGCCGGACTTGGCCTCCACCCAATGGTGGGCGTCGTCGTAGCTCACGTGCGGCATCACGGCTTTGAAGGCCTCCTTGCAGGCGCGCAGCGCGTGCGGCTCCTTCTGCTTCAGCTCTTCGGCGATCTCCTGCACCGTGGCATCGAGCTCTGCGCCGGGCACCGCCATCGTGATGAGCCCGATGTCCGCCGCCGTGCGCCCGTCGAAGGTCCGGCCAGTCATGAGATAGAACAGCGCCTGGCGCGGCAGAACAATCTCCTGGAAGGTCTTGGTCGTGAGGCCGCCCGGGAAGCCGCCGTGGTTGATCTCCGGCAGGCCGAAGCGGGCGTCCTCGGCTGCGATGGCGATGTCTGTGGCGCACACGATGTCCACGCCTCCGCCCAGGCACCAGCCCCGCACGGCGGCGATGGTCGGATGCGGGAAGAAGCGCAGCCGGTCGTCCCGCCAGGCCAGCGCCAGGCGCGAGACCTCGTCGTAGGCGCGAGGGTCGTCGCTGAGCTGGTGAAAGAACTCCTTCATGTCCTGGCCGGCGCAGAACGCCTGCTCGTCGCCGGCGATGACCAGCACCAGCGTCTCGGGGTCGAACGACAGCTCGCTGAGCGCATCGTACATCTCGCGATGCATGGTCGGGTTCATGGCGTTGCGCTTCTCGGGGCGGTTCAGCCGCACGGTGGTAACGCCGTCGCGCTTCTCGACCAGGATGGTCGAATACGTGGTCATCTTCCCGGTAGCGTAACCAGCGCCTCGCCGCGGGCGGCCTCGCCGCGCGGGTTCTCCACTCGGATGTCGAGCTTGGCCAGCCGCTGCTCGGCCACGGTCTCAGTCACCTGGCAGCGGCAGGTCAGCGTGTCCCCGGGGTGGCTGTTCTTAACCATCCGGAACGGGCCGATCTTGGTGATGCGCCCGTCCAGCCCAATCCAGCGGCGCAGCGTAATCTCGAACACCATCTCGTAGCCCAGGGTATTGAAGATGATGTCGTCCAGTCCGCCGCTGCGGGCCTGGTCGCGGTTGTGGTGGATGGAGCTGAACATGCGGTCGGCCGCGACGCTCATGACGATGCGCTGGTAGTTGAGCCAGAGGTAATAGGGCGGCACATCCTGCCCCACCTCCACGTCCTCGAAGCGGAGCTGCTGGCTCCAGTCGACAGGCGGGTTCTCCGGCGGCGCCTCGGCGGATTCCGTGGCGAGGATCCGCGGCGCCTCCTTGGCGTGCTCCAGCCGGTCCGCCTTGGGGTAGTAGCGGAAGCCCGTGGTGCGGTGGATCGCCGCGAGCTCGCCGGTGGATTTGTAGATGCTGGTCTCCGTGGTCATGAACGCGCCGCGCCCGAGGCCGGTTTCCTTCTCGACGATGTCGGTCAGCTTCCACGAGCCGTGCAGGCGGTCCCCGGGGTACAGCGGCTCGTAGAACTCACGCTCGCTGGAGGCGTTGAGCCCCTTGGGGTAGGGGTTCGGGATGTCGGTCCGGCCGGTGCCGTTCTTCTCCCGCAGGCCCGGCGCGAACGGCGACGGCTCGCCGGGCGACCAGTACGGCTGCTGCGCCCATAGCGGCGTGATCACCACCGGCGCCACGACCGTGCGGTAGCCGTGCGCCTGGGCGACGGCCTCGTCGTAGTGCAGCGGGCAGTCGAAGCAGTAGACCTCGAGCTTGCGCCGGATGTCGCTCAGCGTGACGGCGTCGGCGCCTTCGAACGGGTGCTCCTTGCCCAGCCAGGCCCGCGTCTCGGCGAGGGGATCGTCGCTTACGGCCATTTAGGATGCCAGCTCCTGCAGGATTTCGGCATTGTGCTGCCCGAGGCGCGGCGCCGGCGCGAGCTGGCGCCCGGCCACCGTCGCCAGGGCGCCGTTCGGGAACAGCATCGGGCCGAGCTCGGGATGCTCGATCGTGCGCAGGAAGCCGCGGGCAGCGAGCTGCGGATCGTCCACCAGGTCGAGCGCCGTGGAGACGGGCGCAGCGGGTGTATGGCGCTCCTGCGCCTCGATCACCAGCTCCTCCTTGCCGAAGCGGGCGGTCCATTCTTCCAGGCGGTCGATCACGAACTTCTGCCGCGCCCGGCGCTCGGCCTCGTCGCCCAGCGACTTGTCCTCGGCCAGCACCGGGTCGCCTACCCACTCCATGAACCGGCCCCAGTTGGCCGGCGAGGGCGGCACGCTCAGCATGGCGTAGCCGTCGGCGCATTTGAACGCGCCGGAGATGGCGGTGACCGCGCCGCGGTAGCCGCGCCGCTCGAACTTCTCGTGAGTGATTGTCTCGGCAATCACGCCCTGCTCGCCCAGGACGGCCAGGCACTCCTCGGCCGAGAGGTCGATGGTCTCGCCCTCGCCGGCCAGCAGCGCCGTCAGCACCGCCATGGCGGCGAACGTCCCGGTCGCCGCATAGGCCGCGTGCCCGCCCATCAGCATCGGCCGCCCGTCCGGCTGGCCGGTGAGCGCCAGCAGCCCCGAGCGGGCATAAGTGCAGATTTCCGGCAGCGGATCCGCGATGCGGACGATGGCCAGCGCCGGGTTGGCCTGGCGGACTTCGGCTTCGGAGAAGGGCAGCGGCGCTCGCGCCAGCAGCGCATCCACCGTTCCCAGCAGCTTGGCCAGCGTGGCCTTGCCGTCGTCGGAGGTGAGGTCCAGCGCCAGGCTCCGCTTGCCGGCATTCAGGAACTGATGGTACGCGCCGGCCTCTGCGCCGTCGTGACTGGTGAGGGACGGCCCGAGCTTGCGGAGCTCGTCACCCCCCGGCGGCTCGACCCGGATGACGTCGTGCCCCAGCTCCGCGAGGAGCCGGCCTCCGTAGGCCGCGGCGATGCCGGCGATTTCGACTATGCGGGGCATGTGAGCACCCGTGTCATGCTGAGCGTCGAGCGAAGCATCCCCACTTGCATTGCGGCTGAGCTGGGGACCCTTCGCTCGACGCTCAGGGTGACAGCGTTGTTCACTCCAGCGCTCCTTCAGCCTCGAGTGTCTCCAGCTCAGCCGGAGTGAGCTCCAGCCATTCGCCCAGAACCTCCTGCGTGTCTTCCCCAATGAGCGGCGCGCGGGAAGGCGCGGCTGCGCAGCTCGCGGCAAAGTGGAAGGGCAGGCGGCTCATGAGCTGGGTGTGGCCGGGTGGGTCCTCTACTGCCGCGTAGAGCGCCGCGGAGCTGGGGTCGGCCAGCAGGTCGCGGGTGCGGCGCATGGGCTCGGCGGGGATACCCGCGGCTTGGAGGCGCTCCGCGACCTTCGACGGCGGGCGCTCGCTGGTCCAGCCCTCGAGGATGCGGTCGATCTCCTGCTGGCGCTCCAGCCGG
>Ga0209062_1005685_pt1 | contig 11953 bp, 7 predicted proteins | sample Coa_R2_2_FD_187158 | JGI IMG/M metagenome (GOLD analysis project Ga0209062, IMG submission 187158) | Surface soil microbial communities from Centralia Pennsylvania, which are recovering from an underground coalmine fire - Coalmine... | ecosystem: Environmental > Terrestrial > Soil > Unclassified ... | reverse complement strand
ATGGATCAGAATCTTTCCGATTGCCCGCGAGTCGCGCAATCCGATGTTTTTCCACGTTTTTCCAGCGTCGATCGATTTATAAACCCCATCGCCTTGCGCGATATCCCCGCGCAGCGCCGTCTCGCCGGTGCCCACGTAAATCACGTTTGGATCCGACGGCGCCACCGCCAGCGCGCCGATCGAAAACGCGGCCTCGTGATCGAAGATGGGCGCCCAGGTGACCGCTCCATCGGTCGATTTCCAGACTCCGCCGCCCGCCGCGCCGAAATAATAGGTGAACGGATCGCCCGGAATTCCGGCCACGGCCAGCGATCGCCCTCCGCGAAACGGGCCGATATTGCGGTAGCGCATGCCGCGGAACGCCGCATCGGTCGGCTTCAGCGGTTCGTGAGCTTGGGGATAGAGAAATGGAACGGCGCCGAGCAGGAGCACGAGGGGTCGTAGGGATTTGAACATGGAGAAATGCCTCGAAAGGATGTACCTTACCACGTTTCGAGACGTGATGAAAACAAAGGCGCGGAGCGGTTAAGCTCCGCGCCTTTATCCTCGGGCCTGAATGCCGGCCCTTGTTGCGAAACCCAATTTAAAACGAAAATCTCGCGCCGACCTGCACCGCGCGCGGGCCAGCCGAGCCGAAGGTCTGATTGACGCGCTGCGTCGGTTGGCCGAAATTGCAGGAAATGCCGGCCTGACCGCCCTGCTGGCAGACGCTGCCCGCCTTGCCGGTATCGAGGGAAAAAGAATAGCCACTCAAGTTGGCGATGTTGAAGGCGTTGAACATCTCTCCCAAAATCGTAAACCGGTAACGTTCCTTGACGGTGAATACTTTCGTCAGCCGGAAATCCTGAGTGAGGGTCGGATCACCGAACTCGTAATTCTGCGGCAGGATGATCGAGGAGGTGATCGGAGCGCCCTGCGCGTTCTTTGTTCCTACGATGCTCGAATTATACGCATTGACGGCCGCTTGCAATGAGTCCTTTCCGCACGAGGCCGCCAGGCAGCCGTAGGCGAGCCCGGGCAGCGGCTCGTTATTGCCGGCAGGCACAGTGCCGGGCAGATCCAGGCTCGGCACGGTCGGCGTCTGCGGAGTCCGGCTGATGATGGAAGAATTCATGCTGATAGAAAATCCCCACGGCAAGTTGTAGGTGCCGGCGATATTCAGGTTATGATGCGGCAGATATTCCCCGTAACCTGCCATCCAATGCGCGTCGTCCCAGACGGTTTCCGAGAGGGCCTTCTGAAACGCGTAAGACACCTGGAATTGCAAACGATGGGCGAGCCGCTTCTGCGCCTTTACTAGCAATCCATCGTAGACTGCGCGGCCCTCATCAGTCCAAAAAGTGATCGTCCCGGTGGAGCACTCATCGGCTGGGTTGAAATCGGGCTGGCTCTTGCAAAGCGGAATCACCGGAGCCGGAACCGGCGTGCCGAGATAGCGCGCGAACAGGTTCTGATCAACCTCTCCGAGACTGACGTTCTCGCCCTGGCGCCGGGCCCAATCGGCGGTAATTACCATGCCCCAGGGCAGCTCGCGCTGAATCCCGATCGAGGTTTGATAGCTCCGCGCCAGCGGGAAATTCTGGGGATAGATTTCGACGCCTTGTTTGGCGAAATTGATGTTGGGATACGGGAACGGTCCACTGCGCGGCGTATTCGACGGCGCCAGAACCGCGGCCACGCTTGGCAGCTCCTGATTGACGACATTCACGAACTGCCCGATGGTCATGTTGGTGAGAGCGCTTAACGGAAGCGGCGCTCCTTGAGGAATGGGCTGGCCGGTATTGAAATTGATAATCGTGCCCGTGGGATAGGGATTGGTAAAGGCGCTGGCGGCCAAGGTGTTCCGCGCGCTTCCCGGAGGCCCAATGGAGGCCATTTCGCGCAGCTTGTAATATCCCGGCGTGCTGTCCCAGTAAATTCCCGCGCCGCCGCGGATCACGGTCTTGCCGTCGCGGAACGGGCTCCAGGCAAAACCGAAGGCGGGTTGAAACTCTTTGGTGTTGTTTTGTGTGCCGCCCAGATTGTTCGCGCCCAGAATCGGGGCGAGATACTGCGGCCGCGGCACATAGTTGTTATAAAAACCCACCTGCGCATTCCAGGCGAGGCCATAGTTCAGAGTGAAATTCGGGCGGATCTTCCACACATCCTGGAAGTAGGCGCGGTATTGATTCAGATTGCGCGCCTGCGAGTAGTCGTAGGCGGCCGGCGTGGTGACGTTGCCCACACCGATACCGCTGAAGATGCTGCTGTTGATATTCAGTACGGGAAGATTCAAAACGTCGGCGTCGCTTTTGAGTTGCAGGGGCAGCGTGGGGAACAGGGCGCTGAAGGCGGCCTGACCGATCACCGGCAGCAGCGTCTGCCGCACATAGGTCGGCGAAAACGCGCCGACGCACATCGGTGTACAGAACCCCCACAAACCGGCGGAATTGGTCGGATTCAGGTCGCCGCCGAACTTGAACCGGTGCGTGCCCTTTTGCCAGCTTAAGGATTCAATGAATTCGTAGCGCCGCGTATTGCGCGCCTGCGGAGCATTAAAGTTCGGACCCACGGCCGGCATATTGGATCCCAGGAAAGTAAATACATTGGGAAGCGATCCGGCGACGCAGGGCGCCGAGCAATCCGAGGGAAGCGCTTGATTATTATGATTATTCCAATAGTTGTACTGAACCCGGAAGTCGTTCACGATGGTGGGTGTGAAGGTGCTGGTCAACCCGATCATCGCCTGGTCGGCCCAGTTCGTGTTGCGGGCCCAGTTAGAGGGATCGCCAAACTCCAGCGCCTGTCCAAATCCGGCGTTGCCGTCGTGCGAATACCGGAACATCAGATTGTGCTTGGCGCTGATGTGGTCGTCGATCCGCACGCTGATGGTTTTATCGACGTACGGGCTGCCGTAGGTCCCAAGAATTGGGGAGAACGCCGGATCGGTGCTCTGAATGGCTAACGCCTGAACCTGATTCTGATACTCGTAATTGAAGAAGAAAAAGAGTTTATCCTTTTTGATCGGCCCGCCCAGCGAGCCCCCCGGGTTGCGGCGCGCAAAGAAGGGGTTGTTGAGTTTGTTCACAGCGGCGGAATTTGGCCCCTGGGTGAAACAGGCCGGCGCGGCGTTCAACGGGTCGCAGGCGCGGCGCAGCGACGGATACGCGGCCATGTTGTGGTCCCGGAAAAAGAAATACCCGCTGCCGTGGAAATCATTGCTGCCGGAACGGGTCACCATATTGATCGCGCCGCCGGCGGCGATCGGCGTCGCCAGATCGAAATTCACTTCCGAGACCTGAAACTCCTGCACCATCTCCTGGGAGAAATTCATCGAGGACATCCCGCCGCCCACGTCGATATTGTCGGAAACATTACCCCCATCGACGGTGACCACCGTGCGATTGCCCGCGCCCAGCACGCTGACCGTGAAAATCGCGTTGAACTGCGCCGGCGTTCCGGAGCTGATCGTGACGCCGGGCTCAAGCCCGGCCAGTTGCAGATAACTGCGCCCATTGAGCGGAAGATCCTGAATTTCGGCCCGGGGAATCACGCCCTCGACGGTGTGGCTCTCATAATTGATCTGCGCCGTCGCCGCTTCCACCGTTACCGTCTCGGCGGCCGTGCCAATGGACATCGGCATGTTGACCTGCGTTTCCCCGCCCACCGTGAGAGTGGCGTCGCGGACCGAAATTTTAAATCCCCGCGCCTCTACTTTGATCGAATAATCTCCCGCCGGCAGTGCCGGAGCGCTGTACAAACCCTCGGAATTCGTCGTTGCGGCGCGCGCTACCCCCGTCGCTTTATTCGTGATCGTTACCGTCGCGTTGGGAATCACAGCTCCCGACTCATCGGTAACGATGCCGGTGATCACGCCGGTTGGCGCCTGGCCCGGCAGCAAGGCCGCTAATCCTAAAAGCGCCGCGCAAAGAGTGCAAGTCCAACGTTTCGACATGGTACGTTTTCTCCTGAAGCCGAAGTTCAGAACTCCCCGCAAATGGAGGGGTTCCGCCCGCGGCAATGACCGACCGTCCGGTAGGAAAACCCCACCATTCCGGTTGAGTTTATATCTGATCCGCTTTCTTGTCAACGTTTTTTATTATTTCATGGAACGCGCGCCAACCCGGGGACAGGCGGCTTGCGCAGGCAGTTTTGCAGTATGCTAGGGCTGATATGCAGACCCGATTTTTTCTCGGATTCCTGATGGGCTGCGCCCTCCTGCCGGGCCAGATCCGGACCAATGTGACGCCGGGACACCGTTATCCGCGGCTGGTGGTGCGCGGAGCGCTGGTGGTGGATGGCAGCGGAACCCCGGCCTCCGGACCCAAGGATATCGTGATCGAGAATAACATGATCACCGACATAGTTCCGCTCGACGCGGTTGCTTTGTCGCGCGGCGATGCAAGAAGGCCCGCCGGCGATATCGAGATCGACGCCACCGGAAAGTACGTGCTGCCGGGACTGATTGACGCGCACGCGCACACGCAGGACGAGCGCGGAGGCATTCCGCAGCCACAGCAATACGAGCTGAACATCTGGCTGGCCTGCGGCATCACCACGGTGCGCGACGTCGGCAGCGATACGAAAAAGACGCTCGAGTTGCGGAAGCGCAGCGAAGAAGGAACGGCCGCCGCCCCGCGGATGTTCGTGTATCCGATGCTGGGCTCGCCGAAATCGCCTGAAGCGGCGCGGCAGCGGGTTCGCGATTTCAAAGCGATGGGCGTGGACGGCATGAAGTTCATCAGCATCAACCGCGAAATCATGGAAGCGGCCGCCGATGAATCGCATAAACTCGGTTTGCGAATCGCTCACCATGCCGGCGTCGAGGACGTGAACGCCTGGGACGATATAAAATACGGCACCACCAGCATCGAGCACTGGTACGGCATCCCCGATGCCGCGCTCGACGACGGCGTCCAGCATTTTCCGGCGACATTCAATTACAGCAACGAAGCCGACCGTTTTCGTTACGGCGGGCGATTGTGGCGCGAGGCGAATCCGGAGAAATTGTCGAAGGTACTGCAAGCGATGGTCGACGCGGGAGTCGCCTGGGACCCGACGCTAAGCATCTACGAAGCGAGCCGTGACGTGCAGCGCGCGCGCACGCAGCCCTGGTTCAAGGATTATCTGCATCCCGTTCTCGAAAAATATTTCGAGCCGAATCCGGCCAATCACGGCTCGTATTTCGATCACTGGACCTCCACCGACGAGGCGTATTGGAAGGAGAATTACCGGATCTGGGAGGCCGCGCTCAAGGAATTCGGGCGCCGCGGAGGCATCATCGGCGTGGGCGACGACGCGGGCTTCATTTATTCGATGTACGGCTTTGGCTTAATCCGCGAGCTGGAGTTGCAGCAGGAAGCCGGCTTTCCGCCGCTCAAGGTGATCGAGCACGCGACGGTGAACAACGCCAAAATTCTCGGGCGCGAAAAGGACCTGGGCAAGGTTCGTCCCGGCTATCACGCCGATCTGATCGTGGTGAACGGCAATCCGCTCGATGATTTCAAGGTTCTTTATCCCACCGGGATCGATTCCTGGGTGAACGGAAAAATGGTTCATTCCGGCGGAATCGAGTGGACCATTAAAGACGGAATCCCCTATCACGGCCCCACGTTGATGAAGGAAGTAAAAGACATGGTGGCCGAGGCCCGCGCGCGGCAAAAATCGACAAGCGGCGCGAGATAACCGATGCGTTTCAGGAGCCGGAAATCAGAAGCCAGAAGGGCGGCCGGTGCTATTCTGGCTACTGACTTCCTGATTCTTTGAACATGACCCGCTTCGATTTCCGTCCCCGCACCCGCGTGTTATTCGGCGAAGGCGAATTTGCGCGATTGGGCGAAGTCGCGCGCGAGCTGGGCGCCACCCGGTGTTTGCTGGTGGGCGACCGCGGCATGGTCGATCTGGGATACGCGGCCGAAGCGGCGCGCTCGCTCAAGGCGCGGCGCATGGAAGTGACCGTATTTCACGATTTCGACACCACCACGGCCGAGGCGGTCGAGGCCGGCGCGGAGGTGGCCAGACCGCATAATATCGATCTGATTGCCGCGGTCGGCGGCGGCAGTTCCATGGATTGCGCCAAGGCGATAAATTTCGTCCTCTCCAACGGCGGCACGATTCGGGATTATTGGGGCTATGGGAAAGCGTCGCGGCCGATGCTGCCCATGATCGCTGTTCCCACCACCGCCGGAACCGGAAGCGAAGCGCAGAGCTACGCCGTCGTTTCCGATCGCTCCGTAAAAATGGTGTGCGGCGATTCGAAGGCGGTGTTTCGCGTGGCGATTCTCGATCCGAAGCTGACGGTGACGCAGCCGCGAGCGCTCACGGCGGCGGCCGGATACGACGCCATCTCGCACGCGATCGAAACGCTGGTGAGCACGCGGCGCACGGCGATCTCGGAATGTTTTTCGCGATCGGCGTGGCGGCTGTTGAACGAAAATTTCGAGCGCGTGCTGAAAAATCCGGAGGATCTGGACGCGCGCGGCGCGATGCTGCTCGGCGCGCATTTCGGCGGACTTGCAATCGAAAATTCGATGCTCGGGGCGGCGCACGCCTGCGCCGGTCCGCTGACCGAGCATTACCCGATCCCGCACGGCCAGGCGATCGCGCTGCTGCTTTCGCACGTCGTCGAATGGAACAGCGGCGCCGTCGGACGGCAGTATGACGAGCTCCACGCCGGCAATCTGGCGAAACGCCTGCGCGAGCTCGCCGAGATCGCCGGGCTTCCGGTGAGTTTGCAGGATACGCCGGTTCGCCAGGAGGCGCTGCCCCGGCTGGCCGAAGAAGCGGCCTCGCAGTGGGCCGGAAAATTCAATCCGCGTCCGTTTGACGCCGCTGCGGCGCTGGAGATTTATCGAAGCGCGTATTAAAGCCAGCGTCCGCGACGCGTTAGAATATGAGATTCCGCGCGGTCTTCGCGGGCCATCATGAAAGCTCTGGTCAAAAGCAGGCGCGAGCCCGGATTGTGGCTCCAAGAGATTGAAGCGCCGAGACCCGGAATCAACGACGTCCTCGTTCGTGTCCGGCGCGCGGGCATTTGCGGCACCGACGTTCACATTTATAACTGGGACGATTGGGCGCAGCGCACGATTCCCGTTCCGATGGCGATCGGTCATGAGTTCGTGGGCGAAATTGTCGAAGTTGGCTCGAACGTCAACGATTTTCATCCGGGCGATATCGTCAGCGGCGAAGGGCATGTGACCTGCGGGCGCTGCCGGAACTGCCTGGCCGGGCGCCGCCATCTTTGCGCGCACACCCTGGGCGTCGGCGTGAACCGGCCGGGCGCTTTCGCCGAATATATCGTGCTGCCGATGTCGAATATCTGGCGGCATGCGCCGTCAATCGATCTGGATATCGCGGCGATTTTCGATCCTTTCGGCAACGCGGTGCACACCGCGCTGTCGTTTCCGGTGCTGGGCGAGGACGTGCTGATCACCGGCGCGGGTCCGATCGGGCTGATGGCGGCGGCCGTGGCGCACCACGCCGGTGCGCGATTCCTGGTGGTGACGGATCTGAATCCCTTCCGCCTGGAGCTCGCAAAGAGAATGGGCGCGACGGTCGCCTTGGATATTTCCAAGGGAACGCTGGCCGATGTGCAGCGGCAGCTCGGGATGACCGAGGGTTTCGACGTCGGCCTGGAGATGTCGGGCAACGCGCAGGCGTTTCGCGACATGCTCGCCAACATGAGCCATGGTGCGAAAATCGCGATGCTCGGCATTCCCGATCAGGAAATGTCCATCGACTGGCGGACCGTCATCTTCAACATGCTGACCATCAAGGGAATCTACGGCCGGGAGATGTACGAGACCTGGTACAAGATGACCGTCATGCTGCAATCCGGTCTGGATATTCGCCCGGTGATCACCCATCGCTTTCACTACACCGAGTTTGAAAAAGGCTTTCAGGCGATGATTAGCGGCGATTCGGCCAAAGTCATCCTGTCTTTTGAGTAGGGTCGCCTGAGGCTCGTGTAGCGTCAAATCGAGTGAGGGATCGTATGTTGAAGAAGCTTGGGATTCCAACACTCGCGCTGACGGCGATGCTTGCGCTGGGCTCGGCGGCTCCGGCGCGGGCGGGCGTGCATTTTGGAGTGGGAATCGGCGTTGCGCCGGTAGTTCCGGTTCCGTACGTGGCGCCGTATCCATATGCCTATGCGCCGCCGTATCCGTATGATTATTACGGATGAAACGCATAGAGGCGGCTTCTGGGCGATCTCACCGCGGCCGATCCGCTATTTTTTTCGCTTCTTCCGGACCGGCGCGGCGCCGGGTTCGGGGACGGAGAAGAGATCGTCGGTCAGATCGGTGTTAAACTTCACCGAATCGGAGAACATCTCGTAGATTTTCTCGCCGTTGCGCTCGCGATGAATCTCGTGCGGCCACTGAATGCCGTCGGATTCCTGATAGCGGGAATAGAGCGTTACTTCCTGATCCTGATCCTTGTATTGCGGATTTATCCTCTTGTACGCCTGACGGATAGGCAGGTGAGTGGTTTGATTGAAACTGACGGTCACCAGCCGATCCTGCGAATCCGTGATATCGACCACGTCGGCCGACTGATTTTCAACCACGTCGCTGCCGCGCGATTCGAAAATCATGCCGGGTTCCTTCAAACGAATTCGAAGAATGTAAAAAATATTCCGCAGCGTCGTTTCGCGGTAGCGGGCGAGCTGGTCCGGCTCCAGTTCTTTCGCGCCGCGCCAGGTGACGTTCCAGCCGCCGTTTTCGGTGAAAAGCACGTAGGAATCTTCGTCCTTTCCAAAGGCCTCGCGCTCGCGCTGGGCGATTTCCGAGCCGGTCTTATCGGGAGCGACGCTAATATATCGCGTATAGATGGCGGCGATGGAGAGCCCGCTGATCTCGTCGCGATAGTAGGAAAACGCCCGCCCCCTTTCGACCCGGTCCTCCATCGTCAGGAATTTTTGCCCGCCGAGCGCCTGTAGGGCGGCGTCGATGACATTTTTCCCCTTCACTTCGGCCGGAGTTTGCGCGAAACAACTCCAGGAGAAAAGAAAGGCGGCCGGCATCAGCCGCCGGTACATCCAGTTCATGGCCTCCTGCTCAGATCCTCAGCTTTGATTCCGGAGTTGACCTGGTACTCCTCAATCGTGATGTCCGCGAAATGTTTTCCGCTTTGAATGACCGTTTTCTGATAGGGCAGCTTCACGCCGCCGGTATCGCGCCAATCTAAAAGCACCTCATCGACCGCCGCCGGACCTTCCTGATACGACTCCTTGACCGGCAAGCCGGTGGACGCGTCGAATTGCAGCTTAAGGACGTGGCCATCGCCGGAAATCTCAACCGTGTCCTCCGCTATGGCGTTCACCTTGAGCGAAGCATCATGATCGGCAAGGATCGCATGCGGCAGATTCCGGAACAGCACGCCGCGAATCTGCTGGACCACTTGCGGCGGCATCGGCTGCTGGCCTTGCGGCGTCATCTGCCATCCGGTCTTTCCATCCGAATAGGTGCTGATTTTTCCGAAGGGCAGCTCCAGATCCTGGCGGAAGTAGGACGGCAGCAGATAGCGGTTGTGCTGCTTCATCTTGATTCCGCCGGCGCTTGCGTCCATCGCGAATTCCACCGCTTCAGAAATGTCGCGAATCGCGGCCAGCTTGTCCGCTCCGCCCATGGCCTGCTGCGCGCGCTGGAGCAACTCGCGGCCATGAGCGAGGCTCGCGGCATCGGATCTGCCGGTGTCCTGTTTCGGCTCGGGAATGGTGAGATCGATCGGCGTCACTTTTCCGAGCGCGGTCAGCGGCTTTCCGAAATCCTTGGGATTGCCGACGGCGACGATGGTCAACTGATCCGTGCGGAAGTGATCTTTGGCGACGCGCAGCACATCCTCGCGCGTCACCGCTTCCACCGCCTTGCGATATTCGAACAGAAAATCCTTGGGATAGTTGAAATATTCGTAGCGCAGCACGCGATTCAGCGTCTTGGCGGGGCTATCGAAAAAGAAAACGAAGCTGTTAAGCACGCTGTCCTTCGCCTCGGCCAGCTCGCGCTCGGTGACTTCGCTTGTGCGCATTTTTTCGACTTCAGCCTTGATCGCCTCGATCGTTTCCGTCGTGGATGCGGATTTGGTGCTGCCTTCGATGCGCAGCGTGCCGGGGTGATTATAATTGGCCGCCCACTCGGCCTGAATCGCGTAGGCGTAGCCGAGCCTGGTCCGGATCTGCGACATCAGGCGGCTGGTGAATCCCTGGCCCAGAATGTTCGCGGCGACTTCCAGCGCTGCATAATCCTTATCACGCAGCGTGCCGCCGAGCTCGCCGAGCGCGAAGAAAGTCTGCGTCACATCGCCTTTTTCAGCCAGATAAATCCCGGGCGCGGGCCTGGCGTTCATCGCCGGAAACGCCGGAACCGGAGGCTGTTCCGTTTTCCAATCGGCGAAAAGTTTTTCCAGCCGGTCCTTCATTTCGGCCGATGAAAAATCGCCATACACGGCGAGCATGATATTTTTCGGGAAATAATAACGCTGGTAAAACGCGATCAGATCCTCGCGCTTGATGTGATTCAGATCGGCGTACTCGATCTCCCACCCATACGGCGTGTCCCGGCCGTAGACGATGCTGAGCAGCTCGCGATCGGGAATCGCCTGCGCGTCGTCGTTTCGCCGCGCGATGGAGCTGCGAAGCTGATCGAGCTCCAGATCGATCTTGTCCTGGCGAAATTCGGGATGCGCCAGCACATCCTTGAACGTGTCGAGCACCTGGCCGGCCGACTCCTTCAGCGCGGAAAAAGAAACCGTGGCGCTGGTTTCGTCCATGCCGCTCTCCACCGATCCGGCGACGTTTTCAAGCTGCTCGTCGATCTGGTCGCCGGTTTTCGACTGGGTTCCCCCGGATCGCATCACGTCGGCGGTCACCTGGCTCAGACCCTTTTTATCAGGGGGATCGAACAGGTTGCCGGTGCGGACGATCGCGACGCCGGAGATCAGCGGCAGCTCATGATCCTCCAGCAGAAAGACGCGCATTCCGTTGGAGAGCGTGAACGTTTGCGGCTCCGGAATTTTCGGCTGCGCCAGCGGAGGATACTTCAGGTCCTTATAAGACGGGACCGGCTGCGCGAACATGGCCGCCGCGCTAACAAGCATCAGCAGTGGAGCGCGGCGGGTCATTTCGAGGCTCCTTCGGCCGGCGCGTAGGTGTAGGCAACGGTTTTGGTTTCCTCGATCAGATATTTTCGCGCGGCGCGCTGCACGTCTTCGGCGGTGACTTTGTTGTAATCCTCAATCTGGGTGAACAGCTTGCGCCAGTCGCCGTATGCCACGTAGTAATTGCACAGCTCGGCCGCCAGGCCGCCGTTATCGGCGAGCTTGCGAATCAGCGCCGCCCGCAGCGTGGTTTTGACGCGCGCCAGCGTTTCCGCGTCCACTGGTTCTTTTTTGGCGCGGTCGATGATGGCGTACAACGCTTTTTCGTTCTCCTCGACGCCGTGGCCCGAGCTGGGGACGACATAGAAGAGGAACAGCGACGGATATTTTCCGCTGGGGAAAGTCGCCTGCGTGCCCACGGCGAGAGCAATCTTTTTGTCGCGAACCATTTCTTTATAAAGGATGCCGGTCCGGCCCTCCGAGAGTACATCGCTGAGCACGTCGAGCGTGGCGTCATCGGGCGAGTATTGATCGGGGCGCTTATAGGCGATCGCCAGAAAGGGCTGCGCGGGCGAGGCCACGGCGACTCGTTTTTCGCCCTCCTGTCTGGGCTCGACCGTGCGAACCAGCGGCGGAATGGGGCCGCGCGGCAGGCGTCCGAAGTATCGTTCGGCCATGCGCCGGGCTTCGGCGGGATTCACATCGCCGGCGATTCCGATGGTGATGTTGTTGGGAGTGTAATAAATTTTGTAAAAGGCTTCGGCCTCGGGACGGCGGAAATTATCGATGTCGCTGGCCCAGCCGCCGGGCATGTTGCGGTAGGGATGAGCTTCAAAGGCGGTGGCCAGCAGCGCCTCCACCAGCTTTCCTTGCGGGCTCG
>Ga0209062_1005684_pt1 | contig 11960 bp, 9 predicted proteins | sample Coa_R2_2_FD_187158 | JGI IMG/M metagenome (GOLD analysis project Ga0209062, IMG submission 187158) | Surface soil microbial communities from Centralia Pennsylvania, which are recovering from an underground coalmine fire - Coalmine... | ecosystem: Environmental > Terrestrial > Soil > Unclassified ... | reverse complement strand
CTTCTTCTCTCACTACGTTTCCACCGCAGACCGGACAATGCGATGGCATGTGGAAAGGTCGGCGGTTTGCTCCCTGCTCGGCCACACGCACAATTTTGGGAATGACATCACCGCTGCGTTCTACCACCACCAGATCGCCGATCTGGACACCCAGCCGTGCAATCTCATCTTCGTTATGTAGCGTCGCGCGAGATACCGTGACGCCCCCGATGCTTACGGGCTTTAGGCGCGCCACAGGCGTCAGGGCTCCAGTACGTCCTACTTGCACCTCGATATTTTCCAATCTGGTGACAGCCTGGCGCGCCGCATACTTAAAGGCGATCGCCCAACGCGGCGCTTTTGCTGTGAATCCAAGCCTTTCCTGTTGCTCGACGGAATCAATCTTTGCTACTACTCCGTCAATTTCGTATGCCAGGCTGTCGCGTTTTTCTTCCCATTCACGGATAAAATCGAGTAATTCGTCCAGATTCCGGCATTTTCTGCGGTGCGGATTCACTTTGAACCCAGCCGCAGCGAGCGTCTCTAAGCTCTGCCAGTGGCTCTTGCAGATCGGCCTGCCATCGCGCAGGAGGAAATAGGCAAAGTAGTCGAGTTTGCGGGCCGCTGTGATGGCGGGGTCAAGAGCACGCAAAGCGCCTGCTGCGGCGTTCCGGGGGTTCGCAAAGCGCGGAAGGCCCGCGCTCTCGCGCTCTTCATTCAATTTTTCAAAAGAGCGCAGCGGCATCACCGCTTCTCCGCGGACTTCGAATGGCCTCAAAGAAAGCTCTGGATCCTTTACGCGCAGAGGTACGGAGCGAATCGTGCGCGCATTTTCGGTTACATCCTCGCCGATACGGCCATCACCTCGCGTGAGTGCGCGAAAAAGTTTGCCGTCCTGATAATGTACGGCCATGGAGAGCCCATCCAGTTTCAGTTCGGCGACATACTCATAGGGCTCGGATTTCAGGGCCGCCCGTACACGTGCGTCGAATTCGCGGAGCTCCTGCTCATTCAGCGCATTATCCAGACTCAGCATGGGAGAGCTGTGCGGCGCGGTGACTACGCCTTCTCTTGGCTTGCCCCCGACGCGCTGTGTGGGTGAATCCGGTGTGCGCAGCTCGGGATGGGCATCTTCCAGTTCCTTGAGCTCACGCATCATGCGGTCAAATTCGGCGTCAGAGATTTCCGGCTGGTCGAGAACGTAATAAAGGTACTCGTGGCGCTCCAGCTCTCTGCGAAGCTGCTCTACGCGTTGTTTCAGGGAATCGTCCATCCTGAACTTAGAATATTCAAAAATCAAAGTTATTTAGAGCTTGGGCGTGCCGGTCGATGATTTCAGATCGTATTTTGCGTCTCGTACAATGAGGAACTTGGGGACTTTCCATGCTAAGCGTGCCGCGATTCTATACAATCCGGTCGCGCGCGGCCTGCGCCGGCGAAATGCGTTAGAGACGGCTGTCCGTGCGCTGGCGGCCCAGGGAATCGATGCAAGGCTAATTCCTACCGCTGGGCCTGGGTCGGCCAGTGAGCAGGCACGCGAGCAAATCGAAGCAGGTTGCGATCTCATCATTGCAGCGGGTGGGGACGGCACCATCAATGAGGTCGCCAACGGCATGTTGCATAGCCTAGTCCCGCTTGCAATCCTGCCGGGAGGCACCGCAAATGTATTGGCGCGTGAAATGGGCCTTTCGCTCCAGATTGAAAAAGCCGCTACTCAGATTACTCAATTTGTGCCTACGCGGATTGCAGCAGGGGTGTTGCGTCTGGGGACATCTCAGCGTGTTTTCTTGTGTATGGCGGGCGCCGGACTCGATGCAGAGATTGTTTATCGATTGAATCTTGACCTGAAAGCTGCGCTTGGAAAGGTGGCATATTATGTGGGTGGTTTCCGGCAAGTTTTTCGACCGTTGCGAGAATTCGAGGTTTGGGTGGATGGCAAACGCTTTGAAGCCAGTTTTGCTCTTGTGAGCCGGGTGAGGAATTATGGTGGAGACCTGGAGATCGCCCGCGGCGCCTCGCTATTGCGCAACGATTTCGAGGTGGTGCTCTTTCGAGGAACGCACAGTCTGCGCTATCTCCGCCATCTTGCTGCTGTCTTGCTGGGGCGGGTGCATGACGCTCCGGGTTGCACCGTTCTGCGCGGCCGCTCTGTAAAGTGTGCGCCATCGATGAGCTCAACTTTAGAGGGCCGGCAAAACAGAATTTACGTCCAGGTGGATGGCGAGCTTGCAGGCCAACTGCCGATCACAGCCGAAGTCCTTCCGGAGGCTGTTACGCTGCTGGTGCCGCAACACTACCTCATACGTGAGCAACGCTTCGCTGCGGCTGCGGCTACTGTCTGACGTCCAATATGGATAATCTCACTCACTCGCTTACCGGGCTCGTGCTCGCACGAGCTGGTCTGGACCGATTTTCTCCGCATGCCACTTTATTGCTGCTGATTTCGGCAAACCTGCCGGACATCGACATTGTGGCCCTTAGCCAAGGGCAGCTCCGCTATCTGGAAATCCATCGTGGCTACACTCACAGCCTGCTTCTTCTTCCGCTCATGGCCTTCGCCAGTTTGCTCATTGTGGCGGCCATTTGCCGTCGAAAACTTCCTTGGTTCCAGGCTTGGTTGCTCTGTACTATCGGGATCGCCAGCCATCTCCTGCTGGACTGGACGAACAGCTACGGCATTCGTCTGCTGCTGCCATTTTCCTCACGCTGGTTCCATCTTGACCTGAACAGCCTGACAGATTTTGTGGTTTTGGGTGTGTTATGTTTTGCGACATTATGGCCTCTGCTATCGCGCCTCGTGGCAGCCGAAATTGGCGAGGCTAAAGCCAAGGCGCCCGGCCGTGGGGCGGCGATATTCGCGTTGACATTCTTCGCTATTTTTGATTTAGGCCGGGCCTTTCTCCATGCGAGAGCCGTAGGCCAATTGAATTCGCTTCTTTATGATGAGGCTCCGGCGGTGCAGGAAGCGGCCCTGCCGAATGCGGCGGATCCGTTCGTTTGGCGCGGCATTGTGGAGAGCCGGAGAGCTTATCGGGTATTCGAGGTGCATACCCTTGGCGATATCAATCCTGCAACCGCAGAAGTGTTTTACAAGCACGCGGTTACTCCTCCCCTTGCAGCAGCCATGCGAACTGAGCCGTTTCGTTATTTTCTCTATTTTTCTCGATTCCCTATCTGGTCGGTCGAGCCTTTTAGTACAGGCGCGTGGGACGGGAATCGCGTAGAGTTGACGGATTTACGCTTTGGCACGCCGAATGGCGGTTCATTCCATTGTGTTGCGATCGTGGATGAAAAAGACCGGGTGCTCGAGAGCCGGTTTCGTTTTGGGGCCGGTCCCTAAGGCCCAATTTCAAGCGAAATTTATCAATGCCGGGGTATAAGGGCGTGTTTTAGATAGAAAATGACAAACACTCCTGTACCATTCTCCGGCTCAGTGCTAATGCGTCAATCGTGTAATTTCCGGATCGGACTCGCAGGGTCAGGTCACAGACTTTTTGCCGCATCTGACGCGCGCCCATCTCCAGGCCATTGAGGACAGAGCCGAGCTTGACCAATTCGTCTTGCAGTGCTCTTTGTGCAAACAGATTCGCCGCCGCTGCTTCCCGCATAAAGCGCTTGCTGCTAGTTACAGGCACTAGACTACTCCAAATTGGCTTTCCCTCGCTGGCGCCGCTTGCGCGGCTTTGCGAGCTTTTTCCTACGATGCTTATCGGCCGATGGGGTGGGTAGTTTAACTGCTTCTACTTTCCACGACCCGGTAATTTGGATAATATTGTTTCGCTAGAGGTGAACATTGTCTAAATTCCTATTTGCGTTTCTTGTTTGCGCGGCCGTTCTGCCTGGCGCTACCTCCTACAAGCTCGTCAAAACGATTCATGTAGGGGGCAGCGGAGGGTGGGATTACCTCACTGCTGACTCCCAAAATCGGCGCCTGTATGTATCTCACGGCACCGAAGTGGTCGTCATCAATCTGGACACTGAGGCCGTTGTGGGAAAGATTCCGAACACAAATGGCGTTCATGGTATCGCGGTGGCAGATGATCTGAATCGCGGCTTTATAAGCGATGGGCGCGACAACCAAGTCACCATCTTCGATATCAGGACGCTTGCTACGCTCTCGACCGTCAAAGCTGGTACAAATCCGGATGCGATTGTCTACGATCCTTATACTAAGCGCGTTTTTGCGTTCAATGGCCGCAGCCATGATCTGACGGCGATTGACGCTGCAAGCGGAAGTGTGATCCAAACCGTTCCGCTGGGTGGTAAACCGGAATTTGCCGTCTCGGATGGCCGGGGCAGCTTATACGACAACCTCGAGGATAAAAGCGAGTTGGTTCGCATCGATCCAAAGACTCTCGAGGTTCGCAATCGTTGGTCTCTGGCGCCGTGTGAAGCGCCCTCTGGCCTTGCTATGGATACAGTCCATCGCCGCCTGTTCGCAGTCTGCGACAACGCCATGATGGTGGTGGTCGACGCGGACAGCGGTAAAGTTCTTACGCACCTCCCAACAGGGGCTGGAACCGATGCGGCTGGATTCGACCCGGATCGTAAATTGGCCTTTGCATCCAATGGCGGAGACGGTACGCTGACCGTCATTCGCGAACAATCCCCCAATCAATTCACTTTTGTCGAGAACGTCATCACAAAACGGGGAGCCCGTACTATGGCTATTGACTATAAAACCCATCGTATCTACCTGTCGGATGCAGATTTCGCGCCGCCCCCTGCCGGCGAGTCCAGCACCAGCAGGCGTCCTAGGATTCTTCCTGACACCTTTGGATTATTGGTGGTTGCGCCGCAATAAGGCTTTTTGTAATCGTGTAACAATTCGTAGCTGATGATTCGAAACCTCAGGCTCTTTGTATTCCTAAGCGTAGCGTTAGGACCACAAGCTCTACTCGCTCGATCGCAGGCTCTCTTCTACATGACCACCAATCCGAATTCGGTCCGGTCGTTTCTTGCTCATGCAAACAAAATCGATGTGATTGTACCGACTTGGTATTCGGTGGACGGCAATGGCTTAGTTTGGGGCGAGCCGGATGAGTTAGTCATGCGGACTGCGCGCGGAGCTCACGTGCCTGTGATGCCGATTATTGTGAACGCCGGTTTCAATCAGCAGGAGTTTCATAAGCTCGCTATCACGCAATCAAGCTACGAAAATATGATCGCCGCATTGCTTCGCGAATGCGACAGGAACGGCTATGCGGGTTTTCAGTTTGACTTTGAAAATGTCGCCTGGACCGACCGGGATGCGCTTACGGCCTTAGTGACACATACGGCCACAGCTCTGCACAGCCGCGGATACAAACTGACCATTGCCACGGTTCCGAACGCGCCCGGTTACCCGGGCGCAAGCGCCTTCGACAAGTGGATTTATGCGAACTGGCGCGGGGCCTATGATCTAAAAGCACTAGCTGCACAGGTCGATCTGATCTGCCTCATGACGTATGATGAGCACACGCGCTACACGCCGCCAGGGCCAGTTTCCGGCTGGAGCTGGATGGTGGCAAACCTCGATTATGCGTTGCAATTTGTTCCGAAAGAGAAATTATCTTTGGGAATTCCGCTATATGGATTGCACTGGTATGCGGGAGATCCCGGTGCAGAGGGCCGTCCGTCGGAGACCGCTCGCAGCATTTCGGGGCCTGACTGGCAACTGCTGATGGAAATGTATCACCCCAAGCTTCAGTGGGATGACGCAGATAAAACGAGCTGGTTCTACTTCTATCGGGATCAAGTGCGTGAATGGGTCTTTTTTACAGATCAGCGAACGTTCAAGGCGCGATGGGATCTGGTGAATCTGCGCGGGTTGGCGGGATTCTGTTCCTGGGTCCTGGGAGATGAAGATCCCGGAATCTGGGACGTCTTACCGCAACATCAATAGCAGCTTTGGGTTTTTAGCTCCTCACTTTATCCTCTTGCGTTTCTTGAGGCTGCTCCTGCTGATTTGCTGTGGCTTCGGCAGAGGCTTTCTGGGTGGGAGAATCTGCTTCGCGCCTCAGCTCGCGTTCCACATCGCGCAGGACCTCGCGCCCGTGGCGGCCGTGCAAATCGCGATCGAGACGGCGCAGCGCAACGCCAACGATATCCCGATGGTGCAGCCTGCTCCCGAATTCCGGCCGGTCTGACAATTCTTTCCAAAGACGATGCACCAAGTCGACATCTGCTGGCCACAATTGGGGCTGATGAGGGCCCAAAGAGAACAGTTGAGAGGGACCGCCATCGGGGGGAATAATTTCCAGGGTTAGGGCAGGCCGGGGAGGCGGAAGCTGTTCCCAGGCTCTGCCGACATATCTGGCCTGTTCTTCGGGCGTGAGGTAGGGTTTGGGACTGGTTACGATGCGCGACGCTTTCAGCGTTTGCGCCGTACGCACAAGGGCCGTGTATTCATCCCGGCTCGGAACGGTTAATAGTTCCACGTGCTTACCGGCCTTCTCTGCAATGGCCACCACTTTGCTGAAAACTTCAGTCTCGCGTTCGCTGAAGATCTGGTCTGGCGCCAGGCGATACTCACTGTTGCTTAGCGGCATAAGACGGTGCACGGTCATCACCACCACATCTTGTTGCTCTGGATTGAGGTCCTTTAGAACGCGTTCCAGATGCTCGAGGTGCTGCGGGTTCGAAGCCTCGACCAAAATACTGCCTGGTCTTACATGCACATCCTCAACTGAAATCTCTGGGCGCTCTTCCAGACGGAATTTCTCTTGCTCCGCTTCCGCTTGCTTGAGGCGGTGCCGGTTGTGACGTTCCGAGGCCGTAAATGCAGCAAAGAAACCGATTGTGAAAATCGAGCCAGCTATGGTCGCCGTCTCTTTGGTAACGACGTTGATCAAAGCCAGCATGAAAAGGGCAACCGTGATCAAAATCAGCCCAACCGGCACTTCCTTGTTGCCAACACGAAAATTCAGGGGCACCTTCCATTCGCGTGCTTCCGGGCGTTTGTATCGCAATACCAGCACAGCTAGCGCCTTCATTGCGAAGCTCCAGATCACGCCAAAGGCATAAGCCTCGCCCAAAGTATCCACATTGCCGCGGCTTAGCACGATCGTGATGATCTGCAAAGCCACCACCAGATTGATGATGCGATGTGTGGTGCCATATTTGGGATGAGGTTGGCGGAACCAGTCCGGTAGAACGCCATCTTCCGCCACCCGGTTCAGTACGCCATTGGAGCCGATAATCGCGGTATTGGCGGCGCCAGCCAGAATCAGGGTCCCGACTACGACCACAAAGGCGTGAAATACCAGCTTGAGTGCGGTTGGACCCACCAGATACATGGAGAGTCCACCGATCAAGTTGTCCAGATATCTCCCGCGTACAGCATCCGGGATTAACATGACCGCCAAAAAGGAAACCCCCGCGGTGAACACCAAGCTGTAGAGGATAACTACGAGCCCCGTTTTGCGAAGGTTCTCGAGTTTCGGCGCTTCGATTTCTCGATATACCTGGGCTAACGTCTCAAAACCGCTCATGGCGAGCAGGGAGTGCCCCAGCCCGATCAGGATGGCAATGAATGTGATCTTGGGAGCGACTGTACCTTGCAGCCAGCCCAGCGCTCCTGGCCCATAATGGAGGTTTTCTGCTGTGGGCAGCGGGACGGGCTGAAAGCCTTTCACCAACATCGTCACGCCGCACCAAATGAACAGCATGACCACCATAGCAGTTGTGACGGCCATGATCCGAAGTGCCTTATCGCTCGATTCGTGAATGCCGATCGTGTTTTGCCACCAGAAATAAATGGTGACGACAAGTGCCAGCCCTCCCGCGAAAAACGGGGGAGAAACGTGATGCGGAATATGCCAGTAATCGGCCAGTTCATTGATTAATCCAGCTAAATATAAGCCCGCGCTCACGGCACTGATCGGTCCCGTCAATACGTAATCGAACATCAGCGCCGAGACGGAAAACTTGGCGAGTGTTCCGCCCATGGCCTCATGAACCACCTTGTACACGCCGCCGCGCACGAACATGCTGCAGCTTTCGGTGTAGATGGCGCGAATGGCGAACCCGAAGAGCATGATGCCGAGAATGAACCACGGGGCAGACTTGCCAATGGCTGTTTCGGCGATGCCGCCAGCGTAATAAGCAGAGGAGGCCAGATCGCTGAGGACAATCGCTGCTGCGCGCCAGAACGAGATGAAGGACAACATCACCGTTGTGGCGACGATTACTTTTGTTCTCGCCGTGGCGGGCGAGACGGTCGGCATAGAAGGCCCTCTTGGGACGGAACTCATTGTGTTTTGCTACTATTTCACCATTCTGCGAAAGCGACTAGAGACGCCATCGGGCACATGCACCGATTGTATTCCCGTCTCTATTCGTAGCGCAGCGCCTCGGTAGGGTTCAACTGCGACGCGCGGCGTGCCGGCAGCAGACCGAAAGCTACGCCGACGGTGAAGGAAACGGCAAAAGCCACCAAGACGGAAATTAGCGAAATCGGTACGCGAATGTCGGTGATGAAGCGCACGCTCAATGGTATGGCAAGCCCCACGAGAATTCCTAAGAGCCCTCCAATTAAGCTGATCAGAACTGCTTCTACCAGAAATTGCAGCAGGATTTCCCGCCGTGATGCACCGATAGCCATGCGGATGCCGATTTCCCGCGTGCGTTCTGTGACGGTTACCAGCATAATGTTCATGATGCCGATACCGGAAATCACCAGGGCGATGGTTGAGATCACAATCAACACGACCGTCAGCACATTGGCGATGGATTCCGCAGTATCGAGAATTGCCGACAAGTTTTCGACGTCGTATTTCGCGCCCGGACGGTGCCGGTTTTGCAGCATCCGCTCCACTTCCTGCGTGATCGAGGGTACGTCTGCTGCATTTCTGGCCTCCAGGTACACGGGCTCGATCCGCTCGTACGGCATAAAGTATTTCATTACCGTGATGGGGATCAGGATCGTCTCGTCGGTAATCTCTCCCTGTCCCATCGTGCTCGTTTTCTCGCGGAACGTGCCGATTACCGTGAAGCGTAATTGTTCAATTTTGACCGTTTGGCCGAGCGCCGCATCCTGGCTGCCGAAGAGGCGGATCGCTAGTTTGTCTGTCAGCATTGCGACCCGCTCGCGCAGGGTAATATCGCTTTCATCGAAGGCCCGCCCGCGCAAAATTACCAGATTGCGGACGCGCGCATAATATTGATCCACCCCGTCTACCGTGACCAGCCGGACGCTGCCGTTTACGACAATCTGATCGTGCATATTGATAACGGCTGAGGCCGCCACGATCTGATTTCCGAGCTCTTCGCGCAGGGCCTGCACGTCGGAGATCTTAATGAAGTCGTCTTGAAATTTAGCTACGTTCACGCCGGCGACTTCATTTACGGCATAAATCAGATTGGATCCTATGCCCCGGATCTGATCCAGAATTAAATCCTTGCTTGCCAAAGAGATAGTGACCACTAGAATGACGGAAGCATTTCCAATGATTAGACCCAGAGCCGTGAGGAACGTGCGAAGGCGATTCGCCTTGAGCGCTTGAAAGCTAAAGCGAATCGCCTCGGAAAGATTCATGGAAGAACCTGAGTGCGCCGGTATGCAGTTCGAAAGAGAAGCGTAAGCCGACTGTTGGGAACTGCCATTAACTACTTTGCTGATTGTAAACGCCTGGGCCTAGTTGTTTCAGCAGGACATAAGCTTCTTGTCTCGGCGGATCGTTGGCCGAGATGGGAGCCTGCACATATTTTTCGAGCAGCGCCTTAGCCTCCGGCAGATTACGCCGCTGTTGGATCCATGTATCCGCCCGGGCGAACCAAACTTTTGGTGCGTTTGGCGCCATCTGCTCCGCTCTGCCAAAAACCACATCACTTTCTTTGATCATTCCCTCCTTGGCCAGTAGCGTCGCCAATGCGATGAGATAGCTGACATTTCTGGGCGCAAGTGCAACCGATTTTCGCAGCGCCTGTTCCGCCATCTGGTATTGTTGCCGCTTTTGTGCGAGTTCCGCTTGCTCCAGAAAAGCTTCTGGGGGGTTAACCGCCAACATTTTTTCTGCCACCTTCTCGGCCTTGTCGTAACCGCCACCCAGGACGCCGGGCGCATTGAGGTAATAGTCAAAAAGATCTGAGAGCGCGTCTACATTGCGAGAATTCAGTTCCACGGCACGCTCAAAGGCTTTTCTTGCTTTCGCTGCCAGTGCGGCTGCACTGAGTGGGTTCGAAATCTCAGCTCGCTTGCCGTAGGCTCGTCCCAGCCAGTCGAAATATTCGCTATTTTGCGGTCTTTCCTCCACTGCTTTCTGCAAACAATCAATCGCCTTCTTGAAATTCGAGAGCATGTAATAATCCCGACCCATCAGAAAGAGCGTTGCGGGGTCGGTTGCATGCGCATCGAGCAGCGCCACCGATTCCCGATACTGCGCACGGGCGTATAATTCTTCTGCTTTTGGCAACACGCCTGCGAAAAGGAACGAGCCTAAAGAGAGATTGGCTAGGGCTAGAAAAACAAGTGATCGAAACAACAACGGATTGCCTTTGAGACTAACTGGCATTGTACCCTTTGCGGCTTATCTGTTTGGAAAGATGCCCGGTTTATACGCCAAGTTGCGAAAAGCTCGTTCTTTGGCATTGCGACGCTATAGTAGGAATAGGGATATAATCCGGTACCGGAAGTGATAACGACCGATCTCCTTAAAGAGGCGACAAAATGCTCTCCCCGTTGCGACGATTGCTTTGCTCTGTAGGTTTCCTGGTTCTTGCCACCAGTCCCGTCTGGGCGCAAACCACTACACTCGAAGGCACCGCGAAAGATCAAAACGGTCAGCCGGCGAAGGGTGCACTGGTAGTGCTGAATCGGACTGATATGAAGGGCCATTACCAGGTAAAAGTGGACAAGAAGGGTCACTGGCTCTACATGGGCCTCCCTTACGGCACATACGACATTAGTCTGGTGATCAATGGCCAGACAGTCGACAAAGTAAGCGGGGTCCACTCCAAGTACGGTGAACCGGTGGACGTAGATCTCAATGCAGCGAAAGCTGTTGCCCAGCAGCAAGCCAATGCCTCCGGGCAGCTCACGCCCGAGCAGGAAAAAGGCATGACGGCGGAACAGAAGAAGCAGTATGAGGAGCAGCTAAAAAAACAGCAGGAGCAGATCGCCAAAAACAAGGCGCTCAACGATGCTTTCAATGCTGGAATGAATGCTCTTCATGCGGGTGATGCCACTGCGGATAAAGCGCAGAAGGCAACCTACTATCAACAGGCGATCGATAACCTAAACAAGGCCGCTCAGATTGATCCCAATCAGGTTGCGATTTGGAGCCATTTAGGCGATGCATATTACGCCCTGGGACGTGCTCAGGCTGCTCCTGCTAACCAGAGCTCGTTTGATCAGGCGCTTCAGGCTTACCAAAAGGCCCTTGGGATGACACAGAATCCGGCCGATCAGGCCGCGCTTTACATCAATATGGGCAATATCTACGCGAACGAAAAGAAGACGGATCAGGCCAATGATGCCCTCAACAAGGCAGTCCAACTGAATCCGGCTGACGCTAAAACCGCATATTTCAACATGGGCGCCAATTTGGTCAATACCGGACATCCTCAAGAAGCGCTCGACTACTTTAAAAAGACGGTTCAGGCGGACCCGAACAATGCCGAGGCTTGGTTTCAGATCGGCAGCATCTTGATGATGCAAGGAACTGTAGATCCCAAGACGGGCAAACAAAGCTACCCACCGGATACCGCGGATGCATTGAGGAAGTATCTGGCGTTGCAGCCCAATGGGCCCCATGCGCAGGAGGCACAGGCTATGCTGCAAGCTATGGGCGAAACGGTGCAAACGACATATCAGGCGCCGGAGAGTAACAATAAACGGAAGAAGCGCTAAAAATTTTTGCAGCAGTTGTTAAAAGGCTTTAGCTGAAATGGTGCGCGCCATCATCGAAATTTGCATTACGATCCTGGTCGCGTATGTTGCGCGCGCCATCTTAACAAGCGTGCTGAGAAGCATTGCGAATGCCTCTGCCCAAGCATTTCAG
>Ga0209062_1005683_pt1 | contig 11962 bp, 10 predicted proteins | sample Coa_R2_2_FD_187158 | JGI IMG/M metagenome (GOLD analysis project Ga0209062, IMG submission 187158) | Surface soil microbial communities from Centralia Pennsylvania, which are recovering from an underground coalmine fire - Coalmine... | ecosystem: Environmental > Terrestrial > Soil > Unclassified... | reverse complement strand
TCAAGGCACACGGGTATTTCTACTGGTCTCTACTGGATAATTTTGAGTTCACGCAGGGATTCAAGCAGCGCTTCGGCATCACATATGTCAATTTCAAAACGCTGAAGCGTACCTTAAAAGACTCCGCGCTGGATTACCGGAAAATTATCCAGTCCAACGGAGCCAATCTGTAAAGCGCTACTGATATTTCACTGAGCATCCATAGGGTCGCGTGGACGAAACGGCTATAGGCTGACCCGCCATCGCTTCGGTCAGAGCTGCCGAGACATAATTCTTCGATACTTTGATATCAGCAACGTCTGTGGTCGGGTGATCATCGATTGCGCCTGCATAGATCAGCTTGCCTGAGGGATCAATGACAAACATGTGCGGCGTAGTTTTTGCAGCATATTGATGCCCAATGGCACCGGTTGGATCCAGCAATGCAGCCGTAGGCGAGGCTTTTTCCTTGCTTATATATGCATTTTCCTGTTCAGCGGTCATATAGCCCTGCTCACCCGGAGCCGACGAAAGCACCGTGAGCCAGACAACGCCTTTGCCGGTCCATTCTTTCTGCAGGGCCTGCATGTTGCCGCTCTCATAGTGCTTCTGCGTATAAGGACAGCCGTTGTTCGTCCACTCCAGCACAACGTACTTGCCCCGGTATTCGGAGAGTTTGTGCGTTTTTCCATGAGAATCAGTTCCGGTGAAGTCAGGAGCCGGGTCGCCGACGCGGACAGCGTAAGCGGTCAGGGAAACGGCAAGCGCAGCCAGTAAAATGCCGGCTGAAAGGAATGATCTGCGAACCATACACACCTCGTAAAACGGCCCGTATCACTTGCAGATACCTCTATTGACGCTGATCGGCCTGGAATTGTCGAGCACTGCGCCCGGGAAAATTTTTGTCGCCTGAAAGCAGGCGCGAATAGACGAACGCGCCCGCTTCAGCTTGTTTATTGGTTACTTTGCCTGTGGAACCGGAAGCGGATTTCTCACTGCAAACTGCCGTTGATGCCAATAAGGATAGATCGGGGTAACATCGCTGGCCCTGTCCAGCTTCGCAACCTGCTCCGGTGTCAGATTCCATCCCGCCGCAGCAAGGTTCTGCTTCAACTGCTCTTCATTGCGCGCGCCCATGATGACGCTGGCCACCGTTGGCCGCTGCAGGAGCCAGTTCAGCGCAACCTGTGGAACCGTCTTTCCGGTTTCTTTTGCGATCTCATCCAGCGCATCGACCACGTTATACAGATACTCATCCGCAACCGGCGGCCCCTGTTCAGATGTCTTATGCAGGCGGCTTGTCTCCGGCAGAGGCTGTCCGCGGCGAATCTTCCCGGTCAAACGGCCCCATCCCAGCGGACTCCACACCAGCGCGGCGACCTTCTGATCCAGTCCCAGTGGCATCAGTTCCCACTCATATTCGCGTCCTACCAGCGAGTAATAGACCTGGTGCGCCACATACCGCGCCCATCCGTATCGCTCTGAGATCGCCAGCGACTTCATCAGGTGCCATCCGGAAAAGTTCGAGCATGCAATGTACCGGACCTTGCCCTGATGGACCAAAGTGTTCAGCGTGTCCAGCGTCTCTTCAATCGGTGTCGTCGCATCGAAACCGTGCATGTGATAGATGTCAATGTAGTCCGTGCCCAGCCGCTTCAAGCTTGCATTGCATTGCTCGATCAGGTGATACCGCGATGACCCCAGATCATTCGGTCCTTCTCCCATCGCGAATGTCGCCTTGGTCGAGATCAGCAGCTTGTCGCGCTTGCCTTCTATCGCCTTACCCAGAACTTCCTCGGCCAGTCCTGTTGAATACACATTCGCAACATCGAAGAGGTTCACGCCCGCATCCAGGCACAGATCGACGAGCCGCTTCGCCTCGGCCACGTCTGAGCTGCCCCAGGCCTTAAAAAATTCGTTTCCACCGCCAAAGGTCGCCGCTCCAAAACTGAGCGCAGAAACCTTCAATCCTGAATAGCCAAGCTGTCTGTATTCCATGTGTCAGTAGATGCTCCATGACCATTGACGGCGCAAGATGTCTTTGTAAATTAATTCGGTGGCGATACCGCCGGCGGTCCCTGGCCTTTTATCTTCGGCTTTCTGAAAGCATAAATCACCGCTAATAGCGGAGGGGCCAACAGTACACCCCAGAACGGGATTAAAATGCCGAGTACAATTGGTGCCAGAATCGAGGCCCAGATCGGCACGCGCGCGGTGCGCTTCATCAGCGCCGGTTGCAGCACTAATTGATCGATCACTACGATCACCGCATATAAGCCCAGCACAAATCCCAGGCGCTCCAGGTCTTCGCCTGTGACGAGAATGCTGAAAACCGGGCCGATCAGCGCAATTACGCCGCCGAAATTCGGGACGAAGGTCATCAATCCGCCAATCAAGGCCCACATGGGAAAGAGCGGCACGTGCAACAGCCAAAGCCCGATCAGCCACATCACTGCAACGCACAGCGCTTCTATGGAAACAGCGCGCCACCAGTTCATCAACGCCGTTCCTGCTTTGCGTCCGGTCGTTTTGATATCGAAGCCGCCCATGAATGTGCTCAAGTATGCTTTAGACTCATGGCTTCTGGCAAAGGGTGGTCAGTTTTTGCTGGCCATCAAACAGCATTGCGAGTGTACCTAAATAGGTATGGAATTCGGGGCAAAAACTACCTAAAACTGCTAGCCTAGAAGTATGAAGTTTGGCGTTCCCGTCTTTCCCGGTTCTAACTGCGACTACGATACGTACAACGTTGTCTCGGAGATTGCTCATCAGCCAGTCACGTTTCTCTGGCATGATTCGCCGAGCCTCGAAAACTGCGATGCCATCCTTATCCCTGGTGGCTTTGCTTACGGCGATTACCTCCGAACGGGCGCTATTGCTCGCTTTTCGCCGGTCATGCAGTCGATTAAGAAATTCGCTGCTCAGGGCGGCCTTGTGCTCGGCATCTGCAATGGCTTCCAGATACTTACCGAAGCAGGTTTGCTGCCGGGCGCGCTGATGCGCAATGCGGGACTGAAATACATCTGCAAGCAGGTCTATCTGCGGACGGAGACTACAGATTCTCCTTTTACCCGCACACTCAGGAAAGGCGAGGTCCTCAAGATTCCCATCGGCCACATGGAAGGCAACTACTTCTGCGATCCGCAGACGCTGGCCGAGCTTGAGCGGGACAATCGCATCGTTTTTCGTTATTCCACACCCGAAGGCGAAGTGACGCCGGAAGCAAACCCGAATGGGTCGCTCAACAATATTGCCGGCATTCTGAACGAGGGCCGCAACGTACTCGGCATGATGCCGCATCCGGACCGCTCTTCGGAAAACCTGCTTGGTTCGGCAGACGGGTACAAGATTTTTGCATCTATGGTTGAAGCGTTGCAGGAGAAAGAGGGCCGGACCCCCGCGACCCGCGAACTAGCGGTATCGTAAGGGGTTAGCATACATGATCGATATTCATCACCACCTGCTGTTTGGACTGGATGACGGCTCCCCTGATCTCCAAACCTCCGTTGCCATGGCCAAAATGGCCGCTGACGACGGCATCACGCATATCACTTGCACTCCGCACTCCAACCATCGCTACCAGTTCGATCCGGCCGTGAATGCTGAACGCCTGGCTGAGCTACAGAGCCGGCTCGACGGCAGACTCACTCTTGGCCTCGGCTGCGACTTCCACCTTTCTTACGACAACATTGAAGACGCGCTGCATAACCCGACGAAGTACACGCTCAACCAGAAGCAGTATTTGCTGGTGGAGTTTGCCGACCTGATGATTCCGCAGAGCATGACCGATACCTTTTACGAAATGAAGATTGCCGGCATGCAGCCCATCATCACGCATCCGGAACGCAATCTAACGATCCAGCGCCATCCGCACCGCATGCTCGACTGGCTGCGCGAGGGCTGCCTGGTCCAGGTCACAGCCTCCTCTCTCACCGGACGCTTCGGGCGCACCGCGCAGTCAATGGCCTTCAGCTATTTCGACAAGAACTGGGTCCACTTTATCGCTACCGATGCGCATAATCTGAACTCGCGTCCACCGATCATGAACGAGGCCTACAAGGTCATCGAAAACAAATACGGCAAAGAAACGGCCGAGCGCGTCTGCGTCACCAATCCCGGCGCGGCATTTCACGGAACTGCATTCCCGCCGCAACCCGAGATGCTGGGTCTTCACGATGAAGCCGAACCCCGGCCCCGAAAAGGTATTTTGAGCCGCCTGTTTTCTTCTAATTAGCCTGGACAGCTGAGAGTTGCGCAAGCAAGCGGTCAGATCAAACTCTTAGAGTGCGAATCAGCCCCCCTTCTCAAGACGACAGTTCTATTTCCTTTTCCTCGGAATCCTGTTTGCCATGATTCTTCGGGTTTTTGTCAGATCAGAGAAAAGAAGAAATCAGAGCCGCCGCCCCTGATTGTGAACTGTCCCCCGCCATGGTGAAGGTTGTTCCAGTGCGGACAGGAGGAGGTCTACTTGTCGTCCTTATACATGCCGACCTCGGCTTTGCCGCCTTCTGAGATACGGGCGCGATACATGCCGGGCGTATTGAAGCTCCACACCATCTCGCCTTTGGTGTCAATGGCGATGATGCCGCCGTCGCCCTGCATGTCAGTAAGCTGGCGCTGAATCACATTATCGGCGGCGTCCTGCAGGCTCATGCCTTTGTACTGGACCAGAGCGCAGATGGTCCGCGCGACCGTCAGGCGAATGAAGTATTCTCCGGTTCCGGTGCCCGACACGGCGCAGGAGCGATTGTCGGCATAGGTTCCTGCGCCAATGATCGGCGAGTCCCCAACCCGCCCCCACATCTTGGCGGTGACGCCTCCGGTGGAGGTTCCGGCGGCGATGTTGCCCTGCTTGTCCAGCGCAACTACGCCGACCGTGCCGAACTTATGAGCATCAGGCGATTCGATGGGGAACACCAACTTGGCGCTGGGCTTTCCCGTAGGAGCAGGCGGCGCTCCCAGGGGACGCGGCGGAATCGGCTTGCCTTCTTTCTTCAATTCTTCTACCAGGCCCTGCCAGCGGCGCTCCGTAAAGAAAAAACTGGGATCAACCATTTCCAGACCATGCTCCGCGGCAAACTCATCCGCGCCGTTGCCGATGAGCATGACATGCGGCGATTTCTCCATGACAGCGCGAGCGAGCGAGATCGGATGGCGCGTGCGTGTGACTCCCGCAACCGCACCAGCCTTCAGATTCGACCCGTCCATAATGGCTGAGTCCAGCTCATTTTTTCCCGCAGCGGTGAAGACAGCTCCACGGCCTGCGTTGAAGAGTGGATCGTCTTCCATGAAGCGAATGGCTGCTTCTATCGCGTCGAGCGCCGAGCCGCCCTTGTCGAGAACGTCGGCAGCTTTCTGAATCGCAGTCTGAAGATCAGCGCGATAGGCGGCTTCGGTCTTCGCATCCATGTGGCTGCGCTCAATCACGCCCGCTCCACCGTGAAGTACGACGGCCCATTTGTGATCAACAGGTTGTGATTGCTGGGCTTGAGTAGTTAACACCATCAGACAGAGGCAGAGAAGAATTGCTGGCTTACGCATGGTGGAAATAATACATTGCGCCTCATCCACTTCGCAGAATCTGAAACCATCCCTTGAAAGTGAGGATCATTGTTGTTTCCCGTCCATCAAGCACTGTTGCCGGCGATGATTATCTAGATTATCGATCTCCAGTCACAACTTACCCGGAACTGTCGCGGCAGTCTTCCATTTTGCCTTCCACGCGCCCTGAATCGCTCCCATGACAACCATGCCGATCAGTGAGATGCCGGTATTAACCGCGAGAATCCGAATTCCCTTCTCCTCAAATGCATACTCTGCTGACCATGTTGTCAGCACAAAGCCGATCCACGCCACAATTCCCACCAGGATTCCGCGAATCACCGTCTGCCTGCCGGTCATCTGCGTGAACCACGAAATCACCGCAGCCATCACCAGCGCTCCAATGAACGCAATAGCATAGGCAAGTACAACACTGCCTCCCGCCGCATGGAGTTGGTCAGCAGTTTTGCCGATACCCGCCAGCCACTCGTTCATAAACACGGTGAACCACACCGCCTGCAGCGCGAAATACACGAGCGCCGAAACCAGAATCGCCAGATAATTTAACCGCACCTGTCGCGTCTCAAGCATATCGTCGTACTCCTTCTAATGAGCGTCTTCTTTAGGAACAAGGATCCCTACTCAATGTCAGGAAGCGATTGTACCCGACGCGTCGCGTTGCCCTGAAAAATAAAAGCCTTTCATCCGGAGGAGGCTCGGTTTGTTGATAATGGTCTTCGTTTGGCCATCGTATCCACCTGGACTAAATGAACCGTCATCCGGAGGAACAACGTGACGAAGGATCTCAGACGATGTCGGATGGCGCGATGCTCCACACTGCGCTCTTAGCAATGTCGAAAGGGCTTGAAAAGATTTGATCTTTGAATTTTGCCCAAGCCGGAGTGCCCCAGGTCTTGAAAACACCTGGGTCCATTGAATTTTCATTACAGCGTCTTCTTCGCAGCCCTCGATGAAGGATGGGTTCGCGGCTTTTTCCCATTCGTCCGTTTTCCCGGAGTCTCAATTACGCCGCGCATCCAGAAGTTCCCCTCCGGATCAACTTCGATCCCGTGCACTTCGCGCTCGAACCCCGGAAACTTTTTGCTGAATTCCTCCAGTGCCAACAGAAACCGGATCACCGGGCTGTTCGCATCTCCTAACCGCTCGCCCGGCATGCTGATCGGGATCCCCGGCGGGTACGGAACCAGCATCACCGCTGGAATCCTCCCCGCCATCTCCGTCAGCCGCACCTTCTCCGTGCCTTCTCGAATCAGCTTCTGATATGCCTGCGCCGGTGTCATCACCGGATTCGCCTCCACATCAAATGCCTCCTGCAGCAGCCCCGGCAGGTTAAGAGCCTTCATCGTCGCATGCATCTCATCGCTCAACTGCTTCAAGTCCATTGAGCCGTACCGCTCCGGATACTTCGCCACCAGCTGTGGCAGCGCCTCACCCAGCGACGCCTCCTGATCATAAAGCCGCCGGAACTCAAATAGCGTCTCCAGCAGGCTTCCCCATTTTCCTTTACTGGTTCCAACCGAGAACAACGTCAGAATGGTGTAGTCGCCGGTACGGGCAATCTCTACGCGTCGCGCATCCAGAAATGCCGTCAGAATTGCTCCCGGAATACCCCAGTCTGCCATGCGTCCCTGCGCATCGATTCCCGGCGTGAGAATCGTCACCTTCGTCGGATCAAGAAGTACATAATCATCCGCAATATCTTCGTCGCGAAAGCCATGCCATGTCTCACCCGGTTTCAGGGTCCAGCATTGCGCCGACTGCGCCAGCAGATCATCCGGCGCATCCTCAAAGCGAAAAATTTCGCCGTTCGCCGCATCCTTCACATAGTCCGGCTGGAACATCCCGAAGAACCATCCGCCGCCCTCTTCTGCCTTCAACCGGTGTGCGACTGAAGCCATCGCCTTGCGGAAGCTGATCGCATCCTGAATCGTCTCCGTCATCAGCGTCGATCCCGCCGGCTCATCCATCATCGCCGTTGCTACGTCAATCGAGGCAATCATCGGATAAAACGGAGAAGTCGTGCCCCGCATCATAAACGACTCGTTGAATTGGTCGAACTCCAGCGGCGCCCGGGGGCTCAGCTTCACGTGAATCATCGAAGCCATCGAAAATGCCGGCAGCATTTTGTGCGTCGATTGTGTCGCAAACAGCAGCGGACGGTCCGGCATCTCGTCCGGCACATCCATCGCAAATCGTCCCCGATACAGCGGATGAAACTTCGCATACGCATACCAAGCCTCGTCAAAATGCACCCGCGGCGTGCTCTTCGCCAGCTGCTCGACAACCGAGTTCACGTGATAGCAGAAGCCGTCATACGTCGAATTCGTAACCACGGCGTAGCTCGGCTCTTTTGAAACCGCTCCGGTTACAAATGGACTCCGCTCGATCATTTCCCGAATATTCTCCGGACGAAAACGCGCGAGCGGAACCAGCCCGATCATCCCGAAGCCGTTGCGCGTCGGCTTAAAATACACAGGCCGTGCGCCTGTCACTGTCAGCGAGTGGCAAATCGATTTGTGGCAATTCAGGTCCGCCAGAACCATCTCGTTTTGCGCAATCACGCCATGTCCGACAATCTGGTTTGAAGTCGAAGAGCCATTCAGGACATAAAACGTCCAGTCCGCGCCGAAGATACGCGCCGCATTCCGCTCCGACTCCGCCGGCGGTCCAATATGGTCAAGCCACGACCCAAGCTGCGCTGTCGATATGCCTAGGTCCGAACGCAGCAGGTTCTCTCCAAAGAATTTGTGAAACTCCATCCCCACAGGATGCTTCAGAAACGCCACGCCGCCCATGTGCCCCGGCGCGTCCCAGGAATAAGCACCCTGGTCCGTATACTTCACCAGCTCACGGAAATACGGCGGCAACAGTTGCTCATGGTAACGCTCGACGGCAAAATCTACGCGGTTGGCAATAAACGCCGGCGTATCCCCGAACAGGTGGATGTACTCGTGCACCTGTTTCACCACTTCCAGAGGAAGCTCGCTCACCAGCGTGCGGTCAGCGATCAGGAAAATCGGCAGCTTCTTGTTCCGGCGGCGTACTGCGCGAATAATGCGCAGCGCAGCGCGCTCATCAAACTGGTCTTCGGTAAGGTCCCAGTCCAGCAGCACCGCGCTCATCGAAGGATCGGAGTTCACCAGCGCCAGACCATCTTCAGGCGTCGAGGTTCGCACGACGCGATATCCTTCCTTCTCAATCGCCTCAATCAGGCGCTCCATGGCGCGGTCAGAAACGGATTCGGTCCCGCCAACCTCACTCGCGATGAGCAGAACCCACCGGTCTTGTTCCATTTACAACAACCTCTCTTCAATAACTCTATGCGCCTGTCCGCGCAGGACTTCGCCACGCTTCATGAACAGCGCATTAAATTTATTTGGGATCACCTTTTAATGCCGTCCTCCTGAGCGGAGCAAAGGGCTTGCTTTTTCCGGGCACAAAAGGCTGGAAGACGCACACCGAACCACACGCAAATCGGTCTCTACATTTTTGTCAAGCCTTTTTCTTCAGAAACTTAATAAGTAGCTGTAATTCAGATACTTATCCCATACCCCATTTGACGGGTGATTCCACGCAATTCTTTACAATAGAGGTAAGAGAAAAATTAATCCAGTCCTCCCACTGAAAACAGCGGATACGGTAAGTCATTAAAAAATAAAGAACTATTTTCTGTTTCCGTAAGTGTCGGAAAACAAAGGATCTCCGTACAGAGGTCGTCTTCTAAGCTATTGGAAATAAACGATCTCCGTACAAAAGGTAGGAGGGGGTATCTACACATGCATTTTATCAATGTCCGGCTTCGTAGGCCCGGAAGCTCTAACCATCCGGATGCAATCGCGCACGCCATCGGCAGTTGATACTTCCCGCGCAATAACCCGCGCTTATATGGCGAAAAAACGTTGGAAATATGCTCAAAAATCGCGATTTAGCGCTTGTTCAGCGCTCTAAGGAGCGCTAAATTTCCTGTAAATTCAAAACCTGGAGACAGCTATGTGTCCGGTCGAGTTTCCACTTGCTCGCCTTTCCCGCCGCTCATTCCTTCGCTATTCGGCAGCCGCTTCCATTGCCGCCTCCGTTCCCATCCTCACTGAAGCTCATTTGGCCCACGCACAACGTCGCCGGACCGCAAAAAATATTCCCGCAGATGCAGTCCGGATCGACGCCAATGAAAACCCGCTTGGTCCATGCTCCGGAGCATGCGCGACGATCTCCAGCCTGATTCCCGAAGGCGGACGCTACGACTTCGACCTGACTCTGAAGCTGGTAAACACTTTCAGCGAAATGGAAGGTCTGAAGCCGGAATATGTCATGCCCTATGCGGGATCTAGCGAGCCACTGCATTACTCGGTCCTTGCTTTCACTTCAAAGGACAAGCCCTATGTAACTGCCGATCCCGGCTATGAGGCGGGAATGTATGCGGCTAAATTCAGCGGCGCAAAAATTCTCCAGATTCCGCTGACAAAAGATTACGCGCACGATGTAAAAGCAATGGTCTCAGCCGACCCGAATGCAGGCGTGCTCTACATCTGCAATCCCAATAATCCGACCGGGACAATCACCAGCCACGATGACATCGCCTACGCCGTAGCCAACAAGCCCAAAGGCTCGATCCTGCTGATCGATGAGGCGTACATTCATTTCTCCGATGCCACGCCGTCTCTTGATTTTGTAAAAGCAGACAAAGATGTCATCGTTCTGCGCACATTCTCAAAACTCTACGGAATGGCAGGCGTGCGTTGCGGCCTGGCTATCGGGCGGCCTGACCTGCTGGCGAAGCTGCAACCCTACGGAATGAACGCACTGCCGATTATGGCGGTGGCTGCGGCGACCACCAGCCTGCAGGATAAAGATCTCGTCGCGCAGCGCAAGAAAATGAACGCGGATATCCGCCAGGAAACATTTGAGTGGCTCGCCGGCAATAACTATAAGTTCACCCCGTCACAGAGCAACTGCTTCATGCTCGATACCGGACGGCACGGCAAAGAAGTGCTTGCCGCCATGCAGCAGAAGAACGTATATGTCGGTCGCGTATGGCCATCCTGGCCGACGTATGTACGCGTAACCGTAGGCACGCGGACAGATATGGAGAAATTCCGCGCAGCGTATAAAGAAGTCATGGCTTCATCGACTGCCGGCATGCAGCCGCTTCCATTTCCGGAGCGTCTGCGGGATACTCCGCATACGCATCTTTCCTGAACGTGTACCACCATGCTCCAGGCAACCATCGTCATTCTGACCTAATTGTAGATTTTGCCTTCTGAGATTATCCCGGAGATTCTTCCTCCCTTCACCACCCCATCACGCGAACACTACGCGTGCGGGAACCCCGGTCGGCAAGGTGACGCGTTTTCCGCGCAGCAAGCAGGTAGCCAGCTACTTAGGACTGATTCCCGCAGAGCGCAGTTCGGGAGCGCAGCGGAAGCTGGGAGCGATCAGCAAACGGGGCAGCACGTTTCTGCGCACCCTACTGGTGAAAGCGGCGCAGTTGGCGGTCAGTCACGATGAGCAGTTTCGCCAAGAGTATCGTCACCGTTGCCACAACAAGGCAAGAGGCGTCTACTGCGGTCAAAATTTACGATAGAGCTCGATTGACATCATGCTCATTCAGTTGTGAGGAGAGAGTCGCTTTTAATGAAGGAATCTCCGACTGTGTTGTCTGAATGCCTTCAAACGCGAGGCGCTTCAAGGCCGGCTTCAGAACATTTCGCTCCACTTCTTCTACGGTTCCTGGCGGAATGATGGTCATGACTCCGCCGAGCAGATCATTGAGAGCAAGATACGACCTGCGGCAGGTGTAAAGAAAATCGAGAGGGTACTCGGGCTTGCGCGCCCTCGCTTCCGCAGGATTTGCGTCGAGCAGATAACTGATATGTGGTCGCGGCACAAAACCTAAGACAAGCCGCGCATATGCACGGGATACGGGATTGTTCAAATCGAGATTTGCCATTTCATCGTAGGCATAACGATCGAAGATGATGAAATCAGCGCCCGATTTTAACGCTCTTTTCACGACACGCCGAAGCGAGACTGCATCTACGAAATAGAGACCGAGTCTGATGATGGTCATGGGCCAGGATCGAACGTTTTTATCGCGCCGGTTAATGGGAGCATCCGGACTGCCGACGCCTTTGTCTCCTTTGAATAAGGCATGGCCACTGGCCTCGCGAAGACGAGTGAATTTCGCGACGTCATCCCAAAAAGTTATGAGATGGACGCGCAGACCGGCAGCCTTCATATGAGCACGCAAATTTGCAATCTGAGTGCTTTTCCCGGCTCCATCAATGCCGGAGAAACCTACAAATATTGGCCCTGGGTTTTTCTCCATCCGCAGTACTCCTTCGGCTCTGTTATTGTGGGCGGCTTGGGCTGCCGCTGGAAAGCGCAACTACGGTTCCAACCGCAACAGCGGCAGCAACTACCA
>Ga0209062_1005677_pt1 | contig 11972 bp, 7 predicted proteins | sample Coa_R2_2_FD_187158 | JGI IMG/M metagenome (GOLD analysis project Ga0209062, IMG submission 187158) | Surface soil microbial communities from Centralia Pennsylvania, which are recovering from an underground coalmine fire - Coalmine... | ecosystem: Environmental > Terrestrial > Soil > Unclassified ... | reverse complement strand
GTTGACGCTCTGATTGAAATTACTATTTCGTACCTCAAAGAACAGTTCGACTACAGCCTGGTTTGGATTGCTTTATATGATCGCCTAAATCACATCCTCTTAGGCAGGGGTGGCATTGCACCGGGTAGTGACGCTCGCTTTCTACAACAAAGATTGGTTCTCAGTCCTGGGGATTTATTAGAGCAAGTGGTCATTGAACAACGTCCGGTGAATGTGGCTGATTTACAAGCTGAAACACGAACTGAAGGATGGCAAGAATTGGCACAAAAATTTAATATCCAAGGGACATTGATTTTGCCAATTCGTTATAAAGACCGCTGTCTAGGGTTAGTTTTGCTAGGTTCCCAAAACTGGGGTTACTTATTGGAGAATGAAGCAAAAGCACGACTGATGATGGTCTTAGGTGAACTCGGAGCAGTGCTTTATCAAATTGAAACAGATTTCCAGCACAGGCAAACTAAGCACTCTGATGAGCCGTTGTTGAAATTGATAGAGAATTTGCGAATTCTCAATAACTTGGAGCAAAAGCTTAAAGCAGTCGTACAAACTACCCACGAATTTGTGTTGCCTAGCCGCACAAATATTTACTGGTTTGAACCAGAAAGACGATACTTTTGGCTGCGAATGAGCAATCAACTCTTCAACCTAACAAGCAGCAATAATCAACATGCAGTTTCGGGGATGACTGTGCAAGAGTTGAGTGACTTTTATTATGCTTTGTCAGTCAATCAAATTGTCTCAATTGGAGAGGGGCGTAGTTCTCTCAAAAGCCATTTTACGGGTAAACTAATGCAGCGCTTGCGTGTGCGCTCACTTTTAGCGGCTCCTATCATCCTTCAAAAAGACTTGTTTGGGTTTCTTTCTGTGGAAAGCAAAGAAGCTCGGATTTGGACGGAAGCAGACAAAACTTTTGTCAAGGGTGCTGCTGGGTTGATCTCGCTGGCGGTCCATAGCGAAGGCATGGAAGCTACCATACAACAAATTCAACAAGATGCTCATCTAACTTCTCAAGTTGCCCAATCTATCCACAACGATGATGACCTTGAGGCGGTTTTACGTAATTGTGCAGCAAAAGTTTTAGCGCGATTTACTGCGACACGATTTTTATTGTTAGAGTACAAAGCCGACAAAAATAAGTATCAAATTTTTTACCAAAGTCAATCGCATACGGAAAAACCACTGACTTTGACTCTCGACAGCCTACAAAAGGATGACTGTCAGCTTTTGCAGGAGAAAAAAGAAGCAGTGAGTATTGAAAATATCAACGAGACTTCTGTAGAAACACAAATTCAATCAGATGAAACCTGGCTTTTATTAAAAAAGGTTTCTGTAGACGATTTGCAGTTTTTTAACTGGCGTTCTTGTTTAGCAGAAAATGGTGTGCGATCGCTTCTAATTGCTAACTGTAATCAAGGTTATATGCCAGAATGGCTAGTGATTGTGGCAACAGAAAACAATCGCTGTTGGACATCTGTGGAAAAGGAGATCTTAGCAGTAGTTAGTCAACAATTGGGTGTAACTATTCGTCAATGGCAACTTTACCAACAGACTGAACAGCAGCAAGAAATTTTGTTGAGCTTTCAGCAATGTTTAAGTACCTTGGAACAGACACAAAATGCAAAAACCCAACCTGTAGAACAATTAGAACGTGTAGCACTTGAACAAATCGCATCTGTTCTCAAGTGTCCTCTTGTCATACTACTATCTTGGACACCTGGTCAGAATATGGCTCAAATTGTACCCAGGGTTATAACTAATAGTCGGTTTACAATTGCCACGGAGACACCCATCACACTGCAAACAGAAGAACTGATTCAATCAGCATTGGCGATGGATGGTCTGCTAACCCTGAATATCAATGATTTATCCACCACAACCAAACAGTGGCTGCATGGCGAAGGTATTGGCCAAATTTTGGTTATGGCATTACGTACTGCTGCGGATTATGAGCCTACAGGTGTAGTTTTGATGGCAGACCATCCAGAACGTCAGTGGTCACAACAGAGTTTAAGCGCGACCAAAACACTTATCAGTCAACTAGCTTGGTTACGTCGCCATTTGCAAATGACACAACTTCTCCTTTCAAAAACTGAAGAATTACAACATCTCAATTGGTACAAACACCGTCGTTTAGAGGACATTCAAAGAACAGTGTCTGTATTGCTTGGTCAATTGCATAATTTGGGAATTCCGAAGAATGAATTGACTCAAATGCACCATCAGCAGCTATTACGACATTTAGACAATACAAATGCTTCCATGACTGCACTGCTAAAACTTGAGCAGTGGCATCTGCACACTACTCAGGAAACCATCCCTATGACAAGTTTGATAAAGCGAGCGCTAGAAAGAGTGGAAAATCTTCTGCAACAAAAAAAGCTGTGGGTTGGTGTGCATGGTTTGGGACAACAGGCTGTGGTTCAGGCTTCACACCAGTCTCATTTCTCTGAGAGGTTAAAATACCAAGCTCTGACAATCACAGGCGATATTGGGAAAATTGAACTAGTTTTTCATGAATTGTTAGTAGCTGCCTGCTACCGTTCTACAGGCGGAGGCAGAATTGATATTTGGTGTCGTCGTCTTAATGAACGGTCAATAGAGGTATCAATCACAGACAATGGCATAATTGAACCCCAGCTACTGGCAGATCTACATCAACAAACTCCTCAGGATGTACTGACTCCCTCCATCCTCGACCAACCACCAGGTTTACACCTCTTGATTTGCCAAAACCTTATGCAAAAACTGGGAGGAGCATTGCATTTTTATCAATTAGCAGATGGTCGAGTCGTCAGTCTTTTGCTATTGTTAGCAAGTTAACTGTTAAGAGCCGACTGTTATCAACCATAAAGAGTATTTATGCAATTTCAATGTGCATTCCCATAGGATTAGGTTATCCTATTTAAAATTTGGTGAGTAGCTGGCTGAGCTTTGCTAATTTCACTGAAAGACATCACACTGTTGTAAATAACTAGCATAATTGTTACAAAAATTACAGAAATCCAAACCGAAGTTGCAATTACTATGGGACGTGTTCGTTCTAAATCTGACTTACCGACAAAAATTTGCCCGGTATGTCAACGCCCTTTTACGTGGCGCAAGAAATGGGAAGATTGTTGGGACGAAGTGAAATACTGCTCAGAGCGTTGCCGTAGGCGACGTTCTGAAGCTAAAAATGAAACAAACAAAACAAACCCCTAGTGGAAACTCAAGAACATAGAAGGAGAGATGATTTAGCGGTGCAACCAAAATTAATTATTCATGGGGGGGCTGGTAGTTCTCTCAAAAGTAAGGGAGGAGTAGAGGCGGTGCGCAAATCGCTCTATCCTATCGTTGAAGAAGTGTATGCTTTGCTACAATCAGGCGCATCTGCCAACCAAGCAGTTGTACTCGGTTGTCAGATGTTAGAAGATGACCCCTGCTTTAATGCGGGTACTGGTTCAGTGTTGCAATCTGACGGTCAAATCCGTATGAGTGCTTCTCTTATGGATGGGAAAAATCAAAGTTTTAGCGGGGTCATTAATGTCTCACGGGTCAGAAATCCCATCGATTTAGCACAATTTTTACAAACCTCACCTGATCGAGTTCTATCTGATTATGGTTCGGCTGAACTAGCACGGGAGTTACAGATTCCAAGCTACAACGGCTTAACAGAAGTAAGATTGCAAGAATGGATACAAGAACGTCAAGACAATTTTAAAAGAACCATGGCTGGGGTCGTAGCAGAACAGGACTTAATATCAACAAGCAGTGCCCGACGAGGTACAATCGGTGTCGTTGCTTTAGATAAATATGGCCGACTGTCCGCAGGTACTTCCACAGGTGGAAAAGGGTTTGAGCGAATTGGTCGTGTAAGTGATTCTGCAATGCCAGCAGGAAATTATGCTACACAGTATGCGGCTGTGAGTTGTACCGGAATCGGAGAAGATATTATCGATGAATGTCTGGCAGCACGGATCGTGGTGCGTGTTACCGATGGTATGTCCCTCAATGAGGCTATGCAGCGTACATTCAAGGAAGCCAGTGAACGCAATCGGGATTTTGGAGCGATCGCTCTTGATGCAAATGGTGCGATCGCTTGGGGTAAAACCAGCCAAGCCCTTCTAGCTGCATATCATACTGGCGAAAAAATTGGTGATACTGTAGAAATCCCTGTTGGTACAGAAATCGGCTGGCTTGATAGTTAACGGTTTTTATCCTTCACTGACTCAGTTGTTGACTTGTTCAATCCTCAGTTTTTTGCTTTTTGCGCCAGCCTGGTTTGACAACTTGGCGAGTGCGAGCAATAACTAAACTGTCATCAGGGACGTCTTCTGTAATTGTTGAGCCCGCTGCCACATAAACATCATTTCCTAATGTCAATGGGGCAACTAAAACACTATTAGAACCAGTTTTAGTGCCATCACCTATTATGGTTTTGTGTTTATTTACACCATCATAATTAGCTGTAATTGTACCCGCACCAATGTTGACACGATTTCCTGTAACAGTATCGCCTAGATAAGACAAATGGGCAACGTTAGTGCGATCGCCCAGTTTGCTATTTTTTAGTTCTACAAAATTTCCTACACGACAACTTGCTCCCACTTCGACATGATTGCGTAAATGAGCGTAGGGTCCCACTCGACTTCCAGACTGGACAACACTATCGGTAACTACAGAATACGATACCGTAACATTTTCACCTAAATGGCTATTTTCAATTAAACTTCCTGGTCCAATGCGACTACCTGTTTGAATTACCGTGTTACCACGTAAGTGAGTCTGAGGCTCAATAGTGACATCCGGTTGTAACTCTACAGTGTCATCAATTGTGATGCTGTTGGGGTCGATGAGGGTGACACCTGCTGCCATCCATTTCTCTTTGACCCGTCTTTGTAAAATCTCATATGCTGTTGCCAGCTGCAAACGATCATTAATGCCCAGGATTTCTTGGTAATCTTGTACATCAACGGCCATGACTGGTTGCAATTGACTCACAACATCAGGCAGGTAGTATTCTTTTTGGGCATTGTCTGCTCGTAAGTGTGGTAAAACTTTTGCTAAGTCTTGCCAACGGAAGCAGTAAACTCCTGCATTGATGCGACAATTTTGTTTTTGGGTAGGAGTGCAATCTTTATCCTCTATAATCTGTTGAACGATATTCTCACTATTACAAAAAACACGCCCGTAGCCTTTAGGGTTGCTCAATTGTGCAGTCAGAAGAGTGGCTGCATTGTTATGTTCTGTGTGAATTTGTACCAGATGCTTGAGAGTTTCCTTACGCAACAGTGGCACGTCTCCAGATAACACCAGCAAATCCCCATTGTAATTTTCTAAATAAGGGAGTAACTGCTGGATAGCATGACCTGTCCCTAGTTGTTCAGTCTGCTCAACAAACTCGAGGTTAGGGATTGACTGCATGGCTGCTTTCACTTCAACAGCCTGGTATCCCACAATTACGATTTGCCTTGAGGGCAAAAGGGCTCTTGAACTTTCAAGAACTCGTTCGATGAGTGATTGCCCACCTAAAGAATGTAAGACCTTAGGTAGGTTTGATTTCATCCGTGTTCCGCGTCCCGCCGCTAGAATTGCTACAACTACCATACTTAGTTATGAGCTTTGAGTGAATTGCAATGAATATGCTGACTAATTTAAGTTTAAGTTCATAATCATAGCAGTTCATCCTCGAAACCCTAAATAAAACCTAGCAACAAAACCTAATCTTCATCAGTGCTAATAAACTCTACAAATTGTTGTATTAGTTTAGGATTGCGCCAACCCGAATTCGTTTCTTCCACGATTATAGAAATTGCTTCTTGTTTGGTGAACGCTTTTTTGTAAGGTCGTTCGCTTGTCAAAGCATCATAGATATCGAGCACTTGAAAAACTTGTGCTAAGTAGGGAATATCATCTCCACTCAGGCCATCAGGATAGCCTGAACCATCCCAACGTTCATGGTGATGACGAATGATGGGAATCACTCCTCGCATACTACGTAATGGCTGGCAGATTTGTTCTCCAATCAAAACATGCTGTTTCATAATTTCCCACTCTTCGGCAGTTAATTTGCCATGTTTGAGCAACACTGCATCAGGAATGCCTACCTTACCAATGTCATGAAGATAACCACCCCACATCAAATCCCGAATTTGGCTACGTGAGAAATTGAGATATTCACTAAATGCCTTTCCAAGTTTTACTAGCCGTTCACAGTGGTCACCAGTATTTGGATCACGACTTTCTATGGTTCTGGCAATCGAAAACAGAACTTTTTCTGCATGTTCTAAGTCTTCATTCAACTGTTTCTGCCGCACCAAAGACTTCACACGCGCCGCTAGTTCTACACGGTCAAATGGTTTCGTAATAAAATCATCTGCCCCTACTTCAATTCCCCGAATACGCGATCGCCTGTCATTTAAAGCGGTGATGAAAATCACGGGGATAAGTCTAGTATGCTCGCTCTGCTTGAGTAATTGACACACTTCAAACCCATCCATTCCAGGCATCATCACATCCAACAAAATCAAATCCAATTGTCTTTGATTTACAAGTTCTACAGCAATAGAACCACTGTCTGCTTCTATGACTTCATAGCCTTCCATTGCCAAAAGAGCACTGGCAGTCATCCGACTCGCAGCGTGATCATCAACGACTAAAACTTTTGGCACATCATCAAAGCCAATCTTGATTGAACCTTTGTCTGCTACTGTTGCAGAAACTAATGAACCATAAACAGAACTCACACGAGGGTCCATCCAAGAATGTAGCCTTGAGTCTTGTTGAGATAATTCCAAAGAATAACCCTCTGTGTCTTGTAATGCTAAGGTATGATTTGAACCAATGTAATGAGCTTTATGTCGAGGGTTTGACCCACTCACGACTTGTTTGGTAGAGCCTGTGTTCTTGGATTCCATTGCACCACTAAGGTACTCAATTTTAAAAATAGTAAAAAGACCAAAAATTTTTAAAGATCTGGTTGAGAATTCCCCTTTTTTTGACTAGCTTAGCACATGAGTAAGGATGATATTTCTTTTTGTAAAAAGCATATTTTTTGTTTTTTTAAACGTTGGAAATTTTTAATCAAAATTTTACTATCTATATTTTCAGTATGCCCAATTCTTACAAATCTTCAATCAGGCTTTTTACGGAGATTGGTTAATTTATAGTAGTAAACTGAAAAAAAATCACTCTCTTTGTTTAATCTACTATGTATTTAATGCAAGATTCTTAAAGATAAAGCTTTTACAATGAGCTAAGTAATTATGGATATTAATACTATAGAAAATTCTATTAATAATCAAACTCTTGCCAAGTTTGTCTAGCAGTGACGACTAGCTTATGACTTACGTGATTTTGATCACCAAGTCTCCTCGGATTACAGAGATCAATCAAAAATAATGTCAATTCTCTAGATTTTTGTACAGCCAGCGTTTTCGCCAACGCGAGGTTGGCTCTAGAGAAGATACTTCTTGTTCTAGTTGTCGCCTCTTCAAAATAACATCAGCAGAATCACTTAATTCTGGATCGCGATAAGGAATAGCAGCACGCGTAAGTAAATGTTCTTTTTCTGCTGGGGAAAGGTTGGAGGAGGAAGGGAATTTTACATGGGATGCCATAGTCCCAGGAGTTCGTCTTCCTACTGGTGGTGTAGAACCTATTTGTAACCCCACTGCTAAAAGAGCCGTGCGGACAGCAGCAGCACAAGAATATGTAGCAAGAATTCCATCCTCATTTAACGAAAGTGCAAGCCTTTTAATAAACTCAATAGTCCATAATTGAGGACACTGGGGTGGTGAAAAGGGATCTAGGAAAATAGCATCTGCTAGAAAATTAGCCTCATTAAGTTGTTGAATAGAACTTCTGGCATCACCAATTAATAACTGAGCCTTACATCTATGAGTTTCCACTTGATACTCAAACGCCAGCTGGGTCAAAATTTCAATATACTCGCATGCCCAACTATCAAATAAGTTATGGGTGATTGCTGCTTGTGGCACTGCTGCATTTAGTTCTAAACCAATGAGTTCCACATAACAGGTTGGATTCACTGCCCAGATGCTCTGTAAAGCTGCTGCAGTATTGTATCCGAGCCCATAACAAACATCTAAAAGCCTTAGCACTGGTTTTTTGGCTTTGTGTACCAGTTCAGTAACATCTACAAACTTGAGAAAACTCTCCTGCCTTGCTCCATAATGACTATGGAAAGATTCACCAAACTCTTTGGAAAAGAAGGTAAACGATCCATCTGCTGTTGCTTGTGGTATGAAACTCTCTGAATCTGACATTGGAAGGTAAATAAACGGCTACAATCAATAACAACTCATTCCTAACTCTTAAGTTCTAACTCCTCATGACCGATCACCCTTTTGTTGTTTCTGCTAAGTGGCTATTTGAACACCTTGACGACCCTCAAGTTGTGATCGTGGATTGTCGCTTTTCTCTTGCTGATTCACAACTGGGAAAACAGCAATACCAAGTCAGTCATATTAGTGGAGCTTACTATCTCGATTTAGAGGAGGATCTTTCTGGTCCTGTGGGAGAGCATGGCGGAAGACATCCCTTACCTGATCCTATTAAGTTAGCTAACAAGTTATCAGCAATAGGAGTGAATTCCAAAAAAACTTTGGTCGTTGCTTATGATGATTCTCGCCTTGCTTTTGCAGCACGTCTATGGTGGTTATTACGTTATTTGGGTCATGAGCAAGTAGCGCTACTTGATGGAGGCTTTACCGGATGGCAGAAAGCTGGATATCCTGTCACAGATGTGCTGACTGAATCCAAAAAGGCTGCTTTTATACCTCAAGTACAAACGCAGATGGTGGTGGATATTGGAGTGGTTAAAAGCCGCAAAGATCAACCTAAGGTTGTTTTGGTAGATGCACGGGAGAGCGATCGCTATCTTGGCATACGAGAACCAATTGATAGAATTGCTGGTCATATTCCAGGTGCTGTTAACTATCCCTGGCTAGAAGTAACAGACACTGCAGGCTATCTCCTGTCGCCACAAGACCATCGATCACGTTGGTCTGAGATAGAAAATGCAGAAGAAATTCTTGTTTACTGTGGTTCTGGTGTTACTGCTTGTGTAAATTTACTCTCTTTAGAATTAGCTGGCATTCATACAGGGAAACTTTATGCTGGTAGCTGGAGTGACTGGATTTCATACTGAGAGTTAGGAGTTAAATATTTAACTCCTAAGTTGTTTTAAAAGCGACCTAGATCCACATTATAGTAAAGACCGAAGAACCAGCCGTTAAAATCAATGTGAACGTCAGTAGAGTCACCTAAGGTCACACCACCCTGTAAGCTAACATTGCTATAGTCGGAGATTCCGTAAGTTAAGTGAGCAAATAACTGATGATATTGGTCTTCTCTGAAACGCTCTGTAAAGTTTGACAAGCTAAATTGATAGTCAGCACCAATTTGTAGAGATTTTTGCAAGTAGTAGTTCAAAGAAACCCACAAGGAATTTATAACGCGGTTGCGGTTATCTGATCCATTAGGAGGGTCAGTAAAACTGAGACGAAATTCGTAGAAGCTATCTAGCATCAACTTAGAAGTGAGTGGATCTCGCCGTCCCAGAGATAGACGCAGTGAATTTTCGTTCAAAAAGCGCTGACCTGCTCTGTAAAAGGAGCCATCTCTAGCATAGAACAACTGTTGATTGCTCCAACCTAGGTCTCCATACATTTGCTTTGTTAGCTGTTGATAAAGATCAAGGTTAAATCTGATTTGGCTGTAGTTGTATTTTGACTGGTTTATGTAACGGATCAGATTGCCATCTATTGAGCCACTCACAAAAGTCTTTGAACCTAGGGGTAAAGGTGCAGAAGCCAACGTCAGACCTGAAAAGATTAGGCTATCGTTGATTGGAATAGTTGAGGAAAAAATGTTACTTGTATGGAAGTAGCCAAGATGAGCTAGCAAGAAACCGACGGGTTTTGACTGAACTGTAGGTGGCTTGAGCGGAGGAGGTGGGAGCTGTTCTAGCTGTCGTTGCCGTACCACTAATCGACCTAACTCATCATCACTATTCGACTCAGAAGACATTTGGTTTTTCTGCAGCTGCTGCAGTAGCCTTGTTTGTCTTTCTGTGTAATCAATTTCACCAGGAAGTAGCAGGGGTTGCTCTATCGACGAAGGACTAGTTTTAGGAAAATCATTAGTGGGCAAACCCTCTAACGATGGAGGTTCTTTTCGCTGTGGTGTAGGCTGTGTTTCATTGGGCGATGTCTGTGAGTACAGATTTGATAATTCTGACAATTCACTAAACCTCTGTTGATAATCGCCAGAAAGCTCGGGAGGAGCAAGGGAGGCTACTTCCCTAACTTGCGCCACGTTTGATTGCTGTTGACATGAAGGATCAGTGATCCGTGTATAGGCTAAAGATGTTATACTTGTCACAAGATTGTTATCACGATCCGATAAATTTAGGTTCTTAGCCCGCGCCGCATCTACCCCTGTGCAACAGCAGTTCGCACTAAAAGAGGCTAATAAAAAAATCCAAGACGACAAATTTTTCCAGCCTTTGGCTTGCATACTCGATAAAAGGTTTTGCTCAACGTAGACCAAAAAATTGCGTTGAAGTTTCTCATCGGATAAAAATTCCGAGCAATTTTAGGCAGGATAAACAGTTATTTTGCTGAATAAAATCAATCTAAAAAGAAAAGTTCACATACTATGACCTACACATCCAATAATTCCTAATATAAACTTAAATAAATCATTTATTGCTAGTAATTTGGCAATTTTTCTTCCTTGAACTTTTTATAAAGTTTAAGCGGTTTTTGATGCATAAAAATGTTATTAAAATTGACAAAATAAAACGATTAAAAATCAAGATTCGGCTTAACAATTTGGTATTTATTAAATTTATATGAGGATCTAAACTTATGTTTCGCAAGTTTGTACCACTCGCAGTTATGAGTATGTGTGTAGCAGTTGTTTTACATCTACCAAATCGGGCAGATGCTACCACTCCGCTGACTAAAGCTCAGATTCAAGACCTCCGGAACTTAGTACAACTCATGCCCCGAAATCAGCCAAAGCGTCAGGCACACAAAAGTGATGCAATAGTTCCTGGAGATGGTTTATCTACTGGTCGAGCTTCTCTAGCAGACTTGCGTTTTAATGATGGTTCATTGGCACGGGTTGGAGAGCAGGCATTATTTAAATTTTTACCAAGAACGCGAAACTTTCGACTAATAAACGGAACAGTACTATTGCTCATTCCACCTGGAAGAGGGCAAACACATATAAATACGCCAAATGCTGCAGCAGCAATTCGTGGTTCAGCGTTATTTGTCAGATATGAACGAGACACAGACACCACAGTAGTAGGTGCATTGACAAACAGTGGGATTCAAGTCTTTAACGATAATGCTTCTCAACGTCAGATGCTGCAAGCAGGGCAATTGATGGTTATAGTCAAGGGAAAATTTCAGGGTTTGTACGATTTTGATTTGAGAACTTTTTATAACACGAGTGATCTGGTTCGAGGACTGGATCTGACTCTTAAGGGTACACAGAACCCAGATCCTGCGATCGCACAAGTTCAAGCTGAGACCGCTGCCGCTGTGAAATCACAATCACCTGTGATTGGCAAGGGAGTTCTTGAAAACCCATCTTTTCTCAAGCAGACTTCCGGCTCCTCAAATTTGCCTAGCCAACAGATGAACAGAGACAATTCCCCAACAACAAATTTGCTGGAAACAGGTGAAGTTCAATCTCCTAATAATAGCAATACGACCAAAGATTCCATCCCCACAGGAAATAATCACAGCAGCACAAATAGTAATAGCAATAATGTTAACTCCGGTAGTAATCAAGGAGAAACCCCAACAGCGGTTACTACACCTTCACAACAACCAACAACTAGTACAACCTCACCTACTCCGGCAACTACCTCACCACCACCAACAACTAGTACAACACCAACCACTCCGGCAACTACCTCACCACCACCAACAACTAGTACAACACCAACCACT
>Ga0209062_1005669_pt1 | contig 11979 bp, 9 predicted proteins | sample Coa_R2_2_FD_187158 | JGI IMG/M metagenome (GOLD analysis project Ga0209062, IMG submission 187158) | Surface soil microbial communities from Centralia Pennsylvania, which are recovering from an underground coalmine fire - Coalmine... | ecosystem: Environmental > Terrestrial > Soil > Unclassified ... | reverse complement strand
TCAGATAGCGCCCGTCGATCGGAGCATCATACATCGACGTCCCGGGCCGCGGCCCGCCGCGCCAGGCCTCGCTGTCCGGCGTCGACAGCGGCGACTCATAGACTGTCGGCACCGAGAGACGGCCGCCATTGACCATGCGCTTGCCGAACTCGGTCTCGTTCGCCAGCGCCAGCACCGCTTTGCGCAGCCGCGCCTCCTGCGCCGTGCTGGGCGCCATGAAATCGGTGGAGCGGGTGGATTCGCGGATGTTTTCATCGGCCGCCGCGCTGCGCTCGATGTGGTAGCTGTCGAGCAGGCTTTCCGGCGACTGCCTGCGCAGCACGCGGTCGAGCTTCCAGGACAGGTTCTCCGCATCCTCGAGGCCCGAATTGGCGCCGCGCGCGCCGAAGGGCGAGACCTGGTGCGCGGCATCGCCGGCAAAGATCACGCGGCCATGGATGAACTTGTCCATGCGCCGGCACTGGAATTTGTAGAGCGAGATCCATTCGAACTCGAACTTGTCATGGCCCAGCATGCGTGCGATCCGCGGCCGCACGTTCTCCGGCCGCTTTTCGGCTACAGGGTCCGCATCGGGCCGCAGCTGCAGGTCGATGCGCCAGACGTCATCCGGCTGCTTGTGGAGCAGCGCCGAGCGCCCGGCATGGAACGGCGGATCGAACCAGAACCAGCGTTCGGTCGGGAATTCGGCCGTCATTTTCACGTCGGCAATCAGGAACTGATCCTCAAACACTTGCCCGGCGAATTCCGCGCCGACCATCTGCCGGAGCGAGGAGCGCGCGCCGTCGCAGGCGATGACATAGGCGGCATGCAGCCGGTAAGGCCCCTCCGGCGTTGCGATGCTGACAAGCACGCCGTCGTTGCGCTGCTCGACCGCGGTCACCTTGTTGCGCCAGCGCAAGGAGATCGCGGGCAGTTGCTCAATGCGATCGACCAGATAGGCTTCGGCATAGAATTGCTGCAGGTTGATGAAGGCGGGCCGCTTGTGGCCGTCCTCTGGCAGCAGGTTGAACTGGTAGAGCTCGGACGGACCGTGGAAGATGCGGCCCACGCTCCAGACCACGCCCTTGTCGACCATGCGGTCACCGACGCCGAGCCGGTCCCAATATTCCAGCGAGCGTTTTGAAAAGCAGATCGCGCGCGACCCCTCGCCGATGCGGTCAGCGTCGTCGAGCAGCACCACCTTGTGGCCGCGCTGGGCGAGATCGATGGCGAAGGACAAGCCGACCGGACCCGCGCCGACCACGACCACCGGGTGGGCGGCGATATCGGCGGCCGAACGATCCTGATCGACATGTCGGCGATAGCCGAACTGAGTCTTTGCTCCATTCGCCGCAAGGCTGTTGGCTTGCGCCATCCCCGGAAACCTCCCTTGAGGGACAATCGACCACTTGCAAAATGGTTTCACTTGCAACTAATATGAACGCAATGGATTTGCCCGTCAAGACAGGATCGGAGTCCAAATTGGAGCGAACCTCGCCAAAGCGCCTCGCGCGGGACGCCGGTCTCGCGTCGGCCGGGGACGGCGCCGTCAAGCGCGGCCGGCTCGACCTGTTCAAGTTCCTGCCGTTCCGCCTCAATCGCCTCGCCGCGGAAGTCAGCCAGGCGCTGTCGAGCGAATACCAGGCCCGTTACGGGCTCGACATCCCCGAGTGGCGCGTGCTGGCGACGCTCGGCTTCCGCAAGGAGCCGTGCAGCGCGCAATACGTCTCGCAATGCACCCGCACCCACAAATCGACCATCAGCCGCGCCGTGACGGCCCTGTTGGAACGCGAGCTGGTCGAGCGGGTCGCCAATGCAGACGACCGCCGCGAATTCCGTCTGCGCATGACCCGCAAAGGCAAGGCGCTCTATGACGAACTGATTCCCCGCCTGTTGCGGCGGGAACAGGAAATCCTCACCTGCCTTTCCACCCAGGAGCGGAACGAGCTAGGCCGGCTGCTCGGCAAGATCGAGAGCAGCCTCGACCTGATCCAGACCAGCGAAGAGGCCGACGCGAAGGAGGTGTATTAGGTTGCTGTGGTCGCGCGAGCCTCCACGGGGTCGTGCCGGCGAGAGGCATCCGGGCCTGCATGGTTCGAGACGGCGCTTTCGCGCCTCCTCACCATGAGGGTCGCAAGAAGACTTCTGTCCCGCTCGCGCGCCCCGACTACAGCACGAAGGGCACCAGCATCTTGGTTCGGCGCATATAGGCGCGATAGGCCTCGCCGAATTGCTGGCACATGAACTCTTCCTCGCGCCGGGCGCAGTAGATGAAATAGGGAATAAGCACAATGAGCGGCAGCACAAAGACGATGCTCAGGCCAATCATCGTTCCTACCGTCGCAAGGATAATGCCGCTGTAGATCGGATGGCGCACCACGGCATAGGGACCACCGGTGATGAGCTCGGGATCCTGCTTTCGCGACATCGGCGTTCCCCAATTTCGTCCGATGTAAACACGGGCGAAGATGGCTAGGCCAACACCGAGCGCGACAAGCAGCGCGCCGATGACGCCGAACAGCGGATCGTGCCCGAGATGCGGGTGCGCCAGCCGCAGCCCGCGGCGGACCGCCGGGATGGACAGGGCGGCGACAATCAATGCGGCGATCGCGAGCCGGAATGCCGCATATTTCCACCATGGCGTGGTCGCGACATTGCGTTTGACGCCGATGGCTGCGATCGCCCAGTAGGCAAGAAAGACAAGCCAGAATGCGCCGATGATCCAGTGGACGATGGTCATTTGTTGAAGGTCCGCAAGCAGAAGCCGGCTCCGCAGCAATGGCCCACATCGTCAGGAAGGCCGTTCAATTGCGAAAGCCGGCGGATAATGTCCTTCGCTGCATCGCCCCCCGGGGGTCAGGGGTGCCGGCTTTTCGCCGGGACGACACCGCATGATTGGCGGCTCGGCGGCAGCGCTCCGTTACTACCCTGCAAACGAGCGCGACGGCGCCTCGTGCAGGGCGAACGCGTCGACCTTGTCGCTGGCACGCGGGTAGATCTCCGTCACGATCGGATCGTGGCCGGGGATGAAGCGATCGGGATGGCCGGCCAGGCGCTCGACCGTCTCCCAGGCAGCGACCATGTCGCCGATGTTGTAGACGATCGGAAACGGGCTGCGGCGCTGCAGGTTCGCATAATAATGCGCGGCGTCGGAGGCGAGCACCACGGGGCCGCGCGCGGTTTCAACCCTCACCACCTGCAGGCCGTCGGAATGGCCGCCGACGCGATGCACGGTGACGCCGGGCGCGACCTCGCCGTCGCCGGAATGGAAGGTGACGCGCTCGCCATAGACGTGGCGCACCATCTGGGTCACGTGCTCGACGGTGAAGGGATGGCGGAGCAGGCCGTTGCACATGCAGCGCCCCGTCGCATAGGCCATCTCGCGCTCCTGCAGATGAAAGCGGGCATTGGGGAAGCGGTCGAGATTGCCGGCGTGGTCATAATGCAGATGGGTGACGATGATGTCTCTGATATCACCTGAGGCGACGCCAAAGCGCGCCAGCGCATCCACCGGATTGAGGGTGAGCTTGCGGGCGCGAAGCTCGGCCTCCGCGGCATTGAAACCGGTGTCGACCAGGATGTCGCGGCTGTTGCCGCGGATCAGCCAGACAAAATAATCCAGCGCCTGCGCCGAGGTGTCATGCGGGTCCGGTGACAGGAAGTTCATGTGAGGCGTCCGCTGCGACATGGTCGCATAACGAAGCGCATAGATCTCGTAGGCGTTTCCCATTGTTGTTTTCTTCCTTGAGGTGGGAGCGGCGACAGCAAGCCATCGCGGGAGCGAAAGGTCAAATCGTCACAGGGCCTGTCACCCACTTGACGCAGACGCGTCGTAATGTGAGCCCAATCACATTGACATTTGCACCTGGAACTTAAGCTTGTTTGGGCGGCCGAGCTTCCCGAACCCGCCGGCAAGCGGGCGCGCCTATCGCTACGCGTTGCGGCATCCTGTCGTCGCGAGCGGCCGACAGCAATTTCTGCTGTTCTCCAAGCGGTTGACGGGTGGGAAGGCCGGTTTGATAATGCCCCATGCGTTGGACGTTGAGATCGCTGGGGCGCAAGCTGGTCCCGGCGTGTTTTTGTTGGACCGCTGAGTGATGAAAATTCGCCTCGCAATATTGCTTGCCCTGATTTTTGCGGTCGCCTCGACCGTTCCATCGTCCGCCGCCGGCGACCGCTATGCGCTCGTCATCGGCAACGCCAAATATCCTGATGCCGACATGCCGTTGAAGGAACCCGTCAACGACGCCCGCGACGTCACCGACGAGCTCAAGCGCGACGGCTTCAAGGTCGAGATCGGCGAGAACCTGACCGGCGATGCCATGCGGCGCGCGTTCGAGCGGCTCTATGGCAAGATCAAGCCCGGCGATGTGGTGCTGCTGTTCTTCTCGGGCTATGGCATCCAGTCCAACCGCCAGACCTATATGATGCCGGTCGACTGCCAGCTGTGGCAGGAAACGGACGTCCGCCGCGACGGCATCAGCCTCGAAAATGTCCTGACCGAGATCAACAACCGCGGCGCCGGCGTCAAGATCGCGCTGCTGGATGCCTCGCGGCGCAACCCTTACGAGCGGCGCTTCCGCTCGTTCTCCGCGGGGCTTGCACCGGTGGTTGCGCCGAATGGTACGCTGGTGATGTACTCGGCGGCGCTGTCATCGGTAATCTCGGACAATGGCGGCGATCACAGCCTGTTCGTGCAGGAGCTGCTCAAGGAAATCCGCGTCCCCGACCTGATGGCCGAGGAGACGCTGAACAAGACGCGCGTCGGCGTCACCCGCGCCTCGCGCCAGGAGCAGATTCCCTGGATCTCGTCCTCGCTGTCCGAAGACTTTTCCTTTGTTCCGGGCGCCGGCGGTTCAAGCTCACCGCGCCCGCCGACCCCGATCATCGAGCCGCTTCCGCCAGCCAAGCCGCCAGCTGCGGCGCCCAGCCCGACGCCGCAGGCCAATCTGGCGCCTGCGCAGCCGCCGAAGGCCGAAGCACCGGTCATCCCGCCAGCACCACCTGCCCCGCCTGCGCCACCTCCTGCCGCAGCCGACAACAAGCCGGCTCAGCCGCCCCAGCCCCCTGCGCCGCCGCAACCATCGCCGTCCAGTCAGCCGGCGGCACCAACGCAGGTGGCGCTCGCCGACGATCCCACCATCAAGAGCCTGACCGCCAAGATCGACGCCAACCCCGACGACTTCAACGCGCTGTACCGGCGCGGGCAGGTCTACGCCAGCAAGGGTGCCTATAGCCTCGCGGTCAAGGATTTCGACGACACCATCCGCCTGCATCCGAAGGACGTCGAGGCCCTCAACAATCGCTGCTGGGCCCGCGCGGTCATGGGCGATCTGCAATCGGCGCTGCGGGATTGCAATGAGGCGCTGCGGCTGAAGCCGGATTTCGTCGACGCCCTGGACAGCCGCGGGCTGGTCAACCTGAAGGCCGGCCAGAACAAGAATGCCATTACGGATTTCGATGCCGCCTTGAAGCTCAATTCGCGGCTGACCTCATCGCTCTATGGGCGCGGCCTTGCCAAACAGCGAAATGGGTCGATTTCCGAGGGCAATTTGGATATAGCCAACGCCAAGGCGATGGACCCAAATATCGTCCAGGAATTCGAGAGTTACGGGGTTCACTGACGTCGTATTTTGAGCTGGGGACGGCGCGGACTGCGCGAACCGATCCGCCCCGCCGGCGACATAACACTAGATGGCCGGGCCGGCGATTTGGGCTGCGTGTCCGGTCATGAAATGATTTGGAACCGTGCCAGACAGGGCAGGAGGGACTGGCAATGTCAATGACGTCCACAAGGCGTTCCCGCGTGCTGCTTTCGGCAATCGCGATCGGGGCCGCATGCTGGTTTGGGCTGGCACAGGCGCAGGCCGGCGATGCCAATGTCACCGAGGATCAGATCGTTCGCGCGCTCGCTCCGCCGAAGAAGCCGCTGACCCGCGGGCTCACGATGGGCCCGCAGACCGATCCGGCCGCAACCGAAGCCGAAGGCAAATTCGTCCAGAGCATCCGCGGCCGCACCACCCGCTCGCTGTCCACGGCCGAGCGCGAGGAGATCGCGACCATTGCCCAGGACAAGCCGAACATCGATCTCGAGATCACCTTCGACTACAACTCGGCCGACATCAGTGCCAAGTCGCTGCCGTCGGTGCAGGCGCTCGGCCGCGCGCTGACCAACCCTGACCTCAAGGGCTCGACCTTCATTGTCGCTGGCCATACCGACGCCGCCGGCGGCGACGGCTACAATCAGGACCTGTCGGAGCGGCGCGCCGATGCCATCAAGCGCTATCTGATGCAGAACTACGGCATCGCACCCGCCGACCTCGTCACCGTCGGCTATGGCAAGAGCAAGCTGAAGGATCCGAGCCAGCCGCTCGCCGAGGTGAATCGCCGCGTGCAGGTGGTCAACATGGAAAACAAGACCACCGCCTCGAGGTAATCAGCCGTGACCGCTCGTGGCGCGCGGCTACTGTTCTCACGCTTGGGAAACGCGTCTCGCTAGCCTTGCGGACGCTCTTTGTCTGGATTGATCTTGCGATGACGCTCACCGAGTATCTGAAGCCCGCAGGCGGCGTGGTGTTCTTTGCCGTGCTGATCGGCGCCTATTATTGGTTCGAGCATCGCCCCCATGTCGTGGAGACGGAAAAGCCGGGCGATGCGCTGGTCGTGGTGACCAAATCCACCAATGGCTGCTTCTCCGATCAGGTGCGTGTGACCGGACATCTGGTGCCGCGCCGTGAAGCCGTCGTCGGCGCCGACCAGGAGGGCTCCAAGGTCACCGACCTCTTCGTTCGCGAGGGCGACATCGTCACCGACAACCAGGAGCTTGCGCGGCTCTCGGCGCCGCCGCAGCAGCCGGGTGCGCCGGCTGGCCGCACCGGCCCGGTCTCGCTCCGCGCGCCGGGCCCCGGTCTCGTCACCGAGGTCAGGACCGCGGTCGGCGCGCCGGCGTCGCCCCAGGCCGGTCCGATGTTCCGCATCTCCATCAACAACGACATCGAGCTCGATGCCGAGGTGCCGGCGGTGCACCTGCCGAAGCTCAATCCAGGGGCGCCTGCGCGCGTCAGCCGCGACGATGCGCCCGACTTGGTCGGGCGTGTCCGGCTGATCTCGCCGGCAATCGACCGCGCCACCCAGCTCGGCCATGTCAGGATCGCGCTCACCAACAATCCGAGCCTGAAGATCGGCATGTTCGTCCGCGCCTCGATCGACGCCAAGCGCTCTTGCGGCGTCTCGATCCCGAACAGCGCCATCGACCATCTCACCGTCCAGGTGGTCAAGGCCAACACCATCGAGATGCGCAAGGTGCATGTCGGCCTCGTCACCGACACCGAGACCGAAATCACCGACGGGCTCGAGGTCGGCGAAACCGTCGTGGCCGACGCCGGCTCTTCGCTGCATGATGGCGATCAGGTCAAGACCGTATCCAACGACGAACTCGACCGACAGGCACGCTGATGGCAATCAATATCTCGGCATGGTCGATCCGCAACCCGCTGCCGCCGGTCGTCTTCTCGATCATCCTGCTGGCGCTCGGCTGGATCAGCTTCACCAAGCTTGCGGTGACGCATCTGCCGTCCGCCGACATCCCCGTGATCTCGGTCGCCGTTGCGCAATTCGGCGCGGCGCCGGTCGAGCTTGAATCGCAGGTCACCAAGGTCATCGAGGACGGCGTCTCCGGCGTCGAAGGCGTCCGCCACATCTCGTCCTCGATCACCGACGGCATGTCGGTGACGACGATCGCCTTTGCCCTGGAAACCAACACCGACCGCGCGCTCAACGACGTCAAGGATGCGGTCACCCGGGTGCGCTCCAATCTGCCGCAGAACGTGACCGAGCCCTTGATCCAGCGCGTCGACGTCATCGGCCTGCCGATCGTCACCTATGCGGCGATCTCGCCCGGCAAGACGCCCGAGCAGCTGTCCTATTTCGTCGACGACGTCGTCAAGCGCGCACTGCAGGGCGTGCGCGGCGTCGCCGAGGTCGCGCGCATCGGCGGTGTCGACCGCGAGATCCTGGTCTCGCTGGATCCGGACCGGCTGCAGGCCGCGGGCCTCACTGCCGTCAATGTCAGCCAGAGCCTGCGCGGCACCAACGTCGATCTCGCCGGCGGCCGCGCCGAGATCGGCACCAACGACCAGGCGATCCGCACCCTCGCCGGCGCCAAGTCGCTGAACGATCTGCGCGGCACCATGATTCCGCTGTTCGGCGGCGGGGCGATGCGCCTAGGGGATCTCGGGACGGTCACCGACACCATCGCCGACCGCCGCACCTTCGCCCGCTTCAATGGCGAGCCGGTGGTGGCGCTCGGCATCAAGCGCGCCAAGGGCGCCAGCGACGTCGTGGTCGCCGCCGCCGTGCAGAAACGGATCGATGAGCTCAAGGCCGAGCATACCGATGTCGACCTCAAGCTGATCGACACGTCAGTGGAATTCACCAAGGGAAACTACGAGGCGGCGATCTCGACCTTGTTCGAGGGCGCGATCCTTGCCGTGATCATCGTGATGCTGTTCCTGCGCGACATCCGCGCCACGCTGATTGCCGCGATCTCGCTGCCATTGTCGATCTTCCCGGCGTTCTGGGCGATGGACATTCTGGGCTTCTCGCTGAACCTCGTATCGTTCCTGGCGATCACGCTGTCGACAGGTATCCTGGTCGACGATGCCATCGTGGAAATCGAGAACATCGTCCGGCACATGAATATGGGCAAGACGCCCTATCGTGCCGCGCTCGAGGCCGCCGACGAAATCGGACTGGCGGTGATCGCGATCAGCCTGACCATCATCGCAATCTTCGCACCCGCGAGCTTCATGCCGGGCATTGCCGGCCAGTTCTTCAAGCAGTTCGGCATCACGGTGTCGGTGCAGGTGTTCTTCTCGCTGCTCGCCGCGCGCTTCGTGACGCCGATGCTGGCCGCCTATTTCCTCAAGCACCACAGCCATGCGGAGCCGCCGCCGGGGCGCATCCTCAACACCTATCACCGCGTGGTCGCCTGGTCGGTGAAGCACCATTACGTCACCGTGCTGATCGGCATCGGCATCTTCGCCGCATCGATCTGGAGCATCACGGTGTTGCCGCAGAGCTTCCTGCCGGCGCAGGATTCCTCGCGCTCCTGGCTCGGCCTCGAGCTGCCTCCCGGCACCGAGCTCGACTACACCGAGAAGGTGACCGAGACCATCGTCGCGCGCCTGCGCAAGCGTCCGGAGATCCGAAGCGTCTTCGTCGACGGCGGACGCTCGCCGCAAGGCCAGGAGGAGGTGCGTCGCGCCACCCTCATCATCAACTACACGCCCAAGCGAGAGCGCAAGATCACCCAGCGCGAGCTCGAGCTCGCGATCGGTCACGACCTCGACAACATCCCCGACATCCGCTTCTGGTTCCTCGACGACCAGGGCAACCGCGCCATCTCGCTCACCGTGCTCGGAAGCGACAGCAACATCGTGAACAATGTCGCAAGCGAGCTCGCGACGCAGATGAAGCGCGTGCCCCTGGTTGCCAATGTCGTGTCGGAGACCGCGCTTGACAGACCCGAGCTGCGCATCCGGCCACGGCTCGATCTCGCGGCACGATTGGGCGTCTCCACCGAAAGCCTGTCGCAGACCATTCGCGTCGCCACCATCGGCGACGTGGGACCGGCGCTCGCCAAATACGACGCCGGCAACCGCCTGGTGCCGATCCGGGCCCAGCTCGAGGATTCCGCGCGCAGCGACCTGAAGACGCTCGAGCAGTTGCGGGTGCCGCTCGGCGAGCATGGCGAGAAGGGCGGCGTGCCGCTCTCGGTGGTCGCCGACATCAAGCTCGACCAGGGCCCGACCAGCATCAGCCGTTTCGACCGCCAGCGCCAGGCCACCGTCGCCGCCGATCTCGCCGGCACCGCCGCCTCCGGCGATGCCATGGCGTTGATCGACAACCTGCCGGTCATGCGGAGCCTGCCGCCCGGCGTGAAGGTGACGGAAGGGCAGGACGCGGAAGCCATGAAGGAGCTGCAGGGCGGCTTCTCCAGCGCGATGGCGACCGGCCTCATGATGGTCTATGCCGTGCTGGTTCTGTTGTTCGGCACCTTCCTGCAGCCGATCACCATCCTGTTCTCGCTGCCGCTCTCGATCGGCGGCGCCATCGGCGCGCTGTGGCTCACCGGCAAGCAGCTGACCATCCCCGTCTATATCGGCATCCTGATGCTGATGGGCATCGTGACCAAGAACGCCATCATGCTGGTGGAGTTCGCGCTCGAATCCATTCATGCCGGCAAGGCGCGCGAGGAAGCCATGATCGACGCCGGCATGAAGCGCGCCCGCCCCATCGTGATGACCACCATCGCCATGGTCGCAGGCATGACCCCGAGCGCGCTCGCGGTCGGCGCCGGCGGCGAGTTCCGCTCGCCGATGGCGCTTGCCGTGATCGGCGGCCTGATCTTCTCGACCGTGCTGTCGCTGGTGTTCGTCCCCGCGATGTTCATGGTGATGGACGATTTCGGCGCGCTGATCTGGCGCTTCAGCAAGCGGCTCGTCGTCACACATGGCGACACCGAGCATTCGGCCGGCACGCATCCAGATGCGAACGCGCACGCCGCGTCGCCGGAGAAGCCGGCGGCAGCAGCGGAGTAGTTTTCCGAACCGGCGGGCATACTCCACGCTCGGTGGCTCGACAAGCATGCCGCAGGTGGTACATTAAGCTTATGAACTTAGTCAGCCGAACCCTTCAAATCGACGCGGATACTGATGAGCGGCTCCAGCAGATGGCGGCCGAGCGCGGTCAGGATGTTGCAGCGGTGCTGGCCGAAGCAGTGGCGCTGCTTGATTCGGTCGTCGACATCAATGGTCCAGATCCCGGCGAGGATCGTCGGCGTTACGATGTCTTTCTCAGCGATCGTCACGCAGTGCCGCTCGCTGAGGTGAAAGCCTGGATCACGAGTTGGGGGACATCGGAAGAGCTACCCCGCCCTCAGCCGCGCAAGTTCTGATGATCGTCCTTTCGCCCGATGCCGTTCTGGACATCGAGCGGCTCCGAGATTTTCTTGCACCGGTCAAATCCCGAAGCTGCGCAGCGCGCTTTGTCGGCGATCTGGTCCGCTGTCGAGCGATTGCAGGAGTTTCCTGCCATGGGCATGCAGACAGTGGACGCCGACATCCGGCAAATCGTGATTCGCTTCGGATCATCAGGTTATATTGTGGGCACGCGATGGTTCCGGGCAGCGGCGATATATTAATTACGCGGATATGGCACGGACGGGAAACCCGTACATGATGTGCGGACGCCTGTACGCGGAGATTGCTCGAAGCTTGGCTTCCTTGACTGCGCGTCACTGCGCTCGCATCTTCGCGTCTCGAAACACCGGATGCGCAGACCATTGGCCATTCTCGATCAGCACATAGTCCTTCGGCAGCAGGCCGTCGCCGTCGATCTGGTCGAGATGGCGGCGGAAGTAGATCGGGAGCGTCGGGTCCACGTCCACCGAAATGGAATGGCGGCGGGTCTCGATGGCGACGCGGCTGGTGACGCCGCTGCCGGCGAAAAAATCCAGCACGGTCGATTCCGGATAGGACAGCGCGCGCACCAGCCGCTCGATCAGCCGCTTCGGCTTTTGCGTGGGATGGCCGACGCGCTCCCTTGCGTTGCCATTGAGACGCGGGATCTTCCAGACATTGGTCGGATTGATGCCCTTGTCGAGACTGTCAGGATTGAGCCGCTTGTCGCGCCTGTAGCGCGCGAGTCGCAAGGCATCGAGCTTGGTGCGTACGGCGTCGAGGTCGAAATAATAACGGGGCGATTTGGCAAACCAGGCGATCTCTTCGTGGCGGTTGGCGAAGAAGCGGTGGGCACCAAGGCCGTTGGGATAGTTCCAGATGATGAGGTTGGCGAGCCGCATCCTGGAGTGCGCGCGCATCCAGCCGATCAGGCTGACGAGATCGCCGCTGCCCGCCTCACCCTGATATTGCAGCCCTCCGAAGATCACGAGATTGCCTGACGCCGCGAGCACGCGCTCGGTCTCGGACAACCATTGCC
>Ga0209062_1005665_pt1 | contig 11983 bp, 15 predicted proteins | sample Coa_R2_2_FD_187158 | JGI IMG/M metagenome (GOLD analysis project Ga0209062, IMG submission 187158) | Surface soil microbial communities from Centralia Pennsylvania, which are recovering from an underground coalmine fire - Coalmine... | ecosystem: Environmental > Terrestrial > Soil > Unclassified... | reverse complement strand
AGCCGCCGGAATAGCCGCGCTTGCGCATTTCCGGGATACCGGCGGAGCCGATCGCCGAGCAGGTCGCGGGCGAGGAGCCGGCCATCGCCGCAAACAGCGCGCAGGCGAACACGTTGGCGACACCGAGCCCGCCGGGGATGCGGTGCAGCCAGGCATGGAGTGCGGAATAAAGGTCCTGTCCCGCGCGCGAACGGCCGATCGCCGCGCCCTTCAGGATGAAGAGCGGGATCGACAGCAGCGTGATCGAGGCCATCTCCTCATAGACGTTCTCGGTCACCGTATCGAGAGAGGCATGCGGCATGTAGATGCCCATGAACACGACCGCTACGGCGCCGAGCGCAAAAGCAATCGGCATGCCCGAGAACATCGCCACGAGCGTTGCGAGCCCGTAGCTCACGCCAATTCCAAACACGCTCATCGGCGCGAAGCTCCCGCAAGCGGCATGATGATCTGCAGCAAGAGCTGCAGGCACAGCAGCGTCATGCCGAAGGCCATGAGGCCGTAAGGTATCGCCAGCGGCGGCGACCACATTGAGTTGGACACCTGGCCGTCGACATAGGCTTCCTGGGTCAGGGTCCAGGATTTCCAGGTGAAGAAGGCGCAAAACAAAAGGCTCGCGACATCGACCAGCCAGAGCCGGATGCGGTTGGCGAGCGGCGACAGCAGGCCGACAAAGGCCTCGATCGAGACATGGCCGCGTTGCGACTGCACATAGGCGGCCGTCATGAACGTGGCGCCGACCAGCAGGAACACCGCAGCCTCGTCCTGCCAGTAATTGGCGGCCTGGAACAGTGCCCGCCCGATCACGCTGTAGCTCAGGATGCCGCAGGCAGCGATCAGTGCCAGCGCCGCGAACACCACGATGATGGTGTTGAGGAGCGAGAGCGCGCGGGCGAGCGCGGCCAGCAGCGCATTGCCGCTGGCCGTTTGTTCTGCGGCATCGTCACGAGCCGCGCCCGGTGCGTGCATCATGCGCTGACGTTGGAGGCGAGCTTGAGCAGGTTGGCTGAGGTCGCGGTCTTGGCGCCGTAGTCCTTCCAGGCGGTGTCGCGGGCGATGTCGCGCCATTTGCTGACGGTCGCGAGATCGAGCGGCGCCACCTTGGCGCCGGCCTTTTCATAGACCTTGGCGACCTCGATATCGTCGGCCTGCGCGCCCTGGCGGCCGAAGGCCTCGAGCTCCGCGCCGACCGCAAGGATGATGTCCTTGTGGTTCGCCGGCAGGGCGTCGAAGCTGCTCTTCGACATCATCAGCGGCTCCAGCATGAACCAGTAGGAGGCGCCGGCGCCCGAGGTCAGGGCCTTCGAGACTTCCTCGAGCCGGAACGAGATCAGGCTGGTCGAGGAGGTGATGCCGGCATCGCAGGCACCGGTCTGCATGGCCTGATAGATCTCGTTCGAAGGCACCGAGAGCACGGAGGCGCCGGCGGTCTGCAGCACCATGTCCATCTCGCGCGAGCCGCCGCGCACCTTCATGCCCTTGGCGTCCTCGGGCGCGACGATCGCGCGCGAACGGCTGGCGACGCCGCCGGCCTGCCAGACCCAGGTGAGCAGGATGATGCCCTTGTCCGCAAGGAAGTCGGAAAGCGCCTTGCCGACCGGTTCCTTCTTCCAGCGCATCCCCTGGTCGTAGGTGGCGACCAGCCCCGGCATCAGGCCGATATTGGTTTCAGGCAACTCGCCGCCGGCGTAGGGCATCGGATAGAGGCTGATGTCGAGCGCGCCTTTGCGAATCGCCGAGAACTGCGCATTGGTCTTGATCAGCGAGGAGTTGGGATAGATTTCAGCGTTGATGTCGCCGCCGCTTCGTTTTGCAACTTCCGCGGCAAACATCCGGCAGAGGCGGTCACGGAAGTCGCCCTTGTCGATCGTACCGCCGGGGAACTGATGCGAGATTTTCAGCGTGGTTGCGGCTTTGGCGGTGCCGGTGCCGAGGCGGAGGATGACCGGCGCGGCGAGCGCCGAGGTGATGAGATGACGGCGAGTGAGCATGACAGTGATCCCCTGTTCAACCTTTGATTGGGTTCTTGGAAGCCGGTCTTGGGCGCGCCACCCTACCGGAGATCCGACCGAATTGCTCTGGCCTGATAACAGACTGAGGCGTGTCGGAAAGCCGGTTTGCGTGTTGCCGCTACCGGCGCAACATTTATTGCACTGCACATCCCTGCCCAATCCTTAAGGATGCGTTGCATGCGCAATAACACGACATTCACGGGCGAAATTGTGTCGATTCAGTAGAAAAGCAGCGCCAAAGCCGCGGCGTGGAGAAATTTTCGGAGGGTTCCGTAACAAACGCGCAAGACGGAGCGTCGATCAGGAAGGCGGCATCAGTCGCTTAAGCTCCAACAGCTCTTTCAAGGGATGACCATCATGACCATTCGCACCCGCTTCACGCTCGCCGTCTCGGCTGCCGCTGTTTCGCTCGGCCTGGCGTTCGCCCCCGCCGCCTTTGCGGACGACATGAAGAAGGACACCATGTCCAAGGATTCAATGGCCAAGGACTCAATGGCCAAGGACAGCATGAAGAAGGACACGATGTCCCATGACGGCATGAAGAAGGACGACGGCATGTCCCACGACAGCATGAAGAAAGATGACGGGATGAAGAAGAACTGATCGTCCCAACCTCGATCGCGCCCAAGGTCAATCGGGCATGGTGCTCTCGGCGCCATGCCCGATCGGTTCGGATCGCAACCTTCGCTCGGCCTGAGGACGGACAGGGCGGGGGCGGGCTCTATTTCTTTTTGCCGCCGCGGGCCTTGCGCGCGGCATAGCGGGCGTCCCGCTTGGCCTTCTGCTCCGCGAGCAGCGCCGCCTGACGCTCCTCTTCCTCTTGTTTCTCGCGGGCGATACGGGCGGCTTCGGCAGCGGCGGCTTCCTCCTCGCGGCGCTTCGCTTCCAGCTTCGCAGCCTCACGCTCCTGCCTCAGGCGCTCGCGGTTTGCGGCGGCCGCCTCACGCTCGGCACGGCGGCGCGCGACCTCGGGATCGTCGGGGCCGGGCTGTTCGCGGAATTTCTTGAGAAGATTTCGGCGTGCCTCTAAGGCGGCTTTCTGCCGATCTGTAAAGCCGGGTTCCTTAAATCCGCTCATCGCTCGGGCCTTGTCTCACTTTCGCTTCTTGTTCGCTTGTTGGGTTTACAAATATTGACTCGCGCATCGCAAATCCAAAGCCGATGCCCGGGCAATTGGGCGCACGGTGTACAGCGTCGCGCGTTGCAATTCCACTGCCATGATTGCAGGACGGGCATAAGAAATCGCTCCGATTGTGATTTGATTCACAAGCGCTTGGGTGCCGGCGACCCTATGGTCCCCGCAACCATAGAGGAGTTTCGGCCATGACCGCTCCGTCCCGCACGCGCCGGCTCCTGGCGTTGGCCGCCGCACTGGTTTCGACCGTGGCCCTGGTCTCGATTGTATTGAGTTACCCGAAAGAGGTCGCCGATCCCGTCCTGGGCAGCGACTGGAAATGTACCCACACCGCGTTCCTGACCAGCTGCATCCAAGTCGCGCCCGCGCCGGTACGGCAGAGCTTGCGCGCCGGCTCGTTTGCACTCCTGGAGGTCGTGATCCGGGCCTGAGGCAGGGGCGGTCGAAGCTCGGCGACGATTGCTTCAGCCGAGCGGAGGGACGACTGGCCATTCCTGCCCCTGCATGTCTATCTAGAGACGGATGATGCAGCGGAGGCGTCGGATCTCGACCATGGCTGAACGCGAACCGGACCCCAACCAAGGCCGCCAGCCAGGCCCCACGCCCGATCGCCAGCCTGGTCCTCGAGGAGGCGATAGCCGGCGCGGCGCAATCGCCGGTCTCCTGATCGCCATTGTGCTGCTCGCAATCGGGATTTGGCTGGCGCGCGACCTGACCGCCGCCAGCAAACTGCAGGACTGCGTCATGAGCGGCCGCACCAATTGCAATGTCATCGAGCCGGCGCGCTGAGGCCGGTCGAACGCGGATTCGCAAGCAAGATCTGAAACTTCGAGACGCAAAATTGTCGCGATCTTGCTTATTTGTAACAAGACAAAGCACGAAAAGCTGGCTGCTATGGCAGCAATGCCGTGCATCGGCGTTGGCAGGTTCGGGCACGGACCCGCCCAGATTGCGTCAACCACAAGGGGGTATGCGAGAATGAATGCGTCCAGCCGGACAACATTGGTCCTTTCGCTGGCTTCACTCTTGGCCGTGACAAGTGTTTCCGCACAGGAGCGGCCGGTCGGCCAGCCGCCGGGCGGTCAGCCAGCCCCCCAGGGGCGTCCCGCGCGTCCTGTGGGAGCGGCGCCGCAGGGCAGGGTGGGGGCCGATGCGCGCTTCGCCCGCGGTCCGATCATCGACCATGACTTCGGCGGTCATGCCTATCGTGGGCGCCTCGCCTGGGAAGGCGGCCGCTGGCGGCACGAAATGCATGACGGCCGGATGGGCTGGTGGTGGGACGTCGGTGGCGTCTGGTATTTCTACCCGGAACGGATGGACGGTCCGCCTGCCTACATCTCCGAGGATTTTGCAGATGACGTGACCTATGCGGACGGCCCGCCCCCCAGCGCCTATCCGCCGCCGCCGGTGGCTGCCTATGCGCCGCCGCCACCCCCGCCGCCGCCGGATCCCGCCGCAAGCGCGATAGGCGGCGCGGTGGTCGGCGGCCTGCTGGGTGGGCTGCTGACGGGGCGCGCGTCGGGTGCGGCGGCTGGTGCGGTGATCGGCGGCGCCACCGGGGCAATCGCCGGCGCCACCGCGGCGTCACGGCCCGGCTACTACCTGGCCCAGGGCACCTGCTATTACCGCTATCCCTCCGGGCAATATGTCGAGGCCGATCCGCGCTGGTGCTACTGAGCCAAAGCAGGGTCGATTGCTTGCAAGAGCCGACGCGCTGACTGTGCGTCGGCTTTTCGCTGTTTGGTCTCTTGATTGGTTGAAGGTGGATTGCATCACAATCTGTTGTACCCGTAGTGATCCGGGCTCGGAAATTAACCGGATGCAAACGAATGGCGCCTAACATTCATTGACCGAGAATTGTCTGCTGTTTAAAGTTCTATTAGTCTTTGCTCATTAGCCTGCCTCGCATGAAAGCTTGGGCATCAGCCCCACGTTTTCGTCTGGAACAGCCTGAATCCACCTTTCAGCGCGTCCTTCGCGAGGCATTGCCGTGTCTGTCGAGAAGTTTCTAAAACAGCGCGCCGTCAATATTACCGTCGGCGGAACCTACACGCTGCACCGCTGGTACGATGCAAACGGCAAGCCGCGCACGCTGGCATGCCGCACCACCCGCGTCTCGCCCTTTCGCATGATTGTCGAAGTGCCGGTCATTGGGCGCGTCGGAGATCGGATCACCTCCTATTTCGGACCGTTCGGCACGTTCGAAGGCGCGATCAGCGACACCATGCGCGGCAGCTTCCTGCTGGAGCTGGAGATGACGCGCGCCCGGCGCGAGAAGCTCGCCGAACAACTCACCTGGCTTGAGAAGAGGCAGAAGGATCCGTCCATTCTCGAGCAGAGAAGGGAGTTGCGCATCGTTCCTCTGGCGCCTCATTCGACCTTGACGCTGCCTGATGGAAGCCTCCATCCATGCTTCATCGTCGACATGTCGCCCTCCGGCTGCGCTGTGTCGGCCGAGGTGCAGCCACCGCTCGGGATGCCGCTTGCGGTCGGGGTCTGCATCGGCCGCGTGGTGCGGATCACGGAGACCGGGTTTGCCGTCAGATTTATCGAGAAGCAAAGCAAGGACGATCTTGAACGACTGATCGTGCGCGCGCAGCTGAGGGCCCGCGCGGCCGCTTAATGAGCTTTTTTGCCGAAAATGGGCAACAGCAATGGTTGAGGCAGCAGAGCGACGCATTGGCCAGCGCATCCGGTTCGACCACATGAGGCCGGCCCGGATGATGGGGCTCGACGGCACCTGGCAGCGTGAATGCACCATCGACGATGTGTCGGACCGTGGCGCCAGGCTCACGATCGATGACTCGATCGAGGGCCTGCCGCTGCAGGAGTTCTTCCTGGTGCTGTCGTCGACGGGGCTGGTCTATCGCCGTTGCCGGCTGGTCTGGGTGAACGGTGACCAGATCGGGGTTGCCTTCCTGGGGCGGACAAAGACAAAACCAAGCGTCGCGAAGTAGGGTGGAACGGCGGCCTTTCGGGCAGGCGCCGTTCTCTGCGTGGTCGCGAGACCATGCCGGGGCAGGTGGGCTCAACGAGGAGCAAGGGGATATCGGCCATGACAGATGATCGCGGGCGCCCGCACCACAATGGCTCGCAAGCTCGCCGCTCGCGTTTGCGCTGGCCCGCCTGGATCTGGCTGGTGGTGTTCCTTGCCTTGCTTTGGTCTGCCCCGCCGTCGTTGGCGCAAACCGGCCAGATCCGGGTTTTTGTGCGCAAAGCCTCGCTGATCGCGGGCATCGGCGCCGGCCACGGCATTCTGAGCTATCGCGGCCACGACTATCCGTTCAAGGTCTCGGGCCTCAGTCTCGGCCTGTCGGCCGGCGCCTCGATCAACCGGCTGTTCGGGCGGGTGTCCGATCTGGAGAAGCTCGAGGATTTCCCGGGCGTCTATCGCGCGGTTGGGCTTGGTCTTGCTTTGTCCGGCGGCGTCGGTGCGGTGGAGCTCCGGAACAGCAACGGCGTGATCATCCGGCTCGAAGCCGCAAAATTCGGCCTGGAAGCATCCGCCAATTTGACCGCGGTCAAGATCACGCTCGATTGATGCGGCTGCTACCTGCGTGACAGCAACAGCAAAGGGGTCAGCGCGGCCTGCTCGCGCCCCGCGAGCCATCCTCGGCAAGCTGCTGGCCCGCGGCGAGACGGCGCTCGATCATGCCCATGACCGAAGTCACGTCGTCGAAAGCGCGGGAGTGTGCGTCGCCTTCCAGATGGGTGAGATCGAACACCAGGATCTTCTCATGCTCGAAATCGGTTCTGTAGGGCTCTTCCTCCGGATTGACATCGCCAAGGCGGGTGGCGCCACCGAAGATCGACTTCGAGAGTTTGAGCGCCTGGTCGTCCTGCGACAGGAAGAGGGCGAAGCGGGGGCGCGCAGTGCCCATCTGCGGCATCTTCTCGCGGAATAGATCAACGTCGACGTCGGGCGCGACCAGCGCCACGTTCCTGACCTTCGCCCCGATCCTGCCGCTGCGCATCGCCCGCGCATGCAGCGCGTCCAACGTCAGAAGACAGCCCATCGAATGGCACAGCACCGTCACCTCGTTCACCCCGGGTGCCTGCGCGACCGTATCGAGCAGCTGCACCAGCGCCTCGCGCGACTGGGTGGCGCTGTTGCGGTCATATTCGTAGGCGTCCAGGCTGACCATGCCGCGTGATGGCCAGGAGAACAGGACGGGGATGACCGGAGCCTTGGAATCCTGGACGATCTGGGCGAAGCGGTAGGCCGCATCATCGAAACGATTGTTGAAGCCGTGTACAAAGACCATCGCCTTGTTGCGGCGGGTCGTCCTGGCGAGGCTGGCAAGTGCCGCAGTGAACGCCGGCTTTTCTAGATGTTCTGCCGACAGGGTGACGAAGTCGCTGCGCGGATCGCCGGGCGGTGCGACGGGCCATTGAATCTCGCCCAATTTGCGGACGGCGTCAGGTGGAATCGAAACCGCGATCCGAGCGTAGGACATGGTGGCGGCGCGCTCGCCGCCGAACATGTCTCCGGCATCACCAGTTGCCGGCTGCCGCGTGGTGGCGATCAGGATCGGAATGCGCGAGGTGCCTTCGGCGGATTCCGCAGTCGGAATAAGAACGCCTTGCAAGGGACGCGTTGCGCAGGAGCTGCAGACCCCGGCGAGCCCAAGGATCGCGGCAATGGACGCCAAGGCTCTCCAGCCGGACACCCCCATCGCGCCGGTCGCGCGTCGTGTTTCGCACAAGCCACGCCTCATTTGGGATGCCGGACTGGCCGTCCCCTTCCGACACAAATGGTCCCGACATGTGCCGGTGACCGTGGACGGCTAGATTTCGCCGCGCTCGCCCCGCTGCAATTGACTTAGATCAATGGAACGGATGTGGTGCCCGGGCGGTCTTTCTCCGCGGGATCGCCCGATCCATTGCATCAAGGTTTTCGAGCCGAGAGGAAATTGGCATGCCGACATTCGAAGTATCGCTGGTCTGCCCCGAGGCGCTGGTGTTTGTCGGCGATGCCGACCAGGTTGACCTGCCGGGAGCCGAAGGCGACCTCGGCGTGCTGGCCGGACATGCGCCGATCGTAACCGCGCTTCGGCCCGGCGTCGTCAGGGTGTTCGCGCATGGCCGTGACGAGAAATTCGTCGTTCTCGGCGGCGTCGCCGAATTCTCGGAGGGCAGATTGAACGTCCTCGCCGAGAGCGCAAGTCCGATGAGCGAGTTCGACGTCGCGGAGCTGAAGGTGAAGATCGAAGACATGGAACGAACGGTGCCGACGCGCTCCGTGGGCGAGGAGCTGGACCGGGATATCGAACTGCTGGACCATTACAAGACCTTGCATCGATCGATCACGGTGACGACGGCGCTCTGACGGCGCGAGCGGGGGCGGTCCGCGGTCGCAGGGCAAGAAGCTCCACTTATAGAACTGGGCGGAGTGCTGGGCTAATATCGCCGCTCCGCTCCCAACTCAGGGCCACCCCATGGACCAGCCGGTCGGACCATATGCTGCGCATCCTACGCCGACGCCGGCCAAAGAGCCTGTGCGGATCGCGATCCGCCTGGTTCTGCTGGCCGGCGTGATCTACTGGTCCTACATCCTTATTCTTCCCTTCATACCGATCCTGGTGTGGAGCACCATTCTAGCCGTTGCGCTCTATCCCGTGTTCGACGCGCTGACCAGGCTGCTGGGTGGCCGCCGCGTACTGTCTGCGACACTGATCACGGTGTTGTGCCTGACGATTGTGATCGGGCCCGCGAGCTGGCTGGTGTTCGGCATGGTCGAAGGCGTCAGGCTGTTCGGCGACGAGTTCGCCAAGGGCAGCGTCTCCGTGCCTGCGCCGCATGACTCAGTCAAGCAATGGCCGCTGATCGGGGACTGGGTGTATGATCTTTGGCAGCTCGCGTCCACCAACCTGGCGGCGGCGCTTGCGAGGTTCTCCCCCTATGCACAGCCGATCGCGACGACCGTTCTCGCCACTGTCGGCAGTGTTGGACTAGAGATCCTGAAATTTCTGGCGGCCGTCATCGTGACCGGCTTCTTGTTCATCCCGGGGCCGCGGCTGGTTTCGGGGCTGCGCACCTTCTTTGCTCACGTCATCCCCGAGCGCAGCGAGGAGTTTGTCGCACTCGCCGGAACGACGATCCGCTCGGTCTCTCGCGGCGTCATCGGCATCGCCATGCTGCAGGCGCTGCTGGCCGGGGTCGGATTCATCGTGGCGGACGTTCCCGGTGCCGGCCTCTACACTTTTCTCGTGCTCTTGCTGGCCATTTCCCAGGTCGGCTGCGGCATCCTGCTGATCCCGATGATCGTCTGGTACTGGCTGACACGGGATACGGCGGCTGCGCTGCTGTTTACCGCCTATATGGTGCCGGTCGGCTTCGTCGACAGCGTGTTGAAGCCCTTTGCAATGGGGCGCGGCTCGCGCACCCCGATGGTGGTGATCTTTGTCGGCGTGCTGGGAGGCACGCTGGCCCACGGCCTGATCGGTCTGTTCATCGGCCCGATCGTGCTCGCGCTCGGCTGGGAACTGCTCGCGGCATGGATGCGCGACGAGGCAGGCCGCGGCGTGCTCGTGCCGGAGGAGGCCGACCATGACGCCGAGCCGCAGCCCGCTAATAGCGCTCGGCCACGAACTTTGCTCCCTTGAGCCGGTCGTTATAGCGGCCCTTGTCGGATCGCGGCGGCAGTTTGACGAGGTCGCGCGAGATGCGCTTGTGCGGGATCCGTTCCAGGATGTGCGAAATGAGGTTGAGCCGCGCCTTGCGCTTGTCGTCGGAGCGCACAGCGAGCCAGGGCGCCTCCTTCGAATTGGTCGCCTTGAGCATCATGTCGCGGGCACGGGAGTAGTCGTACCAGCGCTGGTACGACTCGACATCCATCGGGCTGAGCTTCCACTGCCGCAGCGGATCGTCGATGCGCGCCGCAAAGCGCCGCTCCTGTTCCTGCTGGCCGACTTCGAGCCAAAGCTTGATCAGAATGATGCCTCCCTCGACTATGTAGCGCTCCATCTGGGGACAGAGCTCGAGAAAGCGATCATGCTCCGACTTGGAACAGAAGCCCATGACGTATTCGACGCCGGCGCGGTTGTACCAGCTGCGGTCGAAAATGACGATTTCCCCCGCCGCCGGGAAATGCTCGATGTAGCGCTGCATGAACATTTGTGTCTTCTGCCGGTCGGAGGGCGCGGGCAGAGCGACGACGCGGAATACCCGCGGACTGACCCGCTCGGTAATGGCCTTGATCGTGCCGCCCTTGCCCGCGGCATCGCGTCCCTCGAAAATAATGATGACGCGCAGCCCCTTGGTCTTCACGAAATCCTGCAGATGGCAGAGTTTGACCTGCAGCTTGCGCAATTCCTGTTCATAGGCCTTGCGCTTCATCTTCTGCGCCTGGCCGTCCTTCTCGCTGGATTTGTTTGCCATCAGCCCCGCCGCTCACTTCGCCTGGATTATTTGTTCTCACCCCAACTCAGGGTGACGCCGATATCGCCGGGCATCCCGCCTGGAAAGTCGATGATCTGGTAGGCGATGCGATAGCCGCGCGGCTTCAGATGATCGGTCCAGAGCTGAAATATCTCCTTCGGAATTCCGGTCAGCGTATTTTCCCAACCGGCCTCGCGCTGATTGATCGCCCGTCCGCGATCGGTGCAGAGGATGTTCGGAAAGCGATAGACCTGCACCTCGGTAAGGCCGTTTCTCACCGCACGCTGGATCACGGTGGCCGCAAGCTTCACCTTGTCCTCCTCGGACAGTCCGGACGGCTTGCTCAGACGCTCGATCAGCTCGCGCTTCTCCGCGTCTGCAGCCGCCGCCCGACGCGCCGCTTCTTCGGCCTTTTCCGCTTCCTTCAATGCAGCCTGTTTGAGGATATCCTTCGCATTCGGCAGAAGGTCATTGATGTTGGCCATGACGTTTCATCCATCTCTCTCGGCTTCCGGCGCAAATTCGTGATCAAATGCTGGGATTTCGGCGGAAGCGGGCGTTGCAAGGCTAGAGAATGCCGGTGCGAAAAGGCTTGAGGTAGATCAAGGCGGAACAGGCACTTCGCTTCGATGCTTTGCAGCGAAGCTGCTGCACTGTTTCAACGGAGCGGGACCATGGTCGACAGCACGGAACAATTCTCCCTGGGAGCGCCGGTCGCGTTCTTCAACTCCGCGATGGAATACATGGTCGATGCAGGACAGCGCACCTTGCTGTTCTGGGATGTCATGCGCCAGCGCGGACAGCAATATCAGAAACATCTCGAGCAGGCGGTTCCCAACGTTCTCAGTTTCCAGCTCGAACTCGTGTTGGACGGGCGGACACTGCAACGGCCAGTGAATTATGGCCTCGTCCGCATCATCCCTCCCGAAGGCGTCCGGATCGATCCGACGCGGCGGCCGTTCGTCGTCATCGATCCGCGGGCGGGCCACGGCCCGGGGATCGGCGGGTTCAAGGCCGACAGCGAAATCGGGGTCGCGCTCAGGGCGGGTCACCCCTGTTATTTCGTCGGTTTCATGCCGGAGCCGATGCCGGGCCAGACCATCGAGGACATCGCACGCGCCGAGGCAACCTTCCTCGAGAGAGTGATCGCGCTGCATCCGGACGCCGACGGCAAGCCCTGCGTCATCGGCAACTGTCAGGCTGGCTGGGCAGTGATGATCCTGGCGGCGCTGCGCCCCGATCTGTTCGGGCCCATCATCCTGGCGGGATCGCCACTGTCCTATTGGGCCGGCGTCCACGGCAAAAATCCAATGCGCTATTCCGGCGGGCTGCTCGGGGGCAGCTGGCTGACCGCGCTGACCAGTGATCTCGGCGGCGGCAAGTTCGACGGCGGCTGGCTGGTGCAGAATTTCGAAAGCCTCAACCCCTCCAACACGCTCTGGACCAAGCAGTACAA
>Ga0209062_1005663_pt1 | contig 11985 bp, 2 predicted proteins | sample Coa_R2_2_FD_187158 | JGI IMG/M metagenome (GOLD analysis project Ga0209062, IMG submission 187158) | Surface soil microbial communities from Centralia Pennsylvania, which are recovering from an underground coalmine fire - Coalmine... | ecosystem: Environmental > Terrestrial > Soil > Unclassified ... | reverse complement strand
AGCATGGGAGGGCAAACCTTCGGATGTTGCCAGTACGTCTATTGCACCAGCAACCTTTTCGAGTGCGGTTTGTGAGTATTGGATAATACTAGAATGTTTCAAAAACGTTTCAACACTCAATGCCGAGGCATAGCGAGCAGCGCCAGAAGTTGGTAAGGTGTGATTTGGTCCAGCCAAATAATCTCCTACTGCTTCTGGTGTGGAATAGCCTAAGAAAATAGCACCAGCATGACGAATCTGTGGTAGCAATGCCCAAGGATCTTCCACTTCTAGCTCCAAATGTTCGGGTGCAAACTCATTCGATAACTCAGCCGCAGCTTCGAGGGATTCTACAATCACAATCAAGCCGTAGTGAGCGATCGCTTTTTCTGTGTCGAGCCGACGGGGATGATTGACGAGTTGTCTTTCCACAGCAACCTTGACGTTTTTCGCCAAACCAGGATCTGTTGTTAACAAAACTGCTGCTGCCATGGGGTCGTGTTCTGCTTGTGCCAACAAGTCACTAGCAACATAGATTGGATTTGCTGTTTCATCAGCAATGATCAGCACCTCACTTGGTCCCGCTAAGGAATCAATGCCGACAGTGCCGTAGACAAGTTTTTTTGCTAGGGTGACATAGATGTTACCTGGTCCAGTGATGACATTAACTTTAGGAATCGTTTCTGTACCGTAGGCTAAAGCAGCAATCGCTTGTGCCCCACCGACACGATAGATTTCTTGTACCCCAGCCTCTTGTGCAGCAACCAAAACTGCTGGGTTAATTGTTTTTCCTGCTCTTGGTGGTGTGACCATCACCACCTGTGGGACACCAGCCACGATAGCTGGAATTGCATTCATAAGTACCGTACTTGGATAGGCAGCACGACCACCCGGCACATACAACCCTGCTCGGTCTACGGGAGTGTAGCGCTTGCCTAGCACTACATCATCATCGCCAAAGTTTACCCAGCTTTTCGGAACTCGCTGGCGGTGAAACGCCTCTATTTGGCGGCTAGCGAGCCGAATTGCCTCGAGCAACTCCTTCGAGACTTGTTGATAGGCAGCATCGAGTTCCGAGCCTGTGACACGCAGTTCTTCTGCCGTAAGAGTTTGTTGATCAAACTCGGCTGTATAATGCAACACAGCTTTGTCACCTTGGCGCTTCACTGCCTGCAACACTTCCCGTACAGTTGCTTCTTTGTGAAGCACTTGTTCATCTTGGGTGCGATCGCAGATCCGTTGTAGTTCTGCTCTGACGTCTGCCTGCTGAGTAATGATTCGCAGCATGGAGTAAGGACAATGCCAAATGATTGAAAATTCTTGAATTGAGAGTAAGTCTTGTGCCTGACCCAAGAGGGTGAAAAGCGAATCCCCACTCTCTTCTCTAGCTTAACCTGGATTTTTTTGATACTTCCATAACTTTCAGCATGAAGTTCTTTTGAGAAGATGACTAAATGGCTTACTATTACTGCCTTTTTAGCTTCTTTGAGTTTGAAAAAATCAATTTTAGCTTCAGTAGGAAGTAAAGGTCCAAATTCACATCACACCTGTCGTTTCTCCGAAATTTTTCAGGAGATAACAGCGGTGTTTCACCTTCTTCAATGCAGTTTCTGTGGGTAACCTACAGACAACTGTGTTAGCTGGAGGATGCTTTCTCCTCAATTTAACAGTCTTTGTTGCTGCCAACTACCTGTTAAAGATAGTAAGTGTATAGTTTTTACCTATTTTTTTGAATTTACTAGCCTACGTTTTTACAGAAACCACATATCAACTTTATGCATTATTTAAAACCCTCAATATCCTCTTGTCTGTATCTCCTTGTTTATTGCAATACATCTTGCTTAGGCTCAAACTATATTTGAGACGATTAGCACCACTTTGTAACCAGTGGTAAGATTAGGTGGTAGTCATACTAGAGTAATCTATTTTAACGTATTTCCAAGCTGAAGAACAAATTGAAGAAAGACTTTTGATAAGTAAAACGATGTGAATAAACACAACTTTACGCTGGAACTGTTTAGTAGTTAGTCGTGAGTTGTTAGTAGGAAAGACAGCGTCTCAACAACACTTGTTTACAAGTTCAGGTTTACCTGCGCTTACCTGACGTGAAAATCATCCTTATCAACCTTGCACTTACAGCACCAAATTCCAGATAACAATGGTGTACAATTAGTTCTTCAAAAGAAACAAAACAAATGAAAACTTTATCAAAAAAACTAATATTTCATTGAGGGTTTATACCGTTTCTTTTGCGAAGATGCATTATATAGCAATCCTAAATCATTGGCAAATATGAAGAAACCCGGTTTTTTAAGAAACCGGGTTTGTGAATTTGACAAATTTGTTACTCAAATAGGATTGCCATATCACACCTCATTCGAGAGTGAGAAGTTAAGAGTTAAGAGCAACCAATAAAACTCCTAACTTTTAACTCTACTCATCCTCATCGTCGAAATCGTCGTCGTCTTCTTCGTAATCTTCCTCGTCGGCAACATCGTCGATTTCATCAGCTATCAACTCATCATCGTCATCCAGAATAGACCTTTCTGTGTGTCTATTACCGAAGCTTGATTCACTAAGGGTGGGAGAATCCAAATTGTAGGTGCGGGCTGTACGATCATCTAGCACCATATCTAATGGATCATCCACTTCGTCTAAGACACTGCTACTCATATCAGCAGCATAGTCATCAATTGCTCCGGGTTCTTCATAGGCATTGAACCCAGTACCTGCGGGAATCAATCGTCCAATGATGACGTTTTCCTTCAAGCCGCGCAGCCAATCTGATTTACCTTCAATTGCTGCCTCAGTTAAGACTCGTGTTGTTTCTTGGAAGGAAGCCGCAGAAATAAAGCTGTCTGTATTCAAGGATGCCTTGGTAATACCCAACAAAACTGGAGTGTACTGTGCACGTGCACCACCAGTGATAGCCATAGCTTCATTTACCTGCTCAATTTGGCGTAACTCTACTAATTCTCCGGGGAGCATAGTCGTGTCACCACCATCATCTACCCGCACCTTCGAGGTCATTTGGCGGACGATAACTTCAATGTGCTTATCAGCAATATCAATACCTTGGGACTGATACACAGATTGCACTTCGTTTACCAAGAACGTCTGCACTTTTTGTAAAGCATGGCTCGCACAGGCATAGACTCCATCCTCAGAACCCAAATTGAAAAAGACTTCCAAAATTTCGTGGGGATTGGAGGGACCATCAGTCAGCACTTGTCCTGCTTGTACATGCGCTCCATCTGGAACGATCAAGTTTTGTCCAGGTCCAATTTGATAATCTGTGACTACGCCATTAGATTCCAGAATTTTTACAGCGATCGCTTCATCACCATCACCGTAAACCACCTTGACCTCTCCTCCACGACGTGCCAGAACACACGCCTCTTTAGGCTTACGAGCTTCTAGGAGTTCCTCAATTCTGGGCAACCCTTGAATAATGTCTCCAGTCTTGGCACGTTCAAATACAAGCAACACCAAGTTATCACCGCGCTGTACCAAATCGCCGTCTTCTATTTGCAAAACTGCTCCAGGGCTGACGCGATAAGGACGACCGACACGGAGGGTAACAGAGTAGGACACTGGGCTAGCAAGGGATGTAGAAGAGGCATCTTCACCTGCACTACTGGCTTCGCCTAATTTCTTAATTGAAACCACTTGCCCAGATTCTTCGACAAAAGTTCCTGGTGCAATTTCTGTACCCTCTACAAGCAGATCACCTACTTTCACCTTCGGCTTTGCAGTATTCATGACTATCATGTCACTATGGCGCAATACCAAACAGCGGCGAACTGCTTCTGTGCCTCGTTGCACACCCCGCACAATACCACCTTCTTTGGACAAAATTTGGGTACGTGCAACGACAGATCCAGGTGCGATTGTTTGCCCATCCTCTACCTCTAGGGTTGTATGGGTACTACCTTGGGTAGCATCTGCAGTGATATCCCGACGAACTACCAAGGATTCCAATATCACTAGTTGCAAGCGTTGAACCTCTGAGTCATCGGCATCAGCAACCAATTCAATATCTGCTGCTAGAGGAGAAGCATTGTGGTCCTGGTCGCCTTCCTGTTCTATTTCCAGTACCAGTTGAGTCCGTAACAACTCTACACCCTCAACAGTCTTGACGCGTTCAGAATCCTTATAAGGCAGGCGCTGTACTGCCCGTAACTGAATTGAACGTCCTGTTTGCTGACTGACTGATGTGGTTGATGGTACATCAGGATTGTTTGGCACAGGGAATTCAAAGACTGTACGGCTCAGTAGTGCAGGACCTTCGGGAGATTCTACATACTCGATATACCGTAACTCTGTGGCGATTTGTCCCAATAACTCTTCACCAGGCTGAACAAAAGTTCCGTCTTTACCCATCACTGCCTCTGGATCATCCACCATGAGCAGTTCCCCTGGCTTGATCACGACTTCTCTAAGGATGTCGTTTTTCTGGGTAACTTCCACCACACCACTGTTTTGGCAGAATATATCCTTAACAACCTCAGTGCCAGCTTCTACAAACTGACCATCTTCTACTAATAGTAAGGAGATATCCTTGTTGACTTCGTGGGTTTCTTCTGGAATCCACAGGAGTGTGCCTCCCTGGACAACTTCATAACCTTGTTTTGCTTTACCTTTTTTCTGGACTTCCACGCCAGCGTATTTCAGCAATCCACCAGTGGTTGTACGATAGCGGTCATCAATCAACTCAGCGACAACCTGACCATTTTGAACTTTTGTGCCTGGGGTTGCTCTCAGGTTAAAGACTTGGTTATTTCCAGTTGAGACTAGATAGTTGTTACGACCTTGAGAACTTTGCACTGTTACGGTTGCCTGATCTAATACAACTGAAGCAGTGATAATTTCAATTTCTCGGGTGCTCTTTCCTGGGGTTGCTTCAGGCAAGCGTACGACACCACCATGTAATGTCGTTAGCTTAGTTTCGGCTAATACACCATTTGTTGTGATGGTATCGCCATTATTAACTACTAATTCTGCCCCTGGTGGTAAGTTATAAACTTCCCCTGACAGAATCCATATCAAGCCGCCCCGTGCTGCTGTTGTGGTTGTGTTGCCCTGGCGGTCAGTTTTTTGTTCTGCCACAACCTCAGAAAACTTCACTTCTCCTGCCAAGTCAGAAGCTACGTCTTTGACAGCTTTTTCTGTATTGGCACGAGTTGTGCGACCCCCAAGCGCAACTTCTGCTATGAGCTGATCCTGTTTGACTTGCTGTTTGTCAACAATATAGAGTGTAGAACCTTGGGTGACACCAATTTCTACAGGTTTTGCCTGTTTATGTTCCTCTAGTGGGTCAAGAAAGATCGTACCGTTGGTTTCTACGTAAAGGGCATCTTCTCCGTGACGGGTGCGAAATGGTCTTGTCCGCATTTTTGAAGCAAAGCGAATAGTACCATCAATGTCAGCTCGCACTTGTTTTGCCACTTCGCCGGTAAATACACCACCTGTGTGGAAAGTCCGCATGGTTAACTGGGTTCCCGGCTCACCGATGCTTTGTGCTGCAATAATACCGACAGCTTCCCCTAAATCAACCATTTTGGCATGTGCCAAACTCCAACCGTAGCAGTGTTGGCATACAGAACGTGCTGCTTCACAAGTTAGAGGCGATCGCACCATCACTTCAGTCACCCCAGCTTTTTGGATGACTAGAGCTAAGTCATCGGAAATTGGAGTGTTCCGAGGTGCAATGACTTCTCCTGTTACTGGATGCACGACATCAACAGCAACGACTCGTCCTAGCAACCTTGTAGCCAGGGGAATTAGGACTTTGTTGCCTTCTGTCATGGAGCGCAAGGGAATGCCCCTAGTGGTACCGCAATCAAATTCCCGGATAATCACATCTTGGGCTACATCCACCAGACGACGGGTTAAGTAACCAGAGTCAGCAGTTCGCAGTGCCGTATCTACTAAGCCTTTTCTTGCACCGTAAGAGGAGATGATATATTCTGTTACAGTCAGACCTTCGCGGAAGTTGGTTTTGATGGGCAAGTCGATGATTTCCCCTTGAGGATCTGCCATCAGTCCCCGCATTCCTACCAATTGTCTTACCTGAGAGATGTTACCTCTGGCTCCGGAGTTCTGCATCATGTAAACGGAGTTTAGAGGATTGGTCTTTTGGAAGTGGCTGACAACTTCGTCCTTAAGAGCTTCACTCGTACTATTCCACGTGTCAATAACTTTTTGGAAGCGCTCAACTTCCGTAATTTCTCCACGTTGATAACGAGCTTCAGTAGCACGAATTTCCGCTTCAGCAGCGTCTAAGAGCGATCGCTTACTTGGCGGCACCATCAAATCATCAATACTGATGGAAACTCCTGCTTTGGTAGCGTAACGAAATCCCAAATCTTTCAATTTGTCAGCCATGACTGCTGTCCGTGCCGTACCATAGTGCGTAAACGACCAAGCAATCAAATTTCTCAATTGACCTTTGCCAACTATACGATTCCGAAAAATTAATTTTTCACTAGTCATTCGTTTAAGAGTTCCTATTCACTAGTCATGGGGCATGGAGCATGGGGGCATGGGGTATGGGAAAGACAAATTTCTATGAGTGCTGGTAAACGCAGTCCATAACGCGTTTTGTGAGAACTGTCTTATGGGTCTAAGGTAAGGAATCTTCTTAAATACCTATGCCCTATTCCCTATTCCCCATTCCCTAGCTCGCTATTGCTTCAAGAATCGCCTTATTGTAAATAACGCGACCTGGAGTTGTACGTATATACTGAGAGATTAAATTTCCCTGGGCATCTTCTCTGATACGGCGGAATTTATAAAGCACAGTTCGGCTACCGTCGCCGTTTTCTTCTATCTGTATAGGCTCTGTATCAGGTTGGTCTGTCTCAACTTCGCCGTCGAACCGCACATAGATAAAGGCATGTAAGTCAACTTGCTGCTGCTCATAAGCTATAACGACGTCATCTAGAGAAGCAAAGTACCTTCCTGCTCCCTTGGTTGCACGAGGGTTTTCTGCAGTTAAGTAATAGGCTCCTAACACCATATCTTGGCTAGGTGTGATAATTGGCTTACCTGTAGCCGGTGACAAAATGTTGTTAGAAGCGAGCATTAACAACCGCGCCTCCGCCTGACTTTCCAGCGAGAGCGGTACGTGGACTGCCATTTGGTCACCGTCAAAGTCAGCGTTAAATGCTGGACACACCAAGGGGTGGAGTTGAATAGCTCTCCCTTCTACCAAAATTGGCTCAAAAGACTGAATACCCAAGCGGTGCAGTGTTGGTGCTCGGTTAAGTAAAACTGGGTGTCCTTCAATGACTTCTTCTAGCACATCCCATACACTTGGATCGGAGCGAGATATGAGCTTTTTCGCCGCTTTGATATTGTTCACCATCCCACTGCGGATCAAACGATTGATGACAAATGGTTGAAAGAGTTCAATTGCCATTTCTCTTGGCAAACCGCACTGGTGGATTTTGAGCTTTGGTCCTACCACAATAACGGAACGTCCAGAGTAGTCAACCCGTTTACCCAATAAGTTTTGGCGGAAACGACCTTGCTTACCCTCAATAATGTCTGACAAAGACTTCAGTGGTCGGTTATTGGCTCCCACCACTGTTCGTCCACGACGACCATTGTCAATCAATGCGTCCACTGCTTCTTGCAACATCCGCTTTTCGTTGCGAACGATAATCTCAGGAGCCAGAATTTCTTGCAAGCGTGCTAGACGATTATTACGGTTAATGACTCGCCGATACAAATCATTCAAGTCGCTGGTGGCAAATCGTCCACCATCCAGCTGCACCATGGGACGTAAGTCAGGAGGAATCACGGGGATCACCGTCATAACCATCCACTCTGGTTTAGAGCCGGTGGCGATGAAGTTGTCAATCACCCGCAGCCGCTTAATCAGCTTTGCTCGCTTTTGACCCTTAGCAACTTGAATTTCTTCCCGCAGGCTTTCTGCTTCTTGCTCTAAGTTAATATCAGCTAGCAAGCGCAGTAATGCCTCTGCACCAATACCAACCTCTACTCCTTGCAGTTGAGAATCTTCACTGTAAATTTGGTCTTCAATTTCCAGCCACTGATCTTCACTGAGGAGCTGTTTATATGTTAGGGTTTCAGCATTGCCAGGACTAAGAACAACATAGGAATTGAAATAGACAATTTGCTCTACATCTCGCAAGGGCATATCCAGCAAGATGGAAATATAGCTAGGAATCCCTTTGAGATACCAAACGTGAGCAACTGGTGCGGCGAGCTTAATATAGCCCATACGATGGCGACGCACACGTGATTCAGTCACTTCTACGCCACAGCGTTCGCATACAATACCTCTGTGACGTACTCTTTTGTATTTTCCACAATGGCATTCCCAATCTTTAGCCGGACCAAAGATGCGCTCACAAAATAAGCCATCCATTTCCGGCTTTAGGGTACGGTAATTTATAGTTTCTGGCTTGGTAACTTCACCTACCACCTGACCGTTGGGTAGAGTTCTTTCGCCCCACTGGCGAATGCGTTCAGGGGATGCCAAGCCGATTTTAACGTAGTCAAACTGATTCGTTTGGGCAGGTCTCATTTGTTTGGTGCTGAGTTCTAAGTTTTAACTTGGAGAGGGAACACGGGCTTGAGGCTGTGTTTGTGTGAGTATTCAGTTTTGATCGGGAGTGGGGAGTTAGGAGTGGGGAGTTAGGAGGAGCCAGTGCGTTGCGGGGGTTCCCCCCGTTGTAGCAACTGGCGTTTAGGAGTTATGAATTTTTATTCCTCACACCCTATTCCCTACACCCTATTCCCTATTTACTCTTCTTCTTCTAGCGAATCGCGGGAAAGGGATTCATAAGTTGGACGTGGTGGTGTGCGACGAGATCCTTGATCTGCCATTAAATCGACTTCCACATCTAGGGAACTACCGTCTGTTTGTGTTTCCACTTTGTGTACGGCGATATCTAAGCCCAAGGATTGCAGTTCTCGCATCAATACTTTGAAGGATTCTGGTGTACCAGGTCGGGGAATTGCTTTGCCTTTGACGATCGCATTGAGTGCTTCGTTGCGTCCCTGCATGTCGTCTGACTTCACAGTGAGCAACTCCTGTAAAGTGTAAGCTGCACCAAAGGCTTCCAATGCCCACACTTCCATTTCCCCAAACCGTTGACCACCTTGCTGTGCTTTACCACCCAAGGGTTGCTGGGTCACGAGTGAGTATGGACCTGTGGAGCGAGCATGAATCTTGTCGTCTACCAAATGCACCAGTTTCAACATGTAAGCCACACCTACGGTTACTGGTCTGTCAAATGGTTCTCCTGTACGGCCATCAAACACCATGATTTTACCAGGTTGCTCTGGGTTGTAGACCCAGTCTTTACTTGTTTCGTCTCGTGCTTCTTGAAGCTTGCCATGGACAATGCTTCGAGACGATTCCTCACCGTACATTTCGTCAAAAGGTGTTAGTTTAAACCTGACTCCAAGGTTATGACCAGCCCAACCTAACAGACATTCAAATACCTGTCCAACGTTCATCCGGCTGGGTACACCTAATGGGTTCAGTACGATATCTACAGGTGTGCCATCAGGCAAATATGGCATATCTTCTATTGGCAATATCCGGGAAATAATTCCCTTATTTCCGTGACGTCCTGCCATTTTGTCGCCGACTTGGATTTTGCGCTTCTGGGCTACATATACCCGCACAACCATATTGGCACCTGGAGGCAATTCATCACCTTGCTCTCGAGTAAAGAGGCGTACATCAACGACACGTCCCTTTTCACCATTGGGTACACGCAGTGAGTTATCCCGAACATCCCGCGCTTTTTCTCCGAATATTGCCCGCAACAGCTTTTCTTCTGGTGGCTGGTCTGATTCGCCCTTGGGCGTAACTTTTCCAACAAGGATATCTCCTGCTTCTACCCATGCCCCAATCCGAATGATCCCCTGTTCATCCAATTGACGCAAGGCATCTTCCCCGACATTGGGAATTTCTCGGGTGATTTCTTCTGGTCCCAATTTTGTTTGTCTGGCCTCAATTTCATATTTTTCAATGTGAATTGAGGTGTAGACATCGTCTTGCACCAGCTTTTCCGAAATTAAAATTGCGTCTTCATAGTTGTAGCCTTCCCATGGCATGTAGGCAACAATAATATTTTGTCCTAGCGCCAGTTCACCACCTTCCGTTGAGGAACCATCAGCTAATACCTGACCTGCTACTACGCGTTCTCCCACTCGCACAAGTGGTTTTTGGTTGAGACATGTGTCTTGGTTAGACCGCTGGTACTTCGAAAGTGTGTACCTAATTTCTTTCTCTTGTGTATTTGCCTTGGGAGCCACTTCACGTTGGACTAATGCTGTTGTTGCAGCAGTTTCGTTGTCACCCTCTAGAGGCAAGGCATGTGAAGCTTCCTCTATTGCTCGCGTATTGCGGGGACGTACACGAATCTCTGTAGCATCTACATATGTCACATCACCATCAGTACGGGACACAATCACCATACCGGAGTCTCTCGCTCCTTGTGCTTCTAAACCCGTTCCTACCAAAGGACGCTCTGGTTTTAACAGGGGAACTGCTTGCCGTTGCATGTTCGAGCCCATGAGTGCACGGTTTGCGTCATCATGCTCCAAGAAAGGTATCATGCTTGTAGCAACAGACACAATTTGTACTGGGGAAACTGCGATATAGTCTACTTGTTCAGGTGTTGTGGTAGAAAATTCCTGACGGTAGCGCACTGGTACTTGTGGGCCAATGAGGTAACCATTTTCATCAGTAGGCGCATCTCCCGCTGCCACTCGCAGGTCATCTTCTTCATCAGCAGTCATGTACACAGGCTGTATATCATACCGTACTCGCCCATTTTCTACAGGTCGGAAGGGGGTTTCCAGGAAACCATACTGATTTACCCGAGCATGGGTTGCCAAGGAACCAATCAAACCAGCGTTAGGACCTTCTGGTGTCTCAATTGGGCAAATGCGTCCATAGTGAGAGGGATGGATATCTCGGACAGCAAATCCCGCACGTTCACGGGTTAAACCACCAGGACCAAGGGCAGAAAGGCGACGTTTATGGGTCAGTTCTGCTAGAGGGTTGGTCTGATCCATGAACTGTGATAACTGGCTGGAGCCGAAGAATTCTTTAATTGCCGCTACTAATGGTTTGGGGTTCACCAAAGAAGCAGGCGTTAATACCTCAGCATCAGAGACGGTCATCCGTTCCCGAATAATGCGTTCTAGCCGGTTTAACCCAACCCGAACTTGATTTTGTAGCAACTCGCCGACGCTTCTCACCCGACGGTTGCCCAAGTGATCAATGTCGTCTGTGTTACCAATGTCATATTCAAGGTTGATCAGATAATCCACTGCTGCTAATATATCTGTAGAAGTCAAAACCCTGATTGGTTCTGGCACTTGGAGCCGAAGCTTCTTGTTCAGTTTGTAGCGTCCAACACGTCCTAAGTCATATCGCTTGGGATCAAAAAAGCGCGAGTCTAAGAGTTGTTGTCCTCCTAAGACTGTAGGTGGTTCCCCAGGGCGTAATTTCCGGTACAATTCCATCAAAGCTTCTTCTTCAGAGAACTGGCCTTCTTTTTCGATGGTTTTTTGGAAGTACTCTGGGTGACGTAGGGCGTCAAAAATTTCGTTGTCTGATAATCCTAAAGCTTTTAAGAGTACCTGGGCTGAGAGCTTACGAGTCTTATCAATACGTACCCACACCAAATCATTCCGGTCTGTTTCAAACTTCAGCCATGCTCCTCGGTTAGGGATCAAGCTAGCTGAATAGGTACGCCGTCCATTTTTGTCAATTTCTGATTTGTAGTAAACTCCTGGCGATCGCACAATCTGGTTAACAATCACGCGTTCAGCACCGTTGATGATGAACGTACCGCGATCAGTCATCAGAGGCAAATCACCGATAAATACTTCTTGCTCTTTGATTTCTCCCGTTTCTTTATTAATCAGACGTGTAGGCACGTACATTTGTACGGCATATGTACTGTCCCGCCGTTTGGCTTCTTCGACACTGTACTTGGGCTCTTTTAG